>Ga0160450_101042_pt1 | contig 11653 bp, 9 predicted proteins | sample HID1975K_E1MG_FD_108257 | JGI IMG/M metagenome (GOLD analysis project Ga0160450, IMG submission 108257) | Enriched soil microbial communities from UW Madison campus, WI, USA - HID1975K_E1 MG | ecosystem: Environmental > Terrestrial > Soil > Unclassified | place: USA: Madison, Wisconsin | collected...
CCGTCGAACACGTCGATCGTGATCTCCTTGTCCCACTTCGCGGGGAACTTGTCGATCGCGCCCTGGGTGGCGCTGTCGCCGCCCGCACTGCACGAGGCGAGCGACCCCGCGGCGAGGAGCGCCACGAGCGCCAGGGACACCTTCTTTCGCAGCTTCATTGCTTTCCTTTCTCGGTGGTGCATGGTCGCCGTCAACCCTTGACGGCGCCCAGCATGATGCCCTTCACGAAGAAGCGCTGGAACAGGGGGTAGATGAAGATGATGGGCAGCACCACGAGCACCGACACGGTCATGCGTATGGACGTCGGGGTCTGCGTGGTCGCGACGTTCGCGATCTGACCGAGGTTGCCGCCGGCGTTCTGCGCCGCCTGCGCGAGGCTCGATGCCTGGTTGATGAACATGTAGAGCAGGTACTGCAGGGTGTACAGGCTCTGGTCCGTGATGTAGATCAGGGTGTCCTGGAAGCTGTTCCACTGCGTCACGGCGCTGAAGATCGCGATCGTCGCGAGGATCGGCGTCATGTTCGGCAGGTAGACGCGGAAGAACACCTGCAGGATGTTGGCGCCGTCCATCTCGGCGGCCTCCTGAAGCTCCCTCGGCATCGACTCGACGTACGTCTTGGCGAGGATCACGTTGAACGGCTGCACCACGAACGGCAGCACGTACACCCAGAAGTTGTTGGTGAGCCCCAGCGTCTTCATGATGATGAACACCGGGATCAGGCCCGCGCTGAAGTACATCGTGACGATGAGGAAGCGGTACCAGAACTTGCGGCCCCACATCCGCGTCTGCGTGAACATAAACCCGAGGAACCCGGATGCCAGCACTGTCAGGGTCGTGCCGAGCACGGTGCGGCCGACGCTGACGACGGTCGCCAGCGGCAGCCCCGGCAGCGAGAACACCTGGGCGTAGTTGGACAGGTGGAACCCGATCGGCCACAGCCGCACATCGCCGAGCGCCGAGATGTCGTTGGCGCTGACCGAGTTGATGATCAGGTAGTAGAAGGGGTACGCGCAGATCACCGCGAACACGGCGAACAGCAGGTAGTTCGCGCCGCGGAACGCGTGGTCGCCGATCGAGCCGCGGTAGCGGGCGGATGTGTCGCCGCGCTTGGCCGTGGTGAGGGTCTTCGTCATGGTCATGTCGGTGCGGCCCCTCAGACGATGGATTCGCCGCGGACGCGCTTGGAGACCGCGTTGACGGTGAGCAGGAGGACGACCGAGATGATGCTCTTGAGCATGCCGATCGCGGTGGCCATCGACAGGCTGTTGCCCGTCATGCCGATGTTGTAGACGTACAGGTCGAGCACCTGGATCCACTGCTTGTTGAACGCGTTCTGGAACACGTAGTACTGCTCCATCCCGTTGTTGAAGATGTTGGCGATCGACAGCAGCAGCAGCACGAGGTAGGTGGGCATCAGCTGCGGCAGCGTGATGTACCGCATGAGCTGGAAGCGGCCCGCGCCGTCGATGCGAGCCGACTCGTACAGCGACTGGTCGATGCCCGCGATCGCGGCGAGGTAGATGATCGCGCCCCAGCCGAGCCCCTTCCAGATGCTCCAGAGCGTCATGGTGACCCACACGTTCTGGTCGGTGTCGAGGAACTTCACCGGCGTCGTGATGAGCCCCGAGTCCATGAGCACGTCGTTGACCAGGCCCGAGCTGGAGAACAGCGAGAAGGCGATCATGTACACGAGCACCCACGAGATGAAGTTCGGGAGCGAAGTGAGGGTCTGCACCGAGTTTCGGAACCACGGCGCCTTGATCTCGTTGAGGAAGATCGCGAAGAACAGGGGAAGGATCGACGTCGCGATGCCGAGGAAGCTGATCGCGAGGGTGTTGAGCAGTACCTGCCCGATCTGGGCCATCTGCGTCGGCGAGCTCACGAGCATCTCGAACCACTGCAGTCCGACGAACTCGCTGCCCTCGAGGCCGAGGGCGGGCTTGTAGTCGTAGAGCGAGTACACCCAGCCGTACAGCGGCAGGTACGAGAAGAGGAAGGCCAGGACGAGGAACGGGAGGATGCAGAGGAAGAGCGTGAACGACGTCCGGCTGCCGGCCGGGCGCAGCCGCCGGCCGCGCCCCTTCTTCGTGTTCTTCTCCAGGTTGCGGACGGCCGCCTCCTGGATGACGGTCTGGGCCTGCGCCTGCGTGGTCATCGCACCGGGCCCTCGGCCGCGGCGACCCGGAGGGACGCCGTCGGGTGAGCATGACGTCGTTCCATGTCACTCCTTCGTGTACGTGGGTGCCGCTCGTGGGGCCTGCGGAGGGCCGAGCGGGGTCGAGTTCATTGTCGAACCGCTTCGATGTCGAACCGCTTCGATTGAAGAGTAGGCGCGTGGTCGGATTTCGTCAAATGCTTTCTCGTAACGCGGCGATAACGATGGGAGCGCTCTCGGACCGCCCGCTTCGCAGGGGAAAGCGCATACCATGTCGTCATGAAGCGCATCGGCATCCGGGATGTCGCCGAGCGCGCGGGAGTGTCGATCAGCACCGTCTCGAACGCGCTGAACCGGCCGCACCTCGTCAGCGAGCGGCTCGTCGATCGGGTGCGCTCGGCCGCCGATCAGCTCGGGTACATCCCCCTTCAGGCCGCTCAGCAGCTGCGCGCCGGCCGCTCCGGCCTCCTCGGCATGACCGTCATCAACATCGCCAACCCGTTCTTCGCCGACATGGTGGCCGGCGCCGAGGACGCCGCCTCGGCCGCGGGACTGCGGATCCTCGTCGGCAACTCCAGCGACGACATCGCCAAGGAGCGCGACCACCTCGAGCTCTTCGAGCGCGTGCAGGTCGAGGGCGCCCTGGTGAGCCCGTTCGGCCCGCTCCAGCCGTGGCTGCAGCGGCTGCGGGGGCGCGGCATCCCGGTCGTCCTCGTCGATGCCGTCGACGACAGCGGCGAGCTGCCGTCGGTGTCGTTCGACGACGTCGCCGGCGGGCGGCTCGCCGCCGAGCACCTGCTCGCCACCGGCCGTCGACGCCTCGCGTTCGTGGGCGCGCGCGAAGAGGTGCGGCAGGTGCGCGAGCGTCTGCACGGAGCGCAGCTGGCGGTGGCGGCGCACCCGGGCGCGACCCTCGAGCCGATCTGGACGCACCGCACGACCTCCGAGCTCGGCCTCGCCTTCGGCGAGCAGCTGGCCGCCCGCTCCCCCGCCGATCGCCCCGACGGCGTCGTCACCTCGAACGACCACCTCGCGATCGGCCTCGTGCACGGCCTCATCTCGCGCGGCGTCCGCGTGCCCGAGGACGTCGCCGTCGTCGGCTACGACGACATCGAGTTCGCGGCGATCGCCGGCGTGCCGCTGACGTCGGTGCGCCAGCCCGCGCGCGAGATGGGCCGCACCGCCGCCGAGATCCTGCTCGCCCGCATCGCCGGCACGGCCGGCTCCGAGCTCGGCAGCGTCGTGTATCAGCCCGAGCTGGTGATCCGCGCCTCCACCGGCGGCTGACGACATCAGCTGACGAGCTGCGATCCCTGGGCCGGCCGATCGCCGTCGCGTCGCTCGATCGCGCGCAGCGACCGCCCGACGAACGCCGCGATGCGCCGCGCCCCCTCTTCGCGGAAGTGCGTGTCGTCACGGAGGCCTTCCGGCCATACCGGGTGCTCGCCGGGCGCGAAGTGCGACAGCAGAGAAGTGGATGCCTCGGCCCCGAGGTCCTCGTACAGCCACGTCGTGAACACCGTGAGGTCGATGAGCGGCACGTCGAGCTCGTGCGCCAGATCGCGCACCGCGTTCGGGTAGTCGCCGTGGGTGGGGGTCACCCGGTCGCCGTCGAACCAGCGTCGTTCGACCGACGTGCACAGCACCGCGTTCGCGTCGCGGGCCCGGGCGTCGCCGACCATGCCGCGCAGGCGGTCGGCGTACCCACCGCGCGAGGCGAGCTCGGGCACCTTCTGGTCGTTGTGCCCGAACTGGATGACGACGGTGTCGCCCGATCCGACGCCCTCCAGCAGCCGCGCCCACGATCCGTCGGCGAGGAACGACTCCGTGGTCGCACCGCCGCACGCGAGGTTGCGCACCGGCGCCTCGACGATCGGCTCGAGGTACGAGCCCCATCCGGCCATGGGCAGCTCTGCGGGCTTGGCGGGGGCGACGGTCGAGTCGCCGGCAAGGTGATACGTCATGTGGGGTCCTTCCGCGCACGGGGTGCGGCATGCGTCGATAGCATTGTCATCATGACGCAGAAAGCGTTTACCGGCGCCATTCCCGTCATCGGGATCGCCCAGAACCCCCGCCCCGGCCGCTCGGTGCTGAAGCTGCTCGCGCGCCGCCCCGGCCGCATGATCGTCGCGGTGCTCGCGTTCGCCTGCAAAGAGATCCCGCTGTGGTTCCTGCCGGTCGTGACGGCGAAGATCATCGACCTCGTCGCCACCGGCGGCGAGGTCTCGACCGTGCTCATCTGGTTCGGCGTCGCGGCCGTGCTGCTGATCCAGAACTATCCGATGCACATGGTGTACATCCGCAACTTCATGCGGGTGGTGCGCGACACCGGCGCCGACCTGCGCAACGCCCTCGCGGCCCGCCTGCAGAGCCTGTCGATCGGCTACCACACGCGTGTGAGCTCGTCGATCGTGCAGACCAAGGTGGTGCGCGACGTCGAGAACGTCGAGCTGATGCTGCAGCAGGTGACCCATCCGCTGCTGTCGTCGACGATGGTGCTCGTCGGCGCGATCGTCATGACCGCGATCGCGGTGCCGCAGTTCCTCCCGGTGTACGCCCTCGCCGTGCCGGTCGCGCTCATCCTGCGCAGCAGCCTCAGCCGCCGCTCGCGTGCCCGCAACGAGGTGTTCCGCCGCGAGGTCGAGGGGTTCGCCGCCCGCGTGGGCGAGATGGCATCGCTCATCCCGGTGACCCGTGCGCACGGCCTGGAGCGCACCGCGGTGTCGCGCGTGCAGGCCGGCGCCGACGGCGTGCGCCGCGCCGGGTACGAGCTCGATCTGCTCAACGGCCACGTCGCGTCGATCTCATGGGTGGCGATGCAGCTGCTGGGACTCGGATGCCTCGTGCTCGCTGCCGTGTTCGCCCTCACCGGCATCCTCCCCATCACGCCGGGCGAGGTCGTGCTGCTGTCGTCGTACTTCACGCTGCTGACGCAGGGCCTCACGCAGCTGCTCATGCTGATCCCCGTGGGGGCACGCGGCCTGGAGTCGATGCGCTCGATCTCGGAGGTGCTGCAGGAGCCGGACCTCGAGCAGAACGAGGGCAAGCGCTCGGTCGCGCACGTCGGCGGGCACCTCGAGCTGCAGCACGTGACGCAGCGCTACCCGGGCGCCGACCGGGATGCTGTGCACGACGTGTCGCTCGACATCCGGCCCGGCGAGACCGTGGCGTTCGTCGGGTCGTCGGGTTCGGGCAAGTCCACCATGCTGAACCTCGTGCTGGGATTCGTGCGACCGACGTCGGGGAGGATCCTGCTCGACGGGGAGGACATGCAGGAGCTCGACCTGCGTACGGTTCGCCAGTCGGTGTCGGTCGTGCCGCAGGAGTCGGTGCTCTTCGAGGGCACGATCCGCGAGAACATCGCGTACGGTCTCGACGACGCGTCGGACGAGCAGCTGCGCGAGGCCCTGCGCGATGCGAACGCCGCCGAGTTCGTCGACACCCTGCCCGACGGCTGGGACACCGTGGTCGGCGAGCGCGGCGCACGCCTGTCGGGCGGTCAGCGTCAGCGCCTGGCGATCGCCCGCGCACTCGTGCGCGATCCGCGCATCCTGCTGCTGGACGAGGCCACGTCGGCGCTCGACCCCGAGTCCGAGGAGCTCGTCAAGGAGGCGCTCAATCGCCTCATGAGAGGGCGGACCACCCTGGTCGTCGCGCACCGTCTGTCGACGATCCGCCAGGCCGACCGCATCGTCGTGCTGGAGCACGGCGAGGTCGTCGAGATCGGCAGTCACGACGCGCTCGTGGCCGCGGACGGCCGCTACGCGCACCTGCACGCGACGCAGGCGGGGCTTCCCCGCTGACGACGGCCGGGCGTTGTTGGATAGCGCTTTCCGACTCTTGCATCTACCCTGGACGAGTGGATGCCGCGGGCAGCGGCATCCACTTCCCCCACGCTCTTCGACCCGCACAGGGAGCATCCGTGACCGAGAACCTCCGCTGCGCCATCGTCGGCACCGGGGCGATCGCCCATCATCACGCGGCGGCGATCGCCGCCTACCCGCACGCCGAGCTCGTCGCGGCCACCGACCTGTCGCGCGCGTCCGCCGAGGCGTTCGCCGCGCGGTACGGCGTGCCGGCCGTCTTCGACGACCTCGACGCGCTGCTGGCCTCCGTGCACCCGGACGTGGTTCTCATCTGCACCCCTCCCGGAGCGCACCCCGCGCAGACCCTCGCGGCGTTCGCCGCCGGTGCGCACGTCATCGTCGAGAAGCCGCCGGCGCCGTCGCTGGACGAGCTGCAGCAGATGACGGATGCCGCGGCCGCGGCCGGCCGCGAGCTCGCGGTCGTGTTCCAGCAGCGCACCGGCACCGCCGCCGCGCACGCCAAGCGCCTGCTCGACTCGGGTGCGCTCGGGCGTCCGCTCCTGGCGCAGTGCCAGACGCTCTGGTACCGCGGCGCGGAGTACTTCGCCGTGCCGTGGCGCGGCAAGTGGGAGACCGAGGGCGGGGGCACCACCCTCGGCCACGCCATCCACCAGATCGACCTGCTGGCTTATCTGCTCGGGGACTGGACGCGCGTCGAGGGCCGGCTGTGGCGTCTCGACCGCGAGACCCAGACCGAGGACGTCTCGACCGCGACCATCGTGTTCGAGGGCGGCGTCGTCGCGCAGATGGTGTCGAGCACGCTCTCGCCGCGCGAGGTCAGCAGCGTGCGCATCGACACGGAGAAGGCCACGATCACGGTCGACCACCTCTACGGCCACGGGCACGAGAACTGGCGCATCACGCCGGCGCCGCACGTCGACGCCGCCGAGGCCGAGACGTGGGCGCTGCCCGAGGCGGAGGAGCGCAGCGGACATGCGCCGCTGCTGCGCGAGGTGTTCGACGCGCTGCGCAGCGGGTCGCCGCTGCCGCCCGTCGCGGACTCCCCCGCACGCTCGATCGAGATCGTGGCCGCCGTGTACGCGTCGGCAGATGCCGACGGCGCCGTCGTCACACCGGCAGACCTCGCCGTGCACCCCACGCATCGCACCGGGTTCGCGAGCGCCGTGATCGACCTGCGTCCCGGCCGATGACCCCGGCGCCCGGCCGTGCGGTCGATCCCGACGCCGCCGCCCCGCACGAGATCTACCGCGACCCCGTCTACGACGGCGCGACCGACCCCACGGTCGTCCGCGCGGCGGACGGCTGGGTCATGTTCTACACGCAGCGGCGGGCGACCCACCCTGCTCCGGGGGCAGGCGTCGCCTGGGTGCACGGCTCACGCATCGGCGTCGCCCGCAGCGACGACGGCATCGGCTGGTCGTACGCCGGAACCCTCGAACCGGATGCCGGCGGCCTCGCCCTGCGCGACGGCGCGCCGCCGGCGGCGGTCGGCGAGACCCACTGGGCACCCGAGGTCATCCACGACGGCACCCGCTGGCGCATGTACCTCACCGAGATCGAGGGCGTGCCGACGCAGTGGCCGGGCCACGCGCGCCGCATCGTCGAGTACGTCTCGGACGACCTGCGCACATGGACCCGCCGCGGCCCCCTCGCCCTCGCGAGCGACCGCGTGATCGACGCCGCCGTCGCCCGCTGCCCCGACGGCCGCTGGCGGCTCTGGTACAAGGACGAGGCGGCCGGCTCGACCACCGCCGTCGCCGTCTCGGACGACCTCACCGAGTGGCACCCGGACGGCACCGCTCTCGCCGGACGCCCGCACGAGGGCCCGTTCGTCTTCGCGCTCGGCGGCCACTGGTGGCTCCTCACCGACGAGTGGCGCGGCATGGCCGTCCACCGCAGCGCCGACGCCGTCTCGTGGCGGCGCCAGGGAGGAGGGGATGCCGTCATCCTCGGCGAGAGCGGTTCGCCGGCGGACGGCATCCAGATCGGGCGCCACGGGTCGGTCGTCGTCACCGGCGACGAGGCACTGCTCTACTTCTTCACCCACCCGTGGTGGGACGGCAGCGAGCTCGCCGACGCCGACGAGCGCTCGCACCGCCGCAGCGCGGTCCACGTCGCCCGGCTGCGGGTCGTCGGCGACACGCTGATCGCCCAGCGCTGACGGACCGTTCCGGGCGCACCGGACATTCTCGCCTGATCACCCGACGTTCTTCGAAGCGTTTTCGTCTCGGCGTGCGATGGGCCAGACTGGGACCGCGCACAGTCGTCGCCGCATCCCGTTACTGAATCGTTCAAATTTCTCCGCGCCAAGCCTTGCGAAACGTTTTTAGACGGGGTACCGTTGCGGGCAAGCGCTTTCCAGCACCGTGATCCGCACCGAGGGACGCGCCCACCCCGCACACACAGACAACGGAACGTCTGCGCGGAAAGACAGAACACAGACGTTCAAGAGAGGACAAGGATGTTCAGCAAGAAGCGTGCATTCACCGCCGCCGCGGTCGCCGCAGGCGCCGCGCTGGTGCTGGCCGGCTGCGCCGGAGGCAGCACCGGAGGCGACAGCCCCGACTCGACCCCGACGCTCAACCCGGACGAGAAGGTCACCCTGAACATGTCGTTCTGGGGCAATGACGTCCGCGCCGGCCTGTACGACAAGGTCATCGCCGAGTTCGAGAAGCAGTACCCCAACATCACGGTCAACACGTCGTTCCTGGACTTCCCCTCGTACTGGGAGAAGCGCCAGACCGAGGCGGCCGGCGGCGGCCTGCCCGACGTCATGCAGTTCGACTACTCGTACCTGCGCCAGTACTCCGAGAACGGCCTGCTGCTCGACCTCAACCCTTACCTCGGCAACATCATCGAGACCGACCCGCTGCCCGACAACATCCTGAGCATCGGCGTCGTGGGCGACCAGACCACGGCGATCCCGACCTCGACCAACGCCTGGGGGCTGTTCACGAACCCGAAGCTGCTCGACACGGTCGGCGTCGACGACTTCGAAGGCGGCAGCTGGGACGACTACACCGAGTGGATGGGCACCGTCACCGAGGCCGGCGGCGGAACCGTCTACGGCGGCAGCGACTTCACCGGCCGCATCCAGAACTTCGAGGTGCAGCAGCGCGCGAAGGGCAAGGACCTCTTCACCGACGACGGCAAGGCCAACTTCACCGAGAAGGACCTCAAGGCGTTCTGGGAGCAGGGCGACGCGGTCCGCGACGGCATCGGCGTCCCGGCGCAGAAGACCGAAGAGCTCAAGCCCCTCGGCCCCTTCGACAGCGCGGTCGCCGCGAGCGAGCTGACGTGGGACAACTTCGGAGCCGGCTATCTCGCCAACCTCGGTGCGGACTACACGGAGCTGAACCTCATCGCCCCGCCGGTCACCAAGGAGGGCGCGAAGGACCTGTACCTGAAGCCTTCGATGCTCGAGGCGGTCTCGGCCAAGACGAAGCACCCCGAGGCGGCCGCGACGCTGGTGAACTTCCTCATCAACTCGCCCGAGTCCGGTGAGATCTTCGGCACCAACCGCGGCCTGCCGGCCTCGGAGACCGCCCTCGCGGCAGCCACGCTCGACCCGATCGCGCAGCAGATCAAGGACTACGAGGCCTCGATCACCGATCGCCTCGGCGACGCCCCGCCCGTTCCGATCAACGGCTACGGCACCCTCGAGCAGAAGTTCCTCGAGATCGGCCAGGAGCTCGGCTACGGCACGATCTCGGTCGACGACGCCGTCTCGCAGTTCTTCTCCGAGATGGACACCGTCCTCAACCAGTGACACCCCGCCGCCGGGCCGGACGCTCCGGCCCGGCGGCACCCCTCCCACCCGAAAGGAGCCGTGGTGAGCACGACAGCGACGAGAGTCATCGTCACAGATCGTCCGGCCAAGCGCGGAATCATGCGCAGCGGCCGACCCGAGAGCAAGTTCCAGCGACCCGGCCAGCGCGCGCGCATGCGCCGCGAGACGGCGGCCGGCTACGCCTTCCTCAGCCCGTGGCTCATCGGCTTCTTCGGCCTGACCGCCATCCCGATGGTGTACTCGCTGTACCTGTCGTTCACGAAGTACAACATCTTCCAGCCGCCCAAGTGGACCGGCTTCGACAACTACATCCGGCTGTTCACGAACGACCCCGTGTTCATCCAGTCCGCCGAGATCACGCTCGTCTACGTGTTCATCGGCACGCCGATCACCATGGCCGCCGCGCTCGCCGTGGCCATGCTGCTGAACTTCCGCGACCAGGGGTCGGGCTTCTTCCGCTCCGCGTTCTACGCGCCCTCGCTCATCGGCGGCTCGGTCTCGGTCGCCATCGTATGGCGCGCCATGTTCTCCACCGACGGCCCGGTCGACAACGGCCTGTCGGCCATCGGCATCGACATCGGCGGCTGGATCGGCAACCCGGCCATGATCCTGCCGATGATGATCCTCCTGCACGTGTGGCAGTTCGGCTCGACCATGGTGATCTTCCTGGCCGGCCTCAAGCAGATCCCCAAGGAGCTCTACGAAGCCGCCGAGATGGACGGCGCCGGCGCGTGGCGACGGTTCACCGCCGTGACGATCCCGATGCTGTCGCCCGTGATCTTCTTCAACCTGCTGCTCGGCCTCATCGGCGCCTTCCAGGTGTTCGCGTCGGCGTACATCATCTCCAACGGCACCGGTGGACCTGCCGGCATGACGAACTTCATCACGGTCTACCTCTACAAGCGAGGCTTCACCGACGGGCAGATGGGCTACGCCGCCGCCATCGCGTGGGTGCTGCTCGTGGTCGTCGCCATCATCGCCTTCATCCTTTTCCGCACCCAGAAGTCGTGGGTCCACTACGCAGGAGACGACCGATGACCTCCGCATCCTTCACCGACGGCACGATGGAGACCATCGAGCAGGAGATGATGCCTGCCGCGCCCACCGCGCGCCCGCGCCGCGTGAAGCGCAAGACGTGGCAGACCGTCATCTGGTTCGTCGTGCTGCTCATCATCACGGCCGTCGTGCTCTACCCGCTGGTGTGGCTGTTCTTCGCGACGTTCAAGCCCAACAGCGAGTTCGGCCAGAACACCGGGCTGCTCCCCGAGAACCCCTTCTTCGGCAACTACGCCAAGGTGATGGAAGGCATCGCCGGCGTGCCGATGTGGCGGTTCTTCGTGAACTCGCTGATCCTGTCGGTCGCAGCGGTGGTCGGCACGGTGCTCTCGTCGGCGCTCGCGGCCTACGCGTTCGCGCGCGTGCAGTTCAAGGGCCTCGGCATCTTCTTCGCCGCGATGATCGGCACGCTGCTGCTGCCGTTCCACGTCGTGATCATCCCGCAGTACATCATCTTCAACCAGCTCGGCTGGGTCGACACCTACATCCCGCTGATCCTGCCGAAGTTCCTCGCCACCGGCGCGTTCTTCGTCTTCCTGATGGTGCAGTTCATGCGGCAGATGCCGCGCGACATGGACGAGGCGGCCCGCATCGACGGCGCCGGGCACTTCCGGATCTTCTGGTCGATCATCCTGCCGCTGATCAAGCCCGCCCTCATCACGTGTGCGATCTTCGCGTTCATCTGGGAGTGGAACGACTTCCTCGGGCCCCTGCTGTACCTGACGAGCCCCGAGAACTATCCGCTCCCGATCGCGCTGCGCCTGTACAACGATCAGACCTCCACCAGTGACTACGGCGCCACCGTGACGGCATCCTTCGTCGC
>Ga0160450_101045_pt1 | contig 11641 bp, 8 predicted proteins | sample HID1975K_E1MG_FD_108257 | JGI IMG/M metagenome (GOLD analysis project Ga0160450, IMG submission 108257) | Enriched soil microbial communities from UW Madison campus, WI, USA - HID1975K_E1 MG | ecosystem: Environmental > Terrestrial > Soil > Unclassified | place: USA: Madison, Wisconsin | collected...
CGGTCGGCCACGGCCGCTGCATCAACCTTGCGGTTTGCCACGGCAAGAATGCTGGCATCGTGCGAGCCGGAGAAGATCACCCGTGAGAACAGGGTTTTCGGGTCATGGCCAGCGTGCTCGAGGTAAACGCTTCGGCACCGGCGATCTGGTTGGCCAGTACGTAGGAAAACGGGCCGAGATAGGCCACGTCCAGCTTGCCGGCGCGCAGGGCTTCGATCACACCGTTGTAGTCAGTAGCGACGAATGGCTTGACCGGCATGCCCAGGCGCGCTTGCAACTGGTCGAGCACCTGCTGGCTGCTCTTGATCATGGCCTGGGAGTCTTCCGACGGGATCAGGCCGACGGTCAGCACCTGCTGTGCCTGCACGGCGGGGGCAAGCAGCAGTGGCAGCAGGGCGAGGCGGGCACAGCGCAACAGTTTCGGGAAGGGTGTCATGGCAATACCGGAGTGGTTGTTGTCGGTAGCGCCAAAGCTAGGGCTGTCATGTGACAGTCACAGCATCAATTCAATATGCGTTTGGCCAGCCAACCATTCAAAGGATCTATGGATGTCTACCGCTCGCCTGCGCACTTTCCTTGCCGTGGCCCGGCACGCCAGCTTCAGCGCCGGGGCCAGGGCCATCGGCCTCAGCCAGCCGACCGCGACCAACCAGATCCAGGGGTTGGAACGCGAATTTGATGTCGAGCTGTTTCACCGCCGCGGTCGGCGCATCGAGCTGACCGCAGTTGGCCGCGCCTTGCTGCCCATTGCCCAGCAGATGTCGATGCTCGAAGCCGAGGCGACCAGCCTGCTGCGCGACAGTGGCCAGCTAAACCGTGGTGAGCTGAAGATCGGTGCAGTGGGGCCGTTTCATGTGATCGAAATGGTCGACCGCTATCGGCAGGCGTACCCACAGATCGACGTGTCCATCCGCGTGGGCAACTCGGCGTCAGTGCTGGCCGATCTGCAGGGCTATGTGACCGACATCGGTGTGTTGGCGGGGCTGCACCTTGATCCGGCGTTTGTCGCACAACGTTATGCCAGGCACCCGGTGATCCTGTTCGCCCGCGCCGATCACCCTTTTGCCCGCCACGATCAGGTGCCGCTGCAAGCCCTGCAGGGGCAGCCGTTGCTGCGCCGTGAGCAGGGTTCGACTACGCGGCTGGCGCTGGACAATGCGCTGGAAGCGGCGCAGGTAACACCGCGCATCGCCATGGAAATCGGCAGCCGCGAGGCGCTGCGCGAGGCGGTGATCCGTGGCATCGGCATCGGCGCGGTGTCCGAGGCGGAATACATTGGCGACCCGCGCCTGAAGGTGATCCGCATTGCGCAGGACCCGGTGTACACGGAGACTTACCTGTATTGCCTGGCTGATCGGCAGAGCAGCCAGGTAATTGCGTCTTTCCAACGTTGCCTGCAAGCCTGGCACGGCTAAGCTGCACCGTGCCTGCTCAACATGCGCCGTATCACACTGCGTCGCGGCTGTTCACGCCATCGAGCAACCGCGCAATCCCCAGCGGGTTTGCGTTTTTCAATGCATCCGGCAGCAGTGCATCGGGGTAGTTCTGGAAGCACACCGGGCGCAGGAAGCGGTCGATGGCCAAGGTGCCGACCGAGGTGCCGCGTGCGTCGGAGGTGGCCGGGTAAGGCCCGCCATGCACCATTGCATCGGAAACCTCCACACCGGTCGGGTAGCCGTTGAGCAGCAGGCGCCCGGCCTTGCGCTCCAGCAACGGCACGAGCGAGGCGAAGGCGTGCAGGTCATCAGGCTCGGCAATCAGCGTGGCGGTCAGTTGCCCTTGCAGGTGGCGCAGCGCTTCGGCCAGTTGCTCGGCGTCGGCCACCTCCACCACTAAGGTGGTCGGGCCGAATACTTCTTCCTGCAGCAGCGGGTCGCCCTTCAGCAGCAGGCTTACGTCTGCCTTGAACAGCTGTGGCTGGGCCTGGTTGCCGGTGTGTGGCTGCCCGGCCAGGTGCTGGATACCCGGGTGCGCCAGCAGGTGCTGCACACCGTTCTGGTAGCTGCGCAGGGTGCCGGCGTTCAGCATGGTCTGCGGGCCCTGGTCGGCCATGCGTGCCACCAGCGTTTGCACGAAATGCTCGAATTGCGGCGACTGGATGCCCACCACCAGGCCAGGGTTGGTGCAGAACTGGCCGCAACCCATCACCACCGAGGCAGCCAGTTCGCCGGCTACCTGCTCGCCACGGGCTTGCAGCGCCTGGGGCAGGACGATCACCGGGTTGATGCTGCTCATTTCGGCAAATACGGGGATTGGCTGCGGGCGTGCTGCCGCCATGTCGCACAGGGCGCGGCCACCGCGCAGCGAGCCGGTAAAACCGACCGCCTGGATGGCCGGGTGCTTGACCAGCGCCTCGCCCACGCCGGCGCCGTAGATCAGGTTGAAGACGCCTGCCGGCACGCCGCTGCTGGCCACCGCGCGGTCAATGGCGCCAGCCACATGGGCGGCAGTGAGCATGTGCCCGCTGTGGGCCTTGAACACCACCGGGCAGCCAGCGGCCAGCGCCGAGGCGGTGTCCCCGCCAGCAGTGGAGAAGGCCAGCGGGAAGTTGCTGGCACCGAACACGGCCACCGGGCCCACGCCGATGCGGTACTGGCGCAGGTCCGGGCGCGGCAGCGGCGTACGCTGGGGCAGGGCACGGTCGATGCGTGCGGCGTAGAAATCGCCACGGCGTACCACCTCGGCAAACAGGCGCAGCTGGTTGCTGGTACGGCTGCGTTCGCCACGGATGCGGGCTTCGGGCAGCGCGGTTTCGCGCATCACATGCTGGATGAAGTCGTCACCCAGTGCGTCCAGCTCGTTGGCAATGGCGTCGAGGAAAGCGGCACGCTGGGCCGGGCTGGTGCTGCGGTAGGCGGGATAGGCGGCGTCGGCGGCCTGCACGGCAGCCTCTACTTCGTCGCCGGTCGCCTGGTGGAAGGCGTAAGGCAGCGGCTCCCCGGTGTGGGCGTCGACGCTGTTCAGCAGCACGTCACCGTTGCCGCTGAGTTGGCCGGCGATATGGTTCAGGCGATGTTCGATGGACATTTCGTTTCCCGTTGGCAATGACAGTCGTTGCACTGGGACTGTAGGGGGCGAACGGGGGGCTGAATAATGATTAATGCGGATCGGGTGATAACGACCAGTTATCACCCAGCGTGTAGCGTCACTCCGCCATCTGCAATTCCGGCAGCTTCACCCGAAACGCGCGGGTCAGCCCCATCAGCACCACCAGGCCCATGCCCATCCAGCACAGGCCGATGGTGAACGACAGGCTGGTCAGGCTGCTCCACAGCCATAGCGTGCTGAGAAAGCCCAGGCCTGGGATGGCGCCGTACAGCAGGTAGTTGCGGCCACCGCGCAGTTTCTGGTCGACAAGGTAGTGCTTGACCACCGCCAGGTTCACCGCCGAAAAGGCGAATAGCGCGCCGAAGCTGATCATGTTGGCCACGGTGTCGAGGGTGATCACCAGGGCGATCAGCGACAGCAGGCTGACCACCAGGATGGCAGTGGCTGGCACGCGTTTTTTCGTCACCAGTTGGCCGAACGCCCGCGGCAACGCGCCGTCGCGGCCCATGGCGAACAGCACGCGCGACACGCTGGCCTGGGACACCATGGCCGAGGCAAAGCAGCCGGCCACATAGGTGGCAGTGAAGGCCGTTACCAGCAGTTCGCCGCCGACACGGCGCATAACATCCACCGAGGCCGAATCCGGGTCGGCGAAGCTGCCCCAGTCGGGGAACACCATCTGCGCGCAGTACGACACCACCAGAAACAGCAAGCCGCCGATCAGCGAAACCGCCAGGATCGCCACCGGAATGCGGTAGGTCGGGTTGGTCGTTTCTTCGGCCATGGTCGAGACGGCATCAAACCCCAGGAAGGACAGGCACAGCACGGCAGCGCCGGTCATGATCAGCGGCACGCTGAAGCCTTCGTGATGGAAGGGGGCGAGTAGCGACACCGGCTCCGCGTGCCCGCTGAGCTTGAGCACGGACAGGGCGACGAAGACGATGATGAACACCAGTTGCACCACTACCAGGATCCAGTTGACCCGGGTGATGGACTCGATGCCGATCAGGTTGAGGAAGGTGACCAGGGCAATTGAGCCTGCCACCCACACCCAGGCGTGGATAGCCGGGAAGTATTCCGACATGTAGATGCCGATCAGCAGGTAGCTGAGCAGCGGCAGGAAGATGTAGTCGAGCAGCAGTGTCCAGCCGGTAATAAAGCCGATGTGGCTGCCGAAGGCCTTGCGCGTGTAGGTGTAGACCGAGCCGGAGTAGGGGTGGGCCTGAACCATGCGGCCGTAGCTGTAGGCAGTCAGCAGCATGGCGGCGAGGGTGAGCAGGTAGGCGGTGGGCAGGTGCCCTTTGGTCATCTGGGTGACCAGCCCGTAGGTGGTGAATACGGCCAGGGGCACCATGTAGGCCAGGCCGAACAGGACCAGGGCAGTCAGCCCCATGGACTTGCGGAAGCGGCCGGTGTTGGCGCAGGGATGCGCGGCGGTGTCATGTGAGGGGCTATGGGCTGTACTTGTTGTTGTATGCATTGCTAACTCCTGGAAGGGGATGCAAGACACCGCGGTACGCGAGCTGGCTCGTTACCGGTGGGTGAAGTGCAAGGAGGTCGAGCGGAAGGCTCGCAGCGCTGGGGCGGGTTGATGCTCCCACACCCTGCAGGTACCCGGAATCACCCTTTGGGGTGAGCGGGTACAGCCTTGCCCGGCTCACCCCAAAGGGTGATTTCGGCGTCTGCGGTGGCGTGGGAGTATCTGGTCAACAACGCACCGCACTGGCGGCGGTGCCACTGAATAGAAACGGCAGGCCCACAGTGACTAATCAATTGCTTTCAGAACAGTGGTTCGAGCACCTGGCCAAGGTCACCGAGGCAATCGGCCGACCGGGCTTTGCCGCCAACCTGTTTGCCGCACTTGGCGTTATCCGGCCGATCCAGGCGACCACGGTGTACCTGTACCCGCACGACGGCATGCCTTGTGCGCTGTTCGAGCAGGACGACAAGGCGCCCTGGCAGCCTGAGGGCAATGTCAGCCGCTACTTGTCCGGCTTCTACCTGCTCGACCCGTTCTACGGTGCCTGTGTGGAGCAGGTAGCGTCGGGGTGCTATGGGTTGTTCGAAGTGGCACCCGACCATTTCGAGGTCAGCGAGTACTACCAGTCGTTCTACCGGCACTCGCACCTGGAGGATGAGCTCAACTACATCCTGCAGGTTGCGCCGGGGCAGAGCCTGGCGGTGTCGCTGGCGTTCACCGACAAGCTGGATGCACACACCCGCGAGCTGTACGGGCGCATCACGCCTTGGGTGCTGGCGGTGCTGAGCAAGCACTTCGCCGGGCTGGACAGCCGCGCCGCGCGCTTCGAGAACATCCTCGAACAACGCATCCACGCCGCGCTGAACAACTTTGGCAGCTCGCTGCTGACCGAGCGTGAATGCCGTATCGCCCAGTTGATCCTGCGTGGCCACTCGACCAAGTCGCTGGCCGAGCGCCTGGGGGTGTCGGAAGACACCATCAAGTCGCACCGCAAGAACGTCTACGCCAAGCTCGACATCGGCACCCAGTCCGAGCTGTTTTCCCTGTTCATCGACGCGCTGGCCAATGCCCAGGGCGTGCTGGGCAAGGACCCGCTGGAAAGCTACATGGGCAAGCTGCGCTGAGCGCCGGCCACCCTGCAACCCCACCGCAAAGGAAAACCAACAATGAATGCGCCTTTCGCCCCGCAACGCCAGACCCGCGACTACCAGGCAGCCGATGCCGCGCACCATATCCATGCCTTCCTCGACCAGAAGGCGCTGAATGCCGAAGGGCCGAGGGTGATCGTCGGTGGCGAACGCCTGCACCTGTGGGACAGCGAGGGCAAGCGCTACCTGGATGGCATGTCTGGCCTGTGGTGCACCCAGCTCGGCTACGGGCGCCGCGACCTGACTGTCGCTGCCGCCACGCAGATGGACCAGCTGGCGTACTACAACATGTTTTTCCACACCACCCACCCGGCGGTGATCGAACTGTCCGAGCTGCTGTTCAGCCTGCTGCCCGGCCACTACAGCCACGCGATCTACACCAACTCCGGCTCTGAAGCCAACGAAGTGTTGATCCGTACCGTACGCCGCTACTGGCAAGTGGTCGGGCAGCCGAACAAGAAGGTCATGATTGGTCGCTGGAACGGTTACCACGGCTCGACCCTGGCGGCCACGGCGCTGGGCGGCATGAAGTTCATGCACGAAATGGGCGGGCTGATCCCGGATGTGGCGCACATCGACGAACCGTACTGGTACGCCGAGGGTGGCGAGCTGACCCCGGCCGAGTTCGGCCGCCGCTGCGCCTTGCAGCTGGAGGAAAAAATCCTCGAACTGGGCGCCGAGAACGTTGCCGGCTTTATCGCCGAGCCGTTCCAGGGCGCAGGCGGCATGATCTTTCCGCCGGAAAGCTACTGGCCGGAAATCCAGCGCATCTGCCGCCAGTATGACGTGCTGTTGTGCGCCGATGAGGTGATTGGTGGCTTTGGCCGCACCGGCGAGTGGTTTGCCCATGAATACTTCGGATTCGAGCCCGACACCCTGTCGATCGCCAAGGGCCTGACCAGCGGCTATGTGCCCATGGGTGGCCTGGTGCTGAGCAAGCGCATTGCCGAGGCGCTGGTGGAACGTGGCGGGGTGTTTGCCCACGGCCTGACCTATTCCGGCCACCCGGTGGCGGCGGCGGTGGCGATTGCCAACCTGAAGGCGCTGCGCGACGAAGGCATCGTCACCCAGGTGAAGGATGACACCGGGCCGTACCTGCAGCGCATCCTGCGCGAGGTGTTCGCCGACCACCCGTTGATCGGCCAGGTGCAGGGCGCCGGGTTGGTGGCAGCGTTGCAGTTCGCCGAGCACAAGCCGACGCGCAAACGCTTCGCCAACGAGAACGACCTGGCCTGGCAATGCCGCACCTTTGGTTTCGAGGAAGGCGTGATCATTCGCTCGACCCTGGGCCGGATGATCATGGCACCGGCCTTGATCGCCAACCACAGCGAGCTGGATGAGCTGGTAGAGAAAACCCGCATTGCCGTGGACCGCACCGCTCGGTTGGTTGGCAAGCTCTAAGCCGTTACCAAGGGCAACCGGTTTCCCTGTAGGAGCGGGCATGCCCGCGAACACCGGCGAAGCCGGTGCCATCCTTCGTGTCGCCTGATTCGCGGGCACGCCCGCTCCCACAGAGGAGGCGCGGCGCGCTTGCGGACTGTGTGGTACCTGTTACTTCCGCAAAAATGATCGCCACTGCGGTCGCCTGGAGTACAAATGTACACCCTCGAATTCTGGCAACAACGCGCCTCGGACCTGTACCTGCCATCCCAGGCGCTGATCAACGGCAAACCCGTCAACGCACAGGATGGCGCCACGTTCGCCGCCGTCAACCCCGCAACCAACACCGTACTGGCCCAGGTCGCTGCCTGCGGCCAGGCCGAGGTCGACCTTGCCGTGGCCAGCGCACGTCGGGCCTTCGAACAAGGCCCCTGGCCGCGCATGGCCCCAGGCGAGCGCAAGAAGGTGCTGCTGCGCCTGGCCGAGCTGATCATGGCCCATCGCGAAGAACTGGCATTGCTTGACTCGCTGAACATGGGCAAGCCGGTGATGGACGCCTACAACATCGACGTGCCGGGCTCGGCCCATGTGTTCGCCTGGTACGGCGAGGCGCTGGACAAGCTGTATGACCAGGTGGCGCCCACTGCTGCCAATGCGCTGGCTACCATCACCCGCGAAGCCCTCGGCGTGGTCGCTGCCGTGGTGCCATGGAACTTCCCGCTCGACATGGCCGCCTGGAAGCTCGCCCCGGCGCTGGCTGCCGGTAACAGCGTGGTGCTCAAACCTGCCGAGCAATCACCGTTCTCGGCCCTGCGCCTGGCCCAGCTGGCGCAGGAAGCCGGTGTGCCGGAAGGCGTGCTGAACGTGGTGCCTGGCTTGGGCGAGCAGGCTGGGCAGGCGCTGGGCCTGCACCCGGATGTGGATTGCCTGGTGTTCACCGGCTCCACCCAGGTGGGCAAGTACTTCATGCAGTACTCGGCGCAGTCCAACCTCAAGCAGGTGTGGCTGGAGTGCGGCGGCAAGAGCCCCAACCTGGTGTTCGAAAACTGCCAGGACCTGGACCTGGCGGCGGAAAAGGCCGCATTCGGTATTTTCTTCAACCAGGGCGAGGTGTGTTCGGCCAACTCGCGGCTGTACGTGCAGCGCTCCATCCATGACGAATTTGTCGAGCGCCTGCAAGCCAAAGCCCGCCAGTGGTTGCCGGGCAACCCGCTGGACCCGGCGAGCCGTGCTGGTGCCATTGTCGATGCCGAACAAACCGGCCGCATCGAAGCCGCCATTGTGCGTGCCGGGCAAGAGGGCGCAAGTTTGGTGTGTGGCGGTCGGCGCCTGACCATCGAAGGGTCGGACAACTACATCGAGCCGACCATTTTTGCCGGTGTCCATGGCCGCATGAGCCTGGCGCGGGAGGAAGTGTTCGGGCCGGTGCTGGCAATCAGCGCCTTCGACTCGGAAGAAGAGGCGGTGCGCCTGGCCAACGACAGTATCTATGGCCTGGCGGCTTCGGTGTGGAGCGATGACTTCAACCAGGTGCACCGGGTAGCGCGGGCGTTGAAAGCCGGTACCGTGTCTGTGAATACAGTCGACGCGCTGGATGTGACGGTGCCTTTCGGCGGTGGCAAGCAGTCGGGGTTCGGGCGCGACCTGTCGTTGCATTCGTTCGACAAGTATTCGCAGCTCAAGACCACCTGGTACCAGCTGCGCGGCTGATATCACCACCCTTTACCGCGTCACATTCTTCGCGGGTAAACCCGCTCCCACAGGTATCGCACTGCACCTGAGGCCGGTGCAGTACCTGTGGGAGCGGGTTCACCCGCGAAGAGGCCCCCACAGGCACCGCACAATTGTCGGTTAGAAGTCCACGCTAGCCGACAGCTGATAGGTCCGCGGCGCCCCCAACCCCAGGGTCTGGGTCAGTGGCACACCCCAATAGTCCTTGTCCCCCAGGTTGGCGATGTTCGCTCGCAAGGTGACCGGCTTGCTGGCGACCTGGGTCACATAACGGGCGCCCACGTCGAAGATCGTGTAACCCGGAATCGACAGGCTGTTCTCGGCATTGATGTATTGCTTGGACTGTGAGGTCACGTTGCCGGTCAGGGTCAGCCCATCCAGGCCGGGGATGTCCCACTCCATGCCCAGCTTGCCCTGCACCGTGGGGTAGGCCGTGGCGGTTTTGCCATCGTTGGAACCGCCTGCGGTCTTGGTCAGCTTGGGGTCGACATAAGCCACGCCCCCCATCAGGCGCACGTCGGGCAGAGGGGCACCGAAGAAGCTCCATTCCACGCCCCGGTTACGCTGCTCGCCACCGAACGAAAAGATGTTGGTGACCGGGTCGGTGTAGCTGCCCGGGCGCTTGATTTCATACAGCGCCAAGGTGTGGCTGAACGTGCCCAGGTCGAGCTTGAGGCCGATTTCCTTCTGTTTTGATTTGTACGGCGCGAACACGTCGCCATAGTTGGCAGCGGTAATCGGTGCGGCCGCGCCTTTGCTCAGGCCTTCGATATAGTTGGCATACAGCGACAGCTCATCGGTCAGCTTGAACAGGATGGCCCCGGCGGGGGTGGTGGCGTGGGTGTCATAGCCTGGTTTGTTGCGCGCACCGGTATTGGTGTTGTAAGTGTCGGTGACCACTTCCTGGCGACGTACGCCGAGGGTCAGTTGCACACGGTCATCCAGCGCCGACAGGGTGTCGGCGATGCCATAGCTTTTCAGGTCGTTTTCCGTGTGGGCAATCAGTGGCCAGGCCTCTGACACTTTCGGGCCCCAGACCGGGTTGTAGATATTGGTCGTCCAGTTCGAGCCGGCGGCGCGGCGGCCGAAGTCCTTTTGCTTGTCGCTGTACTGGGTGGCGTTGACCGACCATTGGTGGCCGATGCCGAAGGTGTCGAAATGGCCACGCAGCCCGACCTCGGCAGAGGTCTTGTGGATCTCCATCTGCAACTGGCCCATCGCGGTGGTGAAATCACCGGCGCTGTTGTTCACCGTGGCTGTGAGTGCGCCGCTGTAGCGATAGTCCGTCTTGCTGGTGCCGACCGCGCCATAGGCCAGCAACTGGTCGTTCAGTTCGTACTCACCGCGCAGGATGACGCCCTTGTCCTTGGTTTCCACATAAGCCCAGTCGGGGTTGAGCAGTGTGTCGTTTTTTGGCGGTTTGGGGACTGGCACCCCAGCCGCCAGGCCCATGCCGCGGTTCTGGCCGCTGATGTGGTCGTCGGTATCGAACAGGTCGAGCGACAGCTTGCCACGTTCGCCACGCCAGTCCAGGGCCAGAGATGACAGCACGTTGCGCTGGCGTTGATCGTCGATGGCAGTGTCGCCGTCGCGATACATGCCGTTGAATCGCACGCCAAACTGGTTGCCCTCACCGAAGCGCCGGCCAACGTCGACATGGCCACCAAGCTGGGCATCGGAAGCGTAGGTGGCTGTCAGCCGGGTCAGCGGCGTGTCGCCAGCGCGCTTGGGAATCAGGTTGACGACCCCGCCCACCGAACCGCCGGGCGGCATGCCGTTAAGCAGCGCCGACGGGCCTTTGAGTACTTCGATGCGCTCGTACATTTCGGGTGAGGCGCGGTAGTAGGGGGCCATGCCGAACAGGCCATCGACAGTCATGTCACTGACGCTGGTCTGGAAGCCGCGGATCGAGTAGTTCTCGCTGTAGGTGCCGGTCAGACCGTTGCTGAACACCGACGGGTCGGTGGCGGCGATGACGTCGGTGATGTCCCGGGCCTGCAGATCCTGAATGTAGGTGTCGGTGTAGCTGACGGTGCTGAACGGCGTTTCCATGAAGTCTTTGTTGCCCAGCAGGCCTACGCGCCCGCCGGTTGCCACTTGGCCGCCGGCATACACCGGTGGCAATGGATCGACAGCGCTGGCCTGGGCGTCGATCAGGGTGGCAGGCAATTCCGGGGCGGCGGGTTTTTCTTCAGCGGCCCCGTGGGGGCGGGGGTTGGCTGCGTCGGCGTGTGCGGCGATTGGTACCAGTGTGCAGCTACCAAGGGCCAGGCCAATGAATACGGCATGTGCCAGCGGGGTGCGCGGCAGCGCAGGCAATGCCAGGGTAGGGGACGAGAGTGTGTGCAAGGTACGGATGGACACGCGATGGCTCCAGAGGGACAGATGGCGGGTTGTTTTTTGCATTTAAAAAGCGAAGACGTAAGGCAAATGAGAATCACGCGCTAACGCAGTGACAGGTATTTGCATAAAGGCAGTGCCTAGTCCTGATAGCCCCTGATCACGTCAGCCGCGATCAAGGCCAGTGAGGTCGGGCTGGCGGCCGTGACGTACCAGGCCTGCGGGTCGACGAACACCACGCGGCCGTGCTTCCACGCGTTGGTCTGGCGCAGCAGCGGATTGCCCAGCGTTTCAGCCGTCATCAGCGGGCGGTGCTCCATGACGGCGGTGCGATCCACCACATAGAGGATGTCGGGGTTGGCCTGCTGGATGAACTCACTGGAAATCGGCTGGCCATGCAGCCCGGTATCCAGGGTAGTGGTGGCCGGCTTGACGCCCAGGTCGTTGAAGATGAAACCGTAGCGCGACTGCACGCCGAAGGCGCTGAAGGCGCCGTTGTTGTGCAGCACCACCA
>Ga0160450_101052_pt1 | contig 11582 bp, 9 predicted proteins | sample HID1975K_E1MG_FD_108257 | JGI IMG/M metagenome (GOLD analysis project Ga0160450, IMG submission 108257) | Enriched soil microbial communities from UW Madison campus, WI, USA - HID1975K_E1 MG | ecosystem: Environmental > Terrestrial > Soil > Unclassified | place: USA: Madison, Wisconsin | collected...
GACTCGCAAGCGCCTTCTCGATCATCATCTTCCTGCTGGTAGCCGCGATCTCGATCGTCGGATTCCGCCGGACCAAGGCCCTTGAGGAGCTGAACTGATGGCGCCCATCACCGTGGACCCGTTCGAACCCGACACGGCACTCTCGCCAGTCGTCAACCCGCACCGCAGACGTGCCCGCCACGTCGGACCCTCCCACCGCCGCCGTGAGCGGCTGGGACTCCTCGGCAAGTACGCGGTCGCGATCGTCACCAGCGTGATCGCCGTGTTCCCGATCCTCTACATCGTGTCGGCGTCGTTGAACCCCAACGGAAGCCTCGTCAGCTCCAACGACCTCTTCCGCTCAATCGACCTCAGCAACTACATCGAGCTATTCAGCAACCCGACGCAGCCGTATGGGGCGTGGTTCGCGAACACCATCATGATCGGCTTAGTAGCCGCGTTCGGCACCGTCTTCCTCGGAGCTCTCGCCGCGTACGCCTTCTCCCGGATGAGATTCAGCGGCCGTCGGCTCGGGCTGACCACCATCCTGCTGGTGCAGCTGTTCCCGCAGCTACTCGGGGTCGTCGCGATCTTCCTGCTGATGACGTCGATCGGCGACATCTTCCCGGCTATCGGACTCGACTCGCAGCTCGGACTGATCCTCGTCTACCTGGGTGGGGCGCTCGGGGTGAACACGTACCTCATGTACGGGTTCTTCAACACTGTGCCGGCATCCATCGACGAAGCCGCGAAGCTCGACGGGGCCGGGCACGCCCGCATCTTCTTTACGATCATCCTTCGACTGTCGGCGCCGATCCTCGCCGTTGTCGGGCTGCTGTCCTTCATCGGAACCGCGAGCGAGTTCGTCGTGGCCAGCGTGCTCCTCACCGACCCGGCGAAGCAGACGCTGGCCGTCGGGCTGTACCAATTCGTCTCTCAGGAGACCTCTGCAAACTGGCCCGTGTTCGCCGCCGGAGCCGTCCTCGCAGCGCTGCCGGTCGTGCTCCTGTTCTTCGTGCTGCAGAAGTACATCGTCGGCGGTCTGACGGCCGGAGCGGTGAAATAGTCGCGAGATCACCCGGTGCTAACCTTTCCGCCATGGGTGCCACTCTCGCTGACATCGCAGCGCATGCCGCCGTCAGCGAAGCGACCGTCAGCCGTGTCCTCAACGACAAGCCTGGCGTGGCGCCGGCGAAACGCCGCGCTGTGCTCACAGCCCTCGATGTGCTCGGGTACGAACGGCCGTCGCGGCTGCGGAGCCGTACAGCGCGCCCCGTCGGCGTGCTGTTGCCCGAGCTGGTCAACCCCATCTTCCCTGCCTTCGCGCAGGCGCTCGCACCGAACTTCGCCCGCCGCGGTTTCACCCCTCTCATCGGCACGCAGAGCGAGGGCGGCCTGCACGAGGACGAGATCATCGACATGTTCGTCGAGGCAGGGGTGTCGGGAATCCTCTTCGTGGCAGGACAGCACGCCGACACGGCAGAATCGACCGACCGCTACCAGGCATTGCGTGAGCTCGGACTGCCATTGGGCTTCGTGAACGGGTATCGCGAGGACGTCGATGCTCCGTTCTTCTCCATCGACGATGTCGCATCGATGTCGATAGCGGTCCGCCACCTGGTCGCGATGGGCCACCGCCGAATCGGATTCGCCAGCGGACCGGAGTCCTGGGTGCCCACTCGCCGGGCGACCGAGGGATTCCGGTCGGCGATGCAGGAAGCCCTCGGCCCGATCGCCGTTGCGCCCGTGGTTCATGGGCTGCTGTCCGACGATGGCGGCGCGAGTGCGGCCCGCGAACTCATCGCAGAAGGATGCACCGCCGTGGTTTGCGCGAGCGACCTCATGGCAGTGGGGGTGCTTGCTGAAGCACGCCGCCAGGGGCTCTCCGTCCCCGCTCAGTTATCGGTGGTCGGATTCGATGATTCGATACTGGCGCGCAGCTGCTGGCCGCCTCTCACGACCATCCGGCAGCCGGTTCCCACGATGGGCATTGCGATCGCGGACGCCTTCGTCGGCGAGATGAACGGAATCCTGGCCTACCGCACCGAGTACATCTTCCAGCCCGAACTCGTCGTACGCGAGTCGACCGGCCCGGCGCCGAGCGAGAGCTGATCTCCGGCAAACTCACCCTTCTGTGAGCACCGTCGCCACAACGTCCGCAGCACGGCTCGGGAACTCTGGCCATCCTGGCCCGAGGACGTCACGTGCGAGCGTGGCGACGCCGCGAGCCGCGTCCTCGACAGGCTGGCCCAGGACCGCGTCCAGGCGGGCAGCGATCCCGGGGTAGGCGGCGTCGAATCGACGGGCCGGCTCAAGCGCGTCTTCTCGCACACAATCGGCGGGCTCGACGCGCGCGCGAATCGCCCGGATCAGATGCCCTACCGCCCAAGTGCGAACGAACTGACCGCCGATGACCCGTTCGCCGCGGCGAGCACGCCCGAAGCCGACGAGCAACTTGACGAACGTCAGACCTGCCTCGCCTGCGGCATCGACGGGTGGGATGGTGTTCAGCCGCTCGCGCCCTTCGGCGACGAATGCGTGTGCACGTTCGTCGCCGAAGGTGAGCTGCGCCTCGTCGATCACTACACCGGCGAGCTCGTCGACGGAGCCAATGGCGAACTCCAACAAGTGGGCATCGTCGTAGAGCACCGAGAATCCAACTGCGCCTTCGCGGGCGAGGAGCACAATACGCTCCGGGTCCGGCAGCCAGTCGAGGGATGCCCTGGCGGAAGCAGCCGCCTCGTCATCGACGAGCGCCAGGAAGTCGTGGTCAGACCAGCGGTCCCGTCGCTCGGCTACTGCGGCCGAACCGACCACGACAAGGCCGCGCGCGCCAGGGACACGGGCGAACCCGGCCGTCAGGCGCCCGGTGAGCTCGTCGAAACGGTGCAGGTCACGCATGCGCGGATTCGAGAGCCTCTCGGCGTGTGGCTCTCGCCGCAGTCGTCGCAGCGGCCGACGGTGCTGCCGCCGTGCGAAGCGACCAGACGCCGAACGCTGGCCCGCTCGCACGCCACCGCAGCCGATCTGCCGCTCGGTCCAGGGTCACGTCGCCGAGGGCCACCGCGGGCGGCGCGAACTCGTCGACTGTGCGCCCGGCGAGTGAAGCGACCGGAAGCGAGATCTCCGCGGCAGATCGACACGCCACGACGAGCTCGGCCGAGTCGTCACGTTCCCGCACGAATGCGACGGCGTCGGCCCCCGCGTGGAGCCACCGCAGCGCTCCGGTCCGAAGCGCGGGCGACGCGGCGCGCGCAGCCGCAAGGCGTGCGTACGCCGTCGCAAGAGCGGCGTCGGAGCCCCAAGGCAGCGGCGTTCGAGAGGCTTCGCCGTCGCTCCCACGAAGGCCGAACTCGTCACCCGCGAAGATGACCGGCGTGCCGGGCAGAGTGAACGACAAACCCGCAGCGACCAGTTGCGCTGCCGCGTCGGCGCGTTCCGCGAACCGCGGGGTGTCGTGCGTGTCGATCGCGTTCATCGCGAGCGATCGCACAGCCCACGGCATCGGGGTGCTGAAGCGCCGGAAAGCGCGGACGAACGACTCCGCCGACGATGCCGGCGTCTCGGCGTAGGGGATCCCGTAGTGGTGCACGGGCGCTGCCTCCGGCTGGCGAAGCCAGTGCCACAAGGGGCGGGTGAACGCCGAATAGCTCATGGGCGCGTGCCACCCCGAGCCGTCGAAGTCGCGGCTGGTGTCGTTCGTCGACTCCGCGAACAACACGCTGCCCGGCGCGACCTCGTCCATGGTGCGGCGCACCGTCCGCTGCACAAGCGTGTTCAGGTCGTCTTCGCCCTGCCGACCTGTCATGTTGGCGACATCGATGCGCCAGCCATCAAGACCGTAAGGGGGCAGCAGCCACTTCGCCACGACGCTGTCCGGGCCCTCGATGAAGCGCCGACGCAGTTCCCGCGAGTTCCAGTTCAGCTTCGGCAGGCTGGGCACGCCGTACCAGGCGACGTAGTCCATGTGAGCTTCGTCGTTCCAGTAGTAGAAGTCGGACTCGGCGGCCGACGGGTTGCCGCGCGCGGCGCGAAACCATTCGTGCGCATCCCCGGTGTGGTTCGTGGTCAGATCTCCGATCACGCGGATGCCCCGCGAGTGCGCCGCCTCCACCAGGCGGATGAGTGCCTCGTCGCCGCCGAGCGTCGCGTCGACCCGGTCGAAAGTGCTCGCGTCATAGCGGTGGTTCGACTGGGCAGGAAAGAACGGGGTCAGGTAGATGAGGGTTACTCCCAGTGTCTCGAGGTGATCGAGTCGCTCGGCGACACCGTCCAGATCGCCCCCGAAGAACTGGCGCGGGGTGTCGGGGCCACGATGGACCACCTCGTCGTCCCACGATGCGGTGATCGCCCACGCGGGGACGGGGCGGCTGGAGGCGGCCGCGGAGCGCGCAAAGCGATCAGGGAAGATCTGGTACATGGTCTGCTGGGTTGCCCACTCGGGAGGAGCCGGAAACGTGGTCGCTCGGTAGTCGAGCGCGTCGAGCGGTTCGACCTCGTCGATGCCTTCACCATTGAGCCAGAACGCCCGTCCCCTCTGGGCGTTCAGCAGGAAGCGGTAGGACGTCACAGGGTTCGCGACCGTGAAGGCGCCCTCCCACCACTGCGCGTCGTCACACGCGATCGGGGCCTCGATCCGACGCATGGGAAGGAACTGCGGCTCGCCGTCGACCACCACGCGCAGCCAGACGCTCGACACCGTCCCGAAGGTGTCGGGCACTCGGACGCGTGGCCGACGGACATCCGTCTCCTCAACGGCGGTGATGGGGGAGTAGAGCTCGGAGCCATCGTGGTGAGGGAGATCGTGCCAGCGCATACGCCTGCCTTCATTCGTGCGCCACTCGGCGCGCTCGGGTACGGCGGCAGGACGCCGCACGGAGGGTCGGGGGCAACGATAGCAACGTTTTGCGGAGTATGAAACATCTTGCAGATCGAGGCGAGGACTTGGCCCGGGCGCCGAGGGGCGGCAGCGATTCGAAGTGGAAGGTGCCGATCTCGCGGGGTCCCGACTGATCGCTCACGGGTTCGACGAGCAGCAGGCGGACGAGGTGTGGGAAGCGATCGCGCTTCACACGTCAGGCGGCATCGCGGAGCGCCGCGGGCCCCTCGCACGACTGACGCGCGCCGGCGTTCTCGCCGACCTCGGCCCCACCCCCTGATCTCCGCGGAGCGCGCAGCCGCAGTGCCCGACCAGTTCCCGAGACTCAACGCGGTCCGCTCCATCGTCGACGCGACCGTCGCACACGCAGAACGATCGCCCTCGGCTGGAGCGCTTTACACCCTCGCCGGCGAACTCACGCGTGAGCGTCGAGACGGCGGCACCACCAGGCTGGAAGCGGGCGCGACGCACGCGCCGTGGTGTGACTGAGCGCTCGTTCAGCGCGTCGTGCCTCGATCGGTCAGTTCAGTGCGGGCCCCGACGGCATGTGTGCACGGATGTGTGCACCTGGCCTCTCCAGCCGCAGAATCGCGGGCAAGTACGTCCGCCGCCCGCTTGTCTACGGAGCAGAAGGTTAGGGGTTCGAGTCCCTTCGGGCGCGCACTGTGTTGAGACAGTAACCGGAAGAAGCCCCGTTCGGGGCTTTTTCTGTATCTGCACTCCGTTCGCCTCCACCCTTGGCCGTCGACGGCCCGTCGGGGCGGTCCGCCGGGCTCGCGGTCTCGGGTCCGCGCTGACGCGCCCGCACAGGCGGACGTCTTGACGGTGCGCGGGGAGCCGAGGATCGTGGTCTTGAACCCGGCACTGGCGCTCCGTGCGCACCGTGCGGTTGCTCCATGCCCGTTGCGACCGAGGGAGAGTGCTGTCATGTCCACCACTGTCGTGGAGTCTCTGCGAAGCACGCTGGCCGATGCCGTCGTCGCCGAAGGCGACCCGGCCTACGACCAGGCGCGGATCGTCTACAACGCGATGATCGACAGACGGCCGGCAGCTGTCGTCCGTTGCGGGAGCGCCGCGGACGTCGCAGCCGTCGTGCGCGCGGCCGCAGAGTCGGGCACCGACCTCGCGGTCCGGGGCGGAGGCCACAGCGTGCCGGGGTTCGGTACGGCGGACGGCGCCGTCGTCGCCGATCTCAGCGGCCTCACGTCGGTGCACGTGGACCCGGCCACCGCCACGGCGGAGGTCGGCGGCGGAGCGACCTGGGGGATGTTCAACGAGGCGGCCGGGGCGCACGGACTTGCGACGACGGGCGGGATCATCTCGACGACCGGAGTCGGCGGGCTGACGCTCGGCGGCGGGATCGGCTACCTCGCACGCGGTCACGGACTCTCGTGCGACAACCTGCTCGCCGCAGAGGTCGTCCTCGCCGACGGCAGAGTGGTCACTGCGAGCGCGGAGGAAGAACCCGATCTGTTCTGGGCCCTCCGGGGTGGGGGCGGCAACTTCGGTGTGGTCACGAGGTTCCGCTTCCGGTTGCATCCCGTGTCAGAGATCTTCGGCGGACCGACCTTCTTCGAACTCGCCGACGGACCGGCCATCCTGGCCCACTTCCAGGAGGTGGTGCAGACAGCTCCTCGCGAGTTCGGAGGGTTTCCGGCCTTCCAGATCGCGCCGCCGTTGCCGTTCGTCCCCGAGGACCGCGCCGGCGAGCCCTTCCTGGCTGTCATCTTCTGCTTCAACGGCCCCGCCGCAGAGGGCGAGAAGATCCTGCAGGGGTTCCGTGACGTGGCGGCGCCCGTGGCCGAGGCGGTGGGGCCCATGCCCTATCCGGCGCTGAACGGCGCGTTCGACGCTCTGGTGCCTCCGGGACTCCAGCACTACTGGAAGGCCACGTTCGTGGACGAGCTCACGCCCGAGGCGATCGCGGTGCACATGGCGCACGGACCACTCGTGCCGACGGTCAACTCGACGGTGCACTTCTACCCGATCAACGGCGCATGCCACGACGTCGCCCCGGAAGCGACCGCGTTCGGGCACCGCGACGCGAACTTCGCGATCGTGATCGCGGGGATGTGGCCCGACCCGGCGGAGAACGCCGCGAACACGGCGTGGGTGAAGGACTACTTCGGGGCGGTCGAGCGGTTCGGTCAGGGAGGCGGATACGTCAACTTCCTCTCCCAGGACGACCAGCCACAGACGCCCGCGAACTACGGCGCGAACTACGCGCGACTGCGCGAGGTCAAGCGGGCCTACGACCCGGAAAACCTGTTCCACATCAACCAGAACATCGCTCCCGCGGCGTAGGACCCGGTCACCCCCTCAGGAATCGAAGGTGTCCGTCCACGACGCGATGTCGACGCCGTGGTTGTCGGGAGAGGCGAGCGACCACCAGGCCGGCGCGTGCGAATCGTCAGCGAGCCGGCCACCGGCGGCGAGTGCGGCATCCACTCGCGCCTTCGCCTGATCGGCGGGCACGAAGACGTCGAGATGCGTGCGGCCCCGCGCGGGGGAGTCGCCGCTGATCGGGTTGAAGGCGAGCTGCGGTCCGCTGCGCAGCGGATCGACCGCATCGGTGTCGCCGAAGGCGTCGTACCCCAGGGCTGCGGCGAAGAACGGCCGGACGTCCGCCTGCGAATGCTGCGCGACATAGACGCCGATCGACTGGATGAGCGACGGGTCGGCGATCAGATGCCGTTCGGACGCGGCCCGCGAGACGGCCGTTGCGAAGTCCACGGCCGACGCCGGTATCCCCTCGTCGTCGCGATAGGGAACCCGCACGATCACGCCTTCGGCGCGCACGTCGATGTCGGGCTGGATGCCGCAGCGCGCGGCCGCGGCGACGACCGGGGCGACGAGCGCCGCCGCCTCCGCGAGCGAGTCCGCCCTGAAGACCGCCTGCGGGCCGGTCGCCGTGACCCGCCAGTCGGAGCTGCCCAGGGACCGGTGGAACGCGGCCGGCGTGATCCCCGCCGGTCCACTCGTCGACTCGTCCACGGAGAACCCCCTCGGTCTGCGGCTCGCGCACCAGGGTACTCGGCGCGGGCGGCGCCGGGGGTGCCGCCGCCTGCCCGCCTCCGCCGTCACGACACGAGCTGGTCGCGGCGGCGGGTGAGGTACGCCCGCTCCGCAGGATTGCCGGCGAGCTGCAGTGCGCGGTCGTACGCGGCACGGGCATCGCGGCTTCGTCCGACCCGCCGCAGCAGGTCGGCGCGGGCCGCGTGATACGCGTGATAGCCGTCGAGGGCCCCGCCGAGCCGATCGACCTCCGCCAGCGCGACGTCCGGGCCGTCCACCTCGGCCACCGCGATCGCCCGGTTGAGTCGCACGATCGGCGACGCGTCGAGCCCGACCAGACGGTCGTAGAGGGCGACGATCTGGGACCAATCGGTGTCGCGTGCGGATGGCGCATCCGTGTGCACGGCGTTGATGGCCGCGAGGAGCTGATAGCGCCCGGGTCCGCCCTCGCCCGCCGCCACGGCGGCGATCCGCTCCCGCACGAGGAGGTGCCCTTCGGCGATCAGCGTGCGGCTCCAGGCACTGCGGTCCTGGTCCTCCAGCGTCACCAGTTCGCCGATGCGCGACACCCGAGCGGTGCGTCGCGCGTCGATGAGGAGCATCAGGGCGAGCAGTCCCGTCACCTCGCCCTCATCGGGCAGCAGCGTGTGCAGCAGGCGACCGAGGCGGACGGCCTCGTCCGACAGCTCGGCGCGTACCGGGTCGTCGCCCGCCGTGGCGAGGTAGCCCTCGTTGAAGATGAGGTAGACCACGGCGAGCACCCCGGCGAGACGCTCTCGGACGTCTGCCGCCGACGGCACCCGGTAGGGGATGTGCGCCACCCGGATCTTGGTCTTCGCACGGGTGATCCGCTGAGCCATCGTCGTCTCGGGGACCAGGAAGGCGTGCGCGATCTCCGCGACGGTGAGACCGCCGAGCATTCGCAGGGTCAGCGCGACCCGGGCCTCCATCGAGAGAGCCGGGTGGCAGCACGTGAACACCAGGCGGAGCCGGTCGTCCTCGACGGGCCCCATCGGTTCTGGAGGACTGCCGTCCCGCACCATCAGCGCCGCCTGGTGTTTGGCGTCGCGATGCGACTCGCGGCGCAGCCGATCGATCGCCTTGCGAGTCGCCGTCGTGGTGAGCCAAGCGCCGGGATTCGGCGGCACGCCGTCTCGCGGCCAGCGCTCCACCGCGGTGACGAACGCCTCGGCGGTGGCGTCCTCGGCAAGGCCGAGGTCGCCGAAACGGCGGGCGAGTCCCGCCACCACCCGCGCCCACTCCTCGCGGTGGGCGCGGGTGAGGGCGTCCTCGACGGACGACGGACTCACGTGTCCCGTCGAGCCCGAGCCATGTCACGCATTCGCGGACGCATGCCGTTCGACGATCTCCGTCATGTCGGAGGGGAAGCGGTGCACCTCCTGCGGCCAGTCGAGCGACACGGCCAGTCGGCCGGCCCAGTAGCGGGCGGCTTCGTCGTCAGGGACTTCGATGGCCGTGAACCCGCCGAGGTGCTCCTTGGTCTCGACGAACGGCCCGTCGGTGAAGACCGGCTCGCCGTCTCTGCTCACGACGCTGCAGACCGCGGTCGACGCGTCGATGCCTCCCTCCGCGAAGAGGAAGACGCCCGCGGCGGTCATCTCCTCCAGTACGGCTCGTGACGCCTCGCTCTTGCGCTGCAGCTCGTCGGCGGTGTGCTCGGGCACCCACTCGTCGTTGAACGCGATCAGATACTTCGGCATTGTCGTCTCCTCTCATCGGACGAGAGCCGTGTCATGGGCTCCCGGGGCTGTGGCGGCCCCGTAGGGCCCCACACCTCATCCACGAACGGCGACGCTCGAATACGACAGTATCCCCGCAATCGCCCGCGGTCACCGGCTGGCCGCGAGGCCGGTCAAGCGAGGTAAGGGTCGACGAGCAGTGGACCCCGGATGTCCCTCAGCGTGTCGATCAGCCGCTCCAGGGTCTTCGCATTCCACCCCGCCACCTGCAGGTCGTGAGCACCGAGCGGCTCGAGCCTGCCGGTGCGGATCCGGACGACCTCCCACTTCGCTGCGCGCAGCGCACGGTCTTTGCGCCGGTCGGCGTCCTCGCGCTTTCCGATGTGCTCCAGGCCGTGGCGGCCGGTGCTGTCGTACTCGATCGCGACGCGCAGCTCGGGCAGCAGGATGTCGGGCCACACCTCCACGTGGTCGAAGAAGGGGCGGGCGATCCGCACGGCGTTGAGCCCCGGGGTCACCGCCAGCCGGGCGAAAAGGTCGGCGCGCAGCTGCCCTTCGACCGCGGAGGCGGGCTTCGGCGCGCACGCGGAGCGGAACGGCTCGCCGACCGGCACGTCGGGGGTCTTGGGGCAGAGCCGGACGGTGCGAGGCGGCTTGCGAGCCTTCAGCACCGTGCGTCCGACGGGGTTCGCGATCGCGGCGGGGACGGGCGATCCGGCGGCCGTGACCGTCTCCCGCATGGGCAGCGCGCGCGTGGGGCGTGCGAGCTCCGTGCAGTCGGGGCACCACGCGGAGCGTCGTCGTTCACGGCCGGGACGGCTGCGCTGCTCGTCGGGGGTCGCGGCGAACTTGTGGCCGGCCTCGCACTGCCACAGCAGCAGGACGTCGGCCGCCGGAGGGACCTGGCTCAGCACGATGCCGGCGTTGAGCTCGGGGTGGTACTGGCGGATCACGGCGGGATAGGAGGCCCAGGCCTCGCGGTACGTGCCGACCGGGTACGGGACCTCGGCGCCCTTGGAGAACTGGCGGCGGGCCCACCACAGTTCGACACGTTCGGGCATGCAGGCAGAGTAGGCGCGGCCGCCGACATCCGGCCCGCACGTGTCACTCGTGCTCGGGCAGCAGCGGCGTCGACCAGCCGGGATCGCGGCCGAGCTGGGCGGCGCGCGACACGGACGTCGACCCGAAGCGGTCGCGGACGGCATCGAGCACCGTGTCGAGGCGCACGCCGTCGTCCCAGTCGATGGGCAGCTCGGGCGGCACGCTGTCGATGCGGCCGAGCTGCGAAAGGGAGACGCCGATGAGGGTGATGCCACGCTCCGCGATCTCGGGCTGGGCCGCGGCGAGGAGTCCTTGTGCGACCGCGAGGATCAGCGCCGTGCGGTCGGTCGGCGAACGGAACGAGCGGGACCGCGTGGCCTTCGCGTAATCGCCGAAACGGAGCCGCAGGACGACTGTGCGGCACACGCGATCGCCGTCGCGCAGGCGACGGCTGAGCCGGTCGACGATCTGCGTGAGGATGACCTCCAGCTCTTCGGCTGAGCGCGGGCGCGTGCCCAGCGCCCGCTGCGAGCCGATCGATCCGCGGCGCCGCGTGGTGTCGACGGGCCGCGGATCGCGCAGGCGCGCCAGGGCGTGGAGGTGCGCGCCCGCGGCCCGCCCCAGCAGACGTTCGGCCGTCGCCTCTTCGAGCTCCGCGAGCTGCCCGACGGTGCGGATGCCCAGTCGGTGGAGCTTCTCGGCCGTCACGGCACCCACGCCCCACAGCCGCTCCACCGGCAGCGGGAGCAGGAACTCCCGTTCCCGGTTGGGTTCGACCACGAGCAGCCCGTCGGGCTTGCTGACGGCGCTGGCCACCTTGGCGAGGAACTTGGTCCTCGCGACGCCGACCGAGATGGCAAGGCCCACTTCGGCTCGCACGCGCTGCCGCAGCTGGACGGCGATCTGCTCGGGCGTGCCGACGAGTCGTCTGAGGCCGCCGACCTCGAGGAACGCCTCGTCGATCGAGA
>Ga0160450_101057_pt1 | contig 11529 bp, 11 predicted proteins | sample HID1975K_E1MG_FD_108257 | JGI IMG/M metagenome (GOLD analysis project Ga0160450, IMG submission 108257) | Enriched soil microbial communities from UW Madison campus, WI, USA - HID1975K_E1 MG | ecosystem: Environmental > Terrestrial > Soil > Unclassified | place: USA: Madison, Wisconsin...
CTGCGCACGCTCGGAGTCGACCTCGATGAACGAGGGCTCCTCGGTGGGGTGGTACTTGCCGATCTCCTCGATGACACGGCCGTCGCGCTTGGTGCGCGAGTCGGCCACGACGATGCGGTAGTAGGGCGCGCGGATCTTGCCCAGGCGCTTGAGACGAATCTTGACAGCCACGATTCTCCTGAATGTGTGGAAGGGAACGAACCGGTCGCCTGGAGCGTGGGGTGCACACCCGGCGGAAGCTCAGAGGAGGAACGTCACGCTGGATAGAGGGTCGAGCGCACGTTCCGACCCTCTATTGTGCCAGATGACGGCGCCGGCCACGAACCGGTGGGGTTGCGGCATCCACATGTCAGACTGTGCGCATGACGGAGCCCTTCGCGACATCGGCCCGCTCGTCGGTGGGACTGGAGTGGGAGCTCATGCTCGCCGATCGCGAGACGGGCGACCTCGTCCCCGAGGGGCCGGGACTGCTCGCCGCCCTCGAGGACGACTCGACGCTGGAGCGCTACACGGTCACCGGCGAACTGCTGACCAACACCGTCGAGGTCACGAGCGGCATCGGCGACACGGTGGCCGCCGCCGTCGACGACATCGCCGACGCGATCGCCGCCGTGCGCACCTACACGGACCCTCACGGGGTCGACCTGCTGTGCGCGGGCAGCCACCCGTTCGCCCAGTGGTACGACCAGAGCGTCACCGACAAGACCCGCTACCACAAGCTCATCGAGCGCACCCAATGGTGGGGTCGCAACATGATGATCTGGGGCATCCACGTGCACGTCGGCGTCGAGGACGTCAACAAGGTGTTCCCGATCATCAATGCCCTCGCCGTGTACCTGCCGCACCTGCAGGCATTGTCGGCGTCGAGCCCGTTCTGGGCGGGCGAGCGCACGGGATACGCGTCCAACCGCGCCCTGGTGTTCCAGCAGCTGCCGACCGCGGGGCTCCCGTGGCCGCTCCACGACTGGAGCGAGTTCGAGGGCTACCTCGACGACATGATCGGCACCGGCGTCATGGCCGACGCGACCGAGGTGCGGTGGGACATCCGCCCCGCGCCGCGCTGGGGCACCATCGAGGTGCGCGCGTGCGACGGCATGTCGACGCTCCCCGAACTCGCCGCGGTCGCGGCTCTCGTCCAGGTGCTCGTGGAGCACTTCTCCCGCCGGCTCGACGAGGGCCTCCCCCTGGAGACCATCCAGCCCTGGTTCATCCGCGAGAACAAGTGGCGGGCCGCCCGCTACGGGCTCGACGCGCGGATCATCGTCGACCATCTGGGCACGCAGCGGCCGGTGGTCGAGCACCTGCGCGAGACGCTCGACGAGGTCGGCGACATCGCGGTCGAGCTCAAGTGCGCGCGCGAACTCGCCGGCATCGAGACGATCCTCACCGACGGCGCCAGCTACGCACGACAGCTGGCCGTCGCCGACGCGGCCGACGGCGACCTGCGCGAGGTCGTCCGCCACCTGGTGGGCGAGTTCCGCTCCGGCCCGACGCTGCGCGAGCACCTCGCGAACCTCGGACACTGAGATCGTGGATGCCGCGGCCCGCGGCATCCACGAGACGGGCGTCAGCCGCGGCCGAGCATCTTCTGCAGCTCGGCGAGATCGGCCTCCGTGGGCGCGCCCTTGGCGCCGCCGCCGAGACCGAAGCCCGAACCGGTCGGCGTCTGCGACGCCTCCGCGGCGATGCCGGCGTTCTCTGCGGCACGCTTGGCCGGATTGCCCGACCGCGAGCCCTTGGCCTTCTGCTGCTTGCCGCGCTTCGAGGACGCCCCCGGACGCCCCGCCCCCGGGATCGGCCCCATGCCGGGGATGTTCGGCACGCCGCCGCGGGCGACGGTCTTCATCATCTTCGCGGCCTGGTCGAACCGCTGCACGAGCTGGTTCACGTCGGTGACGGTCATGCCCGAACCGCGGGCGATGCGCAGGCGGCGCGAGCCGTTGAGGAGCTTGGTGTTGCGGCGCTCGGCGGGCGTCATCGAACGGATGATCGCCTCGGTGCGGTCGATCTCGCGCTCGTCGAAGTCGTCGAGCTGCTGCTTCATCGAGCCCATGCCCGGGAGCATCCCGAGCATTTTCTTCATCGAGCCCATCTTGCGCATCTGCTGCATCTGGGCGAGGAAGTCCTCGAGGGTGAACGTCTCGGTCGCGAGCTTCTCGGCGACCTTGAGCGCCTCTTCCTCGTCGAAGGCCTGCTGGGCCTGCTCGATGAGCGTGAGGATGTCGCCGAGGTCGAGGATGCGCGAGGCCATCCGGTCGGGGTGGAACGCCTCGAGGTCCTCGAGACCCTCACCCGTCGATGCGAAGATGATGGGCCGGCCGGTCACCGAGGCGACCGACAGCGCGGCGCCGCCGCGCGCGTCGCCGTCGAGCTTCGAGAGCACGACGCCGGTGAAGTCGACGCCGTCCTGGAAGGCCTTGGCCGTGTTGACGGCATCCTGACCGATCATCGCGTCGATGACGAACAGCACCTCGTCGGGGTCCGTCGCCTTGCGGATGTCGGCGGCCTGCTTCATGAGCTCGGCATCGACGCCGAGACGACCGGCCGTGTCGATGATGACGACGTCGTGCTGCTGGCGGCGTGCGACCTCGACGCCGTCCTTGGCGACCTTGACCGGGTCGCCGACGCCGTTGCCGGGTTCGGGCGCGTAGATCGCGGCGCCGGCGCGCTCGGCGACGACCTGCAGCTGGTTCACGGCGTTCGGGCGCTGGAGGTCGGCGGCGATGAGGAGCGGCGTGTGGCCGTCCTTCGCGAGCTGACGCGACAGCTTGCCGGCGAACGTCGTCTTGCCCGAGCCCTGCAGGCCGGCGAGCATGATGACGGTCGGCGGGTTCTTGGCGAACTGCAGACGGCGCTGCTCGCCGCCGAGGATCGCGATGAGCTCCTCGTTGACGATCTGCACGACCTGCTGGGCGGGGTTGAGGGCGCGGTTCACCTCGTCGCCGAGCGCGCGCTCGCGCACCTTGGCGGTGAACTCCTTGACGACGGGCAGTGCCACGTCGGCGTCGAGCAGCGCGCGCCGGATCTCACGGACCGTGCCGTCGACGTCCGCGGGCGTGAGCTTGCCCTTGGTGCGGAGGTTGCGGAAGGTCTCGGTGAGCCGGTCGGAGAGAGTGCCGAAAGTCGCCATGATGCCCTGATTCTACCGGCGACCGGAGCCGCTCCCGGCCGACGCTCAGGGACGGGGGGCCGCAGCCGCGGCACCGAGGGCTGCGCGCAGCGCGTCCTTGGCCTTCGCGTAGCGTCCGCGGGCGGTGGATGCCGTCAGCCCGAGCACCTCGGCGGCCTCCGCGATGGTGAACCCCTCCCAGTGCACGAGCCGTACGAGCTCGGCGAGGTCGGGCTCCAGGCGGGCGATGGCGTCACGCACCTCTGCGCCCTCGTCAGCGGCCGGCGCGGCATCCCTTCCGGCGTCGACGCGGATGCGATCGGCCAGCGCCCACCGGCGGCGCTCTCCCCGCGCGTGGTTGAGCAGTGTGCCGCGCGCGATGCCGAACAGCCACATGCGGGCGCGCTCGGGTTCGGCCGGCAGCTCGCGCGCCCGGCGCCACGCGACCACCATCGTCTCGCCCAGCAGGTCCGGCGCGTCATCGAGTCCGACCCGGCGCTGCAGGTACGCGAGCAGATCCGAGGATGCCGCGCCCAGCGCGTCGATCAGCCGCGCGTCGTCGCGCTTCACGGTGCGACCTTTTCGCCGTTCGGGTACACGACCTGGCCGGCGTCGTCGACGCAGTAGGTCTGCGACGAGGACCCGGTGAGGGCACTGTAGGGGAACCCCGCTTCGTGCGCCTTCTCCACGACCAGTTCCCACACGGCTCCGTTCACGCCCTGCCACAGCCGGTCGTCGGGATCGGTGTACTGCGGCTGCTCCCATGTGTCCATGCGGGCGAGGTAGCCGTCGACATCCGCCATGGCGATCAGGTCGTGCTCCGCGGAGAACTCGCGGAGCCATCGATCAGCGGCGGGTTCCGCGGACAGCTCGATGATGCGCTGCTCGCAGGTGACTCCACTGGGCAGTTGGAACGCCAGAATCGCATACGGGTCCTGCGCGTTCTCGCCCCACGGGAAGAGGTCGGTCGCCGTCGCGACACCCGCGCCTCCGACGAGCAGCACGGCCAGCGCACCCGCCGCGACGCCGACGCGCCGCCGCCGGGGCGGGCGGGCCGCTCGCAACGAGGCACCGACCATCGCCCGAAGGTCGGCGGGATCGGCCGGGCGCGTCGCGGGCGCCGAACGGACGAGCAGCTCGTCGAGCAGGTCGGGGGTCATGGTGCCTCCAGTGTCAGGGGTGTTCTACCCCGTACCTGTCCGGCTGACCGCGAAACGTCCGCGCAGGGCGCTACTCCGCCTCGCCGAGCTCCTGGAAGAGCGTCAGCTGCAGCTCTGCCGGGCCTCGCAGGCGCGCATTCACCGAGCGCCATGGCGTCTCGCGGGCGGAAGCCTCCAGCACGGCTCCCCCGTCGGCCGCACGGGCCGCGGCTGCGGCCGTGTCGTCGACCTCGAGCGCCAGCCGGATCCTGTCGCTCGGCGCGTCACCGTCCGTCTCGACCCGGTCGATGAACGCCACCTGGGCCGGGTTCGACAGCTCCAGCGTCGCGCGGCCGGCATCGAGGATCGCGACGCGGGCACCGCCCTCGGCCTCGTAGGCCTCGGCCTGCGGCATCCCGACGACGTCGCGGTAGAACTCGAGGGCCGCGTCGAAGTCGGCTGCGGTCGCCACGACGCGCAGCTGCCGGACCGCGCCGGCCGGCAGCGGACGCACCGTCGCGGCGGCATCGGCCGCCCGCGCGAGGAACCGCGCCAGCGACGTCCGGCCCGCACCGTCGTGCGCCCACGCCTCGATCGCCGCGAGCACGGCACCGCCCCACGCGGCGCCGGCGACCTCGGCGCGGAGCCGGTCGGCACCGCCGCGGACCAACCGCGCGGCCGCGGCGCGGGCCACGCGGGCCCGTCGCAGCGCGGCGTCCCGCTCGTACTCCGCCTCGATGCCCATCGCGGCCGCATTGACGATGCCCAGCGCCAGGCTGTCGGGCGCGAAGTCGGTGGCGATCGCCTCGGCCTCGCGTCGGACAGCGGCCGCGGCATCCACGCCCTCGTCGGCGGCCAGGCGATCTTCGAAGGCGGTGAGTCGCTCGTCGAGCCCTGCCCACAGCACGTCGGATTTGGACGCGAAGTAGTTGAAGAAGCTGGAGCGGCTCACACCGGCGCGATGGGCGATGTCGACGATCGACGTCTGCTCGTAGCCCTGCTCGAGGAACAGCTCGCACGCGGCCTCGGCGATGTTCTCTCGGGACGACGCCTTGGGGCGCCCGGCGCGCGGCTCGGTGGACATGAAGCCACCCTATGACCCGCGTGCGACGCGCTCCTGCTCCCACGTATCGCAGATCGCCTGGGCGGCAGGACGATCGGATTCCGGCACCACGACGATGAGCCGATGGTCGTGGTCGCTGTACTGGACGAGGATGCGGATGCCGGCGTCGCCGAGACGCCGCGTGAACGCCCCGAGCTGCCCCGGCACGTCCTGCGCGAGTCGCACGCTCACGATGGGGCTCGCCACGATCGGGCCGAGCCCGGCCGCCGCGAGAGCGGCCTTCGCCCCCTCGACGTCGGCGACGAGGAAGTGGGCGAGCCCGACGCCGTCGTGCACCCATACCCCGCCGCCCTCGACGCTGACGCCGGCCCGCCCGAGCGCGTCGCCGAAATCGGCGAGGGCTCCGGGACGATCCGGAAGGGCGAGCGAGATGTCGGCTTCGGCGTCGGGGGCGAGAGTCATGGCCGGCACGCTACCCGGGGCATCCGACGTCGAACCGGGATGTATTGTTGGACGCGATCCATCAATCGCCACGAGCGAACGCGTCAGAGCGAAGGAGCACGATGCTCGAGATCCAGACCGTCGGCCTCTCCCCCGATTACGTCCCCTACCTGGACGGCTGGGAGCTGCAGCGCCGCATCCACGCCGAGGTCGTCGAGGGCACACGTCCCGACACGCTGCTGCTGCTCGAGCACGAAGCGGTGTACACCGCGGGTGCGCGCACGGCGAAGCACGAGCGTCCCACCGACGGCACCCCGGTCGTCGACGTCGACCGCGGCGGAAAGATCACCTGGCACGGCCCGGGCCAGCTGGTCGGGTACCCCATCGTGCGCCTGCACGAGCCCGTCGACGTCGTCGCGCACGTCCGGCGCCTGGAGGGACTGCTCATCGACGCCCTCGCCGAGCACGGCGTCGACGGCTACCGCGTCGAGGGCCGCAGCGGCGTGTGGGTGCGCCGGCCGCTCGGCGAGGACAAGGTCGCCGCGATCGGGGTGCGCGTCCAGCGCGGTGTCACGATGCACGGGTTCGCCCTCAACTGCGACAACACGCTCGCCGGGTTCCGCGGCATCATCCCGTGCGGGATCACGGATGCCGGCGTCACGACGATCAGCGAGATCGTCGGCGCCGACATCGCGCCCAAGGACGTGATCGCCACCGTGAGCCGGGTGTTCGAGGCAGAGTACGCGGGCGTGAGCGCATGAGCGGCTGCGCGACGCCGGGTGCGGCATCCACCCCCTCCGCGGCGCCTGACGGGCGCAAGCTGCTGCGCCTCGAAGTCCGCAACGCGCAGACACCGATCGAGCGCAAGCCGGAGTGGATCAAGACGAAGGCGAAGATGGGGCCCGAGTACCAGGCCCTGCACTCCCTCGTGAAGACCGAGGAGCTTCACACGGTCTGCCAGGAGGCCGGCTGCCCCAACATCTACGAGTGCTGGGAGGACCGCGAGGCGACGTTCCTCATCGGCGGCTCCCAGTGCACACGCCGCTGCGACTTCTGCCAGATCGACACCGGCAAGCCCGCCGACTACGACACCGACGAACCCCGTCGCGTCGCGGAGAGCGTGGTGCGCATGAACCTCCGCTACGCGACCGTCACCGGCGTCGCGCGCGACGACCTGCCCGACGGCGGGGCGTGGCTGCACGCCGAGACCGTACGGCAGATCCACGCCATGAACCCGAACACCGGTGTCGAGATCCTCGCCACCGACTTCAACGGCGACCCGACGCTGCTCGGCGAGGTGTTCGACAGCCGCCCCGAGGTGTTCGCGCACAACGTCGAGACGGTGCCGCGGATCTTCAAGCGCATCCGGCCCGCGTTCCGCTACGAGCGCTCGCTCGACGTGCTCACGCAGGCCCGAGACGCGGGACTCATCACGAAGTCGAACCTCATCCTCGGCATGGGCGAGGACCCGGAGGAGGTCGTGCAGGCGCTGCAGGACCTCCACGACGCCGGCACCGACATCATCACGATCACGCAGTACCTGCGGCCGTCGCCGCGCCATCTGCCCGTGGCGCGCTGGGTGAAGCCGCAGGAGTTCGTCGAGTTCAAGGAGGAGGCCGAACGCATCGGCTTCCTCGGGGTGCTCGCCGGACCCCTCGTGCGCTCGTCCTACCGCGCCGGACGGCTGTGGGCGCAGTCGATGCTGTCGAAGGGGCGCGAGATCCCCTCGCACCTCGCGCACATCGCCGAGGACGTGCACGTCGACCGCGGCTTCGCGCAGGCGGTCTGAACCCGGATCCCCCCCGTCCGGACGGCGGTGCGGTTCAGTCGGCGCTGGTGACCGACTGGACCGCCCCGTCGGAGTCGAGGTTCACCAGCAGCACGTCGTCGGTGGCGTCGGGGTCGAGCGCATACTCGAGCACCGCGAACGGGTCCGAGCCGCCGTGCTCGTCGGCGAGGATCGTCATGCTCATGAGCTGGAGCGACCGGATGACGTCCATGTGCACGTCGCCCGAGATGTCGACGAGCACGTCGTCCAGCGCCTCGCCCAGGGCTTCCTGCTGCTGCAGGATGTACTCGGTCACCTCGCTGGTGCGGTCGTTGAGCTCGTTCACCATCGCGTTGCGCGCGCTCAGATCGATGGCCTCCAGCGACGAGATGAGAGCGGCTGCGACATCGAGCGCCGCGGGCGACACATCGTCCTGGTCGGGCGCCGTGAGGTCGACCGTGACGGACTGATCCCCCAGTTCGACGTTCTCCGACCAGAAGATCGATCCGTCGGGGCCCGATTCGAGGAGTCCGAAGTAGTCGTGCTCGATCGCCATGCCCCCATGAAACCGCACGGAGCGCGTCCGCGAAAGTCCGGACACGCCGTCGCGGCGATCCGGCCGCCGCCCCCGCCGATCAGTCGACGAGGGATGCCGCGAACACGTGCGGCGTGAAACCGGTGAGATCGCCGATCCCTTCGCCCTGCCCGAGGAGCTTCACCGGGATGCCGGTGCGCTCCTGCACCGCGAGCACGAACCCGCCCTTGGCGGACCCGTCCAGCTTGGTGAGGACGAGTCCGGTCACTCCGGCGTGCTCCAGGAACGCCTGCGCCTGCATGACCCCGTTCTGCCCGGTCGTCGCGTCGAGCACCAGCAGGACCTCGCTGATGGGCGCCTGCTTCTCGATGACGCGCCGGATCTTGCCGAGCTCGTCCATGAGCCCGCCCTTGGTGTGCAGCCGGCCTGCCGTGTCGACGAGCACGATCTCGGTGCCGGTGCTCTTGGCGTACTCGATCGTCTGGAAGGCGACGGATGCCGGATCCTGACCCTCCTGCTGCGGCCGGACGATCGCCGCCCCGCCGCGCTCGGCCCACGTCGCGAGCTGGTCGACCGCGGCCGCCCGGAACGTGTCGGCCGCACCGACCACGACCGATCGCCCGTAGCGCTGCAGGAACTTCGCGAACTTCCCGATCGTCGTGGTCTTGCCGACGCCGTTGACGCCGACCACCAGCACGACCGCGGGGCGCTCGGTCAGCCGCAGCGTCGTGTCGAACTTCGCGAAGTGCTCCTCGAGGGTCTCCTTCAGCATCCGCTGCAGGTCGCGAGGATCGGTCGTGCGGAACCGCTCGACCTTCTCGCGGAGCTCTTCGACGATCCGCTCGGTGATGTCGGGGCCGAAGTCGGCCGTCAGCAGCGCGCTCTCGAGGTCCTCCCACGTGCTCTCGTCGATCGTGGGTTTGACGAACATGCCGCGCAACGCGCGGCCGAGCGACCAGGAGCTCTCTGCCATGCGTCCAGCCTAGAGGCGGGCGCGCGACGGGCCGACCGTCGCCGCACTCACTGCAGCGGGACGATCATGGCCGCGAGGCCGTCGCCGATGAGCGTGTCCAGCTCGGTCGTCGCGTCCTGACCGGACGGGCACTGGATGCCGAGATAGATGCCGCCGCCCATGGAGCCGAACATGCGGGCCGTGTCGAGCCAGGTGGTGCCGTCGTCGCTGGAGCTCGTGATGCTGCGGGTGTCGACCGTGCCCGACGGGGACAGCGGGAGGGAATCGTCGTACGCGTACTGTGCGACGTCGTCGCCGGTCACCGTGTCGCCGTCGCTGGTGAGCACGATCGCGAGCATCGAGTCGGTGAGCGCACTGTCGTCGAGCGACGTGTCGAGGTCTGTGATCGTGCCCTGGTAGAACGTGGCGACGCATCCGCTGCGGGTGTCGCTGTAGGCCCAGCTGCCGTTGCCGTCATCGGCAGCGCTCACGGTGTAGTTCGCGTCCGACATGAACGGGTCCGTCCACTGCAGCGTCATCGTCGCCGCGTCGAACTCGATGTCGAAGGGCAGGTCGCCGACCCCCGTCTCGTCCGTCGTCGCCTCGTCGGACGGCGCCTGCGACGAGTCGGCGGGACCGACGATCGTGGGCATCGGGATCGCGCAACCGGCGAGCATCACGGCGCCGGCGATCAGGATGCCGACGCCGGCGGCCGAGCGGATGAGGTGGTTCATGGCTGGAAACCTATCGTCAAAGGGCGGAAGGGTGGGTGCTCCGGGCGGTCACGCGACACGCTCGCCGACGCGCTGGCCCACCACGGCCGAGACGCCGTCCTGGCGCATCGAGACGCCGTACAGGGCGTCGGCGATCTCCATGGTCCGCTTCTGGTGGGTGATGACGATCAGCTGGCTGGATTCGCGCAGCTGCTCGAACACCCCGAGCAGGCGCCCCAGGTTCGCATCGTCGAGCGCCGCCTCGACCTCGTCGAGGATGTAGAAGGGACTCGGCCGGGCCTTGAAGATGGCGGTGAGCAGCGCCACCGCCGCCAGCGACCGTTCGCCGCCCGACAGCAGCGACAGGCGCTCGATCTTCTTGCCCACCGGACGCACGGCCACCTCGATGCCGGTGGTCAGCGGGGAGTCCGGGTCGGTCAGCGAGATCGAGCCGGTACCGCCGGGGAACAGGATCGGGAAGACCTCTCCGAACGCGACCTGGGTGTCCTCGAACGCGGCCAGGAAGATCGTCTGCATGCGCTCGTCGAGCTCTTCGATGATCGTCAGCAGGTCCTTGCGGGTCTGCGTCAGGTCGGCGAGCTGCTCCGTCATGAACTTGTGCCGCTGCTCGAGCGCCTCGAACTCCTCGAGCGCGAGCGGGTTCACCCGACCGAGCTGGGCCAGCTTCCGCTCGGCCTCCTGGAGCCGCCGGCGCTGCCGCCCGCGATCGAACGGGGTCGTCGCCGCGGTCTCGTCGGCCGCAGCCTCCTCGTCGGGGCGAGATCCGTCGGGTGAGGGGGCCCCGAGCACGTCGTCGGCGGGGATCGGCTGATCGGGGCCATATTCCGAAACCAGAATGTCTTCGTCGAGCCCGAGTTCGGACTGCACCCGCTCCAGCAGCCCGGTCACATGCAGGCGCTTCTCGTGGATCTGCAGTTCGAGGCTGTGCACGCTCTCGGTCAGTCCGGCGAGCCGCTCGCGGACCGACGACTCCTGGGCCCGGAGCCCGGTCAGCTCGGTCGTGAGCGCGGTGCGGGCGGACTCCGCGGCTGCCAGCTCCGCCCTGGCCTGCGCGAGCGAGCGGTCGACCGAGTCGATGACCGCCGGCAGCTGCCCGGCGACGCCGGCCGCGATCTCGCGCTGGGCCCGACGCACGACGGCCCGCCGGGCGGCCTCCGCAGCGGCCTCCTTCTCGCGTTCACGCTGTCGCTCGAGCGCGACGACACGGGACTCGCCCGCGCGGATGCGTTCGCGCAGCGTCTCCACGTCCAAGCGGGACCGCATCTCGCCGTCGCGCGCCGCGTCGAGCGCGGCCAGCATCCCTTCTCGAGCCGAGGCGTCGAGGATCGGCCGCGGGGCTTCGAGGGCGGCGGTGAGCTGATCGTCTGCTGTCCGCGCGGATCCTTCGGCCTCCTCGACCGCCGCCGACGCCTGGGCGAGCCCGGCCGCGAGCCGTTCGCACTCTGCGACGGCGGCCTCATGCCGCACCGTCGCCCGGTTGAGCTGCTCCGCGTGCGCGGCCAGCGCCGCATCGTGCTCGCGGAGCGTCGTCAGAGCGGTCTTGGTGCGCTGACGCGCCGACTCCAGCGTCCGAGACGCCTCCGACAGCTGCTCCCGCAGGGTGTCGGCGATCACCGCGACCTCGTCGCGGCGCTCGGCGGCGGCATCCCGCTCGGCCGTCAGCTCCAGCCGTGAGCGGGAAGCACCGGTGCCGGCCCGCAGCGAGTACTCGGTGTAGACCTCGCCGCGGCGGGTGACGACCGTGATCGGGCCGCCGAGCTCGGCGTCTGCAAGGGCGGGGCCGGCGGC
>Ga0160450_101062_pt1 | contig 11483 bp, 11 predicted proteins | sample HID1975K_E1MG_FD_108257 | JGI IMG/M metagenome (GOLD analysis project Ga0160450, IMG submission 108257) | Enriched soil microbial communities from UW Madison campus, WI, USA - HID1975K_E1 MG | ecosystem: Environmental > Terrestrial > Soil > Unclassified | place: USA: Madison, Wisconsin...
AGGGTGAGGGCTCGCGGCGAGGGTGAGGGCTCGCGGCGAGGGCGAGGGCGAAGGCGCGGCGCGCGGCGGGAACGACGAAGGACCTGGATGCCGCGGCATCCAGGTCCTTCGTTACGTCAGAGCCGACTCAGCGGACGACGACCGCGAGGACGTCGCGCGCCGACAGGACGAGGTACTCGTCCGCGCCGAACTTGATCTCGGTGCCGCCGTACTTGCTGTACAGCACGCGGTCGCCGACGGCGACGTCGAGCGGAACACGGTTGCCGTTGTCATCGATGCGACCCGGACCCACGGCGACGACCTCGCCCTCCTGGGGCTTCTCCTTCGCAGTGTCCGGGATGACCAGACCACTCGCGGTGGTCTGCTCGGCCTCGACCTGCTTGATGACGATGCGGTCTTCGAGCGGCTTGATGGAAACCGACACGGTCTACCTCTTTCTTGCTGGCGGGGGTCTTGTTTCAAGACTCGATTAGCACCCATACCCTGAGAGTGCTAACGCCAGTCTAAGGGGCCGATTGGCACTCATGCAACGCGAGTGCCAACCAACGCTTAGGCTGGCCGAATGGACCAGGCCGAGCTGACCGCCCTGCTCACCCCGGAGGGACTGCGGCTGGTCGACGCGCTCGGCGCGATCGACTCCACGGCGGACGTCGCGGCGGCCGTGTCGCGGCTGCGCAGCGCCGGGCACTCCCCCGAACTCGTGTCGGCCGCCGTCGGCCAGGCACGTCTGCGCACCCGCGCGCGGGCGAAGTTCGGCCCGTTCGCCGACCGGATGCTGTTCACCCGCGCCGGGCTCGAGCAGGCCACGCGGCTTGCGATCGCGGCCCGCCACGCCGGACGATTCCGCGACGCCGGCGCGACGCGCGTCGCCGACCTCGGCTGCGGCATCGGCGGGGACGCCCTGGGTCTGGCGGGCATCGGCCTCGAGGTCCTCGCCGTCGACGCCGACGAGACGACGGTCGCCCTCGCCGCCTACAACCTCGCGCCGTTCGGCGACGCCGTGACCGTGCGGCACGCCCGCGCCGAAGAGGTCGACCTCGATGGCATCGACGCCGCCTGGCTCGACCCCGCGCGGCGCACCGCCGGTCACACCGAGACGCGCCGGCTGTCCGCGGATGACTGGTCGCCGTCGCTGGACTGGGTGTTCGCGCTGGCCGAACGGATGCCGGTGGGCGTCAAGCTGGGGCCGGCCTTCGACCGGGACCGCATCCCGGTGGGGATGGAGGCGCAGTGGATCAGCGTCGACGGTTCGACCATCGAGCTCGTCGTGTGGTCGGGCGCCTTGGCGCGGCCCGGAGTCGGGCGCGCGGCCCTCGTGGTGCGCGGTGACACGGCGGCCGAGGTCACGGCATCCGTCGATGCGCCCGACGCGGAGCTGCGGGATCTCGCGGTGGACGGATACCTGCACGAGCCCGAGGGCGCCGTCATCCGTGCGCGACTGATCGGCACGGTCGCACGGGATTTGGATGCCGGGATGATCGCCGACGGCATCGCCTATCTGACGTCGCAGGCCGCGTTGACGAGCCCGTTCGTGCAGACGTTCCGGGTGCGCGAGGTGATGCCGCTGAAGGTCCCGACGATCAACGCGGCGCTCGCCGTGAACGGGATCGGGACGCTCGAGATCAAGAAGCGCGGCGTGGACATCGACCCGGCGCAGTTCCGACGCAAGCTGCGGCTGCGCGGCGACGCCGCGGCGACGCTGATCCTGACCCGGGTCGGCCCGAAGTCGTCTCCGCGCCGCGTCGCGATCCTCGCGGACCGCGTCTGACGCTCGGCGCGAGCCACGGCGCTCGGCGCGAGATACGACCCTCGGACGTGAGGTGCGACCCTCGGGCGTGAGATACGACCTCGGTCAGCCCAGCAGGGGGCCCTGCGTCGATGCCCACCAGAGCCAGCCCGCGCTGTAGACCAGCGACAGCAGGCTGAGGCACAGCGCCCAGATCGCGACCCCCCGGGCTTCCCACGGATGCCGCAGCGCCACGATCGCCAGGATCGCCCCGACGATCCCCACCAGGAATCCCCACCCCACCAGGAACGAGAACGTCAGCCCCAGGATCGCGAACGTCAGCGCCCACGGGGCGCTGCGCGGCAGCGGCGCCGCGACCGGCGCCCACCGCACCTCGGGCTCGACCTCGTGCACCGGCTCCGTCACCGGCACCGGCTCGGTCAGCGCCCGCCGGAACCCGCCGCGGTGCGCGCCGGGCAGGGCCGGCGCGTCGCCCGCGGTCGCGACGTCCGACGACGGCGACTCCACCGCGGGCACAGGCGGCGCGACGGCCGCCTCGGCCGCCGGAGTCGCGGGGACCGGCGGCATCCCGGTGTCACCCCGCAGGTCGGCGGGTCGGAACTCGGCGTCGCGTCGCAACTCGACGGACGGCGACACGGGCTCGGCCCCCGGCAACTCGGCGTCACCGCGCCGCTCGACCCCCGGCCGCTCGACCCCCGGCGACTCCGCGTCACCGCGCCGCTCAACCCCCGGCAACTCCGCGTCACCGCGCCGCTCAACCCCCGGCGACTCGACGCCGGGCAACTCCGCGTCACCGCGCCGCTCGGCCGCGCCGGCACGGCGCAGCTCGGCGCGTGTCGGCTGCTCCGCAGCGCCGGCACTCGCATCCCCTGCAGCGCCGTCACCCGCAGCACCGCCACGCGCATCCTCCGCCGCGCGGGAGTCCAAAGCACCGCCACGCGCATCCGCCGCAGCGCCCGCATCCGCAGCTCCGGCATCCGCGTCGCCGGGCATGGCGTCGTCCACGTCGGTCATACGGGCACCGCCACCTGGATCTCGGTCACGGGCAGCGTCGAATCCGCGCCGAACTCGAGCGTCGACGGCGTCCGCCCCGACATGATCAGCTCGGACGCCAGCGCCGCGATCATCGCGCCGTTGTCGGTGCACAGCGACAGCGGCGGGATCCGCACCTCGACCCCGGCCGCGGCGGCGCGCTCGAGGGCGACGTCGCGCAGCCGCCGGTTCGCGATGACCCCGCCGCCCAGCAGCAGCCGCGGCACGTCGTGCCGGGCGCACGCGTCGAGCGCCTTCGTGACGAGGACGTCGACGACCGCCTCGCGGAACGATGCCGCGACATCCGGCACCGACACCGGCTCCCCCGCCGCCTCGGCACGCTCCACCCAGCGGGCGACTGCGGTCTTCAGCCCCGAGAACGAGAAGTCGTAGCGGTGCTCGGCCATGTCCGACGCGCGCGAGAGTCCGCGCGGGAACCGGATCGCGTTCGGGTCGCCCTGTGCTGCGGCGCGGTCGATCTCGGGGCCGCCCGGGTAGGGCAGGCCGAGGATCCGCGCGATCTTGTCGAACGCCTCGCCGGCCGCGTCGTCCATCGTCTCGCCGAGCAGCTCGACGTCGTCGACCAGGTCGCGGACCAGCAGCAGCGAGGTGTGCCCGCCGCTGACCAGCAGCGCGACGGTCGGATACTCGACCTCCTCGCCCGTGAGGACGTCCGCGGCGATGTGTCCGACAAGGTGGTTGACGGCGTACAGCGGCTTGTTCAGCGACACCGCCAGCGCCTTCGCCGCGCCGACGCCGACCATGAGCGCGCCCGCCAGGCCCGGTCCGGAGGTGACGGCCACGGCATCCACGTCGCTCAGCGAGATGCCCGCTTCGCCGACCGCGCGCTCGATCGCCGGCTGCAGGGCCTCCAGGTGCGCCCGCGCGGCGATCTCGGGGATGACCCCGCCGTACCGGGCGTGCTCGTCCATGCTCGACGCGATCGTGTTGCTCAGCAGCGTGCGGCCGCGCACGATCCCGATGCCGGTCTCGTCGCAGCTCGTCTCGATCCCGAGGACGAGCGGCTCGTCGCGGTTCATCAGCACCATCCCTTCGCGCCCGTGCCGCAGGCGGCGTCCGACTCGCCGGCGCCGGGGAGCGGCACCAGCTTCGCCGGCCCTGCGGCAGCCGCGGAGTCCCCGGGATCCGCCGGTCCGGCAACAGCCACGGGATCCGCGAACGCCGCGGACCCGGCCACCGCCCCCTCGGCGCGTGCCGCCGCCCACCCGGGCAGATCGAGCTTCATGACCACGGCATCCACGTCGTCAGGCTGGTAGTAGCGGGGCCGGCGCGCGATCTCGACGAAGCCCTCCGACGCGTACAGCGCCTCGGCGACCGGGTTGTCGGCCCGCACCTCGAGGAACACCTCGCGCGCGCCGCGCTCGCGCGCGATCGTCAGCAGCTCGGTCAGCAGCGCGCGCCCACGCCCGGTCCCCCGCGCATCGGCGGCGATCGCGATGGTCTGGATGTCGGCATCCGCCCCGCCCTGCGGCGCGCGCACCCCGCCGTACCCGACGAGGCGCCCCGCCTCGACGTCCACGACGTAGCGACCGTGCGGCGAGGCGAGCTCGGCCGCCATCATCGCCTCGCTCCACGCGTCGGTCGGGAACGACGCGCGTTCCAGCTCCATGATGAGCGACAGATCGGATGCCGTGGCCGTGCGCAGAGTCATGTCCCCACTCGCTTCGGCCCGGCCGGCACCGTGACATCCGGCGCGCGGAGGTAGAGCGGTTCGACGAGCGGCTCGACCCGGTCCGCGGCGACGGCGCGGGCCGCGGCGAGCGCGATCATCGCGGCGGGGATGGCGGAGGCGTCGCGGCGCTCGGCTCCGAGCCCCGCGAGCACGCCGTCGACCTCGTCGCGCGGCGCGAGCGCCGGCCCGGAGCTGCGGACGGGGAGTCCGTCGTCGTCGATCCCGTCATACACGGAGTACGCGAACTCGCGGCGCCGCGCGTCGGTGACGACGGCGAAGCGGGGCACATCGGCGAACGGATCGGCCAGGAGCACGGCCAGTGCCGCAGCATCGTGACTGACGACCGGCACCACCGGGATGCCGCGGCCCAGCGCGAACGCGCGCGCGGCGGCGACGCCGACGCGCAGTCCCGTGAACGGACCGGGCCCCATGCCCGCGGCGACGTGGGTGACGGCGACGGGCGCGAGCGCCGTGGTCGTCCCGACCGGCCCGCGGGCGGCATCCGCGAGCGCGGACTGCAGCAGTGCGCCGATGACCTCGGCGTGACCCAGCGGGTTCGCGCTCGACCCCTCGGCGTATACGACGCCGTCGGGGTCGACGACGGCCACGGACGTGCCGAGGGACGTGTCGATGCCGAGGATCACGGCATCCAGCGTAGTCGGCGGGCCTGCGGCGCGACCGCGCCCACCCGCGCCCCACCCCCGCGCTACGGCGCGAGGTCCGGGACCTGGGCGATGCCGAACACCTCGCGCAGCGCGAGGGCGGCGGCGTGGTAGCCGCCCATGCCGTGCACGCCCGGTCCGGGCGGGGCGGCCGCCGAGCAGAGGTAGACGCCCGTGCCGGCCCGCCACGGCGTGCGCGACAGGACGGGGCGCACGAGGAGCCCGCGCATGTCCACGCGGCCGGTGGCGATGTCCCCGCCGCGCATGTTGGCGTTGCCGCGCTCCAGGTCGGCTGCGGTGATCACGCGCGTGCCGACGATGGTGTCGCGAAAGCCGGGAGCGAACCGCTCGACCTGCGCCGTGATCTGCGCGGTCATGTCCCGCTGCGAGCCGGCGGGCACGTGCGCGTATGTCCACAGCACATGCGTGCCCGCGGGCGCGCGGGTCGCGTCGAACAGCGTGGGCTGGCTGGCGAGGACGTACGGCCGCTCCGGATGGATGCCGCGGCGCACCGCCCGCTCCGCCGCGGCGATCTCGTCCGCCCCGCCGCCCAGATGCAGCGTGCCCGTGCGGGAGATGTCCGCGTCGCGCCAGGGCACCGGTGCGTTCAGGATGAAGTCGACCCGCGACGCGGCGTCGCCGAACCGGTGGCGCCGCAGCGCACGCGCGTAGCGCGGGTGCAGCCGGTCGCCGGCGATCTGCAGCAGCGCGTCGGGCGCGGTGTCGAACAGCAGCGCGCGGGATGCCGGGATCTCCTGGACGCTCCGGATGTGCCGGCCCGTGTGCACCCTGCCGCCATGGGCGAGCAGGTCGTCGCGCAGGGCATCGGTGATCCGCCCGGTGCCGCCGACGGGAATCGGCCATCCGCGGGCGTGCGCGGCGGCAGCCAGGACCAGCCCCGCCGCGGCGGCGGCCGGGCGCGGCAGCGGCGAGATCGAGTGGGCGAACACGCCGGCCAGCGCGGCGCGTCCGCGCGTGCCCAGCCCCGTGTCGCCGACGGCACGCCCGCCGCCCAGCGGCACACCGTGCGCGAGCGCACGCAGTCCGAAGCGCGCGAGCAGCACGGGATGCGCGGGCCACCGCAACATCGTGCCGAGGACGGTGTCGCCGAGGGCGTCCAGGCGCTGCGCGAGCGGGCCCAGGAGCCGCTGCCACGCCCTCGCGTGGGTGCTGCCCAGCGCCTCCGGCATCCGTTCGATGTCGTGCCAGGCCAGCACGGCGCCGTCGTCGAGCGGATGCGCGTACGACGCGTCGGGCGTCACGAACGCAATCCGCTCCGCAAGCGCGAAGCGGCGCAGGAACGGCGAGGCCAGCGCCATCGGGTGCACGGCGGAACCCCAGTCGAGCACGACCCCGTCGATCGTGTCGCTGCGGGCGCCGCCGCCGATGGTCGCGTTCGCCTCGAACACCTCGACCTGCAGGCCGGCGCGCGCGAGGACGACCGCCGCCGCCAGCCCGTTCGGGCCGGCCCCCACGATCGCGACGTCGAGCATACCGATCAGCTTGCCACTGTGCGGGGCGCGCCGGTGGCGGGCCCCAGCCGGGTCACGAACCGCCGTGCCTTGCGCAGCATCCAGGCGAAGGTCGTGTCGCGCACGAAGAGCATGTCCAGGCCGATCATCACGAGCGAGAACGGCCACAGTCCGAGGAGGATCGCAATGCCCGTGTGCATCCCCATCAGGAACAGCAGCGCGAACACCCGGCTCGGCCGCCAGAGGAGCATGACCGGGAAGGCCACCTGCACCCAGACCGAGAGGAACGTGACGGCGAAGACGAACGGCGTGACCTGCCAGGCGAGGTCGCTCAGGCCCGGGAGCACCCGATACGTCTCGAGGTTGAGCGCGTAGTACAGGGCGGAGCCGTTGAGCCAGTCATCGCCCTGCAGCTTCCACAGGCCCGACACGACGTAGACGGCGATGATCTGGATGCCGCAGATCACCGCTCCCGTGTTGTGCGCGGTGGACGACAGCCACAGCGGCACGCGCGTGCCCGCCCGGGCGCCTCGCCGGCGGACGCGCCGCGCGTCGAGCGAGAGGTGCGCCGAGAGGCGCATGAAGACCATGAACGGCAGCACGATCCGCAGCAGGTTGTCGCCGCCGTTGGTGAGGAACGTCGCATTGGTCTGCAGGCTCATCAGGAAGAACCACATGATCGGCGTCACCCAGGCGGTGCGCCAGCCGAGCGTGAAGGCGACGACCAGCAGCAGGAACACGACGTACGACGCGTCGAACAGCGCCGGATCGCCCTTCGGGAAGAGCACGTCGAAGATCGCCCAGTAGCCGTTGAGGTTCACCAGCGGGTCGAGCCACGTCGATGCGACCCCCCACAGGTAGTGACGGTCGAAGAAGCTCGGGACGAACTGGATGAGCAGGGCGGCGCCCGCGAAGATTCGCAGCAGGCTCGCGCCGTACAGCACCCGCGGGCCGCCCGTGAACCAGGTCACCAGCCGCGGCCACACGTCGGCCGGGCGCAGGGAGGGTCCCGGGGCGAGGCGCGTCGTCGTCGTGGCCACGCTCACTCCCCCATCGTCACGAGCGAGCGCTCAGGGTCGTAGCGCTCGATGACGTCCAGGTACGCCGCCTCGACATCGGGCCGGACTGTGCGGCGCGCCTGTCGCCAGCCGTACGTCGTGACCGTATCGGTGAACTGCTGCGTTTCGTCGTGGCGGTGCGCGAAGTCGTTCGCGCGCGTGATCGTCACGCGCCAGCGGATGCGGTCGACGTCCCGGCCCAGGTAGGCCGTCGTGAAGTTGGTGACGTGCGTGCGGAACATGTGGTCGACCCGGAGGAACCGGATCACGTCCGAGCGGTTGTCCTTGCCCTCGCTGAGCTCGTCGGCGATGACGACCGGATCGCGCGCTTCGAAGCCGTCGTCGCCGTCACTCTCGATGAAGCTCGTACGCGTGTACTCGCGCTGGTCCTCATCGAGTGCGAGATAGCGCTCGCGGTACGTGCGCGCGGCGTTCCAGCTGAGCATGGAGATCCGGGGACGGGCGAGTCCCGCGCCGGTGAACGCGTGCTCGAGGTCGGTCAGACCGATCCAGTCCGAGGTGCGCCGTCCGCCGTCGGCGTCGCTCCACCCCGCCTGCACCTCGATGTAGTAGTTGGACTTCAGCACGTTCGGGGCGAAGAGCGTCCAGCGCTGGGTGAAGTAGGGCGACATCGCGGACTTCATCCCCGAGGCCGCGGGGAGCGCTCCGCTCGGTGCGACCATGATCGCCGTCACCGTGATGAACGCCACGATGATCGCGAGCGCGCCGATCGTCGCGTTGCGCGCGACACGGTCGGTGGTGCGGTCCGCGCGAGTGCTCACACGCACCACCTTTCCACGGCGGTGGGGTGATCGCCGCTCGCGACCACCCGCACCGTCGGAATTCTGCGGGTCAAGCGTCCTGATGCCGACGGCGGATGACCAGCAGCACGGCGCCGATCACGATGATCCCGAGTCCACCGATCAGGAGCGGCGCGATCGACGCGTCGTTCCTGCCCGAGTCGGCAAGCTGATCCTCGTCGGCTGCGGCCTCGCCGGCAGCGGCCTGACCGCCCACGCCCTCGTCGGCAGCGGCTTCGTCGGCGGCGGCTTCGTCGGCGGCGGCTTCGTCAGCAGCAGCCTCGTCGGCAGCGGCTTCGTCCGCAGCGGCTTCGTCAGCAGCGGCCTGACCGCCCACGCCCTCGTCGGCAGCGGCTTCGTCAGCAGCAGCCTCGTCAGCCGCAGCCTCATCAGCGGCAGCTTCGTCCGCGGCAGCGTCATCGGCGGCGGCTTCGTCCGCAGCGGCCTCGTCAGCAACGGCCTCGTCAGCAGCGGCCTCGTCAGCGGCAGCTTCGTCAGCGGCGGCTTCGCCCGCGGCAGCTTCGTCCGCGGCAGCCTCATCCGCAGCGGCTTCGTCAGCAGCGGCCTCGTCAGCCGCAGCCTCATCAGCGGCAGCTTCGTCCGCAGCAGCCTCATCCGCCGCAGCCTCATCAGCAGCGGCTTCGTCAGCAGCGGCTTCGTCGGCAGCAGCCTCATCGGCGGCCCCCTCATCAGCAGCGGCTTCGTCGGCAGCAGCCTCATCAGCGGCGGCTTCGTCAGCAGCGGCCTCGTCAGCCGCAGCCTCATCAGCGGCAGCTTCGTCAGCGGCAGCTTCGTCAGCGGCAGCCTCATCCGCGGCAGCCTCATCGGCCGCAGCCTCATCCGCCGCAGCCTCATCCGCAGCAGCCTCATCCGCGGCAGCCTCATCCGCGGCAGCCTCATCGGCCGCAGCCTCATCCGCCGCAGCCTCATCGGCCGCAGCCTCATCGTCGACGTTGGCGCACGGGATCGAAGCGAGGAAGGTGTGGTGGTGCAGTTCACCGCCGGCGCCCGCCGCGGCGGTGAAGCCCGACGTGAACCACTGGCCGTTGTGCGTGATCCCCGAGTCGAACGTGACGTCCGCGTTCGGCGCGTAGACAGCGCCGAGCGCGGGGCCGCCGAAGGCGACGTCACCGGTCACGTCGGAGAGGTCGAACATGATGTACCGGGCGTAGCTCTGCTGCCCGGAGGCACCGGCATCCCAGCCTTCGAAGTTCACCGTGCCGACCGAAGTGGTCCCCGGTGCCACGCGGATCACGATCGGCGAATCCGCCGACGGGACGAAGCCGTTCGCGAGGGCGGCCGTGAGCTTGACGGTGCCGCCCTTCGACGCGATCTCGTCGTAGTCGAGCACGTTCGCCTTGCCGGCGACGAGGTCGGGGCCGTTGTTCTGGTCGAAGTCGCGGTGATACGCGACGTCATCGGCGGCATCTTCGCTGTAGGTGTACGCGAGGCAGCTGGCGACGGCGTCGACATGGGCGTCCACGCCGGAGAAGTAGTCGGCGACGGTCGCCTGCGCGGTCTGCACGCGCGCTTCGGCGGTGTCGACCTCGGTGCTCGGAATGGCCTCGAGGTCGATGTAACCGTGGTCGGCCGCTCCCGGAATCGACGCGCGCACGAAGTCCGCGCGCACTCCGAAGCTCAGCGCCGAGGTGTCGACGAGCTTCGCGATCGCACGCGCCTCCGGCGAGTCCGCGGGCGCCTCACGGTTCGTCAGACCGATCGATCCTGCCGTCAGGTCCAGGTCCTGGGCGAGGATCCGCACCGGCTCGCCGTCGATCACCGGGACGGTGTAGTCGGCCATGCCGGCTGCGCGGTGGATGACTGGATAGTTGTTCTTGGTCACCGCGAGTGTGCCGTTCACGGCGATCGAGCCCTCGAGCTCGGCGTTGCCGAGCGAGACGTCGCCCTGCGCGAAGATGGTGAACCCGTCGTTCGCGGCGAACGGGTTGATGGTGGTGGTCGCGCTGTGCGCGGCGCCTGCACCGGCAGCCACCATCCCGATCGAGGCGAGGCCGACGACGGCCGTGACCGCGATCACCTTGACGCGCTTCGCGCGCGCAACAACAACGTCTTTACCGATGGCGGTCATGATCTCCCCCGAGTGGCCGAATCCACTCGTACCGTAGCACCGCCGTGGGAGCCCTCCCAAATCCGCTCACGGGGGCCGAACGCGATGCGGAAAGTGAGCCCTGATGCCCCGCTGCGGCACCCATCAGCGGCGGCCTCGGCACGACGGTGCGGAGCCGGCATCCCCCTCCCGGGATGACCGGTACGGTCCGGGGAAGACCGTCACGGTCGCCGGATGACCGTCACCGCCGCGGGATGACCGTCACGGTTCGGTCCCGGGATGACCTTCACGGCCGGGCGGTGACCGTAACTCGGCGGGGCGCCGCATCCTCCATCTCGCGGGCGGCAGGACCGCTCGTGCCGCACGCGCTGTCGACGCCGGTGCCGCTCCATTCACGCTCGATCTCGATCTCCCACCACCCGTCGACGATGCCGTCGACCATGCCGTGCCCCCACTCGACGATCGTCACCGACCCGTCGAAGTCCAGGCCCAGATCGTCGAGTTCGGCAGGCGAGCCGAGCCGGTACGCGTCGACGTGCACGAGGGGCGGGCCGTCGCGGAGCGCCGGGTGCGTGCGGGCGATGACGAACGTCGGGCTCTGGATCGGTCCGCGCACGTTCAGTCCCGCCGCGATGCCGCGGGTCAGCGTCGTCTTGCCCGCGCCCAGCGGGCCGGTGAGCACGACGAGGTCGCCCGCGCCCAGCGCCGCGCCGATCGTGCGACCGAACTCCTCCATGGCGTCGGCGGAGCTGATCTCACGCCGCCCCTCGAACGCCGCGAGCCCGGTCACCGGACGCCCCCGCGTGCACAACTCCGCCACACCCGAAGGCCCGCACCGCGCACACCGCGCGAATCCGCCGACGCGACGCCATCACGCGCACGAGTTGGAGGAGTTACGCACGCCAACGCCCCGAGCCCGGTCACCGGACGCCCCCGCGTGCACAACTCCGC
>Ga0160450_101074_pt1 | contig 11336 bp, 8 predicted proteins | sample HID1975K_E1MG_FD_108257 | JGI IMG/M metagenome (GOLD analysis project Ga0160450, IMG submission 108257) | Enriched soil microbial communities from UW Madison campus, WI, USA - HID1975K_E1 MG | ecosystem: Environmental > Terrestrial > Soil > Unclassified | place: USA: Madison, Wisconsin | collected...
CCGCGGCGAGGTGGGGGAGTACCAGCTGCAGGCGGCGATCGCGGCGGTCCATGACCAGGCGCCGGCCTACGCCGACACCGACTGGTCGCGCATCGCCGTGCTGTACCGCGCACTGGCGGGGCTCACCGACAACCCGATGGTGGGCCTCAACGCCGCCGTCGCCGTCGCGATGACCGACGGCATCCCCGCCGCCCTGGCGGGTGTGGATGCCGCCTCCGCCCGGCTCGGCGACCATCACCGGGTCCACGCCGTGCGGGCGCACCTGCACGAGCTCGCGGGCGACCGGGTGCAGGCGGCCGCCGAGTTCCGCGCGGCTGCGGCACGCACCGCGAACGAGGCGGAACGGCGGTACCTCGCGGACGCGGCATCCCGCCTCTCCGTGCCCGCCGCAGAAGAATCCCGAGGAACTTCCGGCGCGCATGTCGAGAACGGCGGATCGGCTCCGACTCCCTCATGAAGCCGCCGAGAGGGCGGCCACGACGGAAGGAACCGAAATGCCTCGCATCACCCCCAACCTCTGGTTCGACGGTCAGGCCCTCGACGCGGCGGAGTACTACGTGTCGGTCTTCCCCGGCTCGCGCATCACCGACGTGAGCCGGATGGGCGAGGACGGCCCGGTGATCACGGTCTCGTTCGAGCTCGACGGGCAGCCGTTCCTCGCGCTCAACGGCGGCCCGCAGTTCACCTTCACCGAGGCCGTGTCGTTCGTGGTCGACTGCGCCGATCAGGCCGAGGTCGACCGCTACTGGGACGAGCTCGTCTCGGAAGGCGGCGAAGAGGGCCGCTGCGGCTGGCTCACGGACCGCTTCGGCCTGTCATGGCAGGTCGTGCCCCGCGCGCTCGTCGAGCTGCTCACCGACGCCGACCCGCGCCGGGCCATGGCTGCCGGCACCGCCCTGCAGGGCATGAGCCGCATCGACGTGGCCGGACTGCGCGCCGCGGCCGACGCCGTCTGAACGGCGGAGAGTGGATGCCTCGACCGGCGTCGGACGCCGGGTCGAGGCATCCCCTCGTCACAACCCGTGCGTGCGGCGGGCGCGCCGGAACGTGAGGAACGCGCCCAGCGCGATCGCGGTGAGTGCGCCCAGCGGGATCAGCGGCGAGACTCCGCCACCGCCCGTCGCCGGGAGCGGAGCCGGAGGCGTCGGGGTGGGGGTGGGCGTGGTGTCTGCGGTGTTCGTGAGCGTCACCGTCACCGTCGCACCGCGCAGCAGCGGCGCGACCGGGAGGGTGTACCGGCCCTGGTCGTTGGGCGTCAGCGGCTCGCCGTCGACCGTCCACGTCGGCGCGCCCCAGTCCACGCCCGGCACCTCGGGCAGCTGGCCCTCCCGAACGGCGACGATGGTGCCGGCCGGGTAGTACGGAGAGTAGGCGGTCACGTCGGGCTCGAGCGGCACGGTGGGCTGGGCGACGTCGTCGACCCACCACTCCAGTGGGAACGTGGTGCCGGCGGGGACGGCGGACGCGGCATCCCCGTCCAGCTTCTTGACCGCGGCGTATCGGGTGAGCTGGACCACCGAGTTGGTGACCTGGAGCGTCGGCGTCTCGTCCGGGCCGATGAGCACCCAGCTCGCCGGTGTCCAGGTGGCGCTGCCGCTCCACGCGTACCCCTCGGGCAGGTCGGCCGGGTCCGGGGCCACCTCGGTGACGTTGACGACCGTGCCGATCGCGAACTCCACGGGCTCGCCCGCCTCGTCGACCGGGCCCGCGGGCGTGCCGTCGGCGGGGATCTCGAAGCTGCCCGCCTGCGGCTCCCGGCCGGGGAAGTGCGCGGTGTAGTCGATCGTGAACGAATCGACGGGAAGAAGCGCGGGATCGATGCCCGCCAGCGCCTTCGACACCTGGAAGGTGCCCGTGATGAGCGTCGCGCTGTTGGTGAGCGTCGTGTGGACGACGGCTGCGCCGTCGTCGCCGATCACGAGCTGCTCGGGATCGAATGTCCGGGTGTCCCAGGCGATCTGCTGCGGCGTCGGCGCGGTGAGTTCGCCGAACGTGACGACCGTCCCGTACGGGAATGTCGCCGGGCCGCCGTCGCCGTCCTGGGGGCCGACGGCGGTGCCGTCGGCCGGGACCCGCAGCGTGCCTCTCTCGACCTCGCCGGTGGGCAGCGTCGCCGTCCACGAGACGCTGAACTCGAGATCGTCGGGGATGAGCCCCTCAGGAAGGTTCGCGAAGGCCTTCGAGACGTCGAACGTCCCTTCACGCAGAGCGTTGTCGACCTCGATGGAGATGTCGCCCGACGTGGGCAGCTCGATGTCGACGATCGCGCCCGTGAGGTCGTCCTGGCCTTCGTCGAACTCGGTCGGCTGGTATTCCGTCGTGACGCCGCCCACCGTGACGAGGATGACCGGCAACTCCCAGTCAGCCGGGTCGGTGGCCTGTCCGTTCAGCGTCGGCACCAGCTCGGCGAGCTCGAGCGTGTCGGACTCCGGATCGACGTCGGCGATGAGCTGCGGGTCGCCGACCGGCAACGGCATGCTTCCTCGGGTGTCGGCCCCGGTGTTGTAGCTGACGGCGTACCCGTACGCCGGATCGGCGGCCGCGCCGGTCGCCGACTTCACGATCGAGATCGTGCGCCCGTCGTCGATGGGCGTGACGCCGTTGGTCAGCTCGACCGCGACGGTGCCGGTCTCGTCGATGACGAAGGTGCGGCCGGGGTCCCACCCGGCGGTCGCCCACTCGAAGCCGTCCGGCGGAGTGACGCCGGACAGATCCTCGCTGAGCACGATGCGCGTGCCCACGGGGAAGGTCGTCCCGACGTCGACGACCGTACCGTCGAGCGGCACGTCCATCGTGCCCTCGTCGATCTGGGTGAGGCCGTCCCACGCGGTCCAGTGGACAGGGACTGTGACGCCCACGGGAAGGTCGACGGGGTCGCCCGAGAGGAAGTCGACCGCCTTGGTCACGCTGAAGGTCCCCGTCAATGCGGTGGCGCTGTTCGCGACGACGACCTCGGCGGAGCCCGAGCCGATCGTCAGCGGGTTCGGTGTCACGCTCACCGGTCCCCACTCCCACCCGGGCACGCTCTCGGGGGTGATCTCCTCGAACGTGACCACCGTGTCGAGTGGGAACTGCAGGCCGGCGTCGACGGGGCGCCGTCGGCCGGGACCTCGAGCGTGCCGGGCACGACGGTGCCGTCCGGCTCGGTCGCGGTGTAGTTGACGGTGAAGGTGGTGCCTGCCGGCAGATCCCCGGCTTCGATGCCCGACAGCTCCTTGCGCACGGCGAACGTCCCGCTGTCGGGTGTGCAGGGGACCTCGCTGGAGAACAGGTACGAGTGCACCTCGCCGCCCTCGATGGTCACGTCGTGGCCGATGACCTGACCGTCGAGCGGTGCCGCGTTCACGGTGACGTCGGCGTCGGGCGCGTAGATCGAGCCGTCCATGCGCGCCTGCGCGGCGGTGACCGTGACCTCGCCGGTCAGCTGCGACAGGTCCCACAGCATGTACGGCGCGTACATGCCCTGCGGATCGGCCCGGGCACCGATCACGTCGGTCGTGCCCGCCGGCACGCGGATGATGAGCGGGTTCGCAGCGCCGGGCGTCGGTCCCTCTGAGAACTGGATCAGGGCCGCGCCGGCGATGTCGGCATAGTCGACGACGTTGGGCATGTCGGGACTCAGCGGCTCGAGGACGACCCGGTCGCCCTCGTCGTCCGCCACGCCGACCCGGTACCCGATGCCGGCCGTGGGGTCGGCGACGTCGCCGAGGCACATCTTCGCCTGCTCCCATGTCGCCTGGCGGTTGGCCTCGACGTAGGTCGACACCGCGTCCGCGGAGGTGTCGAGCGTGTAGATGCTGTCGGCGCCGTCGGCGTTCGCCGAGCCGTTGGGCGGCTCCGCGTTCTGCGGATACCGCTGATGCGTCGCGTCGATCAGCGGGGTCAGATCGGGACTCGTCGGATCGAGGTTGAGGCGCAGCCAGTCCGAGCGCTGGAACGCCTGCCACGGACCGTCGCGCTGCACCATCTTGAGGTCGCCGAGCAGCTTCGGGTCCGTCGTGCCGGCGCTCGTGATCGCGAGGATGCCGGTACTCGAGGTGCTGTAGCGGCCGACGAGGAAGCGCGTCGGATCCTTGTCGACGGTCGGCAGCGTATAAGCACCCGTGCCCGCCGAGACGTGGATGATCGTGTACTGGCCGCTGCTGCCCTGCACCGTGGCGGTGCCGCCCACGGCGATGCTGCCCTCGGTCTCCTGGTTCTGCAGCAGCGCGTCCTCGCGCGCATAGATCGTGAAGCCGCCGGCGATGGCGAACGGGTTCACGGTCTCGGGGTACGCCGCGGCCGCCGGGGTCGCCGTGAGGGCGACCGCGCCGGTGGCGACCAGCGCCGTCGAGAGGGCTGCGGCCAGGAAGCGGCGCAGGCGGGGACGTTCGATCGTGCTCACAGACGATGCTCCTCTTGCACGCCGGATCCCCCCGGGCAGTGCGACGCAGTCGGGCGGCCGTGGGTTCAGTACACCACAACGCCGCACGCCGGTCACGTGACGCGGCGCGGCGAACGGCGCATGATGGGGGCATGCCGACTCTCGACGACGTGCGGGCCATCGCGCTCGGGTTCCCCGGCGTGGAGGAACGCCTCGACGGCCAGCGCGGCGGCATCTCGTGGCGGACCGCGTCAGGCGGCTTCGTGTGGGAGCGCGGCCCCAGCGGCCACGATCTGCAGCAGCTCGACGCCCTCGGCCGTGAGTGGCCGGCCGGCGTCGTGGTCGGCGTACGCACCGACGGCGAGCAGGCCAAGCTCGCGCTGATCGAGACGTACCCCGACGCCTTCTTCACGATCCCGCACTTCGACGGGTACCCGGCCGTGCTCGTCCGGCTCGACGCGATCGACGCCGACCTGCTGCGCGAGGTCGTGACCGACGCGTGGCTGCTCAAGGTGACCAAGCGCGTGGCGAACGAGTGGCTGGCGGCGCACCCGCCCGCCTAGCCCGCCATCACAGGCCGCGGTGCGTGCGGAACAGCTCCCAGTCGGCGCGCGAGAGGTCGGCGTACGCGTGGGCCCATTCGAGGATCGCCTCGCCGGCCGCGCGGCCGCTGCCGACATAGCCCGACACCGTCGCCGCGAGCGGCGACTGTCCGTGCGCGCGGGCGAGAGTCGCCGCGCACGCCTCCGCGTACCAGCGGAAAGCCGAGTCCTCCAGCGCGTCGACCTCGAAGCCGCCCTTCATGTCATGGAACTGCCGCACATAGTAGGAACGCACGCGGCCGCTCGGCGCGCCGTCGTCGGTGATGTGCCCGAGGAACGGATCCGACACCGCCTGCAGCACGCGCTGCATCGCGACGACGCGCGCGCCGTCGGCGAACGCGTCGATGTACCGCTGCACGGCGCGCGGCTGCCGCACGTGACCGTGCTCGGCCAGGACGCTGCGGCCTGCCTCTTTCGCCTGCAGCACCACGACATGGCCGTCGGCATCCTGCAGGGCGATCAGGTAGCAGCGCGTGCCGACGCTGCCCACGCCCACGACCCGGCGCACGACGTCGACGATCGCGTACTGCGACAGCAGCAGCCGGATGTCGATGTTGGCGGTGCGCAGGTAGTCGTCGTAGACCGCCTCCACACGGGCGACGAGCTCGGGCGCCACGTGCGTCATGGTCGGGGGCCTCTCGATGAAGCCCACACGGTCGTCGTCGCGCCGCTCGGTGAGCCGCCGCGCGGCGCGCGCCCCCGTGCGCTTCGCGGCGTCCTTGATGGCGGCCCGCAGCGCCTTCGCGGTGTCGCCGTCCACGGCCTCCGCGGCGGCGCGGGCGTCGAAGTGGTCGTAATAGCGGTCGAGGGGACTGCGCGTCACCCCGGCGCGCAGCGAGCGCGCGTACGTCCGCACGGCTGCGAGGGCGGCATCCCGCACCACCGTCTCGTCGCGCGAGGTCGCCTGCCCGGCGATCACGATGCTCGTCACCAGACGCTTGACGTCCCACTCCCAGGGCGCCCACGCGGCCTCGTCGAAGTCGTTCAGGTCGAACACGAGGGTGCGCTGCGGTGAGGCGTACAGCCCGAAGTTCGACACATGCGCATCGCCGCACGAACCCACGATGAGGTCGGTGCCGGGCCTGCTCGCGAGGTCGGCCGCCATGAGCGCGGCCGTGCCGCGGTAGAACGCGAAAGGGCTCTCGGCCATGCGCGCCGCGCGCAGCGGCACGAGGTCGCGCACGCGGGAGGCATCCTGTCCGTCGAGGATGCCCATCGGATCCCGGGCCCCGGCAGGCGGCGCGGCCAGCATGCGCCGGGGGAGCCTCTCGCGCAGGCGCTCGCCGCGCGCGAACTGCGCCTTCACCGGCTCGAGCGCGATCCAGTCCTCACGCAGCGACTCGCCGCCCCCGTTCCCCATCGCCACAGTGTGACACGGGATGCCGTCCCCGGAACGCCGATCGGCGCCGGACCCTTGCGGGACCGGCGCCGATCGGCGTCTGCGGTGGCGTGATCACTCGCGCGCGAGCGCGGCGAGGGCCTCGAGCTCCAGGTCGAGGTACTGCTCCTCACTGACGTCGACGCCCACGCCCAGCAGCTTTCCGCCCGAGAACGGGAAGCTGCCGGAGTACTGGCCGCTGACCGAGTCGCCGCTGTCGAAGCCGACGCACAGGCCGTCGCCGGCGAGCGTGAACTTGCCGATCTGTGCGCGCATCGGGCCCTCCGCGACGACCTGGTCGTCGACATAGAGCTTCGCGGTGCCCAGCGACTCGCCGTGCTCGCCGGCGCTCTCACGGATGAACTCCACGCCGAGCGCGTGCTTGCCCGGCGTCAGCTCGCCGGACGTGAACGTCTGCTCCGGCGGGATGCCGAGGAAGTTGTACACGTAGGTGAGCTTGTTGTCCTTGATGAACAGCGCGTGCCCGCCGAAGCGCGACCCGTGCGCGAACAGCACGCCCTCGGCGCCCTCGTCGAGGATCACGTCGGCGATGATCTTGTACGACCTGCCCCGCACGTTGACCGCGACGGACTCGGCGACCGCCGTGGTGTCGGGGTAGTAGATGTACCGGGTGCGCGGCGGTTCGGACTGCGGACGCTCGATGGTGAGCTGGTCGCGGGCGGAACGGTCGTCGAGCGGCAGCACGAAGTTCTTGTCCGCCTCCTCGAACCACGCGGCGATGAGCTCCTGGAGCTTCTCGGGGTGCTCGGCGGCGAGGTCCTTCGACTCCGAGCGGTCGACGTCGACGTGGTACAGCTCCCAGCGGTCCTCGTCGAAGCGGCCGTGACCGGTGAGCGGCGCGTGGATCGCGGCCGCCTTCCAGCCGTCCTTCCAGATGCCGCGCGTGCCGAGCATCGCGTAGTACTGCACCTTCTTCTCCGTGGGGCCGTCGGGCTCCGCATCGAACGAGTACTTCATCGACACGCCGTCCAGCGGGCGCTGCTCGACCCCGCGGAACACCGCGGGCATCTCGAGGCCGATGACGTCGAGCACCGTCGCGACGATGTCGGTCGAGTGGTGGTACTGGTGGCGGATCTCGCCCTTGGCCGTGATGCCGGCCGGCCAGTGGATCACCATCGGGTCGCACGTGCCGCCCGAGAACTGCGAGTACCGCTTGAACATCTGGAACGGGGTCGAGAACGCCGTCGCCCATCCGGTGGGGTAGTGGTTGTACGTCTCGGGGCCGCCCAGCACGCCGATCTTGTCGAGGTTCTCCTTGAGGTCGTCGGGGAACCCGTTGAAGAACTTGTTCTCGTTGACGGAGCCGTCCGGAGACCCCTCGCCCGAGGCGCCGTTGTCGGCGCAGTAGAAGATGAGCGTGTTGTCGAGCTGCCCCGAGTCCTCGAGGTAGTCGATGATGCGGCCGATCTGCACGTCGGTGTACTCGCTGAAACCGGCGAAGACCTCGGCCATGCGGCTGAACAGGCGCTTCTCGTCGTCCGACAGCGTGTCCCACGGCTTGACGTAGTCCGCGGCGTTGGCCTGGTCCTCGGGCATCGGGTTGATCGGGGTCAGCGCGGTGCCCTGGGGAACGATGCCGCGCTCGACCATGCGGTCGAGCACCCACTCCCGGTACGCGTCGTACCCGTCGTCGAAGGCGCCCTTGTACTTGTCGATGTACTCCTTGGGCGCGTGGTGCGGCGCGTGGTTGGCTCCCGGGCAGAACCACGTGTACCAGGGCTTCGACGGGTTGGACGCGTTCTGGTCGCGGATGAGGCGGATGGTCTGGTCGGCGAGGTCCTTCGAGAGGTGGTACCCCTCCTCCGGCGAGTACGGCGGCTCGATGAAGTGGTTGTCCTCGGCGAGGTCGGGGTACCAGTTGTTGGTCTCGCCGCCGAGGAAGCCGTAGAAGCGGTCGAAGCCCATGGCGAGCGGCCACTGCTCCTTGCTGCCGCCGGTGGAGACGTCCTCCTCGGGCACGTTGTGGTTCTTGCCCACCCAGAACGTCGAGTAGCCGTTCTTCTGCAGCACCTGGCCGATCGTCGCGCACGACTCCGGGATGTGCCCCGACAGGCCCGGGAACCCGTTCGTGCCCTCCATGATGTTGCCCATGCCGTTGACGTGGTGGTTGCGCCCGGTCAGGAACGTCGACCGGGTCGGAGAGCACAGCGCCGTCGTGTGCCACTGCGTGTAGGTGAGGCCGTTCTTCGCCAGCCGGTCGAGGGTCGGCATGTTGATGCGGCCGCCGTACGGCGACCACGACGCCATGCCCGTGTCGTCGTACAGGATCACCAGCACGTTCGGCGCACCGGCCGGTGCCTTCGGACGTTCGTACGGGGCCCAGTCCGCGACCGAATCGCGGACATCGAGCTTGACGGTCCCCTTGAACTCTGCGGCCATGTTCTCTCCTCTTCGTTCCCGACGCGTCGCGCGAGGGGGCGACACCCACACGACGCTATCCCGTCCGCGCGGCCTCGAGCAGGAGCGGCGCCGGAACCGGAGGCATCGGCGCGCCGCACGCTACGGTGAGTCGACAGCAGACCGCACCATCCCCCAGGAGGCACGCCCATGGGCGCCGTCATCGGTGACATCCTTCCGCTCGCCCTCGGTGTGGCGATCAGCCCGATCCCGATCATCGCGGCGATCCTCATGCTGCTCTCGCCGAAGGCGCGGGTCACGAGCGTCGGATTCCTGCTGGGCTGGGTGCTCGGCATCGTCGTCGCGGTGACGGTGTTCACGCTGCTGTCGTCGATCCTTCCTGATCAGGATCCGGATGCCTCGAAGCCGATCCAGGGCGTCATCCAGCTCATCCTCGGCGTGCTGCTGCTCCTGCTCGCGGTGTCGCAGTGGCGCAAGCGGCCGAAGGCCGGCGAGGAGCCGGTGATGCCCAAGTGGATGCAGGCGATCGACAATGTCACCTTCCCCGTCGCCTTCGGCCTCGGCTTCCTGCTCTCGGCGGTGAACCCCAAGAACCTCCTCATGGCCGCCGGTGCCGGCGTCGACATCGGCTCGGCGGGCCTGGACACCGGGTCGATCGTCCTGGTGATCGCGATCTTCACGCTGCTGGCGGCATCCACCGTGCTCGTCCCCGTGGTGGGATATCTCATCGCCGCCGACAGGCTGCGGGGAACGCTGGACGCGCTGCGCGTGTGGCTGGCGAAGGAGAACGCGATCATCATGGCCGTGCTGCTGCTGGTGATCGGCGTCTCGCTGATCGGCAAGGGAATCGGCAGCTTCTAGGTCGGCTACGGTTTCGGTGATGCCAAACAACCACGACCAGGTGCTGCTCCCCGGTGGCACGTTCACGATGGGCTCGGACGAGTTCTACCCCGACGAGCAGCCCGTCCACGAGTGCGAGGTCGCGCCCTTCCGCATCGACCGCTACGCCGTCACCAACGAGCAGTACACCGCGTTCGTCGACGACACCGGTTACGTCACGGTCGCCGAGCGCGAGCTCGACCCGTCGAACTTCCCCGGTGCCGACCCCGCCGACCTGGTCCCCGGCGCCATGGTGTTCACCCCGACGCGAGGGCCGGTCGACCTGCGCGACTGGCGCAACTGGTGGCGCTGGCAGCCCGGCGCGTACTGGCGGCGGCCGTTCGGACCCGGGTCCTCGATCGACGGGCGGCTGCGGCATCCCGTCGTCCACATCGCGTTCGAGGACGCCCAGGCCTACGCCGACTGGGCGGGGCTGCGCCTGCCCACCGAGGCCGAGCACGAGTACGCCGCACGCGGCGGGCTCGAGGGCAGGCGGTTCGCCTGGGGCGACGAGCCATACCCGGGCGGCGTGGCGCAGGCGAACTCGTGGCTCGGACGCTTCCCCTACGACAACCAGGGAGTGGGGGATGCCGCACCCGTCGGCTCGTACCCCGCCAACGGATTCGGGCTGTACGACATGACCGGCAACGTGTGGGAGTGGACCACCGACTTCTACACCCCGCGCCACCTGCGGCTCTCGGACAAGCCCGTCGACGCCGGCAAGCGCGCCAACCTGCTGGCCGCCGCGAGCGCCCAGGACGGCTTCCCGTCGATCCCGCGGCGTGTGCTCAAAGGCGGATCCCACCTGTGCTCGCCCGACTACTGCCTGCGCTTCCGCCCCGCGGCGCGCTCGCCGCAGGCGGAGGACACCGGCATGTCGCACATCGGGTTCCGGCTCGTCGGCGAGGCCTGAGCGGCCCCACCGCGCCGGGGTTCACGCCGTCGGGAAGACCTGCGACCAGTCGTCGCGGACGCTGACGACCGTCACTCCGTCGGCGGTGAGCGCCTGCTCGGCGCCCTTGTCGTACGGCGCGTCGCCGCGGCCGGTGTCGTCGTCGTGGTGCACGAGCAGTGCGAGACTGCGCGGGCTGCCCTGCGCGAAGCGCAGCATCGGCAGGTCGCCGTTGGAGTTTCCCGCGGCGAGGATCGGGCGGCGCCCCGTGCGCATCCAGATGCGCACGGGCTTCTCGGGGCCGTCGTCGAAGAACGCGAGCTGCGGGGCGTAGCGGACGGCGTTCGCATCGGCGTCGTAGGTGAGGCCCATGCCGGTGCCGACGACCCGTTCGGCCGGGATGCCGTAGTAGTCCTCGGTCATCGGGCGCATGAAGTCGCGCTCGCCGCCCGACACGATGTACGTCGTGAACCCGTTGGCCTCGAGGTGCCGGATCAGCTCCACCATCGGCTGGTAGATCGCGTGAGAGTACGGGGTGCCGAGCGTGAGGTGGCGGGCGTCGCGATAGAACTCGGCAACGGATGCCGCGTACTCGTCGACCGTCATGCCGCCCGACGTGCCGGCCACCGCGCCGATGAGGACGCCCAGGTCGGAGTCGTCCCCCGCGTAGTGCTTGTCGACGGCGCTCGCGAGCCACGACAGATCTCCGCTCGCCGCCGCGCGGTAGGGCTGCTTCTCGGCGAGCGACGGGTCGGCCGCCGCGGCCGCCTTCCACTGCTCCAGCAGGTAGTGCAGCTGTGTCACGAGCGGCTTCTCGGTCCACAGCGTGCCGTCGTTGTCGAA
>Ga0160450_101079_pt1 | contig 11264 bp, 13 predicted proteins | sample HID1975K_E1MG_FD_108257 | JGI IMG/M metagenome (GOLD analysis project Ga0160450, IMG submission 108257) | Enriched soil microbial communities from UW Madison campus, WI, USA - HID1975K_E1 MG | ecosystem: Environmental > Terrestrial > Soil > Unclassified | place: USA: Madison, Wisconsin...
GCCGAACGGGAACCCGAGGAAGTTCTCGATGCGCGACGTCGCCGCCGCCTGACCGCCCGGCGCGACGGCATCCAGCAGCACGGTGCTCAGCCCCTCCGACGCCCCGTAGATCGCCGCCGCGAGGCCGGCCGGACCCCCGCCGATGACGACGAGGTCGACCACCTCGTCGGCGTGCGCCTGATAGCTCAGGCCGAGCCGCTCGGCGACCATGCCGGGCGTCGCACGCCGCAGCGGCTCGCCCTGGATGAACGCGACCGGCAGATCGTCGGCGGTGACGCCGTGGTCGGCGAGCACGTCGAGGCCGCCCGGCGCGAGCTCCATCGCGGTGTGGACGAGGTCGAGCCGCTCGGCGAAGCGCCGCAGCGACAGGAAGTCCCGCGACGACCGCGCGCCGACGAGCTTGAGGGTGAGCGCCGCCGGGCCCCGGCGCAGCATCTCGCGCCGCGCCCACAGCGCGTGCAGCACGAGGTCGCACAGCTCGTCGTCTTCGGCCATCAGCAGCCGCAGGCTCGCACGGTTCACGCGCAGCATGCGGCCTGCCTTCGTGGCACGCGCCGAGAGGAACGCGCCCTGGCCGTTCAGCAGGGCGAGCTCCCCCACGAACGAGCGCGGACCCATCGTGCCGACCACCGTCTCATCGACCCACGACAGCGCGTCGCGCACGATCTGCACCTCGCCCGAGTCGACGAGGATCATGTCGTAGTCGAGGTCGCCGGCACGGAACAGGTACTCGCCCTCGGCGACGTCGTGCGGTTCACCGAAGGTCTTCAGGCGCGCCCACTGCGCGTCCGTCAGCGTCGGCTTGCCCAGCCGCAGGATGTCGGGCTGCTCCATCGTGGCCTCCTCGCGTCGAGCGGTGCCGTCAGCGGTGGATGAGCTGACGCCAGTCGTCGGGCACCCGGCCGTCCGGGCCGGGCGACGGCCACGACGCGGGCCGCGACTCCGGCGGAGCGAGGTCGGGCCCGTCGATGTAGTCCTCGGCGACGTAGTCCCAGAACCACACCTCCCCCGGCTCGAAGCTGCGGACGTAGCGGTGACCTGTGGTGTGGAAGTGCCCGGTAGCGTGCTGGGCGGGCGAGGTGTCGCAGCATCCGATGTGCCCGCATTCGGCGCAGCGCCGCAGGTGCACCCACCATCCGCCGACGGCGTCGCACTCCTCGCAGCCCGCACCGGAGGGGGCCGCGGTGGGATCGATCAGGTCGAGGCTCATGCTCGCGATGCTAGCCCGCGATGCGGCCTGACGTGACCGTCGGTCGCTCGGCGTTCTGCGACACGACCTCAGGATTTCCGCTTTCAGCAGTTTCCCAGGCTCTATGTTCGATCCATGACTTTCTTCGAAGACATCGAGCCCATCAGCACGGGCGTCTCGGCGGGTGCCGCGTTCGGCTACATCGTCGTGGGCCTCATCTACTGGGTGATCACGATCATCGCCTTCTGGAGGACCTTCACCAAGGCCGGCTACCCGGGCTGGCTCGCGATCATCCCGATCGTGAACCTGTTCGTCCTGGTCAAGATCGCGGGCTACTCGGCGTGGCTGGGCATCCTCTGGTTCATCCCGATCGCCAACATCGTGCTGGCGATCCTCGTCGCGTTCCGCAACGGCCGCGCGTTCGGTCACGGCGGAGCGTTCTCGTTCTTCCTGCTGTTCCTGCTCAACCCGATCGGCTACTTCATCACCGGGTACAGCAACGACACCTACACCAAGCCGGTCTCGGCGTAACCGGACCCGCATCGTCGCGCCACTTCGAGAAGGAGACCCGCATGACCGGGAACGAGACCGCCTCGCCGTGGCGCAGGTTCTGGAGCAGGGGCGGCTGGTGGCGCTCGCTGCTGCTGGTCGTCGCGTACTACGTCCTCTACCAGCTCGGAGGACTCCTGTTCCTGCCGCTGGCCGCGTCGACGGACGATCCCGCCGCGCTGGTGTGGTTCGAGACGGCCCTGCCGATCGCGCTGGGCGGCGTGATCCTCGTGCTCTTCGGCTGGTCGGTGGGCTGGCTGCGGGAGCTGTTCGGCCCGCAGCCGATCCGCGGCTCATGGTGGATGTGGATCGCCGTCGGGGTCGTGGTGCTGTTCAACGTGCTCCATTTCGCCACGGTCGACTACGGCAAGGCCGGCGCCGGAGTGGTCGTCGCATGGATCGTCGCCGGGCTGTTCATCGGCTTCGCTGAGGAGACCCTGACGCGCGGGTACGTCGTCGCCCTGATGCGCAAGGCCGGCTACCGCGAGATCTCGGTCGCGCTGGTCAGCGCCGCGCTGTTCGCCGCCATGCACGCGGGCAACCTGCTCACCGGGCAGGCGCTGCTGCCGACCCTGCTCCAGGTCGGCTACACGTTCGCGTTCGGCATCCTGATGTATCTGTCGCTGCGGGTGACGGGCAACCTGATCTGGCCGATCCTGCTGCACGCGACGACCGATCCGTCGACGTTCCTGCAGACCCTGTACCCCGCCGACGGCGCGCTCACGGCGATCGCCGGTCTCGGCAACATCGTCGTCATCGTCACCGGCCTCGTCCTGCTGATCTTCATCCGCGGCAAGGTCGCGTCCGCCAAGCCGGCCTTCGACGAGAAGCCGGCCTGACACCGGGCCGACTGTGAGGAGAGTGGATGCCGCGGCCCGCGGCATCCACTCTCCTGCTGTTCCGGCGGTCCAGCGCGAGGGCCAGACTGGTCCGCATGGCGATCATCACCGCCGTCCACGGCGACATCACCGAGCAGCAGGTCGACGCGATCGTCAACGCCGCGAACAGCAGGATGCGGGGCGGGGGCGGGGTCGACGGCGCGATCCACCGCGCGGGCGGACCGGCGGTGCTGGCGGACTGCATCGCACGGTTCCCGCACGGCCTCGCGACCGGCGACGCCGGCTGGACCACGGCGGGCGAGCTGCCCGCCCGGTGGGTCGTCCACACGGTCGGACCGAACTTCGCGGCAGGGCAACGCGACCGCTCGCTGCTCGTGTCGTGCTACCGGCGCTCGCTCGAGGTGGCCGACGGGCTGGGGGTGCGCTCGATCGCGTTTCCGCTCATCAGCGCGGGGATCTACGGCTGGCCGCTCGACGACGCCGTCGACGCGGCGGTCGACACGCTCGGTGCGACCGGGAGCGACGTCGACGACATCCGGGTGATCGCGTTCTCGGCATCGACGTTCGAGGTCCTGCGCGATCGTGTCGCCGCGCTTTAGAAGGGCCGGCCCTCAGTCGAAGCGCGCAGCCGTCTCGCGGGGGTAGACGCCGCCGGCGAGCTTCACGAGCCGGGCGTGGGCGTACTCGCACACGAGCGCATGGCGGTAGACCATGCGGGGCACGTCGACGTTGGAGTCCATCCACAGGCTCATTCCGGCGAGCTTCCAGTGGCGGAACGTGTCGTCGCCGGTGACGAGCGCCAGGATCTCGAGGAACGAGTCGTCGAACCGGATCGAGTGCACCGCACGCCGGTACTCCTCGACCGTGAGCGCCATCGAGAACGGGATGTTCATGAAGCACAGGGCCGTCTGGATGTCGAGCCGCAGGTACCGCCGGCGCCAGCGCTCGGCATCGAGCCGCGGCACGTCGAGCTGTGAGAAGTCGAGGGTCTCCGGCCGTGTCAGGGGCACCTGGTCGAGGGCGATGAGGACGTCGTAGACGTTGACGTCGTGCTCGACCACGGCGTTGTCGCCGAGGCCCGACAGCGTCTCGGGACGGAGCGTGACCGGCTCCATCGCGACCGGGGTGTTGCGGATGATGAAGTTCACGAGGTTCGTCTCGACGACGAAGTGGCGGATCAGCAGCTCGACGGCGTCGGGCGACACGAACCGTCGGAGGAACCACACGCACAGCCGGTCCATCACTCCGAGGGGCATCCACCGGAACGGCAGCAGCCGCTTGACGATCGAGATCAGCGCCACCAGCACGCGCGAGAGCACCCGGGCGATCGGGTAGAGCCAGCGGCGCGACAGCCGGCGCTGGTCGTCGATGATCTGGCGCACGAGCGACCGGTCCAGTGGCACCGACGGGTCGGCGTAGATCGCCTCCCACATGCTCGGGTCCGAGCGGACGTACTCCGGGACGCTGCGCCGCCGACTCGCCACGTCAGCGGTCCAGCTCTTCGAGCTGCAGCGCGTAGAGCCGGGCCACGACCTGCGCGCAGCGGACGATGTCGTCGGCTGCGGCGTCGTCGATGATCCCCGACGTGAGGATCGCGTCGAGGTCGCCGGTGTGCGTGCTGTCGGCCTGCTCGTGGTACCGCATGAAGTGCACCTGGCCGTCGGCCAGCCCCAGCACCTCCTGGAACCTCGCCGCCCACCCTGCCGCACGCTGCGCGCCGAGACCCTCGATGATGAACATCGCACCGAGGAGCCCCACCGGGTTGGGCCGGTCGGCGTAGTGGAACATGTACCCCGACAGCGCCTCCGACCCGAGGTTCTTGCGCCCGGCCCGCAGCTCGTCGAGTGAGCCGCCGACCGCGACGTAATCCCGCTCGAGCATGAGGAAGTCGCGGTGCTCCTCCTCGGCGTGACGGATGGCCGCGGCCCGCAGCTCGAAGTGCGCGACGTCGAAGTTCGAGGCGGCCCGCGAGATCCACAGCGACCCGTCGACCACCTGCTGCCGCAGGTTGAACAGCAGCCGCAGATAGTCGTCGAGCGTCACCGTGCCCTCGTCGAGCCGACGCAGGATCGGCACCTGCGCGAGGTGCTCCTCCAGGTCGGCCCACACGTCGGCGAGGCGTTCGGCAAGGGTGTCGGTGGTGGTACTGGTCACGTGCTCACTCCTTCAGGACGGGATGCCGCCGCCCGCGCGGGCGGGGCGACCACGGTGAGATGGGCGAAGGCGAACGAGAAGCGCCCCGACTCGGGCACCGCCAGCAGCACGGTGTCGCCCACCGCGAACCGGCCGGTGCGCCACGCCTCGTCGAGGGCGATGAAGATGCTCGCGGAGCCGGTGTTGCCGCGCGTCTCGAGATTCGAGAACCACCGGTCGGTGTCGAGCGTCGGAATGCGGCGGCGCAGCGCGTCGAACGCCACGTCGCGGAACGCGTTCGTGCTGTAGTGGCACACGACGTGGTCGAGGTGGCCGACGTCGATGAGACCGATGTCGACGAGCTCTTCGAACTGCGCGATGCCGGCGCCGGCGAGGTCGTCGAGCATGCTGACGTCCTGCCGCAGCAGGAACATGCCCGCCGCCTCGGCCTCTGAGATGCCGACGTCCTGCCAGGTGCGCCCGACGACGGGCTCGGGCCCGCTCATGCCGGCGCGCATGCAGACGTCGTGCTCGTGCGCGAGCGACACCTGGCGCACCCAGTCCACGCGCAGCGACGGGCGGTCGGGGTGGGGCTGGAACTCCACGACCACCGCCCCCGCGCCGTCCGACAGCATCCACCGGAGGAAGTGGGCGTCCATACCGGAGCGGATGCCGTCGTACCGCCGCTGGCGCAGGCTGCGGCTCGCGAGCTCCGAGGCGACGACCGCGGCACGGGGGTGGTCCCCGAGTCGCACCTTGCTCACGGCGGCGTCCAGGGCCGAGAGGCTCGAGGCGCACACACCGGCCACCGACAGCAGCTGCTTCGGGCCGCCGCCGAGCCGGCCGTGCACCATCGACGCGAAGCCCGGCACGAGCACGTCGCCCATGGTGGTCGCGCACGCCAGCATGCGGACGTCGGCGGCGTCGATGCCGCGATCGGACAGCGCCGCGTGCAACGCCTTGACGGCGAGCTCCTCGTTCAGCTCGGTCGGCTCGCCGTGCTCGTCGAGCGCGTAGTGACGCTGCCGGATGCCGTTGGCGTCGAGCACCCGTCGGCGGATCCGCTCGGTGACGGGATCGTCACCGCCCAGGCGCGTGACGATGCCGTCGTTGTCGACCGGTTCGCCCGGCAGGTAGCTGCCGAACCCGGTCAGGTACGCGGTCGCGCTCACTGCGCACCGAGCTCTTCAGGGTGCGTGAGCCGCCACCAGTCGTCGGGAGGCTCGATGCTCCCCTCGATCACGAGCGGGACCGTCGTCGTGCTCGGCCCGGCCGTCCACGTGATGCTGCCGACGACCTCGCCGTCGGCGTACGTCTTCGGCGTCGTCGTCTCCATCGCGACGGTGATCGGCGTGTCGGACCACGTGAGGATCGATGCCTCCTGGGCGATCACGATCTTCGCCGACGAGCCCCACGGTGTCCGGTACTCGCCCACCTGCTGGCTGTGCGTCGCCACCGGGACGTGCTGGAAGCCCTTGCCGATGCTGGTCAGCAGCGCGCGCACGTCGTTGTCGAGGCCTTCCCGCGTGTTGTCGCCGAGTACGACGCCGACGATCTGCAGCGGCTGCCCGATGCCGACGTCCATCGACGCGGTGTACAGCAGGTTGTAGCTGCCGTAGCCCAGGTTGCCGGTCTTGAGCCCGGTGATCCCGTCGACGCCGAGGAGGTCGTTCGTGTTCGAGAGCGCCCCGGCGCCGGGGACCGACGCCGACCGGGTGGCCGCGATCGCCGCGATCGTCGGATTCGCCGCGGCGAGCCGGCCGAGCGCGATGAGGTCGGTCGGCGTGCTGGTGTTGCGTTCGCTCATGCCGGTCGGCTCGACGAGCGTCGTGCCGGTGAGTCCGTTCGCCGCGAGCCATCGTCGCGCGGCCGAGACGAACGCGCCCTGCGACCCGTACGCCCATGTCGAGACCGCCTCGGCGTAGTTGCTCGCCGACGGGATCAGCATGGCGGCGAGCGCCTCGCGCTCGGTCATCGAAGTGCCTGTGGGCATCGCGGCGATCGTCGCGCCCATCACGTAGTACTTGTCGTACAGGTCGTGGTCCGCCTTGCTGAACGTGATCGTCGGGCCGGAGTCGTTCGCATCGGCGAGCGGCTTCGCCTCCAGGATCACGAGCGCCGTGATGAGCTTGCTGATGCTCGCCATGGGACGCGGGTCGTTCGTGCCAGTCGTCGCCCAGATGCCCGCGGCGCCGGGTCCGAGGTAGGCGTCCGCGCCCGAGACCGAGATCGCCGACGCGGTCCCGTCGGGGAGGATGATCGGCGCCGCGGTGGATGCCGGCGCCCCCGGCTGCTGCGACGTCGCGGTCGGGGCCGGCAGCGGTGCGTTCAGCGTCCACGCGACGTATCCCCCGGCGGTGCCGAGGACCGACACCAGGATGATCGCGGTGATGAGGAGGCCAATCCTGCGGCGTCTGCGGCGCCTGAGGTGCGCCTCCGGGTCGACGTCGGCGAGCCCGTCGGTCAGCTCCTGCTCTTCGCGCATGAGCTCCGCGAGATCGGAGAACTCATCGGTCACCTCTTCGTGGGTCGCGATCGCTGGCCTCCATCCGGAAATCTGCTCCCATCATGCATTATCCGGAGGGATGCGGTCGCTCGGAGTTCGCCGGGAACGCCCGGCCCGCGATCACGCGACGGTGAGGGCGCGCAGCGCCCGAAGGCCGTCGTCGACGAGCTCCGGCAGTTCGCGCTCCTCGCCGTCGGCGATCCAGTCTGCGAAGGCCGTGCTGAAGACCGCGATGCCGGCGCGCGCCGCGATCGACGCGGCCGGTTCGGCGATGCCACGCTCGCGCAGCGCCGCAGCCATGCGGTCGGCGACACCCGCCATCTTCAGCAGCTCGCGCTCCTGCAGGCCGGGGTTCGCCGCGATCACTCTCGCACGCACGCGCGCACCCTCCCGACGTTCGGGCGGGAAGAATACCTCGCCGGCGTGCAGCCCGGCCGTGACGGCATCCAGCGGGGACGCGTCGGCGGGCGCGTCCTGCACACCGGTCGCGAAGCGTGACGCGAACCCGCCCTGGTCGCTGAACAGGACCTCGCGCTTGTCGGTGAAATAACGGAAGAACGTCCGCTCGGTCACCCCGGCGCGTTCCGCGATCGCGGCCACGGTGGTGGCCTCGACACCGCGTTCGGCGAACAGCTCGACCGCGGCCTTGCGCAGCCGACCGGCGGCGTCCGGCTCCCACCTGACCATGGTCCGATCCTAGCCGATGACAGTAACTGACATCAGTGCTACCGTAGTGATGTCAGCGAATGACATCACTACTCCTGGAGGAATCATGCGGTACTTCGTCACAGGCGCGTCCGGCTGGATCGGTTCGGCCGTCACGCGCGAACTCCTCACGGCCGGCCACGAGGTCACCGGTCTGGCACGGTCCGACTCCTCGGCTGCCGCCGTCGCCGCGCTCGGCGCCGGGGTCGTTCGCGGCGATCTGACCGACCTCGACGTGCTGCGCGACGCCGCCGCGTCCAGTGACGCAGTCGTGCACCTCGCGTTCATCCACGACTTCAGCGACTTCCTCACCTCGGTGCGCGTGGACCGCGAGGCGATCGACGTCTTCGCGTCGGTGCTCGACGGCAGCGGCAAGACCCTCGCCATCGCGTCGGGCGTCGCCGGTCTCGTGCAGGGCCGCGCCGCCACCGAGGCCGACATGTCGCAGGTCCCGAACCCGCGCGCCGACAACGCGACGTTCGTCCTCTCGCTCGCCGACCGCGGCGTGACGCCACTGATCCTCCGCTTCGCCCCCAGCGTGCACGGCACCGCGGGCGACCACGGCTTCATCAGGACGATCGCCCAGGTCGCCCGCGAGCGGGGCGTGTCGGCGTACGTCGGCGACGGCGGGTCGCGCTGGGCCGCGGTCCATCGCGACGATGCCGCACACGTCGTGCGCCTGGCGCTGGAGGCACCGGACCGCGGAGCCGTCGTGCACGCCGTCGCCGAGGAGGGCGTCTCCGCGAAGGCGATCGCCGAGGCGCTGGCCGACCGGCTGGGTCTGCCGACGGCATCCATCGCCCCCGAGGAGGCCCTCGAGCACTTCGGCTGGATGGGCCGCTTCTTCGGCCAGGAGCTCTCCGCGACGAGCACCGTCACACGGGAGCGCTACGGCTGGACGCCCACGCACCCGACGCTCCGGGCCGACATCGCGGCAGGCGGCTACGACGTGCCCGTGCCCGCCATCGCCTGACGGCGCGGCCCGGCCCGGAATCCGGGCCGGGCCGATCCTCGGGTGCTCAGGCGGCGACCGGGCGGTAGACCGCGTGGATCACTCCCTGAGGCAGCACGGTCGCCTCGCCGAGGGTGTACGAGGCGGCGGCATCCCCGTCGAACAGGCGGCGTCCTTCGCCCACCGTCACAGGGTGGACGAGCAGGTGCAGCTCGTCGACGAGTCCGGCGCGCAGCAGAGCCTGCACGACGCTGGTGCTCCCCGTCGTCAGGATGTCGCCGCCCTCGGACGCCTTGAGCTCCGCCACACCGGTCTCGAGGTTGCCGTCGAGGACCGTCGAGTTCTGCCAGTCGAGCTCGTCGAGCGTCCGGCTCACGACGACGCGCGCGTTCTTGTTCATCTTCGCCGCGATGGGGTCGTCGGCCGGGGCGTGCGCGAACGCCGCAGCGAAGCCCTCGTACGTGACCCGGCCCAGCAGCGTCGTGTCGCACGAGTCGCTGAGGCCCCACATCACCCCGAACATCTCGGGGCTCGCGTAGGCCATGTGCCACTGCTCCGGCGCCTCGACGACGCCGTCCAGCGAGATGAACTCTCCCACGATGATTTTTCGCATCTTCTTCGTCCTGTCGTGTGCGGGCGTTCCGTCCGATCGCCCTCCTACTCACCCACCGAACGGGGGTGCCCGATTGCGACACCGGTCTGGCATGGATTTCTCGGCGGGTGGATGCTGGTCCCCATGCGCTATCTGATGACCACGAACGGCGGCGGCCCGGCGCCCGACGAAGCCCTCTTCGCAGAGATGGGTGCGCTGATCCGCGAGATGGCGAGCGCCGGCGTGCTGCTGGCCACGGGCGGTCTCGGCCAGGGGTTCCACGTCGCGTCGCAGGGCGGCGAGCTCTCGGTCACCGACGGCCCGTATGCCGAGGCGAAGGAGACGATCGTGAGCTTCGCGCTCATCGAGGCGCGCTCCGACGAGGAGGCGCTGCAGCTCGCCCGGCGGTTCTGGAGCGTCGTCGGCGACGGAGAGGGCGACGTGCGGCCGGTGTTCGGGTCTCCGGAGTGAGCACGGTCCGCGACCCCGGCAGCACCGTCGCGGCGGTCTACCGTCTCGAAGGCGCCCAGATCATCGCGGGCCTCACCCGCACCACCCACGACGTGGGGCTCGCCGAAGACAGCCTGCAGGACGCCATGGTCGCCGCCATCGAGAAGTGGCCGGCCGGCGGCATCCCCGCCAATCCCGCGGCCTGGCTGACGCTGGAAGCGAAGCACCGCGCGATCGACCGCATCCGCCGGGCGGTGAGCCTCGACGAGAAGCTGGGCGCGGTCGCGCACGACGAGCGACAGCGCGCCCGTGTCGACATCGATGACGGCGGCCACGACTTCGACCTCGTCATCGAGCACGAGGGCATCGCCGACGACGTGCTGAGGCTGCTGTTCGCACTGTGCCATCCGTCGCTGCCGCGGGAGTCGCGGGTGGCCCTGACGCTGCGCCTCGTGGGCGGGCTCACGCCGCGCGAGATCGCGCACGCCTATCTCATGCCCGAGCGGACCGTTGCGCAGCGCATCCTCCGCGGCCGCCGCCGGCTCGCCGCGGACGGGTTCGACGCCGCCGTCCCCGCGGCCGCCGAACGGCAGGAGCGGCTCGGCGGCGTGCTGGAGGTCGTGTACCTGATCTTCACCGAGGGTCATGCCGCCACCGTCGGCGACGACTGGGTGCGACCGGAGCTGTGCCTCGAAGCCCTGCGGCTCGCCCGCATGCTCACCGAGCTCGCACCGACCGACGCCGAGGTCCACGGCCTCGCCGCCCTGCTCGAGCTGCAGACGTCCCGTCTTCCCGCGAGAGTGGATGCCGGCGGTGCCCCCGTCCGTCTCGCCGATCAGGACCGCGGCCGATGGGATCAGCTGCTGATCGCCCGCGGCTTCCGCGCGCTGCTGCGCTCCCGCGAGCTGAGCGTCGCCCCGGGTCCGTACGCGATCCAGGCCGCGATCGCCGCAGCCCACGCGCATGCGCGCACCGCCACCGACACGGACTGGGCGTCGATCGCCGAGCTGTACGGGCTCCTCGCGCACGTCGCGCCGTCACCGGTCGTCACCCTCAACCGTGCCGTCGCCGTCGCCCGCGCAGATGGGCCGGAGGCGGGGCTGCGGGTGCTGGACGAGCTGGCCGACGCGCCGGAGCTGTAGGAGCATCACCTGCTCGCCGCAGTGCGCGCCGACCTCCTCGGAGAGCTGGGCGACGCGTGGGCGGCCGCCGTGGAGCTGCGCCGCGCCGCCGCGCTGGCTCCGACCCCGCGGGAGCGGGAGCTGCTGACCGGGCGGGCGGACGCACTCGCGCCCGGCGGGGCACCGGCTGACACACTGGGCGGATGAGCACTCTTCGCGATCGACTCC
>Ga0160450_101080_pt1 | contig 11263 bp, 7 predicted proteins | sample HID1975K_E1MG_FD_108257 | JGI IMG/M metagenome (GOLD analysis project Ga0160450, IMG submission 108257) | Enriched soil microbial communities from UW Madison campus, WI, USA - HID1975K_E1 MG | ecosystem: Environmental > Terrestrial > Soil > Unclassified | place: USA: Madison, Wisconsin | collected...
CACCCACAGCCCGAGGATCGGCGCGAACAGGAACCACGGCACCACCAGCTGCGCGAAATGGTTGCCGAGCACCTCGCCCCGGTGGAACCAGCGGGGGAGCAGGTGGGCCTGCCGGCTGAGCGGCCCCGGCAGCGGCTGCGTCTCGTGGTGGTAGGTCAGTGCCGTGAGGTCGCGCCACTCCCGGCCGCCGCGGATCTTGATCATGCCGGCACCGAACTCGAGCCGGAACACCAGCCACCAGAAGAGCACGATCACGACCGTCGGCGCGGGCTGGTCGTCCGAGCCGAGGAACGCCGCGAGGAACCCGGCCTCCAGCAGCAGCATCTCCCACCCGAAGCCGTAGAACGTCTGGCCGATCGACGTAATCGACAGGTATCCCAGCCACAGCGCGAGGAAGCACAGCATCGGCACCCACGGCGGACCCAGTTGCGGGATGCCGGCGGCCAGTGCGCCCGCGACCGCGATGCCGCCCACGCACAGTGCGACCAGGCGCCGGTCGGTGTAGCGGAGATACCGGAAGACGGTGGGATGCAGGACCCGCTTGCGTCTGCCCGGCGCGTGCGCCCACGCGAGCAGGTCGGGCGCGGGGAGCAGCCCGTGCTCCCCGAGCAGGGGGCGGAACTGGTTCAGCGTCGAGACGAAGGCGACCACGTAGAGCACGGCGATGCCCCGCTGCAGCACCTGCCGCGCGAACTCGAAGTCGACCGCTGCCAGTGCGTCCATCGGGTCACGTCCCGAAGAGGTCCTCGAGCTCGTGCCGCTCGCCGAGGCCGCGCCGCGCGGCGTCGTGCATGGCCTGCCTCGCGGCGTACCAGCCGGGCATGCCGGTGACACCGGGTCCCGGCGGCGTCGACGCCGACGCGAGGTAGACGCCCCGCAACGGCGTGCGCCACGGCGTCGGCGAAACCACGGGACGCCGGAAGGCCTGCGCGAACGTGAAGGCACCGCCGAGGATGTCGCCGCCGATGTCGGACGGGTTGAACGCGGAGCGCTCGGCGGCCGTCATCGCGTGGCTCGCCAGGATGCGTCCGCGGAACCCCGGCGCGAACCGCTCGACCTGGCGCACCACGAGCTCGGTCGGGTCGAGCGTCGAGCCGGCGGGCACGTGGATGTAGGCCCACAGCACGTGCTTGCCGGCCGGTGCGCGGGAGGCGTCGAGCACCGTGGGCTGCACGGCCAGCACATACGGCCGCTCCGTCATGCCGCCGTCGGCGACGGCGTTCTCGCTCGCCTCGATCTCGGCGCGCGTGCCGCCCAGGTGCACAGTGGGTGCGAGGGCGACATCGGGGTGCGCCCACGGCACCGGTGCGTCCAGCGCGAAGTCGACCTTCGCGGCGGCGGCGCCGTACCGGTAGCGGCGGATCGCCTCGCGGTACTGCGGGGGCAGTCCGGGATGCGTCAGCAGCAGGCGCGGCGAGGTATCGAGCAGGAGCAGGTCGCCCGCGTCGGGATCGCCCCAGTCGAGCCCGGAGAGGTCGGCGACGTGGCGGCGCGTCTCGACCGTGCCGCCGTGCGCGTACAGATCGGCGAGCAGCGCGTCGGCGATGGCCTGCGCTCCACCGCGCGGGAACGCCCAGCCGTCGGCGGTGTGCGCGTGCGCGGCCAGGAAGAGCCCCGACGCAGCCGCGCCGACAGAGGGGAGACGCGTGTTCGCGTGGGCCAGCACGCCGGCCAGCAGCGCATTCGCCTCTTCGGTGGCGAACGTGCCGCGACCCAGGGGCGACCCGAGCTGCAGGGCGCGCAGACCGAAGCGGAGCGTCGTGACGGGATGCCGCGGCACCCGCAGCAGCTGCGAGCCGGTGAAGTCCACGAGGGCGCCGAGGTGGCGGCTCAGTGGTCGTACCACGGCGCGCCACGCACGCCCGTCGCGCCCGAGGGCGTCGGCGGTGCGCTCCAGGTCGCGCCACGCGATCGCCGCCCGCCCGCCGTCGAGCGGCTGCGCGTACGACGCGCGCGGGTGCACCCATTCGATGCGCTCGCCGAGGCCGAACGCGCGGAAGAACGGCGACGACAGCGCCGCGGGGTGCACGGCCGAGCCGACGTCGTGGTGGAAGCCCGGGAGCGTCAGCGACGCCGTGCGGGTGCCGCCGCCGACGGTCGAGGACGCCTCGAGCACGCGCACGTCGTATCCGGCGCGGGCGAGCGCGACCGCGGCCGCGAGGCCGTTCGGCCCGCTCCCGACCACCGTCGCCTGCCTGGCCATGTGCCCATCCTCCCACCGCGCCGCGCGAGCCCGCGTGGCGATCTTCCGCCCTGCGTCGGTGGGGGACAGGATGGAAGCGCGGACGGCCCGCGGAGATGAGGTGGATCATGCAGTCGGTGCTTCTCGAGACTCCGGACGGGATCACGGCGCGACTGGGGTGGGACCCCAAACTGCCCGAGCACGACCGCAAACGACAGCTCGCGAAGGAGCTCGTGGCGGCGCGTCTCGGCGTCGAGGCGAAGGACGTCCGCGTCGAGCGCGAGGCGCCGGGCACGTTCGGCTTCCACACGCAGCTGATCGCCGAGGTCGCTGGCGAGGAGGTGCCGCTCAAGATCCGCAACGCGAGCTTCCGTGCGGCGACGGTCGTGGCCATCGTGGACCCCGCCGTGCAGCTCGGCATCGACCTGCGCGACGCGCATCCGGACGAGAACGAGCTGCACGTCATGCAGCGCCATTCGCACCTGTTCGCCTCCGACGAGGGCGATCTGCCGAAGCTCCTCGCGCACTGGACCCGCGTGCAGGCGGTGCGCGACGCCGACGGCCGCGGTGCTCGCGTCGCCGCGGATCACGTGCGTCTCGACAGCCCGCTGGTGAAGGGCTGGATCCCGGACCGCAAGGTGCAGTACCGCCTCGCCGACGTGTCGCGCGACAGCTGGATCATCACGCTGGCGTACGCGCCCGCCGCCTGAGCGGACCGGGAGGTGGATGCCGGGCGCCCGGCATCCACGATCCTCAGTCCTCGACGAGGTCGGGGAGGGCCGCCGCGAGCTCGGCCAGCCACACCCGGGCGTTGCCGTCGGACGGTGCGCGCCAGTCGCCGCGCGGAGACAGCGAGCCGGCGGGCGACACCTTGGGACCGTTGGGGATCGCGGAGCGCTTGAACTGCGCGAACGCGAAGTAGCGCCGGAGGAACACCTGCAGCCACTTGGTGACCGTCGGGAGGTCGTACGCGTAGCGGTCCTCGTCGGGGAACCCCGGGGGCCAGGCGCCGGCGGCGGCATCGCGCCACGCGTGCGCGGCGAGGAACGCGATCTTCGACGGCCGGAAGCCGTAGCGCAGGATGTGGAAGAGCGCGAAGTCGTGGAGCGCGTACGGGCCGATGCGGTCCTCGGTGGACTGCATCCTGCCGTCCTGCCCCGCGGGCACGAGCTCGGGCGAGATCTCGGTGTCGAGCACCGACTGCAGCACCGCGGCCTCGGCGTCGTCGACGCCCTCGCCCTGTGCGATCACCCAGCGGATGACGTGCTGGATGAGGGTCTTCGGCACGCCGGCGTTGACGGCGTAGTGGCTCATCTGGTCGCCGACGCCGTACGTCGCCCAGCCGAGCGCGAGCTCGGAGAGATCGGACGTGCCGATGACCATGCCGCCGTGGTGGTTCGCGAGGCGGAAGAGGTAGTCGGTGCGCAGGCCCGCCTGCACGTTCTCGAACGTCACGTCGTGCACCGGCTCGCCGTCGGCGAAGGGGTGGCCGAGACGCTCCAGCATCTCGCTCGCGGCGGGGCGGATGTCGATCGTCTCGATCGAGGCGCCCACGGACTCGGCCAGGGCGATCGCGTTCGACTTGGTGTGGTCGCTCGTCGCGAAGCCGGGCATCGTGTAGGCGAGGATGTCGCTGCGCGGGCGGTCCATGCGGTCGATCGCGCGGGCGACGACGAGCAGCGCGTGCGTGGAGTCCAGCCCGCCGCTGACGCCGATGACGGGCTTCGGGTCGCCGATCGCGCGCATGCGCTGCACGAGCCCCGACACCTGGATGTTGAACGCCTCGTAGCAGTCCTGCGCGAGCCGCGCGGGATCGTCGGGCACGAACGGGAAGCGGTCGAGCGCGCGCAGCAGGCCGACGTCGGTGCGCGGCGGGTCGAGCCGGAAGTGGACGGTGCGGAACTCCGCGTCGGCCGCGGTGGCGCGGCGGTTGTCGTCGAACGTGCCCTGGCGCAGGCGGTCCTGACGCAGCCGATCGAGGTCGACGTCGGCGATCGAGCGGCGCGGCCCGTCGGGGAAGCGCTCGGTCTCGGCCAGCAGCGCGCCGCCCTCGTAGATCATCGTCTGGCCGTCCCACGAGACGTCGTTCGTGGACTCGCCGGTGCCCGCCGCGGCGTAGGCGTAGGCCGCGAGGCAGCGCAGAGACTGCGACTGCACGAGGTCTTTGCGGTCCTCGGCGCGGGCGATCGTGATCGGGCTACCGCTGAGGTTGAGCAGCACTGAGGCGCCCGCCAGTGCGGCGCGCGACGACGGCGGGATGGGCACCCAGACGTCTTCGCAGACCTCGGCGTGCAGCACGAGCCCGGGCACGTCGAGCGATTCGAACAGCAGGTCGGGTCCGAAGGGCGCCTCGAGCTCGCCGACGCGGATGTCCTGGCCGGACTGGTCGTCGCCCGGGGCGTACCAGCGGCGCTCGTAGAACTCGCGGTAGGTCGGCAGGTAGGACTTGGGGGAGACGCCGAGCAGCTCGCCCCGGTGGATCACGACCGCGCAGTTGTAGAGGCGGTTGCGGTGGCGCAGCGGTGCGCCGACGACGAGGACCGGGAGGAGATCGACGGATGCCTCGACCAGGCGCTCGATCGCCTGCACGACGGCGTCGAGCACGGGGTCCTGCATCACGAGGTCGTCGATCGCGTAGCCGCTGAGGCACAGCTCGGGGAACACCGCGACCGCGACGGCATCGGCGTCGCAGGCCCGTGCGCTGTCGAGCACGGCCTCGGCGTTGGCGGCCGGGTCGGCGATCGCGACCGGGATCGTGCACGCCGCGACGCGGGCGAACCCGTGCCGGTACGCGCTCTCGAAGGGCAGGCTCATGGTCCCAGTCTGGCAGGTGGGGCCGACCTCGCGCCCGGCTGGACGGGCTGTGCCGGCTTGTCGGATGCCGCGGCTACTGTCGATGTGAGAAGGGGAGGGCATGCGATACATCGAGGGCGAAGGCCGGATCGTCTGGAGTGCGAGCGACCTCAAGGCCGCGGCCGAGTGCGAGTTCGCGTGGCTGCGCGCGATCGACGCGCGGCTGGGCAGGGTCGTGGCGGTCGAAGAGCCCGAGGACCTCACGCTCGAGCGCGCCGGCCGTCTGGGCACCGTCCACGAACGGCGCGTGCTGGCCGACTACGTGGCGCGGTTCGGCGATCGCGTCGTCGAGATCCCCGAGACGCGATCGACGGATGCCGTCGCCCTCGCCGACGCGGTGGCCCGCACGAATGCGGCCCTCGCCTCGGACGCCGAGGTCGTCTACCAGGCCGCGTTCTCGACCGAGTCCTTCGTCGGGTTCGCCGACTTCCTGGTCCGCGACGCCGAGCGCCGCTGGCTCGTGCAGGACACCAAGCTCGCGCGCCACGCGCGTGTCACGGCCCTGATGCAGCTCGCCGCCTACGTCCACCAACTCGACCGCCTCGGCGTGCCGCGGTCCGGCCGCGTGGAGCTGCTCCTCGGCGACGGCAGCGTCAGCGAGCACGAGGTCGACGACCTGCTGCCCGTGTTCGAGCTGCGCCGCGAGCGCCTGGCGGCCCTCGTCGCCGACCGCCGCCTCGACCTGGGTGCGGCCGGCGAGCCGATCGCGTGGGGCGATCCCCGTGGCGAGCTCGGCGTGATGGCGTGCGGCCGCTGTGCGACGTGCGACGCCGAGGTCGTGGCATCCCGTGATCTGCTGCTCGTCGCGGGGATGCGTCCCGTGCAGCGGGAGCGCCTGCACGCGGGCGGCGTCGAGACGATCGAGCAGCTCGCGGCGGCCCCCGCGGCACCGGCAGGCATGAATCCCGACGTCTTCGCGTCGCTGCGCACGCAGGCGCGGCTGCAGCTGCTGAGCCCCGCCGGCACCCCGCCCCTCATCGCGCCGAAGCACGTGGTCGAGGTCGTCGAGGCGGCGGTGCTCGGCGGCGACGGCGGTGTCGTCGTCGCGGTGGCGGAGGAGGCGCCCGCGGCCCCGCCGATGCCGGTGTTCGAGGTCGTGGCGCCGAAGGCTCTGGGCGCGCTGCCGCGCCCCGACCACGGCGACCTCTTCTTCGACTTCGAGGGCGACCCGCTGTACACGGAGCCCCCGGTGCCGGGCGAGCCCACACAGTGGGGCATCGACTACCTGTTCGGCTGGGTCGACACCCGCGAGCAGTACACGCCGCTGTGGGCGCACAGCTTCGCCGACGAGAAGAGGGCGCTGGAGGTCTTCCTCGACCTCGTCAACCTGCGTCGTCAGCAGTTCCCCGGCATGCACATCTACCACTACGCGCCCTACGAACCGACGCACCTGCTGGCGATGGCGGCACGCCACGGGGTGCGCGAGGCCGACGTCGACCGGCTCCTGCGCGACGGCGTGTTCGTCGACCTGTACCCGATCGTCCGTCGGGCGCTGCGCGTCGGCTCGCGCTCGTACTCGATCAAGAAGCTCGAGCCGCTGTACATGGGCGACGAGGTGCGCACCAGCGACGTGCAGAAGGGCGACGACTCGATCGTCCGCTACGTCGAGGCGCGCGCGCTGCAGTCCGACGGCGACGAGGCCGCCGCCGGGCTGGTGCTCGACGACCTCGCCGACTACAACCGCTACGACTGCGTCTCGACGCGTCGGCTGCGCGACTGGCTCGTCGACCGGGCGCGCGAGGCGAACCTGCGGCCGTCGACCGACCCCGAGCCCGACGAGCGCGCGTACGAGCCGTCGCCGCGCGCCACGATGCTCGACAAGCTCGCGCAGGAGCATCCCGTCGACTCCGATGCGGCGCGGTCGCTGCGCCTGGGCGCGGCGGCGATCGACTACTACCCGCGCGAGGCGAAGTCGTTCTGGGCCACCCACTTCCTGCGGCTGCGAGAGCCCGTCTCGCTGTGGGACGAGAACCGCGACGTCGTCGTCGTCGACCACGCCCGCAGCACGGTGCGCGAGGACTGGCACTTCGCCGAGAGCGGCCGCGGCGGCGAGCGCCGGCTCATCGAGATCCACGGCGACCTCGCGCCCGGTACGCGGCTGAGCGAGGGCGCGAACCCGTTCGCCCTGTACGAGCTGCCGGCTCCATACCCGTTCGAGGCCCGTGCCCGGTGGATGCACTCCTACCGCTCGGTGACCGTGGTGGAGGTGCTCGACGACGGCGCCGTGATCGAAGAGACCGCGGTCGACGGCATCACCTGGAGCGAGCTGCCGCTGGCGCTCACACCGCAGGCGCCGCCGAGCGCCGGCAACCAGCAGTCCGCGATCGACGCGTGGGCCGATGCCGTCATCGACGCCGCACCCGCGCTGCCGGCGGATCCGGCGACCGACATCCTGTGCCGCCGCGCACCGCGCACGCTGACGGGCGCCCTGCCTGCGGCCGGCGACGACGTGGTCGACGCGATCGCGCGCGCCGTGCGCGACCTCGACCGCAGCTACCTGGCCGTGCAGGGGCCCCCCGGCACAGGCAAGACCTACGTCGGCTCTCACGTGATCGCCCGGCTCGTGCTCGAGCACGGGTACAAGGTCGGCGTGGTCGCGCAGGGCCACGCGACGATCGAGCAGCTGCTGGATCGCGTGATCGCGGCAGGGGTTCCGGCGTCGCAGGTCGGCAAGGCGCCGAAGGACGCGACTGCCGAGCACACCTTCACCGTGCTGCCCAAGAACGGGGTCGCAGCCTTCACCGCCGAGCACGACCGCGACGGCTACGTCGTCGGCGGCACGGCGTGGGATTTCAGCCACGAAGGCCGCGTGCCGCGCGGCAGCCTCGACCTCCTCGTCGTCGACGAGGCCGGGCAGTTCTCGCTCGCCTCGACGATCGCCGTCTCGCTCGCGGCCCCGCGGCTGCTGCTGCTCGGCGACCCGCAGCAGCTGCCGCAGGTCAGCCAGGGCACGCATCCTGCGCCCGTCGACACCTCGGCCCTCGGCTGGGTCATGGACGGCGCCGACGTGATCCCGCACGAGTTCGGCTACTTCCTCGCGCAGACGCGGCGCATGCGTCCGGAGGTCGCCGCGACGGTCTCGACGCTGTCGTACCGCGGCGAGCTCGAGGCGCATCCGTCGACGGCGCTGCGCCGGATCGACGGCATCCAGCCCGGTCTCGTTCCCGTGCCGATGCGGCACCACGGCAATGCGACCCAGTCCCTCGAAGAGGCCGCCGAGGTCGCGCGGATCGTCGGCGACCTGATCGGCCGGGCGTGGACCGACGTGCGCACGGACGACGCCGACGGGGTATCCGTTGCGACGCCGCCCCGCCCGCTCGAACAGCGCGACCTCATCGTGGTGACGCCGTACAACGCGCAGCAGGTCGCGGTCGAGGAGGCACTCGCCTCGGCCGGGTTCCCCGACGTGCCGGTGGGCACCGTCGACAAGTTCCAGGGCAAGGAGGCCGCCGTCGCGATCGTGTCGCTGGCGGCGTCGAGCGGGCGCGACGCGCCCCGCGGGCTGGAGTTCCTGCTGCTGCGCAACCGGCTCAACGTCGCGATCTCGCGGGCGATGCACACGGCGTACGTGGTCTACTCGCCCGGCCTGCTCGACGACCTTCCGTACACACCGGAAGGCGTCGCCCGGCTGAGCGGTTTCGCGCGGCTCGTGGGTCGCGGCTGAGCGGCGCCGGCACCCGTTAGACTCGCGCACACCGGCAGAAGGAGCCCGCATGGCCGAGGACGCACCCCGCCAGTTCGAGATCGACCTGCCGCCCGAGCTCATCGGCGGTGCCTACGCCGATTTCGCGAACGTGTGGCACACGCCCACGGTGTTCGTGATGGACTTTCTGACGCTCGCCCAGCCGCCCCGCGAAGAGGTCGACGCCGAGACCGGACAGCGTCATACGGTCGTGCCGGCGCGCGTCGTGAGCCGCATCCGGATACCCCCGGAGCAGGTGTTCGAGCTCGCCAAGGCGCTCACCCAGCAGCTGGAGTTCTGGGAGCGCGAGACCGGGCGCCGCAACCCGCAGGAGCCGCAGCTGGGCGACTGAGCCTCGCCTCGCAGCGGGGCATCGACCCGTCGCGCGGTATCACCGTCCGGGGTCGTCGCTCCTCTCTCACACGAGGGGGACGACATGACCACGATCGAGCAGCCGTTCGCCGGGGCGACCGCACCGGAGCGCACGGCCGACGCGAAGACCGAGCCGGCACGCCGCAAGCTGGTGTTCTGGATCGTCCGCTACCTGCCGGCGGAGCTCGTCGGCACCGCCGCCATGGTGATCGCAGGCCTGCTCGCCACGATGTGGACCGATGCGCCCGCGCTCGTCGCGCTCGCGGCGCTGCTCGGCGAGATCGTCGGCTTCTACCTGGTGCTCGCCGTCACCATCTACCTCGAGCAGTCGCAGGTGAACGCGACGCGCCGCCGCGCGATCGGTCGCACGGCCTTGCTGCTGGTGGCGGAATTCGGCGCCGCCGAACTGCTCGACACGCTCCTCGTCCGCCCCGCCGCGCTCCTGCTCGGCGTCTGGCTCGTCCCCGACCCGGTATGGGGCATGCTCGCCGGCAAGATCGCCGCCGACATCGTGTTCTACGCGATCGCCGCCGGCGCGTTCACCCTGACCGCCAAGGCCGGCCTGCGCGACGGATCGCGCCACCCCGCCGCGGACCCCGACATCGCACCGGAGGTGGCACCGTGACCGCCCAGACCGTCGAGGCCGCGCTGCGAGCCCCGCACCCGGCGCGCTCGCTCGACGAGCGACGGCGGGCCGAGGCATCCACTCTTCTCTCAACGGTGGCGGCGCGGGCGGCGATCGCCCTGCACGGTACGCCGCTGCTGCTGCTCGAACCCGACCGGGTGCGCCGGCAGTACGCGCGGCTGCGCCGAGCCCTGCCGTTCGTCGGATTCCACTACGCCGTGAAGGCGCTCGCCCACGACGCGGTGCTGGGCGCACTCGACGACGAGGGCTGCGGATTCGACGTCGCGACGAGCGAAGAGCTCGCGATGCTGACACGCCGCGGCGTGGCCGCGAGCCGGATCATCCACACCCACCCGATCAAGAAGCCCACCGAGATCGCGGAGGCGCTGGCAGCGGGTGTGCGCACATTCGTCGTCGACAACGACGTCGAGATCGACAAGTTCCGCGGCGCGCCGCGCGACACCCGCCTGCTCGTGCGGCTGGCGTACCGCAGCCCGCACGCGAAGAGCGATCTGTCGAGCAAGTTCGGCGTCGGCCCGTTCGAGGCGGCGCGGCTCGTGGCGCACGCGGTCGCCGCCGGGGTCCGGGTCGCCGGTTTCAGCTACCACGTCGGCAGCCAGCTCGACGACCCCGCACGGTTCGCCGCCGCGGCCGCCGAGACGCTCGAGCTCATGGCGATCCTCGAACGCCGGCTGAAGGTGCGGTTCGACACGCTCGACATCGGCGGCGGCCTTCCGGCGTCGTACGACTCCGAGACGGCCGAGATCGAGGACGTCGCCGCCCTGCTGCGGCCCCTCCTCGAGCCGCACGCCCGGCGGCTGCGGATCATCGCCGAACCGGGCCGTGTGCTCGTAGCCGACGCCATGACGCTCGTGACGAGCGTCGTCGGCATCGCCGAGCGCGGTGACGGGCGGTGGTACTACCTCGACGACGGGCTGTACGGGTCGTACTCGAACGTGCTCACCGAGGACGTCCATCCGCTCGTGTTCGCCGCACGCGACCTGCACACCGGCATGCGTGACACCGCGGACCACCGGTGGGCGACCCTCGGCGGCCCGACGTGCGACTCGTCCGACGTCGTCGCGCGGGACGTGCTGCTGCCCGAGCTGCACGTCGGGGACCTGCTGGTCAGCCCGACGATGGGCGCCTACACGACGGTGACGGCGACCCGCTTCAACGGGCGGCCACTGACGCCCGTCGCCGCCCTGGACCGCCCCGTGGCGACCGCGGAGGCGCCGGTGGCATCGGACGTGCGCCGCGTGCCGATCGTGTGACCTTCCCTTGCCGCACGTCCTCCGAGTTCGGAGATCGCATCGCTCTTCGGACTCACGCGCCCGAACACTGCGAAAACGGCGCAACAGAAACGGCGCGACAGTCCGATCCTCGGTCCGGCGCATCGCCTGCCGCGCAGCCCGGCGGGAGCACAAGCGGGGGAATCGGGATGCCGCAGCGTGCGGCATCCCTCTCCGTCAGACGGTTCCGTACAGGCGGTCGCCCGCGTCGCCGAGGCCGGGCACGATGTAGCCCTTCTCGTTGAGCTTCTCGTCGA
>Ga0160450_101084_pt1 | contig 11178 bp, 13 predicted proteins | sample HID1975K_E1MG_FD_108257 | JGI IMG/M metagenome (GOLD analysis project Ga0160450, IMG submission 108257) | Enriched soil microbial communities from UW Madison campus, WI, USA - HID1975K_E1 MG | ecosystem: Environmental > Terrestrial > Soil > Unclassified | place: USA: Madison, Wisconsin...
CGCGGGGAAGTGCAGCACCTCGGACCCCGGCAGCAGCGTGCCGAGCGCCGGACCCAGCGACTCGGCGCGGCGGCCGGTCGGCGCGATCAGCAGGATGACGGGCGGCCGGCCCGCGGCCCGCCGCTTCTCGAGCAGCGCCGCCAGCAGCGGGGCGTCGAGTCCTTCGACGAGAGAGAAGTCGGCATCGATGGATGCCGCGGCCACCGCGTCCCGGAAGGCTTCCGCCTGTTCGAGGGCGCGCACGATCCCGGGAACTGTCACCGGACGAGTCTACGGCGCGGCGCAGACATCGCGGCCCGCGTGGGCGCCCCGGACCGCCGCCCCTCCTAGGATGAGTCGCGTGACGACCCCTGACGCCCCGCAGAACCCGCCCGCTCCCCCGGGAGCATGGGTCCCGCCGGCCGCGCCGCCGTTCGGCCCGCCGCAGGGCGCGGCTCAGGTTCCGCCCGGCGCGCCCGTCGTGCAGCCCGGGGCGTACGCGCCGCCGCAGGGCTACGCACCGCCGCGGGGATACGGGATGCCGGCGGCCCCGGCATCCACTGCGCCCTACGGTCAGCCGCCCGTGCCCGTGCACCGCAGCGGCGTGCTGGGCGTCGTCGCCCTCGTGCTGGCACTCGTCGCCACGGTCGGCGCCGGGCTGTTCGGCGCCATCGCGGGGTTCAACATCGGCCCCGGCGCCGGCAAAGGCCTCGCGAACCTGCCGACGGACGGATCGTGGGACTGGTCGATCCTCACGCCGGTGCGCGACTGGGTGCTGATGGGCGAGGTGTCGTTCTGGGCGGGCACGGTCCTCGGCGTGTGGGCGCTCGTGCAGGGCATCGTCGCCACCGTCACCGGTCGCGGGCGCGCCGCCGGCATCGCGGCGATCGTCGTCGCCGCGCTGGGCCCGATCGTGTTCGGCGGGCTCGTGCAGGGGTTCCTCACGGCGGGGCTCGCCGCCGGCACCGGCATCGGCGGCTGATACCGCGGGCTCCTGCGCGACGGGTCAGGTGCGCGGCGCGTGGTGCTTCTGCTGCGCGGCGAGGAGACCCTCGTCCACCAGCTGCTCGACGGCGTCGGCGGCGTCGCCGACGAGGATCGGCAGGTTCTTGCGCTCGGTCGCGCCGAACGGGTCGAGCACCCAGTCCGCCGGGTCCTGACGTCCGGAAGGGCGTCCGATCCCGACGCGGACACGGGGGAACTCGGGGGTGTCGAGCGCTTTGGCGATGTCGCGCACGCCGTTGTGGCCGCCGTGGCCGCCGCCGACCTTCAGCTTGATGGTGTCGAACGGGATGTCGAGCTCATCGTGGACGACGACGACGTGCGACGGGTCGATGCCGTAGAACCTGGCGAGCCCGGCGACAGGCCCGCCCGACACGTTCATGAAGGTGTTGGCCTTCGCGAGCACGATCTTGGGACCGCCCGGACGCAACCAGGTCTCGACGACGCGGGCGTTCGCCTTGTGCGCCTTGAACGTCTCGTTGCGACGGCCTGCGAGCTCGTCGACGACCATCTGGCCGACGTTGTGGCGGGTCAGTTCGTACCGAGGTCCCGGGTTGCCGAGCCCGACGACGAGCCACGTGTTCTCGGCCATCCCGCTGTCCTCTCCGGCGCGCGCCAGGGTGGCCGCGAGCCCACACGAGCGTACCCGCTCAGAACGTGGCCTGATGCGAGTCGTCGTACGCGATGCCGTCGGCGAGCATGCCGCGCAGCGGGAGGGTCAGCCGGGTCAGCGACGCGAGCTCGTCGGCGGTCGGCGTCGTGAGCGTGTCGAGGAGCCGCTCGGTGCCGTCGGCGAGGATGCCGCGGATCGACGGCGTGTAGACGACCACGTGCCCCTCGATCGTGAGAGTCGTCGCGATGTTGCGCAGCCCGCCCTCGCCCGAGGGCACGTCGAGGCGGAAGCCGTCCACGACGATGCGGTCGGCGCTCAGCCGGATTGCGCGCTCCATGCTTCCGTCGGCGAGCCGCACGCTCACGATCGCGATGCCGTTCAGCCCCTGGATCGACAGTCCGTCGCCCGACAGCGTCGCGGGATCGCCGGTGAACACCGGTGCGCCCTCGTCGAGCGGCGCGAGCGGCAGCCCCTCCGGCTCGGCGGGCGTCTCCGGCGGCTCCGGGGGCGGCGTGGATGCCTCGCCGTCGGCGCCCTCAGCGGGCGCCGTCCCGGGAACCTCGGTGGACGTCGGGGTCGGGGTCGGGGTCGGGGTCGGGGTCGGAGTGGCGACCGGGTCCTCGCCCGGCGCCGGAACCGCGCAGTCGCTCAGTCCGAACAGCGGACCCAGCGGGTTCGGAAGGAGGCATCCCTCTTCTGCGGCGGCGCCATGGAGCGGAAGCGCCGAGGCCGCCTGGCCCGTGCCGGCGACGAGTAGCAGGACCAGGGCCGCCGCCGCGGCGGACCTCACCGGACGGATGCGCCTCATGCGCGTCCCTCCACGAGGCCGCCTGTGCCCTCGGCCCCCGGCGCTGCGGCGGCGAGCGTCGCGGTCGTCTCGACGACGGCATCCGCTCCCTCGGTCGCGGTGGCCGGCACGGCGGGGCGCGGCGCCCACGAGACGACCATGATGCCGCCGACGCACCCGAGCAGGAATCCCACGAAGAAGCCGCCGAGGTTCACCGCCACGAGCGAGTAGACCGAGCCGACCAGCACGATCACGCCGTAGAAGATGCGGTGCGCCGGCATCGCGACGGCGAGGATGCCCGCCAGCGCGATGATGATCGGCAGGATCGTGGCCTGCATGCCCTCGATGCCGACGTGCACCGTGAGGTTGCCGAGGTCGAGCTGCGTCGACAGCAGCATCGCGAGGGCGCCCAGCACGGCGATGCTCCCGCCGATGACCGGGCGCGAACGGTACCAGGCGGACGCGCCGCCGCTGCCGCGGGGCGTGGCCGCGGCGCGGGCGGCCCGGGTGTCGAGCAGTTCGTCGAGGTCGACGGTCTGCCCGTCGTGGGGGTCGGTCGCGTGCATCGGAGGACTCCTTCGTCGTCGTGCAGGGTGCGGGGCGGGCGGTCGAGGCCCGCCCCGCGGGTCAACGCCCGAGAGGGCGCCGGCTCAGAAGCATTCCTTGCCGTTGGTCAGCTGCAGGTGCAGGCCGTTGAGCGTGAAGACGCCGGCCTGCGTGCTCCAGGCCGTCTGCTTGAGGCCCGTGATCTTGATCGTGTCCGCGTCCTGCGCGAAGCCGCCGGCCTCGCCCTTTGCCGGCGTGTTGACGGTCGAGGCGTCGACGCCGATGCGGATCTTGCCGAACGTGGCGTCGCCCTGGAGGTCGGTGAGGCCGATCTGCAGATCGGTCGCGGTGGCCGGGTTGCCGCCGCCGCCCGCCGAGATGAGGAGGCCGACCTTCCCGAGCGGGGTGTCGGTGACGACCGACTGGCAGAGATCCGACAGCGACGCGCTGCCGATGTTCGAGATGGCGACCGGGTGCGGCGTGCCGTTCTTCTCGGCGGCGACACCGGCGTACTGCGAGAACGCCGAGCCGTCGAGCGAGGATGCCGCGATCTTGAACTGGCTCCCCGAGACGGCGAACGAGACGGGGACGGCGCCGTTGGCGACGCCGGCCATGACGAGGCTGGCGGCGACACCGACGGGCACCGCCGCGATGGCGACCCGACCGAGGCGGGAGCCCTTGAGCGAGCGGAACTTCATAGATCCTCCTTGATGCAGTGAAGTGGGCGGCGTGCGCCGCCAGGGCGACATTACGGATCTTGTTGACTATCCGTCAATAGGCTATTCACTCGGAGTCAATAACGATCGGGTCTCCGCCCCGCGCCCTCCGCCGACCTCGCGCCGATAGTCTCGGAGCATGGCCGCGAGCGTCGACGACTCACCCGCCGTGCGGCGCGCGCGGCTGTCGCCCGACGAGCGTCGGGCACAGCTCATCGCACTCGGAGTCGCCGCCCTCGCCGAGCACCCCCTGGGTGAGCTCAACATCGAGATCCTCGCCGCCGAGGCGGGCGTCTCACGTGCCCTGCTCTTCCACTACTTCGGCTCACGCCAGGGATTCCAGCGCGAGATCGTCAAGACCGCGGGCGACAGCATGCTGCAGGCGACCGAGCCCGATCCGGACCTCGCCCCGCTCCCCCGGCTGACCGACACGCTGCGCCGCACCGTCGGCTTCGTCCGTGCGCACGCGGGGACGTTCTCGTCGCTCGTGCGCGGACCCGCGAGCGGCGACCCGCAGATCCGCGCCGTCGTCGAACAGGCCCGCCTATTGCAGACAGAGCGCGTCGTCGCCCTCTTCCGCGAACTCGGCGCCGAGCCGTCGCCGCGGCTGCGGATCGGACTGCGCGGCTGGCTGGCGTTCACCGAGCAGGCGCTCGTGGACACCGCGATCAGCGAGCAGCTCACCGACGAGGAGCTCGTCGAGCTGCTCCAGGAGTCGCTGCACGGCATCGCCGAACGGCTCGAGCCGGCGGCATCCCGCGTCCTCTTCGGCGCCTAGCAACCCACCCGCTCGCGAGCGCCCGGGTACGACGAAGGCCCGCCCCGACCGGAGTCGGAACGGGCCTTCGTGACGGGATTACTCCGCAGCGGCCTCTTCGGCGGCCTCGGACTGCTCGGCGGCAGCCTCGGCGTCGGCCTCGGCGATCTCGTCCTCGGCGGCGATGGTCGCGGCCGGGACCGAGATGGCGACGATCAGCAGCTCGGCGTCCGCCACCAGGACGGAGCCCTTCGGCAGCTTCAGGTCGCCGGCGGTCACGTGCGCACCGTCCTCGAGGCCCTCGACGTCGACCTCGATGTGCTCGGGGATGTGGGTGGCCTCGGCCTGGATCGTGACGGTGGCGTTGTCGAGGTTGGCGATGGTGCCCGCGAACGGCTCGCCCACGACGACGATCGGCACCTCGATCTCGACCTTCTCGCCCTTCTTCACGACGAGGAGGTCGATGTGCTCGACGATCTGGTGCACGGGGTCCTTCTGGACGTCCTTGACCAGCGTCAGCTGCGACTTGCCGTCGAGGTCGAGCTCGAGCACCGCGTTGGCGCGGCGGATGAGCAGCGACACCTGGTGGCCCGGGAGGGCGACGTGCACCGGGTCGGTGCCGTGACCGTAGATGACGGCGGGGATCTTGCCGGCGGCACGGAGGCGGCGGGCGTAGCCCTTGCCGAAGTTCTCGCGGAACTCGGCCACGACCTTGTTGTCGGTCTCAGTCGACATGGGTTCTCCTTGCGGGGCGCGCGGCCCCTTGTCTGCGAGCGGCGCTCGGCCGTTCGTACTGGCCCGCACAAGGCGGGCCCGGGTATGTGGGCGGCAGGATCTGCCTGTCATTCGACTCGAACGCGCGCGCGTGAGGAAAGCCCCAGGGGCCGGCTTCACCGCGTCGATCACGGATGCCGCATCCCGCCGCGGACGGCAGGCACGAGGCATCCCTCGCCGAAGTTCGACACGAGTCTACCAGCGCCCCCGCTACGATGAAGACGCACCTGCTTCCCCGCCCACGGAGGACCCCATGGATTACGGCTTCTGGTCTCACGCCCTGCTCTGGATCATCGGCGCGATGGCCCTGGTCGGCACCGTCGGCACCGTCCTCGCCTTCTGGGGCCTCGGCCGCTCGGGCTACCGCAAGGACTGACGGCGGTCCAGCGCCTCTCTCGCCGCGTCGACGACCGCGGTCAGCGGCGGATCTCCCGCGACCGCGACGCCGGGCTCGTCCTCCCCCAGGTGCTCCAGCGTCTCCAGCTGCGAGGTCAGCAGCGACGACGGCATGAAGTGCTCGCGCGCGGCCATGCGCCGCGCGAGCTCCGCCTGCGGCACGAGGAGCTCCACGAAGACGGCGTCGGGCGCGCCGCCGAGGACGCGGTCGCGATACCGCCGCGCAAGGGCCGAGCAGGCGATGACCGCTCCTCCGGGCGCGTCGCGCAGCGTCGTCGCCACGACGTCGAGCCACGGCATCCGGTCGTCGTCGTCCAGTGGCGTACCGGCGGCCATCTTGGCGACGTTGGCCGCCGGGTGCAGGTCGTCGGCGTCGACGAACGGCAGCGCCAGAGCCTCTGCCAGCTGCGCGCCCACCGCCGACTTGCCGGAGCCGCTCGGTCCCATCACGACGATTCGGGATGCCGTCATCACGCGCCCACGCTATCGGACCGATCCGCGCGCACGAGCCCGGACTAGGCTCGACTCGTCAGCCCGAGCGCGCGCTGCTCACGACCCCCCTCGCGGCGACGTGAGCGCCCGGCCCCTCTCGTGTAACACGGACAGGCCAGACTCTAGGCTGGATCACGGAATGACGACAGGAGCTCGAGTGTCCGAGAACGCAGCGAACATCGGCGTGGTGGGTCTTGCGGTGATGGGGTCGAACCTCGCCCGCAACCTGGCCTCGCGTGAGGGCAACACGGTCGCGGTGTACAACCGCAGCCGCGCCAAGACCGACGAACTGGTCGCCGAGCACCCCGAGGCGGGCTTCGTCCCCGCCTTCTCGTACGAGGAGTTCGCCGCGTCGCTCCAGAAGCCGCGCACCGCGATCATCATGGTCAAGGCCGGCGGCCCCACCGACGCCGTCATCGACTCGCTGCTCGAGGTCTTCGAGCCCGGCGACATCATCGTCGACGGCGGCAACGCGCTGTTCACCGACACCATCCGCCGCGAGAAGGCCGTCCGCGAGACCGGCGTCAACTTCGTCGGAATGGGCGTCTCGGGCGGCGAGGAGGGCGCGCTGCTCGGCCCGTCGCTCATGCCCGGCGGCTCGGACGAGTCGTGGGTCACGCTCGGCCCGATCCTCCGCTCGATCGCCGCGATCGCCGAGGGCGAGCCCTGCGTCACGCACGTCGGCCATGACGGCGCCGGCCACTTCGTGAAGATGGTGCACAACGGCATCGAGTACGCCGACATGCAGCTCATCGCCGAGGCCTACGACCTCATCCGCCGCGGCACGGGCAAGTCCCCCGCCGAGATCGCGGAGGTCTTCGCCGAGTGGAACCGCGGCGAGCTCGAGTCCTACCTCATCGAGATCACCGCCGAGGTGCTCCGCCAGGTCGACGCCGGAACCGGCACGCCGCTGGTGGACGTCATCCTCGACCAGGCCGGAGCCAAGGGCACCGGCGCCTGGACCGTGCAGACCGCGCTCTCGCTCGGCGTGCCGGTGTCGGGCATCGCCGAGGCGACGTTCGCCCGCTCGCTGTCGAGCCACCCCGAGCAGCGCGAGATCTCGCGCGACCTCCCCGGCCCCAACGAAGGCTTCACGGCAGACGACGCCGACGCCTTCATCGAGCAGGTCCGCCTCGCGCTCTACGCGTCGAAGATCGTCGCCTACTCGCAGGGCTTCGACGAGATCCGCGCCGGCGCCGCCGAGTACGGCTGGAACATCGACCTCGGCAAGATCGCCTCGATCTGGCGCGGCGGCTGCATCATCCGCGCCCGCTTCCTCAACCGCATCACCGACGCCTACGCCGAGACGCCCGACCTGCCCGTGCTGCTCACGGCGCCGTTCTTCGTCGACGTGTTCACCCGCGCGCAGGATGCCTGGCGCGAGGTCGTCGCGACGTCGGCGAAGGTCGGCATCCCGGCCCCCGCGTTCTCGTCGTCGCTCGCGTACTACGACGGCCTGCGCGCCGAGCGCCTCCCGGCCGCCCTCATCCAGGGACAGCGCGACTTCTTCGGCGCGCACACCTACAAGCGCATCGACAAGCCGGGCACCTTCCACACGCTGTGGTCGGGCGACCGCACCGAGGTCGAGGCCGAGGACACGCACTGACACGGGCGTCGCGCGCTGACGCGGCGTCACAACGCCTGAGGGCGGGCTCCCGGCCGGGAGCCCGCCCTCAGGCGTCGTGTGCGGCCCTGTCAGGGCTGCACGTTGTGGTTGCGGCAGAAGATGTTGCCCGGGTCCCACTGACGCTTGACGGCCGCCAGGCGCGCCATCGTCGCCGGCGGGTACATGCGCGAGGCGACACTCGGATCGGCGGACGCGATGAAGTTGCCGTAGACGCCGGAGCCCTTCGCCTCGATGTCGGCCCACGCCTGCACAGCGGCCGCGCGCGCGTCGTCGTCGAGCATGCCCGGCACGTCGAACGCACCGGCCATCGCGAACCATGTCGCGTCACGGGCCGGGAACGGCGTGGCGTCCTGCGCCACGTCTCCGAACGCCCCGCCGAGGGAGCGCAGCAGCACGACCGACGCGGGGTTCTGCGTGCGGAACGCGACGAGCCGCTCGATGGCATCGTCGTCGAGGGCTCGCAGCAGCGTGTTGCCGCCCACGAAGCCGGGCATCGGATGCTCGGGATCGAACTCGGGGGCCTCCATCAGCACATCGGGATAGTCCTGCGGCCCGAACTCGCGCTCGGTGACGCCGGGCGCTCCGGCCAGGGGCGCGAGCGCGGCACGCGCTGCCGCCTCGTCGTCGCCCGCCCACACCGCCGTGATCGACGCGCCCGCCGGCGCGTTCGGATCCATCGGCGGGACGTCCATGTACGTCACCGTGAGCTCTCGCGGAGCAACGGCGAGCACGTCGCGCAGGACGCGGAGGATGGGCCGCGCGTCGCCCTCGATGCCGTAGACGCCGACCACCACGCCCGGCAGCGCGTGCGCCTCGAAGTCGAAGCGCGTCACGACTCCGAAGTTGCCGCCGCCGCCCCGCAGCGCCCACATCAGGTCAGGGTGCGAGGTGTCGGAGACCTCGACGACCTCGCCGTTCGCGGTGACGAGCTCCGCGCCCACGAGCTGGTCTGACGCCAGACCCCACGCACGCACCATCCAGCCGATGCCGCCGCCGAGCGTCAGGCCGCCCACGCCCACGGACGCGGTGTCGCCCGAACTCAGCCCGAGCCCGTGCGCGGCCAGCGTATGCGCCACGGCACCCCACTGGGCGCCGCCGCCGACGCGGACGCGCGTGCCGTCGACGGCGATGTCGTCGAGGGCCGAGATGTCGAGCGTGAGGCCGCCCGGGACACCGCCCCATGCGCTGTGGCCGCCGCCGCGGATCATGACCTCGAGCCGCTCGGCGGCGGCGTAGCGCAGGGCGCCGCGCACGTCGTCGACCGAGCTGGCGCGGATGACGGCGGCGGGCTCGCCGATGCCGGAGTGGAATCTGCGGGCGGACTCCCAGTCGGGGTCGCCCGGACGGATGACGGCAGTGCTGACGTTCAGATCGTCGATGCTCATGGGGGTCAGAGTAGGACCGGGCGCCGACATCCCTCCACCCTGTTCGCTGAGCGCGAGCCCGGGAATGCGCGGGCGCCGAGGTGTCCGCCGGGACCGCTAGGCTCGCGACCGTGACGAGCATCCTCTACATCGGCGGAACCGGAACCATCAGCGCGGCCTGTGTGCGCCGCTCCGTCGCCCTCGGGCACGAGGTCACGGTCCTCAACCGCGGCGGCGCCCGGCGCACCCTCCCGCCGCAGGTGCGGGTCGTGCAGGCCGACATCCGCGACGCGGCCTCCGTCCGCACGGCCCTCGGCGACGACCGGTTCGACGTCGTGGCCGAGTTCCTGGCGTTCACGCCCGAGCACATCGCCACCGACCTCGACCTGTTCGAGGGACGCACCGGCCAGTACGTGTTCATCAGCTCGGCGTCGGCGTACGAGAAGCCGCCCCGCCGTCTGCCGGTGACCGAGTCCACGCCGCTGCGCAATCCGTTCTGGCAGTACTCGCGCGACAAGATCGCCTGCGAGGACGTGCTCGTCGGCGCACACCGCGAACGCGGGCTGCCCGTCACGATCATCCGCCCGTCGCACACGTACGACGAGCAGGGGCTGCCGACGCTCGGCCACTGGACCGACATCGCCCGCATGCGCGCGGGCCGCCCCGTCATCGTCCACGGCGACGGCACGAGCCTGTGGACCATCACGCACGCCGACGACTTCGCCGTGGCGTTCACGGGACTCCTCGGCAACCCCGCCGCGATCGGCGAGGCCTTCACGATCACCGGCACGCACGCGCCGACCTGGAACCAGATCTACGGCTGGCTGGCGGACGCGGCGGGTGTGGCATCCCCGGATCTCGTCCACGTCGCCTCCGACACGATCGCGGCGTTCGAACCCGAGCTCGGCCCGACGCTCATCGGCGACAAGGCGCACTCGATGGTCTTCGACGTGTCGAAGGTGCAGCAGCTGGTGCCCGAGTTCCGCACCACGATCACGTTCGACGAGGGTGCACGGCGCATCCTGGCGTACTACGACGCGCACCCCGAGGCGCAGCAGGTCGACGAAGGCCGCGACGCGCTCTTCGATCGCATCGCGGCCTTCGTACGCTCTGCCGGCTGACAACGGCGAGACGGCGGCTCAGCGCGTGATGTCGCGCACCGTGCCCTTGTCCAGCCGCAGCCGACGACGGGCCCGGCGTGCGACGGCCGAGTCGTGCGTCACGACGATGAGCGTGAGTCCTTCGTCGTTGAGACGCTGCAGCACCGAGAGGATCTCGTCGCGCATGCTCTCGTCGAGGTTGCCCGTGGGCTCGTCCGCCAGCAGCACGCGCGGGCGCTTGACGATCGCGCGGGCGATCGCGACGCGCTGCTGCTGACCGCCCGACAGCTCGCCCGGCCGGTGGTCGCCGCGTTCGTCGAGCCCGACGTGCGCGAGCGCCTCGGTCACGCGGGCGGTGCGCTCGTCCTTCGACAAGCCGAGCGGCTCGAGCGCCATGTCGACGTTCTCGTGCGCCGTGAGCGTCGGGATCAGGTTGAACCCCTGGAAGACGAAACCGATCTCGTGCGCGCGGATGCGGCCGAGCCTGCGGTTGTTCGCCGTCGCGATGTCGAGGTCGCCCAGATGCACGGCTCCGGTGGTCGGACGGTCGAGCGCTCCGAGCAGCTGGAGCAGCGTCGACTTGCCGCCGCCGGTGGGGCCCTGGATGGTGACGAAGTCGCCCGCCTCGATCTCCAGGTCGACGCCCGCGAGCGCCTTCACGACGCGCCCCTTCTGGGAGTAGGTGCGCGTGACGCCTTCGAGGCGGTAGATCGCCTCGGGGGCCGCGTCGGGGGCGGCAGCGGGCTCGGTGTCGATCATGGTCATGACGTCGTCCTCCGGTTCGGTGCGGGATGGGGTGGATGCCGCGTCGCGGCGGGTGGTGTCGGTCATGGCCGCATCACCCGACCGATCGGAGGGCCTCGGCGGGGCTCAGCCGCGCGGCGCGCCAGCCGCCGAACGCACCCGCGACGAGTCCGCCCAGGACGGCGATGCCGACCGCGGCGGCGACCACCCATACGGTGATCGGCGCGTTCAGCACGATGTCGGTCGTGCTCTGCTGCACGGCGCCCATGAAGCCGCCTCCG
>Ga0160450_101087_pt1 | contig 11146 bp, 10 predicted proteins | sample HID1975K_E1MG_FD_108257 | JGI IMG/M metagenome (GOLD analysis project Ga0160450, IMG submission 108257) | Enriched soil microbial communities from UW Madison campus, WI, USA - HID1975K_E1 MG | ecosystem: Environmental > Terrestrial > Soil > Unclassified | place: USA: Madison, Wisconsin...
ACAACCGAGACGAAGCGCGGCTGCGGGCGTCAGCGGGCGGCATCCCACCAGTCCAGGACGCGCGTCCCGAACAACGTGAGCCACCGGGATGCCTCGCCCTCGGCGACATCGACGTCGAACCACGTGCGGCCGGGCAGAGGTGTCGTCTGCAGCCACGTGCCGTCGGGTCGACGCGCGTCGCGCACCACCTCGACCGCCTCCGCCAGGCGCGGATCGGGAGCCGTCCCCTCCAGCAGCGACACCTCGCGGAAGTGGTCGAGCGCGGAGAGGGCGCTGTAGCGGTGGCGGTTCGGGTACACGAACCGCGTCACGAAGTCGCCGACCACCTCGCCGGTGCTCGCGCGGAACATCAGCCGCCGTGACAGCAGATACTCCTCGCCGCCGTGCCGGGCCTCGCGCATGCTGGTGTCGCCGGTGATCCGCTCGTACGCGAGGATCCCGCGCGCCGCGTTGAGGGTCGAGTGGAACGACGAGCGCACCGAGTCGCCCTCCTCCGCCTCGCAGTTCCAGCCGCCGTCGGCGAGGCGATGCTCCGGGAACCACGCCACGAGCCGCGACACGTCCGCACCGAGCCACGCGCCGCCGGCCAGCGTGTACGAGTTGATGCATACGTCGACCTCGCCGCCCCAGTAGGGCAGGTCGTCATACTCCCACCGGCTGTGCGCGGCGATGCGCTCAGCCGTGTCGCCGAGCACCGCGGCGTCGACGCCCCACTCGCGCAGGTCGCGCAGCGACCAGGTCGTCGCGATCCACGGCTGGCCGGGCTCCTTGGCCTCGGGGGTGTCGAAGAACGCCGTGCCGCCGGGGAAGAACGCGCCGCCCGCCCACTGCCCGTCGGGGTCCTGCCTGGCCAGCAGCGCGGCACCGTATCCCTCGACCGGCACGCGGGCGCGCGTCGCCTGCCACACCTCGGGCGGAGCGCCCGCGAGGTCGCGCTCGACCTGCCAGCGCAACGCCGGGTCCGAGTCGAGCAGCCATTCCAGCACCTTCGGTTCGACGGCCATGGGCGGCACGCTACGCCGCACGTCCGACACGCGGAACCCGGGCCGAGGTGCTCTCGCGGCGGCGGCATCCCCTGCTCTCGGTTTTGCGCAAGGCACAAGATTCGTCCAGACAATTCCGAATCGATTCGATAAGATATTCGGCAGCCGCTTTCCGGCCCCTCCGTCTTCGCCTTCTCCCTCGAGAGCTCGCCCTCATGACCACCGCCCTGACGACGGGCCGCCCCTGGCGCGTCATCGTCCTGTTCGCCGTGCCGCTGCTGATCGGCAACGTCGTCCAGCAGCTGTACCAGTTCGTCGACGCGATCGTCGTCGGACGCCATCTCGGCGTCGACGCACTGGCGGCCGTCGGTGCGACCGGAAGCATGATCTTCCTGCTGCTGGGGTTCGCGTGGGGTCTGACGTCGGGCTTCGCGATCCCGACGGCGCAGGCGTTCGGCGCGCGCGACTACGCGGCCGTGCGTCGCTCGGTCGCCGCCGGCACCATCCTCACCGGCATCTGCACCGTCGTGCTGACGGTGGGCGCTCCACTGCTGGCCGGTCCGCTGCTGACGCTGCTGCAGACGCCCGCCGAGCTCATGGACGACGCGATCGTCTTCGCGCAGATCAGCTTCCTCGGCGCCGGCGCCATGATGTTCTTCAACTACCTGTCGGCGATCATCCGCGCGATCGGCGACTCGCGCACACCGCTGGTGTTCCTGACGCTCGCGTGCGGCCTCAACGTCGTGCTCGTGCTCCTCATGGTCGGCACGTTCGGCTGGGGCGTGGGCGGGGCGGCGCTGGCGACCGTCGTGTCGCAGGCGATCTCGGTGCTGCTGTGCCTCGAGTTCGTGCGGCGTCGCGTGCCGGTGCTGCACCTGCACCGCGACGACTGGCGCGTGAGCCGCGCCGACCTCGGCGAGCACCTGCGCCTCGGTCTGCCCATGGGCTTCCAGGCGTCGATCATCGCGATCGGCACGCTGTCGGTCCAGGTGGCGCTCAACGAGCTCGGCGCCGACGCCGTCGCCGCGTACACGGCGGCCTCCCGCGTGGACGGCCTCGCGGTGGCGCTCCTGCAGTCGCTCGGCCTCGCCGTGTCGATGTTCGTCGCACAGAACCACGGCGGCGGACGCCCCGACCGCATCCGCAAGGGCGTGACGCAGGCGACGTGGATCTCGCTCGCCGCGGCCCTCGTGCTCGGCGCGCTGCTCATCGCGTTCGGCGCGCACCTCGTGCAGCTGTTCGTCGGCGACGCCGCGACCGACGTCATCGGCCTGGCCGCCCAGATGCTCGCGATCAACGGCGCGACCTACTGGATCCTGGCCGTGCTGTTCGTGCTGCGCGGCGCCCTGCAGGGCCTCGGCCACACGCTCATCCCCACCGTCACGGGCGTGATCGAGCTCGTCATGCGCGTCGTGGCGGCCGTCGTGCTCGGCGCGATCTTCGGCTTCATCGGCGTCGCTGCCAGCAACCCGCTGGCGTGGCTCGGTGCCGTGGTCGTGCTCATCCCCGCGTACATCGCCGCTCACCGCAAGCTCGCCCACGAGCCCATCAACCCGGCCGTCGCCACCCCGACCACCCCGATCCCGATCGTCGGCCCGACCGACGGATCGATGGTGGTGGATGCCGTCGTCACCGCGCCGATCGTGCTTCCGACCGCGGCGCAGACGGCGAGCCCGACGGCGCCGCGCCGTCGCCGCCGCTTCCCCGCCCGGCGTTCGCGCGACCGCAGCACGCAGGGCTGAGCCGGGGCGCCGCGGTCGGCCGCGGCCGCCGGCATCCGGTCAGTCGTCGAAGACGTTCCAGCAGATCGCGCTGCGCAGGCGCTGGTCGTCGAGCACGAGGTCACGGATCGCCGCCGGCAGCTGCGCGCGCTGCCGGTCCCGCTCCCGCAGACGCGCGGTCTCAGCCTGGTCCGGGGTCGTTGACGCCACCACCGCCCGGATCGCATAGGCCGCCGCCCCCCGGCCCGCTCGGCGTCGCTCGCGGCCGATCCAGCCCGCCCCTTTCACCGCCACACCTTGCGCGGCCGGCCGGGCGCTGATTCGCTGAAAGCCGGACCCGAGGCGAGGAGCTGAGATGGCCACCAGCATTGCGGACGTGTTCGTGCAGACGCTCGTCGAGGCGGGGGTCACCAGGGTGTGGGGGCTGCCGGGCGACTCGCTCAACGCGTTCACCGACGCGCTGCGCCGGGACGGACGCCTGCGCTGGCTGCACATGCGGCATGAGGAGGCCGCGGCGTTCGCCGCCGGCGCCGAGGCCGAGATCACCGGCGAGCTCGCGGTCGTCGCCGGCAGCTGCGGGCCCGGCAACCTGCACTTCGTGAACGGGCTGTTCGACGCGCAGCGCTCCCGGGTGCCCGTCCTGGCGATCGCGTCCCACATCCCCTCGGCCGAGATCGGCAGCGGCTACTTCCAGGAGACGCATCCGCAGGACCTGTTCCGTGAGTGCAGCGTGTACAGCGAGCTGATCTCGGATCCGTCGCAGATGCCGTGGGTGCTAGAGATCGCGATGCGCACCGCCGTCGAGAAGCGCGGCGTCGCCGTGGTCGTCGTGCCCGGCGACGTCTTCTTCGCGGATGCCCCGTCCCGGCGCCCGTCGGCTCCGATCCGTGCGGCGCGGCCCTCGATCGTGCCGAGCGACGCCGAGCTGCGCGAAGCCGCCGGCATCCTCGACGGCGCCCAGCGCGTGACGATCCTCGCTGGCGCCGGTGTCGCGGGAGCCCACGACGAGGTGATCGCGCTGGCCGACCGGCTGAAGGCGCCGATCGTGCACGCCTTCCGCGGCAAGGAGCACATCGAGTACGACAACCCGCACGACGTGGGCATGACGGGGCTGCTCGGCTTCGCCTCCGGATACCGGGCGATGGAGAAGTGCGACGCGCTGCTCATGCTGGGCACGGACTTCCCCTATCGGCAGTTCTATCCGGCCAAGGCGAAGATCGTGCAGGTCGACGTGCGGGGCGAGCAGCTCGGCCGCCGCACCCCGATCGATCTCGGGCTCGTGGGCGACGTCGGCGTGACGGCATCCGCGCTTCTCGGCTATCTGCGGGCCGACCGCGACGACGGGCACCTGCGCGACGCGGTCGCGAACTACCGCAAGACGCGCAAGGACCTGGACGGGCTGGCGGTCGACGACGGCAAGCGGCCGCTGCATCCGCAGTTCGTGGCGCGGCTGCTCGACGAGCTCGCCGAGGACGACGCCGTGTTCACCGCCGACGTCGGCGAGCCGGTGGTGTGGGCAGCGCGCTACCTCACGATGACCAAGGGGCGACGGCTGCTCGGGTCGTTCACGCATGGCTCGATGGCCAACGCCATGCCGCAGGCGCTCGGCGCGCAGGCGGTCGACCGCGACCGCCAGGTGATCGCGCTGTCGGGCGACGGCGGCATCGCGATGCTGCTGGGCGACCTGCTGTCGATCCGCCAGAACGACCTGCCGATCAAGGTCATCGTGTTCGACAACTCCGCCCTCGGGTTCGTCGAGGTCGAGATGAAGGCCGCGGGCATCGTCAACTTCGGCACGACGCTCGAGAACCCGGACTTCGCCGCCGTGGCCACCGCGATGGGCATGACGGGCATCCGCGTCGAGCGCGGCGAGGAGCTGGAGCCCGCGTTGCGGCGTGCGCTGCGGGAGCCCGGTCCCGTGCTCGTGGACGTCGTCGTCGCGCGACAGGAGCTGTCGATCCCGCCGGCGATCACGGCCGCGCAGGCCAAGGGCTTCACGCTGTGGGCGCTGCGGACCGTGCTGTCCGGCCGCGGTGACGAGCTGCTGGATCTCGCCGACACCAACGTGTGGCGGCGGATCTTCGGCTGATCCGTCCGCGGGGCGCCCCCGCGATGCCGATACCCGGGAATCCGGCCGAGACCCGCTGCGCCACCGTGGGTCCCGGCGGCGTAACCCTGGTCGCAGCGCACGGGGCGGGCCTCGCCGCGCGGCGGCGTACGGGCCAGCCCCTAGGCTCGCAGCATGCCCGTGACGACGCGACGCCTCCAGGATCTGACGATCGACGACCACACCCTCACGGTGCCGCTGGTGTGGGGCGATCCGGACGACGGACGCACGATCGACGTGCACGCCGCGGTCGTCGCGCGTGAGGGCGGCGAGGACCTGCCGTACCTCGTGTTCCTGCAGGGCGGGCCCGGCCACGAGGCGCCGCGCCCGTTCCACGCGCCGGCCGCGCCGTCATGGCTCGATGCGGCGCTCCAGCACTACCGCGTCGTGCTGCTCGACCAGCGCGGCACGGGCCTGTCGACCCCCGTCGGCGACGCCGACCTCGAACAGGGCGCCGCGGCGCTCGCCGAGCACATCACGCATCTGCGCGCCGACAGCATCGTGCGCGACGCCGAGGCGCTGCGCCAGGAGCTCGGCGCCGACACGTGGAGCGTGCTGGGCCAGTCGTTCGGCGGATTCACGACGCTGTCGTACCTCTCGACGGATGCCTCGTCCCTCGAGCACGCGTACCTCACCGGCGGGTTGAGCGCTGTGGGGCGGCATCCCGACGACGTCTACGCCCTCACCTACGACAAGATGCGCGAGGCGTCCGAGCGGTACTACCGCCGCTTCCCCGCACACCGCGATGCCGTGCGGCGCATCGTCGAGCTCGCGGACGAGGGGTCCCTCGTGCTGCCCGGCGGCGAGGTGGTCTCGGCGTCGCGCGCCCGGTCGATCGGGTCGCTCCTCGGCACGAACGACGGCTGGCAGACGCTGTGGTCGCTGCTGGAGCTGCCGCCGCACACGAACGCGTTCCGTCACGATCTGGCCGCTGCCATGCCGTTCGACGCACGCAACCCGCTCTACTACGTGTTCCACGAGTCGAGCTACGCCGACGGGCACGCGACGAGCTGGTCGGCCGAGCGCACCGAGCCCGACGACTTCCGTGCCGATCCGACGCTGCTGACCGGGGAGCACGTCCGCCGCGAGTGGCTCGACACCGTTCCGGGTCTCCAACCGTGGCGCGACGTGACCCTCGCGCTCGCCGACCACGAGTGGCCACGCGTCTACGACGAAGCAGCCATCGCCGCCTCAGGCGCGCAGGGCGCGGCCGCCGTGTACGTCAACGACGTGTACGTGCCGTTCGAGTTCTCGATGGAGACCGCCCGTCTCATCCCGGGCGTCACGCCCTGGATCACCAGCGAGCATGAGCACAACGGCCTGCGTGCCGGCGACGTGCTGTCGCGCCTCATCGACATCGCCCACGGCCGCGCCGTGCGCTGACGCTTCAGAACAGTGGATGCCACGGCCGCCGGCATCCCCCGGCGAACGCGCGCGGGTCAGATGGCCAGGAACTCCGTCACGCCCGCGAGTGCCGCGGGCTGCAGTCGGTAGTACGCCCACGTGCCGCGCTTGGAGCGCGACAGGAAGCCGGCCTCGGTGAGCACCTTGAGGTGGTGCGAGACGGTGGGCTGCGACAGGCCGACCGGTTCGATGAGGTCGCACACGCAGGCCTCCTGATCCTCGGATGACGCGACGATCGACAGCAGCCGCAGTCGTGCCGGGTCGGCGAGGGCCTTGAGCGTGACCGCGAGGTGCTCTGCGTCGGTCTGCCCGAGCGGCTCGGTGACGAGCGGTGCGCAGCAGACAGCACCGGCGGAGACGTCGGCGACCTCGAGCATCGTGGGCATGCATCGATGATAGTCGATATTGACAGTCATCGATAGACGTGCCCATACTGTCCATCGACATTCATCGATACAGTGCCCTCGGAGGCTCTCATGACCCTGCTCGACCTCACCCCTCGCGCGACCGTGACCGACCGGCTGGCCGCCCTTCCCGTGATCATCATCGGCGCGGGGCCCATCGGACTCGCGGCAGCTGCCCACCTGGCGGAGCGTGGCATCGACTTCGTCGTGCTCGAAGCGGGCGACGGGCCGGCGGCATCGATCCAGCTGTGGGGGCACACGCGGCTGTTCTCGCCGTGGCGTCACCTGATCGACCCCGCGTCCCGTCGTCTGCTCGACGCAGACGGATGGATGCCTCCCGCCGACCTGGACCGGGCACCGACCGGCTCGGAGCTCGTCGAAGCGTACCTCGCGCCTCTTGCCGCCCTGGGGGCTCTGCGCTCCCGCATCCGCTATGGCACGCGCGTCGTCGCCGTCGCGAGGGAGGGGATGGATCGCACCCGCACGGCTGGGCGCGAGAAGACGCCGTTCGTCGTGCGCGTCGAGACCGCGGACGGGTGGATCGACGAGCTGGCGGGCCGCGCCGTGATCGACGGGTCCGGCACCTACACGACGCCGAATCCGTTGAGTTCGTCGGGACTCGATCCGATCGGCTCCGCCGAGGTCGCCGGGCGGATCGTCCACGCACTGCCCGACGTGCTCGGCGCCGACCGGGCGCGCTTCGCCGGACGCCACACCACGGTCGTGGGTGCGGGGCACTCGGCCGCCAACACGCTCATCGCGCTCGCCGAGCTCGCCGAGCACGAACCCGGCACCCGCGTGACCTGGCTGATCCGCAACGCCTCGGCGGTGCGGGTGTCGTCCTCGGCCGACGACGAGCTCGCCGACCGGGCCCGTCTCGGCTCGCGCGTCGACAGGCTCGTCGCGAGCGGCGCCGTCGACAAGCTCGACTCGTTCGAGATCGCGCGCGTGAGCGCCCGGGGCGACGGCATCCTGCTGATCGGCACCCGTGGCGGAGAGGCCGCGATGCACGAGAGCGATCTGGTGGTGAACGCGACGGGATTCCGTCCGGATCTCGCCATGCTCCGCGAGGTGCGGCTCGCACTCGACGACGTCGTCGAGGCGCCCGTGCGGCTCGCCCCGCTCATCGACCCGAATGTGCACTCGTGCGGCACGGTCGCCCCGCACGGATTCGACGAGCTGCGGCATCCCGAGCCCGGCTTCTTCGTGGTCGGCATGAAGTCCTACGGCCGTGCGCCGACGTTCCTGCTGGCGACCGGCTACGAGCAGGTGCGCTCGGTCGTCGCGTGGCTCGACGGCGACATGCGCGCGGCCACGGAGGTGCAGCTGACGCTCCCGGCCACCGGTGTGTGCTCGACCGACCTGGGCGGCGGGTCCTGCTGCTCGTGACGGCGGGTCACGCGCGCTGAGCTCGGCCCGCACCGGAGCCATAGACTCTCATCTATGGCTTCGGAGTCCGCGGCACCGCCGCTCAGCGTGGTGGCCGATCCCACGCGCGCGCGGATCCTGCAGCTCATCCGCGGTTCCCCCGACGGTCGCGCGCTGGTCGGAAAGCTCGCGGGCGAGCTGCAGTTGCGGCAGCCGACGGTGAGTCACCACATGGCGGCGCTGTACGCGGAGGGCATCGTCGAGCGTGAGCGCGACGGGCGCCGCGTCTGGTACTCGATCCATCCCGACCAGGCGGAGCGTGTCGGCGCGCTGCTCGGCGAGTCCGCGGCGCCGGCCGAGGAGCCCGACTGGGACCGTATCCTCGACGATCTCGCCGCGCGCTACCGAGGGGTCCTGAGTCGGGAGACGGTCGCCCGCTGCATCGCCGACAGCCGACGGCTGCTCGAAGCCGGCAGCACCCGCCTGCTCGCCTCGCGCACGGCCGCCTTCGCCGCGGCGCGACTGGACGGATTGACGCGAGCCGGCGCGCGGGGGTCGGGGCAGCCGACCGTGCTGTTCGTGTGCGTGCAGAATGCCGGGCGCTCGCAGCTCGCCGCCGGCATCCTTCGCCAGCTCGCAGGCGACCGGGTCGTCGTCCGCACCGCGGGCTCGGCGCCGGCGGCGGAGGTCCGTGCCGCGATCGTGACCGCACTCGACGAGATCGGCGTGTCGATCGGCGGAGAGTTCCCCAAGCCGCTGACCGACGATGCCGTGCGGGCCGCGGACGTCGTCGTGACGATGGGCTGCGGCGACGCGTGCCCCGTCTATCCGGGGCGGCGGTATCTCGACTGGGACCTGGAGGATCCGGTCGGCAAGCCGGCCGCCACCGTGCGTCGCATCCGTGACGACATCGACCGGCGGGTCCGCGTGCTTCTCGCCGAGCTGTTCGTCGAGACGTCTGCGGATCCGTCGCACTGATCGATAGACCGTGGTCTATGCTTTGTGCATGGCCACCATTCCCACCGTGCTGTTCGTCTGCGTCCACAACGCCGGCCGCTCGCAGATGGCCGCGGGCTACCTGCAGGCCCTGGCCGGCGACCGCATCGAGGTGCTGTCGGCCGGCTCGGAGCCGAAGGACCGGATCAACGCCGTCGCCGTCGAGGCCATGCGCGAAGAAGGCATCGACATCGCCGGAAACACCCCGAAGCTGCTCACCGTCGACGCCGTCAAGGAGTCGGACGTCGTGATCACGATGGGGTGCGGCGACGCGTGCCCGATCTTCCCCGGCAAGCGCTACGAGGACTGGCAGCTCGACGATCCCGCCGGGCAGGACGCCGACACCGTGCGGCGCATCCGCGACGAGATCCGCGCGCGCGTCGAGGAGCTCATCCGCGAGCTGACGCCCTCCGCTCCGTGACCGTCGACGCGCCCGTGCGCGTCCGGGCCGCGCTGTGGCGCCGGGCGCTCGCCGAGCTCCTCGGGACGGGGCTTCTCGTCGCCGTCGTGGTCGGCTCGGGGATCGCGGCGCAGCGGCTGTCGGCCGACACCGGATTGCGGCTGCTGGAGAACTCGTTCGCGACGGCGCTCGGTCTCGGCGTGCTCATCGTGCTCTTCGCGCCCGTGTCGGGGGCGCACTTCAACCCCGTGGTGTCGCTCGCCGACCTCGTGCGCGGCCGACGTGATCGAACGGGCCTGACGGCGGGTGCGCTCGCCGTCTTCCTCGCGGCGCAGCTGGCGGGCGGGATCGGCGGAGCCGTGCTCGCCGACGCGATGTTCGCGGTGCCGGTCGCGATCTCGACGACCGACCGGGCGACCCCGGCCACCCTCCTGGCAGAGGTGGTCGCGACGGCGGGGCTCGTGCTGCTCATCATCGGTCTCTCCCACGCCGGGCGCGGCGTCGCCGTGACCGCGGCCGCGGTGGGCGCCTACATCGGCGCGGCGTACTGGTTCACGAGCTCGACCTCGTTCGCGAACCCCGCCGTGACCATCGGGCGCATCTTCACCGACACGTTCGCCGGCATCTCCCCTGCCTCGGCGGTGCCGTTCATCGGCGCCCAGCTCGTGGGCGCAGCGCTGGCCGTGGGCCTCGCCGCCGCGCTGTTCCCCGCACAGCGGGACTGAGCGCTCCGCGAGACCGGGAGGGGGATGCCGCGGCCCGCGGCATCCCCCTCCCGGCGGCGTGCGGTCGCGTCAGCCGTCCCGACGCGTGATCGGCGGCGGCGCGTAGGTGCCGTCGAGCACCGCCTGGCCCGGCATGTACATGCGCAGGATCGGCCGGAACGCCCCCGCGGGCGCCGGCAGCCAGTTGGCGGCGGCATCCGCGTCCGACGGGCACGTGCGGCCGATGCGGATGGTGAGCCCGCCGTCGGCGTCGGTCACGATCCCGGGGGTCCGATCGCCCACCGAGTAGCGGTCGATCTCGTTGTCGACGAGGTAGAACTCGGGCAGCGCGTACATCGTGACCGACCAGAACGCTCCGACCGGCGGAGGCGGCGACAGCTGCAGCTCGTACTCGTGCTCGCCGGTGAGGGGCTGCCCGTCGCCGTCGAGGTACGTCATGACGTACGCGGCTTCATACCCGTGGTTGCCCCACAGTCCCGCCTTGGCGGCGACCGCACGTCCGCCGATCCGCAGCCGGGGGTCGGTGATCTTCCACGTCTCGTCGTCCTTCGCGCCGACCTCGAAGAAGTCGAGGTTGTAGTCGAAGACGTGGAGCGTCTGCGACCATGCGCCGGGCTTCGCTCCTGAGGCGGAACCGGACATCGCCTGCATGATGACGCCTTCACCGGCCCGCGCCCCGGCGCGCAGCGCCGCCTGCTGCTCGTCGGTCAGCTCGCCCACGGGCACGTCGCCGGTGAGCCCGAGCGCGGCGAACGACGCCTGCAGCGCCTCGTCGCGCGTCGCAGGCGGGAACGCCTGCGACCACACGCGGTACTTCTCCCAGAAGTCGAGGACGTCGTCGCCCTGCGGTGCCGTGTCGGGGATGCCGGCGGCCACGGCATCGGGAGCCACGGGCGTGAGCGTCGAGGCGTCCTGCAGCGCGTGCACGGCCGGCAGGTCGTCGGTGCCGGCGCATGACCAGCGGCCCACGATCGACGCGACGCGGGTCGGGGCGTGGACGACGGTCAGGCCGCCGGCATCCCCCTCCCATCCGGGCGG
>Ga0160450_101096_pt1 | contig 11103 bp, 10 predicted proteins | sample HID1975K_E1MG_FD_108257 | JGI IMG/M metagenome (GOLD analysis project Ga0160450, IMG submission 108257) | Enriched soil microbial communities from UW Madison campus, WI, USA - HID1975K_E1 MG | ecosystem: Environmental > Terrestrial > Soil > Unclassified | place: USA: Madison, Wisconsin...
GAGGCCTCGGTGGCCAGGCGGGTTTCTTCCATGTCACGGTACTTGCCGGTGCCGACCAGCAGGCGCGACTGGAAAGTACGCCCGGCCAGGGTGAAGGGCTTGTCGCTACGAACGTTGCTCATCGTTGTTCCTCGGGAATAGGTTGCTGGGCTTGCTTGTAAACCGCCGGGCTGCTGTCAGCCACCACCGATGGCGTGGACCACTTCGACCTGGTCGCCGTCGTTCAGCAGCGTGCTGTCGTGCTGGCTACGCGGCACGATATCCAGGTTCAGCTCTACTGCCACACGGCGCCCGGTCAGCTCCAGGCGCGTCAGCAGGGCTGCAACGCTTTCGCCAGCAGGCAGTTCGTAAGGTTCACCGTTCAGTTGAATGCGCATGCGCACGGCCACCATTGTTCTTTGGGGCCCGCATTCTAGCGCCGAACCCACCTGCAACCCAAGGCCGGTGCACGCCATTAGTCGCGATTGTGGACCACTCGGTCAGCCCAGCCGCCAGGCTGCCAGGCCCAGGCACAGCCAGCCGGCCAGGAAGCACAGGCCGCCGATAGGCGTGATGATGCCCAGCTTGCCGAGGCCGCTGAGGGTCAGCAGGTACAGGCTGCCGGAGAACAGCACGATGCCTAAGGCAAACAGGCCGCCAGCCCAGCCGACCAGGCGCCCGGGCAGGTGCACCGAGAGCACGGCGACACCGAAGATCGCCAAGGCATGCACCAGCTGGTAGGTCACGCCCGTGTGGAAGATCGCCAGGTAGTCTGCCGTCAGCCGGCTTTTCAGGCCGTGGGCAGCGAAGGCACCCAGGGCGACCCCGGTAAAGCCGAAAAAGGCGGCAAGCATCAGGAAGCTGCGAAGCATGGGACGACTCCTTGTATCGGGTCTGTATAATGGCCCCTTCCACCCGTACGGCCAAGCCATCGCCATGCTGCCAACCCTTCTCCGCCGCCTTTCCCGTGCCCTGCTATGGTTCGCTGCCGGCAGCATTGTGCTGGTATTGGTGTTCCGCTGGGTGCCACCGCCCGGCACGGCCCTGATGGTCGAGCGCAAGGTGCAGTCTTGGGTGAATGGAGAATCCATCGACCTGCAGCGCGACTGGGAGCCGTGGGAGAACATCTCCGATGAGCTGAAGGTTGCCGTCATCGCCGGCGAGGACCAGAAGTTCGCCAGCCACTGGGGGTTCGACATCCCGGCTATCCAGGCGGCCCTGGCCTACAACGAGCGCGGCGGCAATGTTCGCGGTGCCAGCACCCTGACCCAACAAGTGGCCAAGAACCTGTTCCTGTGGTCCGGGCGCAGCTGGTTCCGTAAAGGGCTGGAGGCCTGGTTCACGGCCCTGATCGAGCTGTTCTGGTCCAAGGAGCGGATTCTTGAGGTTTACCTGAACAGTGCCGAATGGGGCAAAGGCGTATTTGGCGCCCAGGCAGCGGCGCGTTATCACTTTGGTGTCGATGCCAGTCGTCTTAGTCGCCAGCAGGCGGCGCAGCTGGCGGCGGTGCTGCCTAGTCCGATCAAGTGGAGTGCCAGCCGGCCGAGCGCCTATGTGGCCAGCCGGGCGGGGTGGATTCGCCGGCAGATGAGCCAGTTGGGCGGGCCCAGCTACCTGATGCAGCTCGATACTTCGCGCAACAAGCTTTGAGTTTTGCGGTGATGCGCAAATTGAGCGCCGCGCGGGCGGCGCTCAATCTCACGGGCATCACAACATTCACGCCGAGCACAAAAAAGCCGCTCGCCCCATCGGGGCCAGCGGCTCTATCTACAACCAAGGCCCGATCAGATCGCGATCAGTGCCTTGACCTTGTTCATCGCATTTTTCTCCAGCTGGCGAATCCGCTCAGCCGATACGCTGTACTTGTCTGCCAGCTCATGCAGCGTGGCCTTCTCTTCCGCCAACCAGCGCTGATAGAGGATATCGCGGCTACGCTCGTCCAGCCCTTGCAGCGCTTCGTGCAGGTTGCTGGTGGAGTTATCGCTCCAGTCGGCATCCTCCAACTGCACCGCCGGGTCGTAACGGTGGTCTTCCAGGTAATGCGCAGGCGACTGGAAGGCGCTGTCGTCGTCAGCTTCCGCTGCCGGGTCGAAGGCCATGTCCTGGCCACTCAGGCGGCTTTCCATCTCACGCACTTCACGCGGTTCGACGCCAAGGCTTTCTGCCACGCGGTGCACTTCGTCGTTGTTCAGCCACGCCAAGCGCTTCTTCTGGCTACGCAGGTTGAAGAACAGCTTGCGCTGGGCCTTGGTGGTGGCCACCTTGACGATGCGCCAGTTGCGCAGGATGAACTCGTGGATCTCTGCCTTGATCCAGTGCACGGCGAACGACACCAGGCGCACGCCCATTTCCGGGTTGAAGCGCTTGACGGCCTTCATCAGGCCGACATTGCCTTCCTGGATCAGGTCAGCCTGTGCCAGACCGTAGCCTGCATAGCTACGGGCGATGTGTACGACGAAACGCAGGTGGGCCATCACCATTTGACGAGCGGCCTCGACATCCTGCTCATAATAGAGACGCTCGCCCAGATCACGCTCCTGCTCGACCGTCAGCAGCGGGATGCTGTTGACCGTGTGCACATAGGCTTCCAGGTTTGCACCGGGTACCAGGGCATAGGCAGGTTGCAACGATGTGGTCATTCAAGAACCTCCGACTTACAAAACTCGCGCCTTGTGGGCGCTGCCAACATAGACCTGGAACGACGGTACAAGTTCCGTAGTGAACAAAATGTCAATGCTGGCACGTAAAAACTATCGCGGCGCCAGCTCGTTCAAATGACGAGCGACGGCAATCCATGCACCGATATACCCCAACAGCACCGCTCCGATCAAGAGCGACAGACCATCGGACGCCGGCACCCCGCCCAGGGCGAAGTCACTGCCGTACAGTCCGGAAAGCCCTACAACCGCGTCGTTGAGCCAATTCAGGCCAAACGCCAGGATACCCCACGCCAGCAGCCCCGCACCCAGGCCATACAAGGCGCCCATGTACAGGAAAGGCCGGCGCACGTAGGCGTCAGTGCCGCCTACCAGCTTGATCACTTCGATCTCGACACGGCGGTTTTCAATGTGTAGACGAATTGTGTTACCGATTACTAACAGCAGGGCAGAAATCAGCATCACAGCCAGGCCGAAGACGAAGCGGTCACCGAGTTTGAGGATGGCCGCCAGGCGCTCGACCCACACCAGGTCAAGTTGCGCCACTTCCACCCGCGGCAGCTCCGACAGCCGTTGACGCAAGGCATCCAGGGCGGGCTTGTCGACCTCGGTCGGGGTTACCACCACCACGCCAGGCAGCGGGTTGTCGGGCAGTTCGCGCAAGGCCTCGCCCAAGCCGGACTGCTGCTGGAATTCTTCCAGCGCCTGCTCGCGGCTGACAAATTGCGCGTCCGCCACCCCGGGCATGCCCTTGATCTCGTCGCGCAGGGCCTCACCATCGCGGCTGCCGGCATCGAGCTTGAGGTACAGGGAAATCTGCGCAGCACGCTGCCATGAGCCGCCAAGCTGCTCGATGTTCTTCAGCAGCAACGACAGGCCCATGGGCATGCTCAGCGCCACCGCCATTACCAGGCAGGTGAAAAAGCTGCCGATCGGCTGCTTGCCCAAACGACGCAGGCTGTCGGCCATGCTGGCACGGTGGCTTTCCAGCCAGGCATTCAGCAGTGTGCGGAAATCCGGGCCGTCATCGTCCTCGCCGCGTTTTTTCTTCTCCGGTTGCGGGTCGGCCGGCTTTGGCGCAACCCGCTCGGCAACCTTCGGCGTACGTATAGTGCTCATTGCCCGGCCTCCCCATCGCCGATCAAGCGGCCGCGCTGCAAGGTCAGCATGCGGTGGCGCATGCGCGCAATCAGTGCCAGGTCATGGCTGGCGATCAATACCGTGGTGCCCAGGCGGTTGATGTCCTCGAACACGCCCATGATCTCTGCTGCCAGGCGCGGGTCGAGGTTACCGGTGGGTTCGTCGGCCAGCAGCAGGGCCGGCTGGTGCACGATGGCGCGGGCGATACCCACGCGCTGCTGCTGCCCGGTGGACAGGTCGGCCGGGAACAGTTCGCCCTTGTCGGACAGCGACACACGCTCCAGCGCCGAATCCACGCGTTTGGCGATCTCGGCCTTGGACAAGCCGAGAATCTGCAGTGGCAAGGCGATGTTGTTGAACACCGTGCGGTCGAACAACAGCTGGTGGTTCTGGAACACCACGCCGATCTGCCGACGCAGGAACGGGATCTGCGCGTTGCTGATCTGGCCCAGGTCCTGACCGGCCAGCATGAGCTTGCCGCTGGTCGGGCGTTCCATGGCCAGCAACAAGCGCAGCAAGGTGCTCTTGCCGGCGCCCGAATGGCCGGTGACGAACAGGAATTCGCCCCGGCGCGCCCGGAAACTCAGCTCATGCAAACCCACATGACCATTGGGATAGCGCTTGGCAACCTGTTCGAATCGGATCATGGTCAGTCTCGCTCGGCGAACAGAGCCTTGACGAACGGCTCGGCTTCGAAGGTACGCAGGTCGTCGATGCCTTCACCAACACCGATAAAGCGGATCGGGATGTTGAACTGCTTGGCCAAGGCGAAGATCACCCCGCCTTTGGCGGTGCCGTCCAGCTTGGTCAGGGCCAGGCCGGTCAGTTCGACGCTCTGGTTGAAGTACTTGGCCTGGCTGATGGCGTTCTGGCCGGTGCCGGCGTCGAGTACCAGCAGCACCTCGTGTGGCGCATCGGCGTCGAGCTTGCCGATCACCCGACGGACCTTCTTCAGCTCTTCCATCAAGTTGTCTTTGGTGTGCAGGCGGCCGGCAGTGTCGGCGATCAGCACGTCGGCGCCACGGGCCTTGGCGGCCTGCACGGCGTCGAAAATCACCGACGCGGAGTCGGCGCCGGTGTGCTGCGCGATCACCGGAATCTGGTTACGCTCGCCCCACACCTGCAGCTGCTCGACCGCGGCGGCACGGAAGGTGTCACCGGCAGCCAGCATGACTTTCTTGCCTTCCAGCTGCAGCTTTTTCGCCAGCTTGCCGATGGTGGTGGTCTTGCCGGCGCCGTTCACGCCAACCACCAGGATCACATAGGGTTTGTTCTGCGCCTGCACTTTCAGCGGTTGCTCGACCGGGCGCAACAGCGCGGCCAGCTCTTCCTGCAGCGACTTGTAAAGCGCGTCGGCGTCGGCCAGCTGCTTGCGGGCAACCTTCTGGGTCAGGTTCTGGACGATGGCCGAGGTGGCTTCCACACCGACGTCGGCGGTCAGCAGGCGCGTCTCGATTTCGTCGAGCAGGTCGTCGTCGATGACCTTCTTGCCGAGGAACAGGCTGGCCATGCCCTCGCCGATGCTGGCGCTGGTCTTCGAGAGGCCCTGCTTGAGGCGAGCGAAGAAGCCGGGTTTGGCTTGTTCGTTAACGGTTGCGACGGCTGCGGGAGCTGGCTCGGGCTCTGGTGCGACGGGCTCTGCCACCTGACGCTCGGGAATCGCTGGTGGGGCCTTTGGCTCCAGGTCTGGGACGAGAGCGACAGGTTCCTCGGCAACGGGCAGGACCAGGTTGCTGACAGGGGGTTCAACGGCTTGAGCAGCTACCGGCGCAGGGGTTTCGACCTGCGGAGCCGCAGGCTGCGCATTCGCGGGCACGCCCGCTCCCACAGGGGCCGGGGTAGGCTGAAGGGTTGGGACAACCTCTGGAGCCGGGGCAGGGACTGGGGCGGGTGCAGGCTCGAAGACCGGGGCGGCCACTGGGGTGGGCGCGGGCTCAAGGACCGGGGTAACCACTGGGGCAGTTGCCGGCTCGGCGGCCCGAGGCGCCTCGGTTGCAGGGGCGGGGGTTTCTGCAACCACCGGCTCGACCGGAGCAGCTTCAGGGCGCTCGACGGCGGGCTGCGGCGCTACAGGCTCTGCAGCCTGGGGCTCGGGGGCTTGTGGCTGTTCGGCGACAGGTTGCTGCGGCTTCTTGCGAAACCAGCTGAACAGGCCTTTCTTCTCGCCAGCCTCGGCCGGCGCTTTCTTGTCGTCGTTGGAACCAAACATGGAGGACGGCTATCTCAGGGTAGCGATGAGCCAGTAATGGCACATCGGGAATTCTCTCTACGCAGAACAGACTATCTTGAAGCCTGCTGGTTCATGCGCAACGTTTTGTCTTAGTGTCCTGCGGGCCAGAACGGCGACAGGCATGGTCGCCAGGCAACCGGATCAGTATCCTAGCACCTCCTGGCCCGCCGACGCTAAACCCAGCGGGCCGCCGAACAGGTTAAACACCTTATGAATGCTCTAGCCCGCCGCGCCGCTGGCCTGTTGCTCGGCACGCTCTGCCTGCCGCTCGCGGCCTTCGCCGCCGATGTGCAACCCACCCACGAATTCATCCTCGACAATGGCCTGAAGGTGGTCGTGCGCGAAGACCATCGCGCCCCGGTGGTGGTCTCGCAAATCTGGTACAAGGTCGGCTCCAGCTACGAAACCCCGGGCCAGACCGGTTTGTCCCATGCGCTGGAACACATGATGTTCAAGGGCAGCGCCAAGGTCGGCCCCGGCGAAGCTTCGCGCATCCTGCGTGACCTGGGCGCCGAAGAAAACGCCTTCACCAGCGACGACTACACCGCCTATTACCAGGTACTGGCCCGCGACCGCCTGCCGGTCGCCCTGGAGCTGGAGGCCGACCGCCTGGCCAGCCTGCGCCTGCCGGCCGACGAGTTCAGCCGCGAAATCGAGGTAATCAAGGAAGAACGCCGCCTGCGCACCGACGATCAGCCCAACTCCAAGGCGTTCGAGCTGTTCCGCGCCATGGCCTACCCGGCCAGCGGCTACCACACGCCGACCATCGGCTGGATGGCGGACCTGGAGCGCATGAAGGTCGAAGAACTGCGCCACTGGTACGAGTCTTGGTACGCCCCCAACAATGCCACCCTGGTTGTGGTCGGCGATGTCACCGCCGACGAGGTCAAGGGCCTGGCGCAGAAGTACTTCGGCAGCATTCCAAAGCGCGCCGTACCGCCGGCCAAGCTGCCACTGGAGCTGGCCGAGCCTGGCCAGCGCCAGCTGACCCTGCACGTACGCACCCAGCTGCCCAGCCTGATCTATGGCTTCAACGTGCCCGGCCTGCCCACCGCCAAGGACCCGCGCACCGTGCATGCCCTGCGCCTGATCTCGGCACTGCTCGACGGCGGCTACAGCGCCCGTATGCCGGCACGCCTGGAGCGTGGCCAGGAGTTGGTGGCTGGCGCCTCGTCCAGCTACAACGCCTTCACCCGCGGCGACAGCCTGTTCCTGATCTCGGCCACGCCGAACGTGCAAAAGCAGAAAACCCTCGACGATGTGGAGAAAGGCATCTGGCAGTTGCTTGAAGAACTCAAGACCACCCCGCCCAGCGCCGAAGAGCTCGAACGCGTACGCGCCCAGGTCATTGCCGGCCTGGTCTACGACCGCGACTCCATCAGCAGCCAGGCCACCACCATCGGCCAGCTGGAAACCGTCGGCCTGTCCTGGAAACTGATCGACAGCGAGCTGGACGAGCTCAAGCGCGTCACCCCGCAGGACATCCAGGACGCCGCGCGCACCTACTTCACCCGCGAACGCCTGAGCGTTGCCCATGTACTGCCCGAGGAGTCCGCTCATGAGTGATCGTCGCGCACCGCGCCCAACCTTGCTGGCCACGGGCATCCGCGCCCTGGCGCTGGCGGCAGTGCTGGCCGCCCCGGCCATGGCCGACAACGCCGCCAAGGCGGACACCAGCGCCGCCCGCCCGGCCAACACCTTGCAGTCGCTGGCCGAGCTGGATGGCAAGGCACCCAGCCGGCGGCAGCTGAACATCCAGCACTGGAACACCGCTGAGGGCGCCCGTGTGCTGTTCGTGGAAGCCCGCGAACTGCCGATGTTCGACCTGCGCGTCACCTTTGCCGCCGGCAGCAGCCAGGACGCCGGAACCCCCGGCGTAGCGGCGCTGACCAACGCCATGCTCAACGAGGGTGTGGCCGGCAAGGACGTCACCGCCATCGCCGAAGGTTTCGAAGGCCTGGGCGCAGACTTTGGCAACGGCTCCTACCGTGACATGGCCGTGGCATCGCTGCGCAGCCTCAGCATCAAGGACAAGCGCGAACCTGCGCTCAAGCTGTTTACCGAAGTGGCCGGCAAGCCGACCTTCCCCGAGGACGCCCTCAAGCGCATCAAGAACCAGATGCTGGCCGGCTTCGAGTACGAGAAGCAGAACCCCGGCAAGATCGCTGGCAAGGCGCTGTTCGGCAACCTCTATGGCGACCACCCCTACGCCCACCCAAGCGATGGCACCGCAGAAACCATCAACGGCATAACCCTGGCACAACTGCGCGCCTTCCACGCCAAGGCTTATACCGGCGGCAACGCAGTAATCGCCCTGGTCGGCGACCTCAGCCGTGCCGAGGCCGAAGCCATTGCCGCCCAGGTTTCGGCGGGCCTGCCCAAGGGCCCGGCGCTTGCCGCGCCAGCCCAGCCCAGCGAAGCCAAGGCCGGCCTGACCCACATCGACTTCCCGTCCAAACAGACCCACCTCATGCTGGCTGAGCTTGGTATCGACCGCCAGGACCCGGATTGGCCAGCCTTGTCGCTGGGTAACCAGATCCTCGGTGGTGGCGCCTTCGGTACCCGGCTGATGAGCGAAGTGCGTGAAAAGCGTGGCCTGACCTACGGCGTGTATTCGGTGTTCAGCCCCATGCAGGTGCGCGGCCCGTTCATGATCAACCTGCAGACCCGTGCCGAGCTCAGTGAAGGCACGCTCAAGCTGGTACAGGATATTCTTGCCGACTACCTCAAGACAGGCCCCACCCAGCAAGAGCTGGACGATGCCAAGCGCGAACTGGCCGGCAGCTTCCCGCTGTCCAATGCCAGCAACGCCAGCATCGTCGGCCAGCTGGGCGCAATCGGCTTCTACAATCTGCCGCTGACCTGGCTGGAGGACTTCATGCAGCAGTCCCAGGCCCTCACCGTCGAGCAGGTCAAGGCGGCCATGAACAAACACCTGTCAGCCGATAAACTGGTGATCGTCACCGTAGGCCCGAAAGTGCCACAAAAACCGCTGCCAGCCCCCACTGACAAGCCCTCCGAGCAAGCGCTCGGGGTACCGGAGCACTAATGCCTAGATCCACCCCTCCCGCCCGCCCGCAATCGGGCCAAAGCAAGGGCCAGGGCCACCTGCGCATCATCGCCGGCGAGTGGCGTAGCCGCCGCCTGGCGGTACCGGAAGGCGAAGGCCTGCGGCCAACGCCTGACCGCGTGCGCGAAACCCTGTTCAACTGGCTGGCGCCACACATCGAGGGTGCCCGCGTTCTGGATGCCTTCACCGGCAGCGGTGCCCTGGTGCTCGAAGCCCTGTCTCGCGGCGCCAAGGATGCCGTGGCACTGGACAGCAACCCGGCGGCGATCGGCAACCTGAAGAACAATCTCGAGATCCTGCGTTGCCCGCGCGGGCAAATCCTGCAAACCGATGCCCTGCGCTACTTGCAAGGCCCGGCCAAGCAACAGTTCGACGTGGTGTTCCTCGACCCGCCGTTCCACCAGGACCTGCTGGCCAACACCTGCAACCTGCTGGAGCAGAACCAGTGGCTGGGCGAACAGGCGCTGATCTACACCGAAAGCGAAGCGGCGCCCTCAACACTGCCGATGCCCGGCAACTGGCGGCTGCACCGCGAGAAGAAAACCGGCCAGGTGCATTACGCGCTCTGGCAGCGAGGATGCGCGTCGCCAGGCTGACACCGACAGATGTCGGCGCCGTCCTGCAGCGTCAGCTCGGTTTGAGCCAGGCGGTACGCGTCAGTGTCGGCCCACCTACCGCGCAACAACCACTGCCGGCCACCGACCAATAGCGCAGGTACTGTGGCGCTTTTTCATGGCAATCTAGGCAAGCACATCATGAGTTGCCCAGCATGCCCAGCCCAAGCGCCACCTTCCGTCCGGCCATCGGCCTGTCCAATCCCCACCTGCAGACGCTGTGGGGCCCCTTGTGGCGCAAGCTGCCTGAGCTGCAGCGCAACCGCGAGCGCCTGTGGCTGGCCGACGGCGATTTCATCGATCTCGACTGGCATGGCCCACATCAGGCACAGGCGCCACTGGTGCTCGTGCTACATGGGCTGACGGGCTCGTCCCATTCACCCTACGTCAAAGGCTTGCAGCTAGCGCTGCAAAACCGCGGCTGGGCCAGCGTGGCGGTGAACTGGCGTGGTTGCTCAGGCGAACCCAACCTGCTGCCGCGCAGCTACCATTCCGGCGCCAGCGAAGACCTGGCAGAAATTGTCAGCCACCTGCGTGCCCAGCGCCCGTTGGCGCCGCTGTATGCGGTGGGTTACTCGCTGGGTGGCAATGTGCTGTTGAAATACCTGGGCGAGAGCGGCGTTGCCAGCCAGCTGGAGGCGGCAGTTGCCGTGTCGGTGCCCTTTCGCCTGGACCACTGTGCCGACCGTATCGGCCAGGGCTTTTCCAAGGTGTACCAGGCGCATTTCATGCGCGAGATGCTGGCGTATGTTCAGCTCAAGCAGCGGCACTTCCACGAGCAGGGCGAGCATGAACGGCTGGCGGCGCTGGAGCGCCTGGGACAGCTGAGCAACCTGCGCACGTTCTGGGACTTTGACGGCAAAGTCACGGCACCCCTCAATGGCTTTCGCGATGCGCACGACTACTATCGCCGCTCATCGAGCCACTTCTTCCTCGGCCAAAACCGCACGCCGACGCTGATCATCCATTCCAGCGATGACCCGTTCGTGGCCGGCCAGAGCCTGCCTACGGCCCGTGAACTGGCACCCCAGACCCGCTTCGAACTGCACCGCCGCGGTGGCCATGTGGGGTTTGTCGATGGCAGCCTGCGCAACCCGGGGTACTACCTGGAGCGGCGGATTCCGCAGTGGCTGGTAGACGGCCAGTAAGAGCCGCAGTTTTCATCGCCGGCAAGCCAGCTCCCACAGGGATCGCGCAAGCTTTGGAATGTGAGCAAGGCAATAGCTCCCACAGATAGGGCACAGCCCTGATGGGCAGTGATGTACCTGTGGGAGCTGGCTTGCCGGCGATGAGGCCGGACCTGCTTACTCGCCGGTAGCCACGGCATGCTGCGGGTTGTTGATCCACTCGCTCCACGACCCGGCGTACAGCTTGCCCAGCGGGTACCCCGCCAGTGCCATCGCAAACAGGTTA
>Ga0160450_101112_pt1 | contig 10909 bp, 11 predicted proteins | sample HID1975K_E1MG_FD_108257 | JGI IMG/M metagenome (GOLD analysis project Ga0160450, IMG submission 108257) | Enriched soil microbial communities from UW Madison campus, WI, USA - HID1975K_E1 MG | ecosystem: Environmental > Terrestrial > Soil > Unclassified | place: USA: Madison, Wisconsin...
GCCGCGTCGAGGTCGTCGGCGACGACCACGTACGACAGCAGCCCCAGCACACCGTCGGGGGCGGTCACGACCTCGCGCGCGGGCACCACGCCGGTCAGCGCCGGGAACGGCGGGCGCATCGTGCCGGAGTCCGCGATGACGATGTCGACGACACCCGCGTCCGCGACGCGGACCGCCTCGGCGACGGTGAACGCGCTCGCCCGATCGTCGACCAGCACGCCCTCGGCGAGCGGGCCGAGCACCGCGGCGATCGCCGCCTCGAAGCCGGGCCGGACCTGAACGGCATCGCCGACGAGACCCCGCACGCCGTCGAGACCCTCCGCGATGAGCGATGACGCGCCGTTCTGCACGTCCAGCGCCCGGCTGAGGGCCGCTGTCTGGGCCGTCAGCGCCTCGCGCTCCCGCTCGGCGGCGTGCAGCCGCTCGCGGAACGAGGCCACGGCGGTCTCGGCGTCGGCGGCATCCCGCTGCGCCGTCTCGTACGCCGCGGCGTGATCCGCGGATGCCTCTTCGGGCATCAGGTCCGGATCCACGCCGGCAAGGATCTGCTCGGCCTCGGCACGTCGTGCGAGCGCGGCGTCGAGCGCCTGCTGCTGACGCTCGACGGCGGTCCGCACAGCGGCGAGGGCGGATGCCGCGGCCTCCGCGGTCCCGCGCAGCGCTGTGATCCGCATGTCGTGCTCCGAGACCAGAGCACTCTGCGCCGCGATGTCGACGTCGAGCGCGTCGAGCTCGGCCCGCGCGCGCATGACGTCGCGAGCGGCGTCGGCGGCGGCATCCTGAGCGTCGCCCAGCCCGTCGGAGACCTCGTCGATCTCGGCGCGAGCCTCGTCGATCATCGCCTGCGACACGGTGGTGAGCTCGAGGCGCTCCTCGTCGTCGACGTCGCCCAGCAGGGCCAGCCGCTGCCCGGCCAGGGCGTACAGCCCGCGGAGGCGCTCTTGCACGCGCTCCAGTCCGTAGGTGACACGGCGCGCCTCATCGACGGCCTCGGAGCGCTGATCGGCTTCGAGCTGCTCGATCCGCACCTTCGCGTTGTCGAGTCGCTCCTGCAGCACGAGGCGCTCGGCGTGGCGCTCGTGCTCGCTGCGGGTGTGCGAGGCCAGCTGTTCGCGCAGGCCGACGATCTCGTCGGCGAAGAGACGGGCCTTCGCGTCCCGCACGACCGCCGCGATGGTCGCCGCTTCACGGGCGATCTCGGCCTGCCGGCCGAGCGGCTTCAGCTGGCGGCGCAGTTCGCCGGCCAGATCGCTCAGTCGCGTGAGGTTCGCCTCCATCGCGTCGAGCTTGCGGAGCGTCTTCTCCTTGCGCCGCCGGTGCTTGAGGATCCCGGCCGCCTCCTCGATGAAGCCGCGCCGATCCTCGGGAGTGGCCTGCAGCACGCTGTCCAGACGCCCCTGCCCGACGATCACATGCATCTCGCGGCCGAGACCGGAGTCGCTCAGCAGCTCCTGCACGTCGAGCAGGCGACACGATTCGCCGTTGATGGCGTAGTCGCTGGAGCCGTTGCGGAACAGCGTGCGGCTGATCGTCACCTCGGAGTACTCGATGGGCAGCGCGCCGTCGGAGTTGTCGATCGTCAGCTGGACCTCCGCACGGCCGAGCGGGCCGCGCGTCGCCGTGCCGGCGAAGATGACGTCCTCCATCTTGCCGCCGCGGAGGGTCTTGGCGCCCTGCTCGCCCATCACCCACGCGAGGGCGTCGACGACGTTCGACTTGCCCGAGCCGTTGGGCCCGACGATGCAGGTCACACCGGGTTCGAGTGCGAATGTCGTCGGCTGGGCGAACGATTTGAACCCTTTGAGCGTCACGCTCTTCAGGTGCATGGCTGCGCCCTCCGCCCCCGGTCGATTACCCGCCTACGCTACCGGAGCCGACCCCTTCCTCCCGAGTGCCGAGCCGCGGACGACGGGATGCCGCGACACGCCATGCGCGAGACGAATCTGCGAATTCGCTTGACGCGGGCCCCAGAACCGCGCTAGCGTCACTCTCCGCGTCTGAAGTCGAGAAAGGAGGTCCACCGATGATGATCAACAACAACACTGGAGTCGCCGCCCGTGATGGCGAAGCGACTCGTGCGTTCACGTCGGGGACCGTCTCCTTCGGCGCTGTGCTGAGCGGCCGCTTCCCCGCCGCCATCTGATCCCCGCAGGGGACGAGTCTGCCCGTTTGCGGGCGACGACCGTCTGCTGCGCCGCATCCGCTCCCGGGTGCTGAGCGCTCTCCCCCTGCATCCCTCCCGTCGTGCTGCGGCACGACACCCCCGCCGCCGGCGCCTGCCCGCGGCATCCCTCCTCCCATCGGAAGAAGAACCATCATGAGTACACTCCTCGCGCCGCAGCGCCGACCGGGCGAGCCCGATACGCTGCGGCTTCCGAGCCGCGACGACCGCATCTCGCTGGTGGACCGGGCCGCGCTGCACCTCGGTCTGCGACTGCTCCTCTGGAGCACGCGCACACCCCGGCTCGCAGACGCCCGCGACCGGCACAGCGAAGCGTTCCGCCGACAGGAGGACGCCGCGCAGCGCGAACGCGCCTACCAGCGCGGCGTCATCCTCTCGCGGGGCCTGTGAACGTCACCGGGTCCGCCGCCCCGTTGCGGGCGGCGGACCCCACCCCCACACTTGCCACATCACCGAAGGACACACCGACAATGACCACCATCACCGGGGTCGAGTTCCGCCCCCTCGTCATCCCCGCGGCCGTCGACGCCGCCGACGCCGCCGACTTCATCGCGATGGTCGACGTCCGCAACGAGATCTGTCGCGAGATCTCCGGCCACGGCGACGAAGCCATCACCCCGACCGAGCTGCTGCCCTACTACCGCTCCAGTGAGCACCAGATCCGCAACTTCTGGCTGATCCTCGAGGACGGCGAAGTCGTCGGCCGAATCGGCGTCGACATCCCGCTCGACGAGGGATCGAACTCCGCGATCTGGATCATCGAGCTGCTGCGGCGCGCATGGAGCCGCGGCATCGGCTCGGCCGCCTACGAGCTCGTCGAGCGCACGGCGCGGGAGCAGGGCCGTACCGTCCTGCAGTCCTGGGCCGAGCACCCCGCCGCGGCGGGACCGCGGCTCGCGCCTCCCACCGGCTTCGGCTCGATCCCCGAGGATCACGCGGCGCGGTTCTACCTGCGCCAGGGGTACACGCTGGAACAGGTCGAGCGCAGCAGCGCCTTCGACCTGACCGGATCGTTCGCCGAGGTCGAGCGGCTGCTGAGCGTCGCCCAGACCGCCTCGGGCGACTACCGCGTGGTGCAGTGGTTCGCCCCGACCCCGGCCGAGTACGTCGACGGCTACGCGTGGATGAAGTCCCGCATGTCGACCGACACGCCGACCGGCGCCCTGGAGTTCGCCGAAGAGGCATGGGACGCCGGCCGCATCGCCGAGCACGACGCCCGGTACACGGATGTCGGCCGCACGCTGCTCGTCACCGCCGCCCAGCACGTCGAGACCGGCGAGCTGTGCGCGTTCAACGAGCTCGTCATCGGTAACGACCGGACCGAGGCATCCCATCAGGAGGACACCCTCGTCCTCAAGGAGCACCGCGGTCACAAGCTCGGCACGCTCGTGAAGTGCGCCGGGCTGCTGGCCTGGCGCGAGGTCGCCCCCGCGTCGCCGCGCGTCATCACCTATAACGCAGAGGAGAACCGTCCCATGCTGGACATCAACGAGGCCATCGGGTTCGCACCCATCGCCTACGACGGAGGCTGGAAGAAGGTGCTCGATGTCTGAGCTCGCCGTCGACGTCGTCACGATCGCCCCCGTCGTCGTGCCCGCGTCGGTCGACGCCGCCGACGCGCGGGTGTTCGTCGAGATGGTCCGGATCGCCAACGCGGTGTGCCTGCACGACGCCGGCCACGACTACCTGCACGAAGAGCCCGAGGAGATGCTCGGCATGTGGCAGGACCAGGCCGACTGGATCCAGCTGGGCTTCGCGGCCCTGCGAGGGAACGACGTGCTGGGCGTCGTCAAGATGCTCATCTCGAACCAGCCCGACGCCGCCACCATCGAGTTCGACCTCATGGTCGACCCGCCGCACCGCGGCCAGGGCCTGGAGAAGCCGCTGCTCGCCGAGGTCGAGCGCGAGGCGAGGGAGCGCGGCATCTCGACGATCCAGACCTGGACGCTGCACCGCCCCGACGCCGTCGGCGACCGGCTCGAGTCCCCCACCGGCTGGGGGTCGATCCCCGACGACGCAGAGGCGCGGCTGCAGCAGGCGAACGGGTTCACCCTCGAACAGGTGGAGCGCAACAGCGTGTTCGACCTGACGGGGGATCTCTCGTTCGTCGAGCGCATGCTCCACGACGCCGCGGCCGCCGCCGGCGACGACTACCGCTCCGTCGCCTGGACGTCGCCGACGCCGCCCGAGTACGTGGACGGCTTCGCCTACGCGCTCTCGCGCATGTCGACCGACACCCCGCAGGGCGGGCTCGTCGTCGACGAGCAGCACTGGGATGCCGCACGCGTCGCGCGCCGTGACGCCCGGCTGAAGGCGCAGGGCCTCACGGTCTCGGTCGCCGCCGTCGTGCACGTGCCCACCGGTCGCGTCGCCGCCTACAACGAGCTGGCGATCGCCGACGATCCGGCGGGGGCCACGCAGCAGTTCGGCACGCTCGTCGTGAAGGAGCACCGAGGGCACCGCCTCGGCACGGTCGTCAAGTGCGCCAACCTGCTGCGCTGGCGCACGATCGCACCGCAGTCGCCGCGCGTCTCGACCTTCAACGCCGAGGAGAACCGCCACATGCTCGACATCAACGAGGCGATCGGCTTCGTGCCGGCGTCGTACGCGGGTGCGTGGAAGAAGGTGCTCGAGGCCTGATCAGGCCGGCGGCTGCCGCGGCGGCCGCTGGCAGTGCGCGCAGTAGTGGCTCGACCGGTTCGTGAACGACACGCGCACGATCGGACGGCTGCATCGGGGACACGGCTCCCCGGTGCGGCCGTAGGCGTTGAGCGAATGCGCGAAGTAGCCGGCCTGGCCGTTGACGTTGACGTACTGCGCGTCGAAGCTCGTGCCGCCCTCGGCCAGCGCCTTGTCGAGCACATGCCGCACCTCGGCGAGCGTGCGGTTGACGGCGCGCGTCGACAGCGCCCGCGCCGGCGTCTCGGGATGGATGCGTGCCGCCCACAGCGACTCGTCCGCGTAGATGTTTCCCACGCCGCTGACCACGGTCTGGTCGAGCAGCACCCGCTTGATGGCGGAGTCCTTGTGCGCCAGAGTGCGACGGAACGCGGCATCCGAGAAGGCCGGATCCAGCGGATCGCGCGCGATGTGCGCGACCTGCGCGGGAATGGATGCTTCATCCCCGCCGTACCCGCCGGCTGCGGCATCCGGCGTGGCGACGAGGTCGTCGATCGCCAAGGATCCGAAGGTGCGCTGGTCGGCGAAGACCACCGACACCTCGCCGTGCTCGGGATGCGACAGATCCATGCGCACCCGCTCATGCCGCTCCGGGGCGGCGCCCGGCGCGCGCAGCAGCAGCTGACCGCTCATGCCGAGGTGGCCGACGACGGCCTGCTCGGAGGGACCGGATGCGTCGCGGGGCTCGAGCGGGAGCCACAGGAACTTGCCCCGGCGCACCGCGGCACGGATCCGGCGTCCCGTGAGGGCGGCCTCGAAGTCCGCACCGCTGCCCGGATGCCGCGTCAGGGCTCGCTCGTCGAACACCGACACGCCCAGGACGGTCGCCCCCGTCACCGCGGGGGCGAGGCCGGCGCGGACGACCTCGACCTCGGGGAGTTCAGGCACGCCCGGTGAGCTCCCGCCACGCCGTGAGCGCGGCGGCCATCTCGGCGTGCTTCTTGCTGGTGCCGGTGCCTTCCGCAGACAGGCCGCCGACGAGGACCGTCGCGGTGAACTGGCGATCGTGGTCGGGGCCGGTGGAGGTCACCGAGTACGTCGGCGGCAGCATTCCGCCGTGCGCCGCGAGCTCCTGCAGTGCGGTCTTGGGATCCATCGCCGCGCCGTACCGCTCGGGATCGGCGAGCAGCGGCTCGACCAGCCGCAGCACGAGGGCGGTGGCGGCGTCCGGCCCGGCCGACAGGTGCGTCGCGCCGAAGATGGCCTCCATCGTGTCGGCGAGGATCGAGTCCTTGTCGCGGCCGCCGGTGAGATCCTCACCGCGCCCGAGAAGAAGGTGCCGGCCGAGGTCGATCCCGCGCGCGATCTCGGCGAGGGCGACGGTCGACACGACGCTCGCCCTTCGCTTGGCGAGTGCGCCTTCGTCCAGATCGGGATGCCCCGTGTACAGCCGGACGGTCACGGCCAGACCCAGCACCGAGTCGCCCAGGAACTCCAGGCGCTCGTTGTGCGGGACCTGCCCGTTCTCGTACGCCCACGACCGATGCGTGAGCGCCAGCGACAGAAGCTCGGAGTCGATAACGACCCCGAGCTTCTGCGTGAGTTCTGCGAGCGCCAGGCGCTCGTCAGTGACGTCGGTCACGTCAGGCGCGACGTTCAGACGTCGGCGACCTTGCGGCCCTTGTACTCGAGGAACAGCTCGGTGCCCTGCGAGTCGGTGACGACCTTCGCCTGGTGCGGACGGCTGTAGACCGTCTTGCCGTTCTCGACCGTCTTGACGAGCGTGGGGGCCTCAGCCTTCCACTGCGCGCGACGCGAGCGGGTGTTCGAACGGGAAACCTTGCGCTTCGGGGGGTTACCTGCCATGGCTAACTCTCTTCTGTCGGAGCATCCCCGCGCGAGCGGGGAACGTCTGGGGTGAAGTCCTGGAGCGCGGCCCATCGTGGATCGGCCGGCTGGCTCAGCTCTGCACCGGCACTCTCGGTCAGTCGTTCACCCGTGGCCGGATCAAGGCCGGGGCAATCCGGCTGACATACCGGCTGAAATGGAAGCGACAGGACGACCGCTTCCCTGACCAGAGTTTCAAGATCCACGTGGTCGTCTTGAACCTCGAAGTCAGCTTCGTCTTCTCCAGGATACGCGAAAAGCTCCTGGAACTCGACTTGGAGCCCCTGAGCGATGTCGGTGAGGCACCGACCGCAGACTCCCGCGTACTCCGTGTCGATGTCTCCGGACACGAGGATGCCCTCGTGCACCGACTCCAGGCGCACGTCCACGGCGATCGTCTCACCCTCGGGGACGGAGACCAGGCCCTCGCCCCACTTGTCGGGAGAAGGGACCTCGAACGAGTGCTCGCGCATCTCGCCGGGACGATGAATGAGATCGCGGACCGGGATCACGAACGGACCCGTCACATGCTTTCTGACCACGGCACCAGCCTAGCCGCGGTCAGCTGGTCAGATGCCGCGAGCGCCGGTGTCGAGGAAGCGCGCGACCGCCGCCGGCACATAGGGCGACACATCGCCGCCGAGCGAGGCGACCTGGCGCACCAGCGAGCTCGACACCAGCGCGTGCGCGGGGTCGGGCAGGAGGAACACCGTCTCGACGTGGGCGAGGTGCCGGTTGACGATGGCCATGGGCGTCTCGTAGGCGACGTCCACCTGCGAGCGGATGCCCTTGACGAGCACGCCCGCCCCCACGTCGGTCGCGTAGTCGACGAGCAGACCCATGCTCCACGACGCCACCACGACGTCGCCCTCGATGCCGCTCTCGGCGATCGACTGCTCCAGCAGCGACTGGCGCTGCGCGATCGGGAGCATCGCCTCCTTGCCGGGGTTGTGCACGACCAGCACGTGCAGCTGGTCGTACAGCGACGCCGCACGGCGGATGACATCGAGATGACCGAGGGTCGGCGGATCGAACGATCCCGGGACGACGGCGATCCGGCTGCTCATGCCGACCAGCCTACTTGCCGGAGCGGATGCGCCCGCGCGTCAATTCTTGGCGAGCGCAGCACGCTCTGCCATGCCGACGCTGTGCTCCAGCGCTGCGGCCAGTCCGGGATTGCGGGCGAGCGCGGGGTCGTCCTCGAGCACCTGCTCGGCGGCGACGCGGGCCTCGCCGATGACGTCGGCGTCCTTCACGACCCGCAGCAGGCGCAGCGACGAGCGCGCGCCGGACTGGGCGTCGCCCAGCACGTCGCCCTCTCCCCGCAGTTCGAGGTCGACCTCGGCGAGGGCGAACCCGTCGAGGGTCGAGGCGACCGCGTCGACGCGATCGCGCGCCGGCGTGCCGTGCGGCGCCTCGGTGACGAGCAGGCACAGGCCGGGCACGCCGCCGCGGCCGACGCGCCCGCGCAGCTGATGCAGCTGCGACACGCCGAAGCGATCGGCCTCGAGGATCGCCATCGTCGAGGCGTTGGGCACGTCGACGCCTACCTCGACGACCGTCGTGGCCACGAGCACGTCCACGTCGCCGCGGGCGAACGCCTGCATGACGGCATCCTTCTCGTCCGAGGGCATCTTGCCGTGCAGGATCTGGACGCGGATGTCGTCGAACGAGGGATGCCGCGACAGCAGGTCGGCGACCTGCACCACGCCCCACCGGGTCCGGGGAGCTTCTCCCGCCTCATCCCCCGCGGGCTCGTCGGCGGTGTCGTCCTTGGTGAGCGCCTCGGCATCGATCGCCGCGCACACGACGAACGCCTGGCGGCCCTGCGCGACCTCCTCGGCGATGCGCTCCCACACGCGCCCGAACCAGCCCGGACGCTCGGCGAGCGGTGCCACGAACGTCTCGATCGCGGCGCGGCCCGCCGGCATCGTACGGATCGTCGACACGTCGAGGTCGCCGAACACGGTCATGGCGACCGTGCGCGGGATCGGGGTGGCCGTGAGCACGAGCGCGTGCGGCGACGAGCCCTTCGCGCGCAGCGACTCGCGCTGCTCGACGCCGAACCGGTGCTGCTCGTCGACGACCACGAGTCCGAGGTCCGCGAACGTCGTGGACTGGCTGAGCAGCGCGTGGGTGCCGACCACGATGCGCGCCTGCCCCGACGCCGCGCGCAGCGCCGCCTTTCGACGCTCGGCCGCGGGAAGCTGGCCCGTCAGCAGCGTCGGCATGAGCTCGGGGGCGAGCTGCGGTCCGAGCATGCGCGCGATCGATCGCACATGCTGCGCGGCGAGCACCTCGGTCGGTGCGATGAGCGCGGACTGGCCACCGTCCTGGGCGACCTGCAGCATCGCGCGCAGGGCGACGAGCGTCTTGCCCGAGCCCACCTCGCCCTGCACCAGCCGGTTCATCGGCCAATCGCCCTGCAGGTCGCGCACGATCTGATCGCCCACGCTCACCTGATCAGGAGTGAGCGGGAAGGGCAGCGACTCGTCGAAGCGCTCGAGCAGCGACCCGGGGCTGCGCCGCGTCGCCGACATCGCCCGCACCGAGGCGCGCTGCTGCAGCAGCGCCACCTGCAGCACGAACGCCTCCTGCATGCGCAGCGTCGCACGCGCCTGATCGACCTCGTCGAACTGCTGCGGGCGGTGGATGCGCTCCAGCGCGGTCCGCGCGTCGAGCAGGTCGTGCTGCGCCCGCACCTCGAGCGGCAGCGGCTCGGGGACCTCGCCCAGTCCGTCGAGCACGAGCTCGACCGTCTTCTGCAGCTGCCAGCTGGCGACGGTGCTCGTGGCGGGGTAGATGGGGATCGGCAAGTGGGCGTTCTCGGCGGCCTTCAGGCGTGCGGCATCCTCGTCTTCGAACAGCTCATAGTCGGGGTGCGTGAGCTGCTGCGCGCCCCGGTACACGCCGACCTTGCCCGCGAAGATGCCCTGGCGTCCCGGCTTGAGATCGCGCACGCGCCAGGACTGATTGAAGAACGTGAGCGACATCTCGCCGTTGCCGTCGCTGATGACGACCTCGAGCAGCGAACCGTTGCGGTTCTTCATGCGCCGCTCGTTCACGCGGCGCACCTCGGCCACGATCGTGACGGGCTCCCCGATCGGCAGCGTGGAGATGGGCGTCAGCTCACCGCGCCGCGCGTAACGCCGCGGATAGTGCACGAGCAGGTCGCCGACCGTCGTCATGCCGAAGGCGCGTTCCAGTGCCGCCGCCGTCTTGCCGCCGATCGCGCCGCCCAGACGCGAATCGAGCGTGAAGGACGTCATGCCTCGAGGCTATCGCGCGGCCCTGACAGGCGGCGACGCGAGCGACGCGGGCGCACGCCCCGGCGGGCTATCGTGAGGGGGTGACGCGCATCATCGCGGGCCGCGCCGGCTCTCTCATGCTCGACGTTCCGGACGCCGGTACCCGCCCCACGAGCGACCGCGTGCGCGAATCGCTGTTCGGCGCGCTCGAGTCATCCGGCGTGCTGGAGGGCGCAGCGGTGCTGGACCTGTACGCGGGGTCGGGCGCGCTCGGGCTCGAAGCCGCCAGCCGCGGTGCGGCATCCGTCGATCTCGTCGAGAAGGCGCCGCGCGCGGCGACCCTCGTCCAGCGCAACGCCGCTCGGGTGGCGAAGGCGATCGGCGACAGCAGCGTCATCCGCGTGCACCGGTCGGCGGTCGACGCCTACCTGCGCACGGCGCGCGGACCCTTCGACCTGGTGTTCCTCGACCCGCCGTACGACGTGGGCGAGACCGAGCTCGCAACCGCTCTCGCGCTCGTCGCGCCGCTCGTGGCCGACGGCGCCGACGTGGTCATCGAACGCGCGTCGCGCTCGCCCGAGCCGGCCCTGCCGGACGGCCTGGTGGCATCACGGTCGAAGCGCTACGGCGACACGACGCTCTGGTGGGCGACGACGGCCTGAGCAGCATCGCCCTGCCACAGATCGGTGCCGTCGAAGCCGACGTCCTGCGTGATGGTCAGCCGACCCGTATGGTCGAGCACCAGCCGCAGCGTCGACGCGTCGCCGAGCAGCCGGAACTCGGCGACGAACTCGTCGCCGTGCCACCCGCCGCCGACGGCGACGCGATCGCCGTACCAGAAGCGGCCCGCAGCCGGATCGGCGGGGAACACCGCGACCGACCATGCGCCCGGCCTGAACGGCAGCTCGTGGTCGTCGATCGTGAGCACGTCGCCGGCCACCCGCAGACGGCGCAGCGGCCCGTCCTCGTACGC
>Ga0160450_101118_pt1 | contig 10869 bp, 10 predicted proteins | sample HID1975K_E1MG_FD_108257 | JGI IMG/M metagenome (GOLD analysis project Ga0160450, IMG submission 108257) | Enriched soil microbial communities from UW Madison campus, WI, USA - HID1975K_E1 MG | ecosystem: Environmental > Terrestrial > Soil > Unclassified | place: USA: Madison, Wisconsin...
CCGGCCGCACCGGCGCCGCAGCCCGCTCCGCAGGCGCCGCCCGCCGCTCAGCCGGCCGCATACCCGCCGCCGGCGCCAGGCGCGTACCCGCCGCCCGCCTACGGCGCTCCGGCGACGCCCGCGCCCTACGGCTCGGCACCCGCCTACGGCACCACGCCGGCCTACGGCGCCGCCCCCGCGTACGGTGCGGCCCCGGGCTACGGCTACGGCGCGCCCGCGAAGACCAACACGCTCGCGATCGTGTCGCTCATCGCGTCGATCTCGAGCTTCGTGATCCTGCCGTTCATCGGCTCGATCGTGGGCGTGATCACCGGCCACATGTCGCTCAAGCAGCTGAAGACGAGCGGTGAGCAGGGCCGCGGCATGGCGCTGGCGGGCACGATCGTCGGGTGGGTCGGCCTCGGGCTCACCGTCCTCGGCATCATCGCCATGATCCTGTTCTTCATGTTCAGCTTCGCGGTCTACTCCTCGACCGGGAGCTACTCCTCCTGACCGCACGATCCGATCGCCCCGAAGCCCCGCTTCGGGGCGATCGTCGCGTGCAACCGGCGTACCCTGGAAGCACCGTGAAGAACTCCAGCCACGCCCCATCGGCCACGTCTCTGCCGCGCGCTCCGCGCGACGACGTCGGCGCGCGTTCGACGCGCTATCTCGTGATGATGGGCGTGCGCATCGCGTGCTTCATCCTCATGGTGGTCATCACTCCGTACGGCTGGTACACGTGGGTCTTCGGCGCCGCGGCGATCTTCCTGCCGTACATCGCCGTCGTCTCGGCGAACGTCGGCCAGGAGGCGCGCAGCAACCGCCGTGAGGACCCCGAACCGTCGCTGCCCGCCGTGGCGGCCGGCGGCAGTGGACCCGAGACCCGGGTGATCCGGATCGAAGAGACGCGCGACGCGATCACGCCGCCGCGCGACGCCGCCTCGACGGCAGACTCCGAGCCGGCGCCCGGCGACGACGCGTCGGACGATTCCGACGCCACCGACACGCCGGGCCCCACCGCATGAGCGACGACGGGATCGACGCGACCTGCTCGCGTGCCGGCTGCCGGCAGAGCGCGCGCTGGCGGATCGACTGGCGCAACCCCCGCATCCACTCGTCGGACCGCCGCAAGACGTGGGTGGCGTGCGACGAGCACGTCGACTATCTGCGCGAGTTCCTCGCCGCGCGCGACTTCCCCCTCGAGATCGCGCCCCTCACCCCCGAGGTCGCACGATGAGCCGCGGCGTGAGCATGCAGAACCTGCCGCGCGCGGGGCGGTGGGCGATCTACATCGCCCTCGCCGTGGTGTTCGCGATCGCGTGCGCGTTCCTGTCGCACTGGCAGTTCAGCCGCAACGAGGAGCGTTCGCACCAGCTCGCCCTCGTCGCCCAGAACTACGACGCCGACCCGATGCCGCTCGCCGAGGCGATCCCGCCAGGCGGTCGGCTCGACCCGCAGGACGAGTGGCATCCGGTCACGCTGACAGGCGAGTACCTCGCCGACGATCAGCTGCTGGTACGCAACCGCCCCCACGGCGGCACGTCGGCCTTCGAGGTGCTCGTGCCGTTCCGGCTCGACGACGGGCGCGTGCTGCTGGTGGACCGCGGCTGGGTGCCGCCCGGCGACGACCAGCCCGAGCCCGACGCCGTGCCTTCTCCCCCGGGCGGCGAAGCGACCGTCGTGGTGCGGCTGCGCCCGGGCGAGGCACTGCCCTCGTCGGGGCGTTCCGCGCCCGAGGGCCAGGTGCCGACGATCAACCTCGACCTCATCGCCGACACGCTCCCCGCAGACACCGGAGAGGCGCTCGAACGCAGCGCCTACGGCGTCATGGTGACCGAGGATCCGGCGCAGGCGACCGTGCCGAACGCGCTCGAGGCGCCGTCGGACGACCCCGGCCCACATCTGTCGTACGCGATCCAGTGGATCATGTTCGCGATCATGGGGTTCATCTTCATCGGCTACGTCATCCGCACCGAGCGCAAGCACCGCCGCGAGGACGCCGAGGACGCGGCGGCCGGCGACGACCCCGAGGGGACCCCGGATGCCGCACCGGCGGCGGTTCCGGCATCCCGTCGCCGTCGCGACCGCGACGCCGAGGACGAGGACGCCCTGATCGACGCCGCGGGCCGCTGACGACTACGCGAGCGAGATGAGGTCGGCGTAGTCGCGACCCCAGATGTCTTCGACGCCGTCGGGCAGGATGAGCACGCGCTCGGGGTTGAGGGCCTCGACCGCGCCCTCGTCGTGCGAGACGAGGACGACGGCGCCCTCGTAGTGCGCGAGCGCACCGAGGATCTCGTCGCGCGACGCCGGGTCGAGGTTGTTCGTCGGCTCGTCGAGCAGCAGCATGTTGGCCGACGAGACGACGAGCGTCGCCAGCGACAGGCGCGTCTTCTCGCCGCCCGACAGCACGCCGGCGGGCTTGAGGACGTCGTCGCCGGTGAACAGGAACGATCCGAGCACCTTGCGGGCTTCGGTGGCGTTGATGTCGGGGGCGGCCGACATCATGTTCTCGAGCACCGAACGGTCGACGTCCAGGTTCTCGTGCTCCTGCGCGTAGTAGCCGATCTTGAGGCCGTGGCCGGGCTCGAGCTGTCCGGTGTCGGGCTGGTCGACGCCGGCGAGGATGCGCAGCAGGGTCGTCTTTCCGGCACCGTTGAGCCCGAGCACGACGACCTTCGAGCCGCGGTCGATCGCGAGGTCGACGTCGGTGAAGATCTCCAGCGACCCGTACGACTTCGACAGACCGGAGGCCATGAGCGGGGTCTTTCCGCACGGCGCGGGCTTGGGGAACCGCAGCTTGGCGACGCGCTCCTCCTGCCGCACCTCGTCGAGCCCCGCGAGCATCTTCTCGGCGCGGGCGACCATCTGGTGGGCGGCGGCGGCCTTGGACGCCTTCGCGCCGAACCGGGCGGCCTGCTGCTGCAGGACGGTCGCCTTCTTCTCGACGTTGGCGCGCTCCTTCTTGCGGCGCTCCTCGTCGGCCACCCGCTGGCGCAGGTAGTTCTTCCAGTTCATGTTGTAGACGTCGATGACCTGGCGGTTCGCGTCGAGGTAGAACACGCGGTTGACGGTCTCGCCGACGAGCTCGACGTCGTGCGAGATGACGATGAGGCCGCCCTTGTACCCCTTGAGGAACTCGCGCAGCCACACGACGCTGTCGGCGTCGAGGTGGTTGGTCGGCTCGTCGAGGATCATGGTCTGCGCGTCCGAGAACAGGATGCGCGCGAGCTCGATGCGGCGGCGCTGACCACCCGACAGCGTCTTGAGGGGCTGGTCGAGGATGCGGTCGGGCAGCGAGAGGTTGTGGGCGATGGACGCCGCCTCGGCTTCGGCCGCGTAGCCGCCGAGCGCCTCGAAGCGCTCCGTGAGGTTCGCGTACTTGCGCATGGCGCGGGCCGCGACCGTCTCGTCGTCGCTGGCCATCGCGAGGGATGCCTCGTGCATGCCGATCGCGAGCGTGCCGAGCCCGCGCGCGTCTAGGATGCGGGTGCGGGCGAGCATCTCGGGGTCGCCCGACCGCGGGTCCTGCGGCAGGTACCCGAGTTCGCCGGAGCGCTCGACCTTGCCGTCCGCGGGGATGAGGTCGCCCGCGAGCACCTTGGTCAGCGTGGTCTTGCCGGCGCCGTTGCGGCCGACGAGCCCGATCTTGTCGCCGTCCGATACGCGGAAGGAGACGTCGGACATGAGCACGCGGGCGCCCACGCGGATCTCGAGGTCGTGCACGGCGAGCACAGCGGATGTCCGTTCCGTCGAAGGTGGAGTACGCGGCCGACTGGCCAGCCATCCAGTATACGGGGCCGCAATGCCGCGCCGGCCGCCGTCCTCCGCTCGCCGGAGGACGCGGGACGGTACTTGAGAGGGATGCGGACGGTACCTGAGAGTGATGCCCCGCACCGCACCCGCTGCGTACCGTGCCGGAGTGGACCTCATCTCCGACCTCATCCTGCAGGCGGTCGCATCGCCCTGGCTGTATGTCGCGATGTTCGCCGTGGCGCTCATCGACGGCTGCTTCCCTCCGGTGCCGAGCGAGACCGTGCTCGTGGCCGCCGCGGCGGTGGCGGCATCCACGGGGCGTCCGGATCTGCTGCTGCTCGGCGCCGTCGCGGCGGCCGGAGCGGCGGTCGGCGACAACATCGCCTTCGCGCTGGGCCGGAGCACCGGGACGAGGAGGTTCGCGTGGATGCGGCGACCGCGTGTCGCGGGTGCCTTCGCGTGGGCGGGATCGGCGCTGGAGCGCCGGGGCGCCGGACTGATCCTGGGCGCCCGGTTCATCCCGGTGGGCCGCGTGGCCGTCAACCTCTCGGCGGGTGCCCTGCGCTACCCGTGGCGGCGGTTCGCGGGACTGGCGGTGTGCGCCGGCGTCTGCTGGGCCGCGTACAGCATCGTGATCGGCCTGCTGGCGGGTGCCTGGCTCAAGGGCCAGCCGCTCCTGAGCGCCGGGCTCGGGATCGTCGTGGCGCTCGGCCTCGGCCTCGCGATCGACCGCGCGATCGCGTGGCGCGCCCGCCGCACCGCCACCTCCCCCACGACTGGGGGCGCAGCGACCCCCGCGGTCACATGCGTCGACTGACAGGATGACATCGTGAGCGACACTCCTCCTCCCGCCCCGGCCCCGCCGACCGGGCCGACCGCGGCGGCCGCGCGGCGCCGCCGCCCCGCCCCGCGGACCATCGCCTTCGGCGTGCTCGCGGTCGTCGTCGGCGCGCTGTTCTCGGTGCTCGTCCCCGTGGTGATCTCGCTGTACGGCCAGCCCGCGGCCTTCACGTTCCTGTTCGGCGCGCTGCTGTGCGCGGCGGCGCTCGTCGCCGTGCGGTGGCCGCGCTGGGCGATCGCGATGTTCGCGGTCGCGGCGGTCGTGCTGCCGCTGCCGATCGCCGACAACGGCGGCACGCCGTGGCCCTGGCCGTGGTCGGTGCCGGCGATGCTCGTCCTCGTCGTTCTCCTGGGCGTGCTCGCGATCGTGCACGGCTGGCGCCTCGCGCTCGTGGCGTGGCTGGTGTCGATCGGCGGCACGCTCGCCGTCGTGATCGCGCTGTCGGAGGTCGTGCCGGTCGTCGCCGCGATCGTCAACCTCGTGATCGTGACGTCGGTGTCGGGCGCCGGGCTCCTCGTGGCCGTGCTGGTCGCGAGCCGGCTGCGCGTGGGCGCCGAGCTCTCGCGGGAGCGCGAGCTCACCGCCCTGGAGCAGTCGCGACGCCTGGTCGTCGAGGAACGCGCGCGCATCGCCCGTGAGCTGCACGACGTCGTCGCCCACGGGATGTCGCTCATCCAGGTGCAGGCGTCCACCGCGCGCTACCGCGTGCCCGACCTGCCCGACGAGGCGGCGCGCGAGTTCGACGAGATCGCACAGACCGCGCGCACCGGCCTCATCGAGATGCGCCGTCTGCTCGGCGTGCTGCGCACGGAGGACCATGCCGTCGACCTCGCTCCGCAGCAGGGTCTGCGCGACATCCCCGCGCTCGTCGACACGGTTCGGCGGGCCGGGGCCGAGATCGAGGCGGCCTTCCCCGCGACGACGAGGGCCGTGCCCGACGCCGTCGACATCGCGGCCTTCCGCATCGTGCAGGAGGCCCTGAGCAACGCCGTGCGCCACGCCCCGGGCGCCCCCGTCTCGCTGACGGTGGACGCGGATGCCGACGCCGTGCGCCTGCTCGTGCGCAACGGTCCCACCACCGCCGCCGACCACGCCGCACCCTCGGCCGGGCGCGGGCACGGCCTCGTGGGCATGAGGGAGCGCACGGCGCTCGTCGGCGGTAGCGTGGACGCCGCCGCGGACACCGACGGCGGCTGGACGGTCCGGGCCGTGCTGCCCGTGCCCCCGCCGCCACCCGCGGCCCCCGACACGCCGCATCCGCCGACCGTGGGAGAGCACACGTGAGCATCAGTGTCCTGATCGCGGACGACCAGGCCATGGTGCGCGCCGGCTTCGCGGCGCTCCTGGACGCGCAGGAGGACATCCGCGTCGTCGGCCAGGCCGCCGACGGTGCCCAGGCCGTCGCACTCGCGGCCCGCACGGATCCCGACGTCGTGCTCATGGACGTGCGGATGCCGGAGCTCGACGGCATCGCGGCGACGCGACGCATCCTCGGCCCGTCCTACCCGGCGGCGCACGTCCCGCGCATCCTCATGCTCACCACGTTCGACATCGACGACTACGTCTACGACGCGTTGGAGGCGGGCGCGAGCGGGTTCCTGCTCAAGGACGCGCTCCCCGAGGATCTCGTCCACGCCGTGCGCGTGGTGGCGGCCGGGGACGCGCTCCTCGCGCCGAGCGTCACCCGGCGCATGATCGAGCACTTCGCCGCCCGGCGTCCGCGCGCCGGGCGCGCGGCAGGCGTGCTGCACGAGCTCACCGAGCGTGAGCGGGAGGTGCTGACGCTCATCGGGCGCGGCCGCTCCAACGGCGAGATCGCCGCAGACCTGTTCATCTCGGAGCAGACCGTCAAGACGCATGTCGGCAAGGTGCTCGCCAAGCTCGGCGCACGCGACCGCGTGCAGGCGGTGATCTTCGCGTACGACGCGGGTCTGGTCGAGCCCGCCTCCTGAGCCGTTCCCGGGCGGCGCCCGCGACGGCATCCCCCCACGGGGTGAGGCGACGACGGCACCAGGGTGCGATGCCCTCGCCGGTACCGGCTTCCTAGCCTTCGGGGACCGACGTCCCGAGGAGGAACCATGACCGTCGCCACCGTCGCGCCCACGGCGCCCGCACTGCGCCCCCACGGCCGCGACCGCGCCGTCGATCTGGTCCGCGCCGTCTGCATCCTGGGCGTGGTGGTGCTGCACGCCATGATGGTCGGGGTCGGCGTCGCCGGCGGCATCCCGTCGTTCGTCAATGCCAGCGACGGCACGTGGTGGATCGTGCCGCTCAGCTGGGTGCTCCAGGTGATGCCGCTGTTCTTCGTCATCGGCGGCTTCTCGGCGGCGACCGCGTACCGGCGGGCTCGTGCACGCGGATCGGATGCCGTCGGCTTCGTGTCCTCGCGCGTGCACCGGCTGCTGCGCCCGGCGATCGTCACGATCGGCGTCGTCGGCGTGCTCCTGGCGCTGCTGGCGTCCGCCGGCGTGCCGGGCGACCTGGTCACCCTGGCGGGCTTCCGGTTCGCGCAGCCCCTGTGGTTCCTCGGGGTGTTCCTCGTGTGCCAGGCGCTGGTCCCTGCCCTGCTGCGGCTGCACGAGCGCGCCCCGCTCGCCACGATCGCCGCGCTGGCTGCCGCGGCTACGGCGGTCGACGTCCTCCGGCTGGCGACCGGAGTCGACGCGCTCGGGTTCTTCAACCTCGCGTTCGTGTGGCTCACGCTGCAGCAGCTGGGGTTCTTCCTCGCCGACGGCCGCATCGACGCACTCTCCCGCCGTACCCGGCTCTTCGTGGCTGTCGGCGCCGTCGCAGCGCTTGCGGCGTCGTTCGCGAGCGGCATCCACTCCCCCGATCTCGTCGCGAACATCAACCCGCCGACGACGGCCCTGCTGCTGGTCGGGGTCGCGCACACGGCGCTGTTCTCGTTGCTCCGCGGCCGGCTCGGCCGGATCGCGGAACGGCGCCCCGCGCGGCGGTTCATGGACTTCGTGACCCCGCGGGCGATGACCGTGTACCTGTGGCACATGCCGGTGCTGCTCGGCCTCGCCGGATCGTCCGCGATGTGGGCGCTCACGACCGGCCTGCCGCTGCCCGCCGTCGACGGACCCTGGTGGTGGCTCACGCGACCCCTGTGGCTCGCCGCGGCGCTGGCAGCGACGGCAGCGGTGGCGCTCGTCGCCGCACGCGTCGAGGCGGCGACTCCCCCGCCGGCGACCCGTTCGGCACGCCGAGCGGCGCTCGCGGTCGTCGCGGGCGCCGCGGGCGTGGCCCTGCTGCTCGTGGTCGGCACCACCGTCGCCACGGCCGCGATCGCCGTTGCCCTGCTGGCGTGGGCGCTCCGGCTCGCGCGGCGGACGGCTCCGATGGGTGTAGAGGGCGGACAGCGGATCGGCCGATCATTGGTGGACGGCGTCCAAGTTCCCGCGCCGACCGCCCCCTAGGCTGAGGCCATGTCATCCATCGCCGCCGCCCCGGCCGCCTCCGCCGGCACCCGTCGCGTGCTCGCCGACGTCATCGCCCGCCCGTCCTCGCGCGCTCGCGCATTCGCCCTCGATGCCGGCCTCGTCATCGCCGGAGCCGCCATCGTCGCGCTCCTGGCGCAGGTCGAGATCCCGCTGTGGCCCGTGCCGATCACCGGTCAGACCCTCGGCGTCATCGTCGTCGGCGCGGCGCTCGGCGCCTGGCGCGGCGCGGCCGCGCTCACGACCTACATGCTCGTGGGACTCGCGGGGCTCCCCGTGTTCGCCGGCTTCACGGGCACCCTGGCCGCCGTCGGCAAGCCGAGCTTCGGGTTCGTCATCGGCTTCATCTTCTCGGCGTTCGTCGCCGGCTGGTTCGCCGAGCGCGCGTGGGACCGCCGTCCGGCGCTCGCGTTCGTCGGCTTCGCCCTCGCGAGCATCGTGCCGTTCCTGTTCGGCATCCCGTACATGGCGTTCATCCTCAACGTCGTGATGGGCCTCGACCTGTCGTTCGGCGAGCTCCTTCAGGCGGGTCTGCTGCCGTTCATCGTGGGCGGACTCATCAAGGCGGGCCTCGCCGCAGCGATCATCCCCGGTGCGTGGGCGCTCGTACGCAAGGTCGACAAGACCAAGGACTGAGTGGATGCCGCGGCGCGCGGCATCGACTCCTCGAAAGCCCCGGCCGCCTCGGCCGGGGCTTTCGCGTTCTCGCCGCCGGCTGACGTCGTGGATTCGCAATCTGGGAGGACGCTGGGTAAGGTTGCCCTTACTCGCCCAGAATTAGGGCACCCTTACCTAACTCTTCTCGGAGGACTCCCGTGCGCCCGCCCCGCCCCGCCGCCGCCCTCGCGACGATCGCCGTCGCCGCCGTCGCCCTCGTCGGCTGCTCCAGCACCGCCGAAGACAGCGCCGACGCCGCCACCGGCCCGTCGAGCTCCGACGCCGCGTTCCCCGTCACGATCGAGCACGCGTACGGCAAGACCGTCATCGAGTCCAAGCCCGAGCGCGTGGCGACGGTCGCCTGGTCGAACCAGGAGGTCCCCCTCGCCCTCGGTGTCGTGCCCGTCGGCATGGCGAAGGTCACGTGGGGCGACGACGACAACGACGGCGTCCTGCCCTGGGTCGAAGACAAGCTCGACGAGCTCGGCGCCGAGACGCCGGTGCTGTTCGACGAGACCGACGGCATCGACTTCGAGGCCGTCGCCGACACGCAGCCCGACGTCATCCTCGCCGCGTACTCCGGCCTCACGCAGGAGGAGTACGACACCCTGTCGAAGATCGCGCCGGTCGTCGCCTACCCCGGCGAGGCATGGGGCACCTCCTACGAGGACATGATCCGCCTCGACTCGGCCGCCCTCGGGCTGGCCGATGAGGGCGATGCGCTCATCGACGAGCTGCACGGCCAGGTCGAGTCCGCGCTCGCCGACCACCCCGAACTCGCCGACGCGAAGGTGCTGTTCTCGTACATCGACCCGTCGGACTTCAGCCAGATCGGGTTCTACACGACGCTCGACACGCGCCCCGGCTTCCTCAAGGACCTCGGGCTGCCCGTTCCACAGGTCGTCGCCGACGAGTCCGAGGGCACGAGCGAGTTCTACACCACCGTCTCGTCCGAGGAGGCCGACCGCTTCGGCGACGTCGACGTGTTCGTCACCTACGGCGACGCCGACGGCTCGATCATCCCCCAGCTGCACGCCGACCCGCTGCTGTCGCAGATCCCCGCGATCGCCGAGGGCCGCATCGCGATCCTCGAGGAGTCGACACCGCTGGCCGCCTCGGCGAACCCGTCGCCGCTGTCGATCGGCTGGGGCATCGACCAGTACTTCACCCTCCTCGCCGACGCCCTCGGCTGATCCGTCCCGTGTCCCTGTCGGAGCGCGAGCGCACGAGCGTCGCCCGGACGACCGATGCACCCGGCGGTGCGCCGGATGCCGCAGCACTGCGGCGTCCGGCCGCCGTCCGGCTGGTGTGGCTGGTCGTCGCGGTGGGTGTGCTCGCGGCGCTGTGCGCGGCATCCGTCGCCATCGGCGTGCGCGCCGTGTCGTTCGGCGACATCCTCGCCGGGCTGACGGGCGACACGGACGGGATCGCCCCCGCGGCGGTCGCCGCGCGCCTGCCGCGCACGATGCTCGCCGTCCTCGTGGGCGCCGCCCTGGCCATGTCGGGCACCTCGATGCAGGCGGTGACCCGCAACCCGCTCGCCGACCCGGGCATCCTCGGCGTCTCGGGCGGCGCGGCGCTCGCCGTCGTCATCGGCATCGCGTTCTTCGGCATGTCGGACCCGTACGCCTTCATCGCCGTGGCGATCGCCGGATCCGCCGCGGCCGCGGTGTTCGTCTATGCCGTCGGGTCGCTCGGCCGCGGTGGGGCGACGCCGCTCAAGCTCGCGCTCGCCGGAGCGGCCGCGTCGGCGGCATTCATGTCGCTCGTGAGCGCCATCCTGCTCCCCCGGATCGACATCGTCGAGACGTTCCGGTTCTGGCAGATCGGCGGCGTCGGCGGTGCGACGTGGGACCGCATCGCGGTCGTGGCGCCGATCCTCGCCCTGGGCGCCGTCGTGTGCCTCGTGTGCGCGCGCGGCATGAACTCGCTGGCCCTCGGCGATGACCTCGCCGCGGGCCTCGGCGAGCATGTGGCGCGCACACGGCTCGTGGCGTCGGCCGGCGCGGTCATCCTGTGCGGCGCCGCCACGGCGGTCGCCGGGCCGATCGCGTTCGTGGGGCTCGTCGTGCCCCACCTGTGCCGGCTGCTCATCGGCACCGACCACCGCTTCCTCCTCCCGTTCTCGGCGGTCGCCGGCGCCGCGCTGCTCGTGGCCGCGGACGTCGTCGGTCGCGTCGTCGCCCGGCC
>Ga0160450_101119_pt1 | contig 10867 bp, 9 predicted proteins | sample HID1975K_E1MG_FD_108257 | JGI IMG/M metagenome (GOLD analysis project Ga0160450, IMG submission 108257) | Enriched soil microbial communities from UW Madison campus, WI, USA - HID1975K_E1 MG | ecosystem: Environmental > Terrestrial > Soil > Unclassified | place: USA: Madison, Wisconsin | collected...
AGCATCCCACGCTCGACAACTTCCGCGCGTGGCTGTTCGAGTTCGACATCCTGCGGCCGTTCTTCAACTCGGTGTTCCTCGCCGCGGTGACCGTCGCCACGACGCTGCTGTTCTCGTCGATGGTCGGCTGGGCGCTGGCGAAGATGAAGTTCCCCGGCAAGAACGTGATCATCGTCGTCGTGCTGTCGACGCTGTTCGTCCCCGGCATCGTGACGCTGATCCCGCAGTTCGTGCTCGTCGCGAACCTCGGCATGGTCAACACCTACTGGGGCCTGATCCTGCCGGGCATGGTGGGCGCGTTCGGCGTCTTCCTCATGCGGCAGTTCATGCTCGAGATCCCGGACTCGCTGCTGGACGCGGCCCGCATCGACGGCGCGGGCGAGTTCCGCACGTTCTTCCAGATCGTGCTGCCGCTGTGCAAGGCGCCGCTGGCGACCCTCGCGATCTTCACCTTCATGGGGTCGTGGAACAGCTTCCTGTGGCCGCTGATCATCTCGCAGGACGACTCGATGTACACCCTGCCCGTATCGCTGGCGCTGTTCTCGGCCGAGGCCGGCGGGCACGGGTCGGACTTCGGGCTGCAGATGGCGGGGTCGTTCCTCATCGTGATCCCGGTGCTCGTCCTGTTCATCGCGATGCAGCGCCACTTCATCCAGGGCATCGCCCTGACGGGGATCAAGTGACCCGGATCCCCGCCACCGACATCACACCGCCGACAGAAAGGAATCAGCATTCATGAGCAGTGTCATCGCCGCACCCGAGGGGTTCATCTGGGGAGCGGCCACCGCCGGTCACCAGATCGAGGGCGGCAACGTCAACACCGGACACTGGGAGAACGAGTACGCGCCGGGGACGCAGATCCCGGAGCCGTCCGGTGACGCGTGCGACTCGTATCACCGCTATCCCGAGGACATCGCGCTGCTGGCCGAGGCCGGGCTCACCGCGTACCGGTTCTCGCTGGAGTGGTCGCGCATCGAGCCCGAGGAGGGCGTCGTCTCGCGGGCCCAGCTGGCGCACTACCGGCGCATGATCGACACGTGCCGCGACCACGGCGTGCAGCCGATCGTGACGCTCCACCACTTCACCTTCCCGCGGTGGTGGGACCACTCGGGCGGCTGGTATGCCGAGCAGAGCACCGACCGGTTCCGGCGCTTCACCGAGATCGCGGCCACGATCCTCGACGACGTGGACCTCGTCGTGACGATCAACGAGCCGAACATGATGGTCAACCAGACCGAGGCGCGCATCGACACCGAGAACGGGGTCAACTTCCCCGGTCCCTCGCCGTTCGTCGCCCGGGCGATCGCCGACGCGCACCACGCCTCGACCGAGGTGCTGCGCGGGGTCGGCGGCATCCGTTCCGGCTGGACCGTGGCGAACCAGGTGTTCCAGGCGGTGCCCGGATGGGAGAAGCAGCGCGACGAATGGCAGTACTGGCGCGAGGACTTCTTCCTCGAGCAGTCGCGGGCCGACGACTTCATCGGCGTGCAGTCGTACCTGCGGACCATCATCGGTCCGACGGACGACGAGCTGGGCTACGGCCCGCAGGAGTGGCCCGAGGGCACCGAGCGCACGCTGACGGGGTGGGAGTACTACCCCGAGGCGCTGGGTCATGCCCTCCGCCACACTCGTGAGGTCACCGGCGGCATCCCGATGATCGTCACCGAGAACGGCATGGCGACCTCGGACGACACCCGGCGCATCGACTACACGACCGGCGCGCTGGCGGGCATGGCTGCGGCCATGGTCGACGGCTGCGACGTGCGCGGCTATCTGCACTGGTCGCTGCTCGACAACTACGAGTGGGGCTCGTTCCGCCCGACGTTCGGGCTCATCGCGGTCGACCACGAGACGTTCGCCCGCACGCCCAAGCCGAGCCTCGGGTGGCTCGGCGACCTCGCGCAGCGGAACGTCATCCCCGCAGCCTGAGACGTCGAAGAGATGGTGGATGCCGCGGCCTGCGGCATCCACCATCTCTGCCTGTGCGGCGATGCGACTCAGGGGTGCCAGGTCACCCGCTTGGGCCGCGGCGGGGCGTACGTGCGGACCTTGGAGGTCTGCAAGCCGAGCGACACGAGCGACTCGGCGATCTTGACGGCGGCCTGCACGCCGTCGACGACCGGAACGCCGCACTGCTCGCGCACGCGCGGTTCGAGCTCGGCCATGCCGCCGCAGCCCAGCACGATGACCTCGGCGCGGTCCTCGGTGACCGCGCGACGGGACTCCTCGACGATCGCGGCGACGGCGCGCTCGGGGTCGGACTCGAGCTCGAGGACCCCGAGGCCCGACGAGCGCACGGATGCGCAGCGATCGAACAGCCCGCCGAGGATCAGGCGGTCCTCGATGAGCGGCACCGCGCGGTCGAGCGTCGTGACGACCGAGTACGACCGGCCGAGGAACATGGCCGTCGACGCCGCCGCCTCGGTGATGTCGACGACGGGCACCTCGAGGAGCTCCTGCAGCCCTTCGCGGCCGTGCTCGCCGTAGCCGGCCTGGATGACGGCGTCGAACGGCCCGGGGTACGAGCGCACCGCATCCATCACGGCGACGGCGGCGAGGTAGCTCTCGACGTTGCCCTCGCATGACTCCGCCCCGAATCGCGGGGTCAGGCCGATGATCTCGGTGCCGGGGGCGGCGGCCCGGCGGGCAGCCTCGGCGATGCCGTCCGTCATGGACGGGGTGGTGTTGACGTTGACGGTCAGGATGCGCATGCGCTCGCTCTCGGGTCGGGGATCAGTGCTTCACGGCGACGGCGATGTCCTCGCCGTCGGCGTCGACGAAGGGGCGGTGACGGTCTGCGAGCAGGAAGTAGGCGATGGCTCCGAATCCCGCGCCGAAGAACCACGCGAAGTCCGCGAGCGTCGACAGCGCCGGGAGGAACGCGACCAGCAGCGCCAGTCCGCCCGAGATCACGAGCGCCCATACCGCGCGCGGATTGAAGCCTCGACGGTAGAAGTAGTCGCCGGTGGCGTTCTCGCGGTAGAGGTCGGGGACATTGACCTTCTGCTTCCGGATGATCCAGTAGTCGACCATGATGATGCCGAACAGGGGTCCGAGCAGGGCGCCGAGACCGCCGAGGAAGTACACGATCACGACGGGGGAGTTGTACAGGTTCCACGGCAGGATCACGAGGCCGATGACCGCCGAGATGAGCGCTGCCCGACGGAAGTTCAGGTGCTTCGGGAACAGGTTCGTGAGCGCGTAGGTCGGCGCCACGAAGTTCGCCATCAGGTTCACCGCGATCGTGAGGACGATGAGCGCGAGCGAGGCCAGCACCAGCAGGGCGGTGTTGGGGATCGCCGCGACGATGTCGGCGGGCGACTCGATGATGCGGCCGTCGATCGCGTACTGCGCGCCGGCGAGCGTGACGACGATGGCGCCGAACAGCAGCATGTTGGCGGGGATGCCCCAGAAGTTGCCGCGGACGATCGCCTTCTTGGACTTGGCGCCACGGGTGAAGTCGCAGAAGTTGAGGACGAACGTGCCGTAGATCGCGATCCACAGGGCGGCGCCGCCGAAGATGTGGCCCCACATCTCGGGGCCCGTGAACGCACCCGCGGTCTCCCATGAGATCGTGAAGCCGGCCTCGGCGAGCATCCAGATCGCGAGCGCGAGGAATGTCACGAGGATGATCGGTCCGGCGAACGCCTCGTACTTGCGGATCATCTCCATGCCGTAGCTGACGATGATGACCTGCACGATCCACAGTGCGACGAAGGTGATCCAGCCGAGCGTCGACAGGCCCAGAATGCTGTTCTCGTCGAGCGGCTGCAGGCCGGGGAACACGGCGATGAGCGCGACGCGCAGCACGAGCGACGCGAGGAAGGTCTGCACGCCGAACCAGGCGATCGCCACACCGCCGCGGATGAGGGCGGGAATCTGGGCACCGTAGATGCCGAACGAGATCCGGCTCATGACGGGGAACGGCACACCCGTCTTCTCACCCATGAAGCCCGACAGCGTCAGCAGCAGGAAGAGGAAGACCGCGCCGATCGCGAGCGCCGCGAGCAGCTGCCAGCCTCCGAGGCCGAGGGCGAACAGGCCGATCGCGAACGCGTAGTTGCCCAGGCTGTGCACGTCGTTGGCCCACAGCGTGAAGATGCTGTAGGCGCTCCAGCTGCGGCCGGCGCGCTTGCTGGGGGCGAGGTCACGGTTGTAGAGCCGGGGACTGGTCGACTCCGGGATCTCGTGGACGGTTCCGGTCATCGAGATGGCGGTGTGAGCGGCGTGCTCTTTCGTGATCTGATCCGACACGTGGTTCTCCATCGATTCCGCGCGACGTCGGTGTCGCGGCGCCCGACCAGTGTAAGAACGAACGCAGAAATTCCACAAGGAAAGAATCATTATCCACATCGTGGAAACTCGGGACCCGCGTAATAAGCATGCCCCAGCGGCGTCTCTCTGGCAGGGGGAGAGCGCCGGAGCCCCGGTCCGGCAGGCCCCTGCCGCGAGTCCCGAGCTTGTGGCTACCGGGGGTGCCGGCATCTCGCGTCGGCCCCCCGGGCATCCGGGCGATGCCGTGGCCGGGCGTCAGCGGCGCGTCGAGGCCGCGACTGTGAACTTCGCGTTGCGGGCGATCTGCCGCGTCGGGCCGACCAGGCGCTCCAGCGCCGGCCGGTAGCGCAGGCCCGAGTTCCAGACGGTCCACAGCTCGCCGCCGGGGCGCAGCACGCGTGCCGCCTCCGCGAACATGCGCGGAGCGATCCCCTCGTGCACGGCCGCGCCGGAGTGGAAGGGCGGGTTCAGTGCAATGAAGGCCGCGGACCCGTCGGCCTGCGCACCCAGCATGTCGTCGCGCACGACGTCGACGCGGCCGCCGACGCCGTTCGCCTCCGCGGTCGCGCGCGCGGAGGCGACCGCCGTGGCCGACTGGTCGCACGCCACGACGTGGAGGCCGGGATGCCGCAGGGCCAGGGTGGTCGCGATCACCCCGGTGCCGCACGCCAGGTCGACGACGGTCCCGTCGGCCGGGATCGACCCAGGCAGATGGTCGAGCAGGAGTCGTGTGCCGATGTCGATCGCCGCTCCGGCGAACGCGCCGCCGAACGCGCAGACCACGAGGCCGGCGTGCGACTCGCGCGCCGGCCGGGGGTCCCGCCCGGCTCCCGGCTCCCGTGTCACCAGCACGCGCGACTTCTGCCGCGCGTGCGTGATGTCCACGCGGGCGAAGTCGGCGCCGAGCACCTCGTTCATCGCGAGCGTCATGTGCTTGAGCCGCCCGCCGGCGTAGACCACGACGTCGCGCGATGCGTGCGCGGCGATGAGTCCCGCGATGTCGCGCAGCGCGTCGAGGGCCCGGGGCAGCCGCAGCAGCACGATGTCGGCGCCGTCGACGAGCGGCCCGTCCAGCGGCAGCGACGTGAACGTGTCGGTGAGTCCGAGCCGCTCGGCGTTGGCGCGGAGCGCGCGCTCGCCGGTGAGGGGATCCTGGTGGACGCGGATGCCGCGTGCCCCGGCGGCCGCGGCGCCGAGCGTGAGCGCGCCATAGGCGTCGCCGATCACGACCAGCCGTCCCTCGGGCACGCCGGTGCGCGCGGCGGCCGACTCGTCGAGGATCAGCCGGTCGGCGGCATCCACCGCGACGAGATCCGGGGCCTCGACATCGGGCCAGCGGCGCAGGCTGTCGAGCGGGAACGTCACCGTCCCACGGTAGCGGGGCTAGCATGAAGCGCGTGTCGTCCGAGCGCCCTTTCAGTCCTGTCATCTCGCTTCTCACGGTCGCGAGCGTGTGGGACGCGCACCTGGGCGCGCAGTTGAAGGATCTCGGGCTGAGCACGCGCAAGTACGGTCTGCTCGCGCACATCCGCTCGACGCCGGGCATCTCGTTCAGCGAGCTCGCGCGCCGCTCGCAGGTCACGGTGCAGTCCGCGCACACCGCCGTGCAGTCCCTCGTGGCCGACGGGCTCGTCGCCGACGCCACCGCGCACGCCGGTGCGGCGTCGGACCTGCGGGTCACCGATCGCGGGGGAGAGGTGCTGCGGGCTGCGGAGCAGCGGCTGGCCGCGCTCGACGCCGGACTCTCGTCCGGCGCGCCCGGACTGGCGGCTGCGCTCAAGGGCCTGCACGAGGAGCCGTTCGGTCTCGATCACCGGTGACAGGCGCCCAGCGGCGCTCGGCGGACCTTCAGAAAGCCTGAAGCTGTTTCAGCTAAACTGAAGGTGTGTTCCGAAACCCGCATACCCTCTTCCGCGCGCTGGCGATCGCCGAAGTCATCTCGTGGACGCTGCTGATCACCGGTCTCGTCCTCCGTGCCACCACCGGATGGGCTCTCGGCGTCACGATCGGCGGCGGCATCCACGGCTTCATCTTCTTGTCGTACGGCGCGACCGTGATCCTCGTGGCGCTCAACAACCGCTGGCGCGTCGGCCCCACCGTCGCCGCGCTCGTCAGCGCCGTGATCCCGTACGCGACCATCCCGGCCGAGATCTGGCTGCAGCGCACGGGTCGCCTCGCGGGGGCCTGGCGGCTCGAGGCCACCGATGACCCGCGTGACGACCGCTGGTACGACCGTCTCATGCGCTGGTTCCTGCGCCGTCCGTGGGTGCTCGGCGCGCTCATCGCGCTCGCCGTCGTCGCCCTGTTCGCCGTACTGCTGATCGTCGGCCCGCCCGGCGGGCGCGACTGACGGACGACGCGGCGGCCGGCATCCCCTGGAGAAGGGGATGCCGGCCGCCGTCGTTCACCGGGCCGGCAACTGCTGCAGTGTCCAGGTGTTGCCGTCGGGGTCGTCGAACTGCACGAAGCGGCCCCACGCCTGCTCATCGACGCCGCGCGCATCGACGTCGACGCCGCGCAGGTGCGCCAGCGCCTCGTCGGCGTCGGCCACGACGAGCTGGACGGTGTTCTGCTGCCCGGGCTCGAGTGTGTTGCCGAGGCCTGTGCCGAACGCGATCGAGCAGGCGGAGCCCGGCGGGGTCACCTGCACGAAGCGCAGGCCGTCGAACGGGGTCTGATCGTGATCGACGTTCCAGCCGATCCGCTCGTAGAACTCCTTCGCGCGATCGACGTCGGTGACGGGCACGAAGATGAGCTCGATCTTCCAGTCCATGGTTCTCCCTCTGTTCGCGGACGTGGGTCCCTCCGTGCCCGACGCTACGCCCGGGGCCCGACATCCGCGCGGGTGTCCGACTGTTTCGCTCGCTGGGGAATACCTGCGGATCCCTCCTGTTGAACTTGACATCGCTTGTGTCAAGTTCAAAACTTGATGCCTGTCCACTCAAGTTTCAGGAGAGATGGAATGCCCGAAGACTTCAGCTCCCAGGCCGGTGACGGCAGCGCGTTCGACGACTTCCTCGCGCGCTACCTCGCCGGCGAGCGCGCCCGCGCGGAGCGTTCGATCGACCTCAGCCGCTTCCTCGGCGCACGCACGCAGGAGCTGCTGCAGCGCGCCGGCAAGTACGCGCTGGACCGCGGTCAGCGCGAGCTCGACGCCCTGCACGTGCTGCGCATCCTGGCCGCCGAGGCGCCCGCCCGCGAAGCGATCCGTGGCGTCGGCGCCGACTCGGATGCGATCATCCGCGCCACGGAGGAGCGCCTGCCGGCGGCATCCCGTCCCGCCGACGTCGACGGCGCCGTCATCACGCCGTCCGTTCAGCGGGCGCTGTTCCACGCCTTCCAGGTCGCGCGCTCGTCGGGCTCGACCTACGTCGACCCCGAGCACCTGTTCTTCGCCCTGGTGCTGGCGCAGGACACCCCTGCCGGCCAGGTGCTGGCGCGCGCGGGCGTGACGGCAGAGGCTCTCACCCAGGGCGCGCGCGAGACCGTCGCCCCGTCGGGAGTCTCGTCGGCGGACGCGGAGCAGGATGCCGCGGCATCCGCTTCTCCGATGCTCGACACGTACGGCACCGACCTGACCGAGCGCGCCCGCGCGGGCGAGCTCGACCCCGTCATCGGGCGTGCCGACGAGATCGAGCAGACGATCGAGATCCTCAGCCGCCGCACCAAGAACAACCCGGTGCTCGTCGGCGAGGCCGGCGTCGGCAAGACGGCCATCGTCGAGGGCCTCGCCCAGGCGATCGTCGACGGCGCCGTCCCTGAGCAGCTGCTCGGCAAGCGCGTCGTCGCGCTGGACCTGCCCGCCATGCTCGCGGGAACGCGGTACCGCGGCGACTTCGAGGAGCGCCTCACCAAGACGATGGACGAGATCTCGGCTCGGAAGGGCGAGCTCATCGTCTTCATCGACGAGGTGCACACGGTCGTCGGCGCCGGCGGCGCGGGCGACGGCGGAATGGACGCGGGCAACATCCTGAAGCCCCGCCTCGCTCGCGGCGAGCTGCACCTGGTCGGCGCGACCACGCTCAAGGAGTATCGCGTCATCGAGAAGGACCCCGCGCTGGAGCGCCGGTTCCAGCCCGTGCGGGTCGGCGAGCCCTCGATCGAGGACGCCGTGCTCATCCTGCGGGGGCTCAAGCCCGCCTACGAGGAGCACCACGGCATCGTCTACACCGACGAGGCGCTGCGCGCCGCCGTCGAGCTGAGCGACCGCTACCTCACCGAGCGCGTGCTGCCCGACAAGGCGATCGACCTCATCGACCAGGCCGGTGCGCGGCTGCGGCTCAGCCTGGGCGCCAAGGTCGACGTGAGTGGACTCGTCCAGCGACTCGCGACCCTCGAGGCCGACAAGAACGCCGCCGTCTCGGCGGAGCACTACGAGGAGGCCTCGCAGATCCGCGACCAGATCGCCGACGTGCAGGAGCGCCTGGAACGGGCGACCGCCGCCGGGCCTTCGACGGGCTCAGGGACCGCCACCGCCGCGATCGTCGACGAGCCCGAGATCGCGGCCGTGATCAGCCGGGCCACCGGCATCCCGGTCAATCGCCTCACCGAGACCGAGCGCGAGCGTCTCGCCTCGCTGGAGGACGAGCTGCACGATCGCGTCATCGGGCAGGACGACGCGGTGACGGCGGTCGCCAAGGCGGTGCGCCGCAACCGCACCGGCATGGGCGACGCGCGTCGGCCCGTCGGCTCGTTCCTCTTCCTCGGACCCACCGGCGTCGGCAAGACCGAGCTGGCGAAGGCGCTCGCCGCGTCGCTGTTCGACGACGAGGGCGCCGTGATCCGCTTCGACATGAGCGAGTTCGGCGAGCGGCACACCGTGTCGCGCCTCGTCGGCGCCCCTCCCGGATACGTCGGCTACGACGAGGCCGGGCAGCTCACCGAGCGCGTGCGGCGCAACCCGTACTCGATCGTGCTGTTCGACGAGATCGAGAAGGCGCACCCCGACGTGTTCAACCTGCTGCTGCAGGTGCTCGACGACGGCCGCCTCACCGACGGCCAGGGCCGCACGGTCGACTTCCGCAACACGGTGGTCGTCATGACCTCGAACCTCGGCTCGGAGTTCCTCGCCTCGCGCGGCGGCGCCATCGGCTTCCTCGCCGACGGCGGCGGCTCGACCGGGTTCGGCTCCGAGAAGGACCTGCGCGACCGCGTGTTCGCGAAGCTCCGCGAGGCGATGCGGCCCGAGTTCCTCAACCGCATCGACGAGATCGTGCTGTTCCGCAAGCTCGAGAAGCCGCAGCTGCAGAGCATCGTGCGACTGCTGCTCGGGGCATCCGACGCGCGGCTCGCCAAGCGCGACGTCGGTCTGGTCGTCACCGACGAGGCCGTCGCCTGGCTCGCCGAGCACGGGTACGAGCCCGAGTACGGAGCACGGCCGCTGCGCCGGCTGATCCAGCGCGAGGTCGACGACCGGGTCGCGGACCTCTTCGTCACCGGCGCCCTGATCGACGGCGGGACGGTCACCCTGGATGCCGCGGCCGACGCCCTGACGGTGCGCGCCGCCGCGCCGTTCGCCGCCGCGGCCTGATCCACGGCCGACACCCGCGACTGCGCGTCGCGGGTGTCGGCCGGTCCTGCCAGAGTGGGTGCATGACCCGCATCGGTGCGATCTTCAACCCGTACACCCACACCCCCGACGAGTTCCACGACGCCGTCATCGCGGCCGAGCGGGCGGGTGTGCCGGAGCTGTGGGTGTGGGAGGACTGCTTCAAGCAGTCGTCCTTCGCCACCGTCGGCGCGGCGCTCGCGTGGACCGAGAACCTCAGGCTCGGGATCGGCATCGCGCCCATGCCGCTGCGCAACGTCGCGGCGACCGCGATGGAGATCGCGACGCTCGAGCGGCTGTTCCCCGGGCGTCTGCTGCCGGGGGTCGGGCACGGCGTGCTGCCCTGGATGGGGCAGGTCGGGGCGCGCGTCGCGTCGCCGCTCGGCCTCATGCGCGAGTACGTGCCCGCGCTGCGGGCCCTGCTCGCCGGCGAGCGGGTCACGGTCGACGGCCGCTACGTCACGCTCGACGATGTCGCCCTGGACTACCCGCCGGCGACGGCGCCGAGCGTCTACGCCGCCGCCGAAGGCCCCAAGACCGTCCGGCTCAGCGGCGAGGTCGCGGACGGCTCGGTGCTCGACTCGCGCCACACCGTCGAGGAGCTGGCCGTGCGCGTCGCCTCGATCCGCGAGGGACGCGAGGCGGCGGGCCGCGCGGGGACGCACGACACGGTGGCGTTCGTCGTCGCGGCGTTCGGCGCCGATGCCGAAGCACGTGCGCTCGCCGACGTCGGCGGCGATCACGACGATCCGGGTGCGCGCGCACTGTGGGGCACGCCCGAGCAGGTGGCGCAGGGTGTGCAGGCGTACTTCGCGGCCGGTGTCGACGACGTGATCCTGCAGCCGTCGTCGCGCGTCGACCTCGTCGAGTTCTACGACGGGGCCGGCGAGGTCGCACGCCTCGTGGCGGCCGGCGCATGACCGCTCCCGTATCGATCGGGATCGCCGCGGCCGCAGGAGCCGCCGTCGCCGCGCGCATCGCACCGGCCGTCGAGCGGGCGGGGTTCCACGCGCTGTGGGTCAACGACACTCCCGGTGCGGACGC
>Ga0160450_101123_pt1 | contig 10850 bp, 4 predicted proteins | sample HID1975K_E1MG_FD_108257 | JGI IMG/M metagenome (GOLD analysis project Ga0160450, IMG submission 108257) | Enriched soil microbial communities from UW Madison campus, WI, USA - HID1975K_E1 MG | ecosystem: Environmental > Terrestrial > Soil > Unclassified | place: USA: Madison, Wisconsin | collected...
CCAAAGGAGACACGACCTGCATGTCGGGGTCGAGGTAGATGGCCTGTTCGTAGCTGCTGAGCAGACGACGGAGCAGCAACGGTTTGACGGCTGTTGACAGCTCCACGACGTCGTAGATCATCGCGAGATTGTCGAACTCGGAAGCGTCGATCCCCAGATCGTCGCGCCCGAGCACCGTCATGCGTGGACGGCCCTGCTCGAGTTCCCTGCGGTCGCCGTCGACGACGAGCAGAACGAAATCACGCTCGGGCTCCTGCGCGCGCACACTCTCATAGAGAGCGAGAGCCTGGGGCAGGTAGTTCTGGGCCACGATCGTGCAGTACACGCCTGCCAGTTTCTTCTCGCTCATCGCGCCGATTCTACCGGAGGACGTTCTACTGGCGGACGCCGTCGACCCTCTCCCGGGGTGGGGGCGCCCTTCCCGATCCTCGTCGGCCCAACTGTTATCCTGTTGAGCGCAGAGTGGACCTGGGATCTGCCCTGCGAGCTGGGGGATTGTTGTTGGGGGCTGAACGCTGTGAGGCGGAGCTGTGACGAATCAGCGGGTGACGGTCGACACCGTTTCGGTCGACGGGTATGGCAGACTGCAGTCCACTCGTCGGCCGGTGAAGTCGACTCGGGATACCGACTGGCCGCGCCGGTACGCAAGTCGTCTCTTCTACTCGGACGCCGCGGTAATCGCGCTCACCTTCGCCGCGTACTCGCTGTTGGCGCTCGATGAGATCTCCCAGCCAGTCGACTGGCCGGGTCCGTTCATCATTCCCTATTGGACGCTACTGATCTTCGCCGCGTTCGTGTGGCTGATCGGGCTCGACGTCATTGACACCCGCGATCGTCACATCGTCGGGCACGGCATCACCGAGTATCAGCGACTGGTGAATGCGACCCTGGCAGTTTTCGCATTGCTCATAGCGATCGCGTTCTTCCTTCAGATGAATGTCGCGCGATCCTTGTTCGCGATCGCCTTGCCGATCGGACTCGCGGCGCTCTTGGCGTCTCGCTGGGTCTGGCGGCAATGGCTTCGCAGCTACCAGATCCGAGGCAGTTACGTCTATCGGGCGATCGTCGTGGGGGAGCCTGGCAAGGTCGGACACGTCATCCGGCAGATCCAGCAGGCGCCCGAATCCGGATACAAGATCGTGGGTGCGGTCACCACAGGCGAGATTGAATCGGACGCTCTCGAAGGCGTCGCGGTCGCAGGCGGTCTGAGCTCAGCAACCGACGCAGTTGAATCCCTCGGCGCGGACACGCTGATCGTCGCCGGTGCCGACCAGCTCGACCCGCGGGCGATGCGGCGGCTCGGCTGGGAGATGGCGGATCGCGACGTGAACTGGGTCGTGGCGCCCGCGCTGACAGACGTCGCCGGCCCTCGCATCCATGCCCGCCCGGTCGCAGGGCTTCCGCTCGTACACGTCGACTTCCCGACTCTCGAGGGCTACAAGCGTGTGGCCAAACGGACGTTCGACATCATCGGATCGTCGCTGATCATCCTGCTGCTGTCGCCCGCCATGCTGGCGACGGCGATCGCCATCCGACTCGACGGGCCGGGGTCCATCTTCTACCGTCAGACGCGCATCGGTCGTCGGGGGCGTGAGTTCGGAATGATCAAATTCCGCTCCATGGTCGCCAATGCTGACGACCAGCTCGCAAGTCTTCTCGATGTGCAGGGCACGACGGATCAGCCGCTCTTCAAGGTCACGAACGATCCGCGCATCACGAAGGTCGGTCGCTTCATCCGCAAGCACTCGATCGACGAACTGCCTCAGCTGTTCAACGTCTTCATCGGCGAGATGAGTCTTGTCGGACCGCGACCGCAGCGGGCGGCAGAAGTCGCGCTCTACGATGACGACGCCCACCGGCGGCTGCTCGTGAAGCCGGGGATGAGCGGTCTGTGGCAGGTCAGCGGCCGCTCGAAACTGTCGTGGGACGACGCCATCCGTCTCGACCTGTACTACGTCGAGAACTGGTCCTTCACGCAAGACATCCAGATCCTCTTCCGCACCGTCAAGGCGGTCGTGGCTCCTGGTGAGACGGCGCACTGAGCGCCTCTCGGCACCGTCTCAGGCCGCCCCGATAGCATCTTCTGGTGTCCCCCAAACCACGTCCCGGCCGCTACCGCGAAGGCCGCGTCGGCAACCATGCGCCGGCGCCGCAGCGCCGCAAGCGGTGGCCGTGGTTCGTGCTCGGCACGTTCGTCGTGCTGGGCGCCGTGGCTGCGATCGGCGGCGTCTTCGCCATGCAGGCACTTGGGGTTCGAGACGACCTCATGGCCGCCAAAGCACAGCTGGGCTCACTGACGGAGGCTTACAAGGCGGGTGACGCGGCGCAGATGCAGTCCATCGGCGCGGAAGCGCTCCGTCTCACGACCGAGGCGGAGACCACCGTGCAAGGTCCGCTGTGGGATGTGGCATCCAATCTCCCGGTCGTCGGCGTGAACATCGCGGCCGTCAAGAGCGCCACGGAAGCCACCCACATCATCGTTCGCGACGCCCTGCCCCCGGGGATCGAGCTGCTGGGCATCATGTCGCCCGACAAGCTGAAGGTCGAGGGTGGCGGCATCAACCTGGCGCCGTTCCAGCAGGCACAGCAGACGCTGCCGCAGATCAAGACAGTGCTCGCCGAGGCGCAGACCAAGATCGCGGGGATCGACCGCGCGCAGCTGCTTCCTGTGGTCGACGACGCCGTCGGCCAGCTGGTGACAGTGGTCGACCAAGCTGGCCCGCTCCTCGACACGGCGGAGCAGCTGCTGCCGATCGCGTTGCGGATGGCCGGCTCGGAGGGTCCGCGGAACTACCTTGTGGTGTTCCAGAACAATGCCGAGATCCGCGCCACGGGAGGGAACGCTGCCACGTCGACCGTGATCCATGCCGACAACGGCAAGATCGCCAAGGTCGAGGACGAGACCGTCGAGGACTTCTACACCGCGGGTGTCACTGGGAAGCTGCGTTCCGATCTGCCGAAGGAGACCTTGGCTCTCTACGAGGCGGACTTCACGAAGAACGCCCAGAACTTCTCGCGCACCCCTGATTTCCCGACGACGGCGCACATGTTCTCGCAGCTCTGGGAGCAGACGAACGACACGCAGCTCGACGGCGTCATCTCGATTGACCCGGTGGCGCTCTCGTACATGCTGGCCGCCACCGGGCCCGTTCCGCTGGAGGACGGATCTGAGATCAACGCCGAGAATGCGGTCAAGCTCCTCCTCAGCGACTCGTACGAGCGGTTCGGCAGCAACGGCCTCGCGGCCGACGCGTACTTCGCTGATGTCGCCTCACGCGTGTTCGACAAGGTGGCCAGCGGGTCATGGTCGCCGACCGCGATGATCGACCAGCTCATGCGCTCGGTGGACGAGGACCGGATCTACGCGTACTTCCCGCGCGAGGACGAGAACGCGCTTGCTACGCAGTTCCATATCGACGGCGCGCTGACCGCGGACAACGCAGCAGCGACGCAGGTGGGCATCTTCGTCAACGACGCCTCGTACAGCAAGCTCGAGTACTACCTGTCGACCTCCATGAATGTCACGTGCGATGCCGCCGCACGCACGGTGACCACGTCCCTCACGATGACCTCGACCGTCCCCGGCAACGACCTGAGCAACTACACGCTCGCCTGGCGCAATCCGTCGATGAACCTTCCGCGCACGACGATGATCCTCGACACGCTGTACGTCGCACCCCCGGGATCGACGGTCACGTCGATCGATCCGGCCGATGGCGACATCAAGAAGTGGAACCGCGACGGTGCCGAGAAGGGGCATCCGTTCGCCAGCCGCACCATGCTGCTGAAGATGGGGGAGACCAAGACCGTCTCGTTCACGACACAGCTGCCTGACGACGAGCTCGGACCGCTCGAGGTGCGGTACTCGCCGACCGTCACCCAGACGCCGGTCACCATCGACGCGTCGTGCTCGGCGATGTTCCCGGCTGCCCAGTGACAGGCGAACGCCTTCCGTCGACGAGCGGGCCGCGGCACGCCATCATCCTGCTGATGGCGCTCGGCTACGGCGCGTTCCTCGCGTTCATGGTGTTCTGGCCGAGCCCCATCGACGCCCCGATCCAGGGTCTGCTCGAGCGCGCGATCTCCGAGCTGCACGAACGCGGGGTTCCCGGCTTCATCGACTACGAGTTCATCGAGTCGTTCTCGAACGTGCTGCTGTTCATCCCCGTCGGATTCCTGTTCGCGCTCATGGTGCCGTTGCGGTGGTGGCCGGTCGCGCTGCTCCTCGGGCCGGCGCTGTCGGCCGGCATCGAACTGATCCAGCGCTACCTCCTCGATGCGCGGGTGTCGACGATCAATGACGTGATCGCGAACTCGATCGGCGCGACGATCGGCGTGCTCTGCGCCGTCGTCATCCGCGCGGTCGTCAAGGCTCGTGACGAGAAGGTGATCGAGCGGCACGAAGCGCTTCAGCGCACCGGTGCAGCCAGCTGACATCCCGGCGGATCGGGGTTCCGCCGACGGCATCCCTCCCGACAGAATGTGTCCTGACGCCGCACTCGGGGGCGCGAAGGGAGCGAGCATGAGCGGATTCGACGACCTGGTCAATCAGGGCAAGGAACTCTACGAGCAGAACAAGGACAAGATCGACGACCTCCTCAAGTCCGAGCAGGCCGAGGGGATCAGCGACAAGGTCCTCGACGGAGCGTCCGACCTCGCCAAGAAGTTCCTCCCGGACGAGCACGACGGGACCATCGACAGCGTGCGCGACAACATCGACGGAGCCGTCGGCGACAAGTGACATGAACGACGGAGGCGGCCCGGGGCGACCCGGGCCGCTTTCGTGTTTCCTGAGCGGATCGTGATGCGGGCGTGACCAGGGGCGCTTGACGCCGTCGCGGAATCGCCGCTAGCTTGACCGTGGGCTACGTGTGGCCGGCGCGACTGGGGAGTTATCGCCGGAGGGACCGCACACTTGGGGAGTCCGACCGGGAAATTCGGGGTCCCCTTGAGCTGACATCAGCGAGAAGGGGAACCTTGATGTCCGGGTACTGGGGAAATGATGGTTCGGCTCGTGTGGGCGTCCGCCGCAAGGCGCGGGAGGCTCGGCAGCGCGATCGCAGACTGACGATGCGGCACCGGTGGTATGCCGGCGGCATCGCGACGCTGCTCTCGGGCGCGCTGATCTTCACCGGCATGTCGCCGGCGCTCGCGGAGGAGACTCCGGCGCCGACGCCGTCCGCGACGACCGAGTCGACCGACTCGGGCGATGCCGGGACGGATGCCGCGACCCCGGCTCCGCCGTCGGACGAGGCGACCACTCCCGACCCGGCGACCCCGCCGGCCGAGCAGCCGCCGGCAGAGCAGCCGCCGGCGGACCAGCCCCCCGCGACCGACACGCCCGCGCCGTCGCCCTCTGAGGCGACGCCCGAGGAGACGCAGCAGCCGCAGGCGCGCTCGGCAGCTCCCGAGGCGAACCTCATCGCGCCGCTGGCACTCGTGGCCGACTGTACGAGCAACTGTTCCAACCTGACGGTGCGGGTGAACGTCGTCAACACCGGCGGCGGTACCGCGACGGCAGCCGACTGGGCACTCCTCGCCACGCGCAACAGCACGACCGACGAGTACTCCTACACGAACGGCCAGCAGCGGGCGGTGCCGCGCAACGCGACGTACACGCTCTCCGCGACGGCATCCGCCGCGATCCAGGCGAACTACACGACGACGTTCTCGTGCAACACCACCGGCAGCAATGTGAACGTCAACCAGAACGCGCGAACCGTGCAGTTCCCGAACAACAGCAACCGCGCGGCGGACTGCACGTTCACGCAGACGTACATCCAGCCCGGGACGATCACCATCCAGAAGGGCGGCCTCCGCACCGGCGGCCAGACGGTCGCCGGCCTGCAGGACGCGGTGTTCGAGGTCTACAAGGGCGGCAGCGCCAGCGCGCCCGACACCTCCGCCGCGAACCTGGTCGGCACCTGCACCACTGCCGCGAACGGCCAGTGCTCGGTGAGCGTGCCCAGCGGCGCGCAGTACTGGATCGTCGAGAAGACCGCTCCGAGCGGCTACAGCATCCTCGACGAGCTGAACGTCGGAAGCTCGGCCTCGAACGTGGCCTACCAGTTCCGCACGAACTCGGTCGCTGCGGGCAGCAACACGACCTACCCGCAGGTGGGCACCGGCAATGACGCGAACGCCTCGGGCGGCTTCTGGGCCGACATCAAGAACAACCCGACCGCGATCCAGGCGTGCGGCATCCGCGTCGGCCTGCTCATCGACCTCTCGAACTCGATCGACGACGGCGAGTTCACGTCGCTGAAGAACGCCGCGACCGGCTTCGTGGATGCCCTGCAGGGCACGCCCTCGTCGCTCGCGGTGTGGACCTTCGCGACGAACGCTCCCGCGAGCGGTGGCGGCAACGGCACGCTCGGGCTGACGTCCGTCGCCACGGCGGCCGGTGGCACGACGGTCAAGAACAAGATCAACGGGCTGTCGCGGCCCGGTGGCAACGCCGGCGCGACCAACTGGGACCAGGGCCTGTGGCAGGTCGCGGGCGACGCGGCCAACAAGGTCGACGTCCTGCTCGTGCTCACCGACGGCACCCCGACGGTCTACGGCCCGAACGGCGAGGGCCCCGGCAGCTTCTCCCGCTTCCGCGAGGTCGAGAACGCGATCTTCTCGGCGAACTCGGTGAAGAACCTCGGCACGCGCGTGGTGCCCGTGGGCATCGGTGTCGGCGGGGCGGAGCCCAACCTGCAGGCGATCTCGGGTCCGACGATCAACAGCGACTACTACCTCGTCGCCAACTACGCGGCTCTCGCGGCGTTCCTGCAGAACCTCGCCAAGGGCCAGTGCGACAGCACGATCAACGTCACCAAGATGGTGATCCCGAACGGCGGAACGACGGCGAACGCGACGGCCACGCCCGGCTGGGGATTCACCGCCGCCAACGGTGGCAACACGGTGACCCCGACGAGCGGGCAGACCAACCAGTCCGGCGCGATCAGCTTCAAGGTCTCCGGCCTGAGCTCCGGTCAGACCTCATCGGTGACGATCACCGAGGAGAACCGCGCGGGCTATACACCGGCACCGCAGGGCGGCAAGAACGCCGTGTGTAAAGACGACACCGGCGCCACCGTCACGGTGACGAACGTGGGCAGCTACGGCTTCACGGCCAACGCCACCGGTGGGCGCATCGTGACCTGTACGGTCTACAACCAGGCTCCGAACCCCAAGGTCGACCTGCAGGTCGTGAAGAAGTGGGTCATCAACGGCACCGCCTACGACAACGGCTCGCAGCCGTTCGGTGCGGCACAGCTGACCCTCGATGGGCAGAACCGCAACTTCGGCACGAACTACTCGTACGACGTCGGAACGGCCGTTGCGATCGGCGAGACCGTCACCGGCCTGCCGCCCTTCTGCACCAACACGTCGACCGGCACCGGCTCGCACACGATGACGGCGACGCCGAACCCGAACGTGGTCACGATCACGAACACCGTCACGTGCACCACGCAGCTCAAGCTGACGAAGAAGGTCGTGGGCGGCACCGCCGACCCGACCACGTGGACGCTCACCGGCACCGGGCCGCAGGGGTCGCTCGCCGGCCCGAACGCCAAGTCGCCGACGGCGCTCGTGGATGTCACGCCGGGCGTGATCTACACCCTCGCCGAGTCGGGCGGTGACGCTCGCTACACCCAGGAGGTCGTGCCGGGCGCCAACCCGCGCCCGGGCTCGACGGGATCGTGGCACTGCTACCTGCTCAACGCGAACGGCAGCCGCGGCACCGAGTACGACGGCCTGAACGGCGGTGTCACGGTGCAGCTCGGCCAGCACGTCGAGTGTGAGGCGATCAACCAGACCGCCAGCCTCGTGCTGCTGAAGGAGGTCGTCAACGACAACGGCGGCGCAGCGGTGCCGAGCGACTGGAACCTGAAGGCGACGCCCGCCGCGCTGAGCGGCCTCGTGGCGACCACGGTCGCCGGCGCGAGCAGCGCCAGCTCGGCCAACACGATCCAGGTGCGTCCGAACCACACCTACACGATCAGCGAGACCGGCGTGGCCGGCTACCAGCAGGTGAAGCTGCAGCGGCTGGACGGCGCGAACTGGGTCGACGTGGCCGGATGGGATGTCACCGTCGCCGCGAACGGCACGGGCACGTACCGCATCGTCAACGACGACATCGCACCCAAGCTCACGCTCAGGAAGATCGTCGTGAAGAACAACGGCGGCACGGCTCCCGACACCGCATGGACGCTGACGGCGACCTCCGCTGACGGCCCCAACCTGAGCGGTCAGACCGGTGTCAACGGCACCGTGAGCGCGGGAGACGCCTACACCCTCGCCGAGGCGAACGGACCCAGCGGCTACGACTGGACCACCCTGTCGTGCACGGGTTACCCGAACACCACGAAGGCGGCCCCGACGCTGACCCTCAAGCCGGGTGACGACGTCACCTGCACGTTCACCAACGACGACCAGCCGGGGCACCTGACGCTGGTCAAGGTGGTCGACAACGCGAACGGCGGCGACAAGGCCGCTGCCGACTGGAACCAGCACCTGACCGCCACGCTCGGCGCGACGACGCTGACGTTCAACCACAACGAGACCAAGGATGTCGCCGCGGGCACGTTCACGCTCGCCGAGATCAACCAGCTCGCGGGCTACCAGCTCACGAACCTCGTGTGCTCGACGGGCGGCACCTCGCTGGCCAACCCGACGGTCACCGTCGCCAACGGCCAGAACGTCACCTGTACGTTCACCAACTCGTCGCAGAAGCCGACGCTGACGCTCGAGAAGAAGGTCGTCAACGACGGCGGCGGATCGGCGACGGCGAACCAGTGGACGCTGACGGCGAAGAACGAGGCCAACAGCGACACCCCGATCAACGGCACCGGCACCCAGGTGGGCGGCGACCCGCTGCTCGCCGCCATCAGCGGCCAGGTGGTCGCGGGCCGCGCCTACGTGCTCAGCGAGTCCGGCCCGTCCGGCTACTCGCAGGACGGCGCGTGGTCGTGTGTGGTCACCGGCACGCAGACGCCCGTGGCGATCACGGACGGTGCCGTCAAGGTGCCGCTCGCGACGAACGTCACCTGCCGCGTCGTGAACAACGACACCGACGCGACGGGCTCGATCGCCAAGACGGCATCCACTCCCGTCCAGCAGCCCGACGGCAAGTGGTCGATCGACTACACCGTCACGGTCACGAACAACTCGGCCACCGCGTCGTACGCCTACAAGGTGAACGACACCTTCCAGTTCGGCACCGGGATCACCGTCGGGTCGGCGACCGTCGACGCGACCGGCGCTCCCGGGGCGACGCTCACGCCTGGCTGGAACGGGGGGGCGCAGCCGCAGCTGGCCACCGGAACGGTGCCGGCGGGTGTCGGGAACGCCCACGTGTTCGTCATCCACGTCACGGGGATCACGATCGCGGACGCCGTGGCGGACGGGGACGCGTGGAAGTGCGTGACCCCCCAGCCCGGCGGGTTCGCCAACCGGACCGACCTGTTCAAGGCCACCGGCACCACCCCGGTGGGCACCGCGTACGCGTGCAAGGAGCCGGCGTTCCCGAACGTCACCAAGACGGGCACCAACCCGGTGACGCAGAACGCGGACGGCTCGTTCAACATCGAGTACACGATCACGGTCACCAACCCGAGTGCCACGCTGGCGCTTCAGGTGAACCTCCTCGACACGTTCCCGGCGGTGCCGGCAGGCTGGACGCTGACCACGGACGGCGGCAACTGGAAGGTGGCCGCCCAGGGCTCGGCACCCGCACCGATCAGCCCGACGTTCGCTCCCGGCGGTGGGGGCCTGCTCTGGCAGGGCCCGCTCCCCGCGAACACGAGCTACGTCTACAAGGTGACCGGCACGCTGCTTCCGTCGACGGATGCCGCGAGCATCGGTGACTGCGCGGCCCAGGCCGGCCTCAAGAACAAGGCGCGTGTCGTGTCGGGCGAGGTGACCAAGGACGCCGAAGGCTGCGTCACCGTGGTCCTCCCGCCGGTGAGCGTCTCGAAGACGGACGGCACGGTCACGCAGCTCGACGGTGGCGACTGGCAGATCGACTACACCGTCACGGTGACGAACTCCAGCCTGACCACGGGTACGGTCTACACGCTGAGCGACACCCCGGACCTCGGCGACGGCTACGACGTCGTGAGCGCGGACTGGCAGGGCACGGCACCGTTGGCGAACACGCCGATCGAGGCCGGCGGGTCCGACCAGTACGTCTACCGCATCGTGGCGTCCGTCATCCCGCCGGATGACGAGTCGCCGGCGCCGTCGCTGGAATGCGTCCCGGGTGAGGGAGGGGCATTCCACAACATCGCCAAGGTGGTGTACCCCGGCGGCTCGAAGACCGATGACGGGTGCGCCGAGCCTGCATCGCCCGAGGTGACGAAGGACTCCGGTTCGATCACGCAGGACGGCACCGACTGGGTGCTGACCTACACCGTGACCGTCAAGAACCCGAGCACCATCGGCCTGTGGTACTCGCTGACCGACTCGCCGCTGGCGCTGCCGGCCGGTGTGACGGCGCAGAGCTGGACCGCAGCAGGGCCTGCCGCCCTCAACGGTGGCACCTTCACGGCGCCGGGCACGGCCTTCGACGGCGACGCGAACAAGCTCGTCGGCACGGGCACGCTCCCGGCCGGGGCATCCCATGTGTTCACGATCACCGCGAAGGTGAGTCTCGCGAACGACGTCAAGAGCTCCGACCTCGTGTGTGGTCAGCGTCCGGGTACGGGCGTCTGGAACAGCGCCACGGTCGACAACGGCGTCGGTTCCGACACCGACGACGCGTGTGACGGCATCCAGCTGCCCAAGGTGGGCATCGAGAAGTCGGATGCCCTCGTTCAGCAGAACGCCGCCGGTGAGTGGGAGCTCGCGTACGCGATCAA
>Ga0160450_101127_pt1 | contig 10813 bp, 8 predicted proteins | sample HID1975K_E1MG_FD_108257 | JGI IMG/M metagenome (GOLD analysis project Ga0160450, IMG submission 108257) | Enriched soil microbial communities from UW Madison campus, WI, USA - HID1975K_E1 MG | ecosystem: Environmental > Terrestrial > Soil > Unclassified | place: USA: Madison, Wisconsin | collected...
CACGACGACGACCTCGAACTCGCCGGGCTGGGCGTCGGCGAGCATGCGCTCGAGGCCGATCCGCACGAGCGGGCCCTCGTCGTGCGCGGGGATCACGATGCTCATGCGGGTCATCGGGCCACCTCCGCGGGTGCGGCGCGTGCCGCCCGTGCGGCGACGGCCGGCGGACTCTCGGTCAGCAGCCAGGCGCCGACCGCGAGCAGGAGACACAGGACGAAGAAGGTCTGATAGAACCCGAACGCGTCGTAGAAGAACAGCGCCGCCGCGTAGCCGACGACGGCGGCGGTGACGGCGAACGCGAGCAGCGCGTAGCGCGGTTCGTCGCGGGCCGTGGTGAAGGCCCAGCGCACGAGCATGAGCACGGGTGTCAGCATGAACACCGCCAGGCCCGCGACTCCCACCGCCCCCGACTCCATCAGCGTGCCGAGCACCTGGTTGTCGAGGATGAACGCGTTCGCCTCGTCGCCGACGACGATGCGGCTGCCCATCCCGGTTCCGAAGAACGGGCTCGCGGCCACCTGCTGCATGGCAGGCCCGAGGTCGGCGAGGCGACCGGCGCCCGTCATCCCCGGTGACGTCTGCTGCGACGCGATGAGGGAGTCGATGTCGAGGAACGAGGCGAAGAGCGTGTCGAACATCTTCGGCACCAGGAGGAACCCGAGGACGAGGGCCGGCAGCGACAGTGCGATCAACGTGACGCCGAGCCACGGCCGCAGCAGCAGGGTCAGCAGCAGCATCACCCCGAGCACGACCACGGCCGTGCGAGACACGGCCGTGAGGACTCCGACCAGCAGCACCGCGACCACCCCGCCGTAGAGGATCCGGCGGCTGAGGTCGTTGTGCGGCCGCTGCGCATACTGTGCGAGGTAGATCGCGAGCGGGATCAGCATGGCGAGCATCACCGACAGCGCGATCGGATGCTGCGCCGAGCCGTAGGAGCGGAACCCTCCGGCGCGGAAGGTCTCGCTGTCGTCGGCGAGCAGCTTCAGCGGCAGCACGGTCGCCAGGCGCCAGAAGAGGTTGACGCGGGTGATGCGCTCGAAGATCGCCAGCACCGCGACGATCGTGCCGCACCACACCAGCGCGGTGATGAGGCCGAGGACGAGCCTCTCGGTGGTCAGCAGCTGGCGTGCGATGTAGAACGTCGACAGCAGGATCAGGAAGTTCAGCAGGGCGCCGGCCGCCGTGGACGCGAGGCCGGCCGTCACCAGCTCGGGGCCGTTCGCGATGATCGACACGAGCAGGGTCGCGACGAAGATGCCGATGGGCCACCCGAAGGCGACCGGGCGCCACGTGCGGGTGCGGTCCAGGGCGAGTGCCGCGACGACGGCGACCAGCAGCAGGATGAGCACGACGCGGTAGGGCTCCAGCGCGAAGGGCAGCGGAATCGGCAGTGCGTAGCGGCGCACCGGCACGAACATGATCACCGCGACGAGGACGGCGAGGCCCCCGACCCACGAGAACACCAGTCGCCGCGCCAGGAACAGCAGGGCGACCGTCAGCAGCGTCGCGCCGGCCGTCAAGGGCGGGAGCAGCAGCACCGCGGCCAGGGCGACGCCCGCGACGACGACGATCGCCACGGTCTGCCGGAGGAAGGCCGGCCGTGCACCGCGACCGGCAGCCGCCGTGGGCATCGGCGTCGCGGGGGGCGTCGGCGTCGTGCGGGGCGTCGGCGTCGGACCGCGCGGAGCCTCGATGGACATGCGATCCCCGGTTCAGGCCGTGTGCGCCGGTTCAGGCTCGCCGATCAGGTGATCGTCGTCGGGCCCGGTCGTCGCCTCGGTCTCGGTGGCGCCGTCCGCCTCTGTGGGCGCACGCCGATCCCGACGAGCCTCCGCTCGCGCGGGCGGGGTCGCCGGCGCGTCGTCGTCGGGATCCTCGGGCGTCTCCGCGCGCTCTTCGGCGGTGCGACGGCGGCGTCCGCCACGCACTCCGGCCACGACGAACGCCGCGACGACGAACAGCAGGAAGACGCCCAGGAACGTCAGCACGATCGGGATGGCCGGGTTCGAGCCCTCGACCTCGGTCGCCGACGGCGAGTCGAGCACGGTGATCTCGACGCGTTCCGAGTCGGGCAGCTTGGCCTTCTCCTGCTCGGCCGCCATGTTCGCGACGAACAGGTCGGCCGCCGTCTGAGAGATCTCTTCGGCCCGCTGAGGGTCGAGCGACGCGCCCATCACCGCGAGGATCGGCAGCGAGTAGCGTCCAGGGAACGCCTCGTCACCGCCGGGCTGAGTGGTGCGCCGGAGCGCGGTGAGGGCATCGGTGTCGGCGAAGTCGCCGACGGACTGCTCCACATCGTGCCGCATGTCGGTGCCGCTGATGATGTAGGCGTACAGGATCGTCTTCGAGGTCAGGTCGGCCTCTTCGGGCTGCGTCTGGCCTTCGACGAGCTGCTGGCCGGGGATCACGGCCTGGTACATGTCGCTGGCCGGACTCGACACCAGGAGCGTGGTCTCGGCCGTGTACTGCTCGATCGCCCGGGACTGCACGCGCCCGTCGACGATCGTGTAGCCGGCGATGAGCGCCGCCGCCGCGGCGACCACGACACCGACCGCGAGCAGCCACTTGCTGTTCCAGAGGACCTTCAGGTAACCGGGTACGACCATGATCTCGCTCCCTGCTCGCCCCCCGCGGGCGACTCGTCGGATGCGCGCCGCCGTGGCGATGTGGAGTGGATGCCGTCCGCTCGCGGATCAGCCCCCGCTCTCATCCTGCGCACGGAGGGGGTCCCGTGTGTTGCTGGAGTGTTAAGGGCTTGGGACAATTCGGTGCCAGTGCCCCCGGAGACCTTGCACCCCCGGTGCGCACCACCCCACTCTGGTCGCAGACGCTGGACCTCAGCGTCGTGCGAAGGGGCGGGGGGCCGCCCTCCGCCCGTGAGTCCGGGGGGTCGGCATGCGGGTGCTTCTCTCGTTTCCGCACGCGCTGGGCGCGCCGGGGATCGGCACGACGGCCTGGCATCAGGTCGATTCGCTGGTCTCTGCCGGGCACGACGTGCACGTCGTCGCCGCGAGCATCGCCCGACCGCTGACCGGTGCGGCCTCGGTGACGACATCGCTGTCGGCGAAGAGCCTCCGGGTGCCCCACAAGGCCGTCGGACGCGATCGCGCGTTCCGCTGGCACGATGCGGTCGCGCGCAGCGTGCTCGCACGCACGCCGGTGGACATCGTCCACCTGTGGCCGCTGGCGCCGGGCCTGACGGCTGAGGCCGCGCGCGAGGCGGGCATCCCGGCGGTGAGAGAGGCCCCCAACACGCACACCCGGCACGCCTGGCGCGTCGTGGCCGCCGAGATCGACGCTCTCGGCTACCCCGCCGACCGGACCGCGCACACCCACCACGCGGCGCACCTCGCGATGGAAGAGGCGGAGTGGGGTGCGGTCACCGGCGTCCTGGCACCGTCGGCAGCCGTCGCCGACTCGTTCATCGCCGCGGGAGTGGAACCGCACCGCGTCCTGCGCCACCGGTACGGCAGACGTCCCTCGCCGCGCCGCGCGGTCGCTCGCGATGCCGATGCGCGCCCGTTGCGGGCGGTGTACGTGGGGCTCGGCGAGCCGCGCAAGGGTCTGCATCACGGACTGCGTGCGTGGCTGGACTCGCGCGCGGCCGACGAAGGCACCTTCACCATCGTGGGCAGGATGCTGCCGGCTTACGCCCGGATGCTCCAGCCGCAGCTCCAGCACCCGAGCGTGAGGGTCGCGGGCTTCGCGGACGACGTCGACGCGGCGCTGTCCGCGGCCGACGTGCTCGTGCTGCCGACCCTGGAGGAGGGCAGTGCCCTCGTCACCTACGAGGCGCAGGGGATGGGGTGCGTGCCGCTCGTGTCGACCGCTGCCGGCGCCGTGATGGACGACGGCGTGCACGGCCTGCTCCACAGCCCCGGCGATGTGGCCGCGCTGACGCAGCACTTCGACCGGCTCACGGAGGATCGCGCCGCTCTCGCGGAGCTGAGCTCGGCGGCCCTCGCGCACGCCGAAGAGCTGTCATGGGACCGCGCGTGCGAACACCTCGTGCTCGCCTATGAGGCGGCGATCGACCTGGCGAGGAGCACTCATGCCGTCGCCGTCTGACATCACGGTCATCGTCTGTTCGCGCAACCGGCCGGCGATGCTGCGCGGAGCGCTCGCCGCGATCCTCGCAGCGTCGCCCGAGGCCGCCGAGGTCCTGGTGGTCGACAGCGCCAGCGACGGAACCGACACGCGCGCCGCGGCCGAGGCCGCCGGTGTGGCGTGCGTGCGGTCCGCACGGGGGCTGAGCGTGGCGCGCAACGCGGGGATCACGGCATCCACACGTCCGATCGTGGTGTTCACCGACGACGACTGCCGGCCGACCGACGGCTGGATCGAGCGGCTGCTCGCCTGCTTCGACGACGCCGAGGTCGGCGCGGCGACGGGACGCATGCTCGACCACACCCAGGCGTCCGACGCGCCGTACTCGCGCGCGGAGCGCTACCACGCGCCGGTCTCGGGCATCGATGCCGGGCACGGTGCGGTCATGGCGTTCCGCCGGGAGCTGCTGCTGCGCCTCGGCGGGTTCGACGACGTGATGGGGGCCGGCCAACGCCTCGCGGGCGCCGAGGACCTCGACATCTTCGTCCGCATCCTGCGCGCCGGCAGCGATGTCGTGCATGACGCCCGCTGCGTCGTCCTGCACGCCAACACCCGCGAGGGCGATGCCTATGTCGAGCTGCATCGCGGCTACGGGCTCGGGCTCGGAGCGCTGACGGGCAAATGGTTGCGGCTGGATCCGCTGTTCGGCCTGCGGGTGGGGTGGCGACTGGCCGGACGCGCCGTCGCCCGGATCGTCAGGGCCGGGCGCCGCGGGGCGCCGACCGCCGCCGACCGCGCCCTGCTCGCGGGGATGCTGCGCGGGGTGTGGGAGGTGCGCGGGCTGCGTCTGGTCGGTGAGCGGTTCGTGCCGCCGTGGGGCGGCGACGATCTGCCGGTGCTGCGTGCGGAAGGAGTCCCGACATGACCCGACGACCCGTCTCGATCGACATGGTGCGCACCCTCGACGAGCAGAAGATCAGCACGAGCATCGCGTACGAGGCGATGCATGCCGGCGCCGTCCTGGTGATCGACGGAGCGCCGTTCCTCCGCCCCGACGGTCGCATCGACCGCGAGCTCGTCCACGCGCACATGCGGCGGTGCCTGGACCGGGTGCCGGAGTGGCGCCTGCGGCTGATGCACTCCCCGCTGGGCGTCACGACGCCGGCCTGGGTGCTCGACGAGCGCTTCGACCCCCGCGATCATGTCGCCTTCGAGGAGGAGCCCGTCGAACTCACCGCGGGAACGGCGCGGCGCCTGACCGGCGCGGGCGGCCCGCCGCTCCCGAGAGATCGGCCCCTGTGGGACCTGCGCATCGCTGTGCTCGACACCGGCGAGCTCGCGGTCGGCGCGCGCATGCATCACGTCGTCGGCGACGGCGAGTGGGGCTTCAGCGTCATCCGCCGGCTCACGGCACCGCAGCCCGAGCCGGTCGACACCCGCACGGCCGTCGAGTGGGGGTCTGGTGGGCGACCGCCGCGCACCGCGATGGCCATCCCCCCGTTCGCCCTGCGGGCCTTCCTCGTGCAGCAGGCATCGTTCCGCGGCGGGTGGCACGACTACTGGCGCAAGCCCTTCGTCAAGCGGGTCAAGCGCGTGGCCTCGCGCAACTCCGCGCCGCTGCGCGAGTGGTGGATCACGCGCACCGGACTTCGCGACAGGATGCTGCCGCCCACGCACGCGGCGGCCTTCGACGTCGTCGCATCGCCGGCCGCACGCCGCGCCGCACGGCTGCGGGGGACCCTCAACGATCTGCTCGTGGCATCCGCGCTCGGTGCGGTCGACGACGACGACAGGGGCCTCGACATGCTCGTGCCGGTCTCGCGTCGCAGGCGCGGCAGCGGGGACGGCGTGCGCAACCACATCTCCATGGCTCGCGTGCACGTCGGTCCCGGCTCGACGCTGCCGGAGCGGGTGGCGGAGGTGCGCGGAACCGTGCGCAACGAGGTGCGCGGCGAGCCCGTCGCGACCCCGCACGGGCGCATGCTCGGCTACGCCACGATCATGTCGCTGTCGGAGGAGCCGCTCTGGTTCGGCGAGGCGAAGGTGAACCGCGTCATCGTGTTCCCGGTCGGCGACCCCCGCAGCGAGCTCTCGGCGTTCGGCGTCGTCTACGACGGGATGCTGTCGGTCACGCTCGTCTCGCGGCTCGAGCTCGACGTCGCGCGCATGGGCGACAGCATGCGACGCGATCTGGAGAGCCCGCCTCTGGCCGACACCGGCGCAGCGACGGGCGCGCGCGACGCAGACCCCCGGGAGGCGGCATGAACCGCACGTTCAGAGCCCTGGGCTCGGTCCTGGACCCTCGGGTGTACGTCCACCTGCTGAGGCTCGCGCACTTCTACGGGTACGCGCACGTCTCGCAGGTGCGCCGCCTGACCCGCGGTCCGCAGGTCTCGTTCGCGCCGAACGTGTCGTTCCGCAATGCGGAGCGGATCACGATCGGCGCAGGCAGCCACATCGGCGAGTACTCGACGATCTGGGCGGGCAACACGACGGGACGCATCACTCTCGGCGAGAAGGCGCTGCTGGCGCCCCGCGTCACGATCACGGCCTCGAACTACGGCATGGTGCGGGGGACCCCGCCGATGGACCAGCCCAAGATCGAGCAGGACATCGTGATCGGCTCGGGCACGTGGCTGGGCGTGGGGGTCGTCGTGCTGGCCGGTGTGACCATCGGGGACGGCGCGATCGTGGCGGCCGGCGCCGTCGTGACCACAGATGTGCCGCCGAACGCGATCGTCGGCGGGGTGCCGGCCAAGGTGATCGGCTGGCGTCCCGAGGCCGCCCCGGCCGTCCCCCCTGGCGACGACCTCGGTGACGCGGTCCCTGTCGGCGGGTCGGCCACCGTCCCGGCCGCCCGGGAGGTGGCATGAGCACCCCCGCGGTGGACGTCGTCATCGTCAACTACAACACCCGCGAACGGACCCTCGAGTGCCTCGAGGCGCTGTACGCGCAGGCGATCCCCGGAGTGCGGGCGGTGCTCGTCGACAACGGCTCGACGGACGGCAGCGTGCCGGCGATCCGCGCCGCCTATCCGCAGGCGACGATCGTGGAGGCCGGCGAGAACCTCGGCTTCGCGCGCGGCGTCAACCTCGGGGTCGCCGCGGCTGACGGCGAGGTGGTCCTGCTGCTGAACCCCGATGCGTCGGTGTTCCCCGGCTCGATCGAGGCGCTGCTGGCCTTCGCGCAGCAGCACCCCGAGCACGGACTGTACGGCGGCCGAACGCTTCGCGCCGATGGCACGCTGGACCCGTCGTCCTGCTGGGGTGCACCGTCGCTGTGGTCGCTGCTCTGCTTCGCGAGCGGGCTGTCGACGCTCTTCCGCGGATCGGCCGTGTTCGACCCCGAGTCCCTCGGCGGGTGGGCGCGCGACACGGTGCGCGAGGTGCCCGTCGTCACCGGATGCCTGCTGCTGGTCCGCCGGGTGGACTGGGAGCGGATCGGGGGCCTGGACGAGCGGTTCTTCCTGTATGGCGAGGATGCCGAGTTCTCCCACCGCGCACGGTCGCTGGGCCTGCGTCCCGTCATCGTGCCCGACGCCGTCATCCGCCACGACGTCGGCGGGTCCACGGCGTCCAGCGGTCGCAAGATGGCCATGGTCATGGCCGGCAAGGTGACCTATCTGTGGACGGTGTGGTCGCCGGTGCCCGCGCTCGCCGGGGTGCTGCTGCTGCAGGCAGGGGCGGGAGTGCGGGCCCTGCTCGAGACCCTCACGCGCGCCTCGCGTCGCACCTGGCGGGACGTGTGGGGCCACCGCAGGTCGTGGCGGGCCGGCTATCCGGCGGCCGAGCGCACCCTCTTCGGACGCGTCCCGAGGCCGACCCCGGGACTCGTGGTGCAGGCGGAGCCCGCCTTCCGCACCGAGCATGCCAACCCCTACACCGGGCGGCTCTACCGCGCGCTGCAGAGCCGCGGCGCCCGCGTCAGCGACCTCAGCTACTGGCGGCTGGTCGCCCAGCCGACGGACGTCGTACACCTGCACTGGCCCGACCTGTCGTTCCTGTCGGGTTCGCGGCGCAGCATCCACGTCGCCCGGCTGGCGATCTTCTACGGCGCCTTGCGCGCAGTGCGCCGGCGCGGCACGGTGCTCGTCTGGACGGTGCACAACGTCTCGTCCCACGAGGCCCGCTCGACCCCGCGGGTGCGCCGGGCCGCCGAGAGGCTGCTGCTGCGCAACGTCGACGGCATCATCGGGCTGACCCAGCAGGGGGTGGATGCCGCACGCGACGCCTACCCGGCGCTGCGGCAGATCCCGGCCGCCGTGACGCCGCACGGGCACTACCGCGACGACTACGAGTTCGGCGTCCCGCGTGACGTGGCGCGCGCCGCACTGGATCTGCCGCCGCACGATCCCGTGATCGCGACGGTGGGGCAGTTGCGTCCCTACAAGAACATCCCGCACCTCATCCGGGTGTTCCGCACACTGGACGTCGAGGCGACCCTGCTGGTCGCGGGCAGGCCGTCGCCGCCGGAGCTCGCCGACGAGATCCGCCGCGCCGCGGCCGGCGATCCCCGCATCGTGCTCGACCTGAGGTTCGTGCCCGACGACGAGATCCCGGTGGTGCTGGGCGCGGCGGACCTGGTGGCCCTGCCCTACACCGACATCCAGAACTCGGGATCGGCGATCCTCGCCTCTTCGGCCGACCGGCCCGTCCTCGTGCCCGAGCTGGGAGCGATGGGCGAGCTGCGCGAGCAGCTGGGCGCGGACTGGGTCCGCACGTATCGGGGCGACCTGGACGCCGCGCAGCTCGAGGACGCGCTGGCGTGGGCGACCGCGGCCGGGCGGCCTCAGCGTGCCGATCTCTCGGCGCTCGACTGGGATGCCATCGCCGCGCAGACGATGGACGCGTACCGGCGGTTCCAGGGCCGGCCGCGACGGCGCAGCACCGCACAGGCGCCCGTGACGACCGAAGGAGACCGCACATGAACCGCACCCGCCCCCGCTGGGCCGCTCGCCCGCGACTCTCGGCCGCCGCCGCGGCGGCGCTCGTCGTCTCGCTGCTCGTCGCGCCGCAGTCCGTCGTGGCCGCGCCGCTGCCCGCCGGCCGCTACGTGGTGTCGGTCGCCGACGGGGTCGACGCCGACGCGCTCGCCCGGGCGGCGGGCTTGGACGTGGACCGTCGGTTCTCGGCCGCGGTCCAGGGGTTCGCCGTCGAGCTGACCGCCGCCGAGGCCACCGCCCTCGCGCGGGATCGGCGCATCGCCGGGATCACCGTGGACGTGCCCGTCGAGGGGCAGGCGCAGACGGTGCCGGCCTCGGTGCGGACGGTCGAGGCCGACGAGCCTCCTGTGCGCGCCGGGGACGGCGTCACGTCATGGACCGGACCGGCCGTGGCCGTCGTGGACTCCGGCGTCAACGCCCACTCCGACTTCAACCTCCGGCGCGCGGTCAACTGCCTCGGCACCGGCGACGAGCGCGACGGCAACGGCCACGGCACGGGCGTGTCGGGGTACATCGCCGCGTACGACAACGACTTCGGCACCGTCGGGGTCGCACCCGGCGCCCCGATCTACTCGGTGCGAGTGCTGGACGACGACAACCGCGGCTCGTTGTCGACGATCGTGTGCGGACTGGACTGGGTGGCAGAGAACGCGGCGGCCTACGGGATCAAGGTCGTCAACCTCAGCCTCGCCACGACGGGCTCGGACGATCAGAACTGCGGGTACTCCAACCGCGACGTCCTGCACCAGGCCGTGTGCGACCTGGTCGCGCAGGGAATCGTGGTGGTCGCGTCGGCGGCCAACTCGTCCAAGGACCTCGCCGGCTTCGTCCCGGCGTCGTACGACGAGGTGCTCACCGCGACGAACGTCGCCGACTACGACGGCGCTCCGGGCGGCAAGGGCTCGCCCCCGTGCGCGGTGACGCCGCCCGACGACTCGCCCGCGCCGAGTTCGAACTTCGCGGTGTCGGCGGCCGATCAGGCCCACACCGTCGCCTCGCCCGGGGTGTGCCCGTACACGACCCTGAAGGGCAACCGGTACGGTGTCATCCAATCCGGCACCAGCATGTCGGCGGCCGCCCTGAGCGGCGTCGTGCTCGACTGCTTCGCCGGTGGCGCCTGCGCCGGACGCACGCCGGCCGAGGTGAGGGCGATCATCGTCGGACAGGCGTCCGCGTCGGCAGCGCGCGGCCACCGTTTCACGGGGGACCCGCTCTCGCCGGTCTCGGGCAAGTACTACGGGTATCTCGCCTCGACGGTCCCGGCCGGCGCCGGTCCGACGCCGACTCCGACTCCGACTCCGACTCCGACTCCGACTCCGACTCCGACTCCGACGCCGACGCCGACTCCGACTCCGACCCCGACGCCGGACCGGACGCCGCCGACGGTCGTCATCACGTCACCGGTGTCAGGGAGCACGGTGTCGGGATCGGTCGTGGTCGTCTCGACCGCGACCGACGACACCGGCGTGTCATCGGTCGCCTACTGGTCGGGCACGACCCGCCTCGCCGTGGCCGCACGGCAGCCGGACGGCACGTGGAGCGCGACGGTGAACTCGACGGCCTACCCCAATGGCGGGTACACCGTCGTCGCGAAGGCGACCGATGGGGCCGGCAACGTCGGCACGAGCGCGGTCGCCAGGTTCACCATCCGCAACTGACCATGCCCGCACCTCGCCCACCGCGACCGATGTGAGAAGAGGACCCATGGAAGACACACGCGCCGAACGATGCGTCAGCCCGCGGAAGGGGACGGATCGACGAGGATCTCGGTGATCGGATGCGGCTACCTCGGCGCGGTCCACGCCGCGGCGATGGCGGATC
>Ga0160450_101131_pt1 | contig 10725 bp, 9 predicted proteins | sample HID1975K_E1MG_FD_108257 | JGI IMG/M metagenome (GOLD analysis project Ga0160450, IMG submission 108257) | Enriched soil microbial communities from UW Madison campus, WI, USA - HID1975K_E1 MG | ecosystem: Environmental > Terrestrial > Soil > Unclassified | place: USA: Madison, Wisconsin | collected...
GCACACCGGTTCGCAGGCGCCGCAGTCCACGCACTCGTCGGGGTGGATGTACAGCGAGCGGTCGCCCTCGTAGATGCAGTCCACCGGACACTCGTCGATGCAGGCGCGGTCCTTGACGTCCACGCACGGGAGCGCGATGACGTAGGTCACGGGACGAGTGCTCCCCGCGAGATGCGCACCTGCTCGTCGCGCGGCACGACCTTGACGCGCTCGCGCGTGTGCTCGTGGGTCGCGCCGAGCTCGCGCTCGTGCGCGTCGAGGGCGAGCCAGCCGTCCCACGTCGTGAACTCGACCTCGCGCTCGTCGAGCAGCTCGAGCACGTCGCCGTCGACCGTGGGCGCGGTCAGGCGTCCGCCCTCGGCGTCGGCCACGAGGTGCGCGATCGTCTCCATCGCGTCCGACTTGGTGTGGCCGATGAGGCCGACCGGACCGCGCTTGATCCAGCCCGTCGCGTACAGCCCGGCGATCACCGGCGCGTCCTCGTCGCCCGTGGTCGCGGCATCCTTCACACGTCCCTCGACGTTCGAGACGACACCCGCGCGCACGTCGAACGGCGCGTCGATGACGGGCGAGCCGTAGTAGCCGACGGCCCGGTACACCTGCTGCACCGCGAACTCGCGGAACTCGCCGGTGCCCTGCACGCGCCCGTCGCCGATCGGCTCGGTGCGCTCGAAGCGGATGCCGCTCACGCCGGTCTCGGGCGAGCCGAGCACCTCGACCGGCGAGTGGTAGAAGTGCAGGTGCAGACGGCGGCTCGCGCCGGTCGCCTCACGCGTGCGCCAGCTGTTCAGGATGCGGAGCATGACCTTGAGCTGGTTGTTCGCGGCGTTCGCGGGATCGGCGTCGACGAAGTCCTCGTCGTGCACGACGATGTCGACGTCGGGCACCTCGCCGAGCTCGCGCAGCTCGATCGGCGTGAACTTGATGTCGCCCGGGCCGCGACGGCCGAACACGTGCACGTCGGTGACGGCCGAGGATTCGAGGCCGGCGAGCACGTTGTCGGCGATCTCGGTGGCGCGCAGGTCGACGGCGTGCTTGGCGAGCACGCGGGCGACGTCGAGCGCCACGTTGCCGTTGCCGATGACCGCGACCTCGCGCTGGTCCAGCGGCCACCCGGTGGGCACGTCGGGGTGGCCGTCGTACCAGGCCACGAAGTCGGCGGCGCCGAACGAGCGGGGCAGGTCGATGCCGGGGATGTCGAGCGCGGCATCGCGGATCGCGCCGGTCGCGAGGATCACGGCGTCGTAGCGCTCCTGCAGCTCGGCGATCGAGATGTCGCGGCCGACCTCGACGTTGCCGATGAACCGAGTGGTGCCGGCATCCAGCATCTCGTGGAGCGAGTTCACGATGCCCTTGATGCGGGGGTGGTCGGGCGCGACGCCGTACCGGATCAGACCGTACGGCGAGGGCAGCGACTCGAACAGGTCGATGCGTGCTTCGACAGGCTCAGCATCCGGTCCCTGAGCTTGTCGAAGGGCGTTCGTGAGGATGTTGCCCGCGTAGATGCCGGCGGGACCGGCGCCGACGATCGCGACGCGGAGGTTCTGGAGGTTCGACGAGGTCACTGTGCCGGGGCCTTTCGGGTGCTGCCCGCGGTGCGCGCGAGCGGGTCGTACGTGTCGAGTTCGAGGGTCTTGAGGTCGGCGGGCGCGTACGGGCTCAGCCGCACGACGTCGCCCACGACCACGACCGCGGGGGAGCGCACGCCGCGCGCGGCGGCCTGGTGCGCGATGGTCGCGAGGGTGCCGACGGTCACGCGCTGGCCGGAGCCGTAGCCGTCTTCGACGATCGCGACGGGGCAGTCGCCGCCGCGCTCGCCGCGGGCGAGCGTGATCGCCGAGTTCGCCAGGGTGCCGACGCCCATCAGCAGCACCACGGTGTGGTCCCGCCCGCCGCCGAGCGACTCGATCTGGTCGTGCGCGGTCGCGACCGTGAACGCCGTCGCGACCCCGCGGTGCGTCAGCGGGATGCCGGCGACCGCGGGCACCGAGACGGCGCTGGTGATGCCGGGCACCACCTCGACGACCACGCCCGCCTCCTGGCACGCGAACAGCTCTTCGCCGCCGCGGCCGAAGACGTAGGGGTCCCCGCCCTTGAGTCGCACGACCGTCTTGCCGTCGCGTGCGAGCTGCACGAGGAGCGCGTTGATGGCGTCCTGCGGCACGGCGTGGTGGCCGGGGCGCTTGCCGACGTCGACGACCTCGGCGCGCAGATCCACGCCGTCCGCCGCGAGCCCGTCGAGCACCGCGCGGGCACCGAGGCGGTCCGCGACGATCACGTCGGCGGCCTCGAGCGCGCGCAGCCCCTTGAGGGTGAGCAGCCCGGCGTCGCCGGGGCCGGCGCCGACGAGCCAGACCTTGCCGGTGGGCGGGGCGGCAGCATCCGTCGCTCCGGGATTCGGGGATTCGCTCCGTTTCCGGATGCCGGCGGCCGGGGACTCCGGAAAGCGCGCGGAACTCCGAGATTCGGAGTCGCGAGGAGGGCGGGTGGGCGAGGTCATCGGGCGCCCCCTGTGACGAGGAGTCCCCGGCGCTTCAGCATCCGCCGCTCCAGCGGGCCGAAGAAGACCAGCTCGATGAGGATGCCGATGGCGAGGATCACGAGAATCGTGCCGAGCACGCCGGCGAGGTCGGCGAGCTCGCGCGACTGCTGGAGCATCGACCCGAGGCCGAAGCCGATCGTGCCGCCCATCGCGATGATCTCGGCGGCCATGAGCGACCGCCACGAGAACGCCCAGCCCTGCTTGAGCCCGGCGAGATAGCCGGGGAGCGCGGCGGGAAGGATCACGGCGGTCGCGAGCTGCCAGCGCGAGGCGCCGAGCACGGTGCCCACGCGGCGCAGCTGCGGCGGCACCTGGTCGATGCCGGCGATGAGGCCGTTCACGATCGACGGGATCGCGCCCATGAGGATCACGAAGTACACGGTGGCGTCCGACAGGCCGAACCAGATGATCGCGGCGGGCACCCAGGCCACCGACGGCAGCACCTGCAGGCCCGAGATGATGGGGCCGACGGCGCGCCGGATGGGGCGCACCTCGGCCAGCAGCAGCCCGATCGGAGTGCCCACGACGATCGCGATAAGGAAGCCGATGATGCCGCGCTCGAGGCTCGTCGTGACCGCCTGCTGCAGACGGCCCGAGTCCCACGCGTCGCCGAGCGCCGCCGCGACGTCGGCCGGACCCGGCACGATGTCGGGCCGCGGGTGTGCGATGACGACGTACAGCTGCCACACCACGACGAGCAGGATCACGAAGACGACGGGGGGCAGCACGCTCGACGCGAACCGGCGCCAGCGACCGGGGCCGGCGTCGGCATCGGTCTGCAGGTTGTCGAGGCCGGAGGCGAGGCTGCGCAGGTCGTCGGGGACGACGGGAGCCGGGTCGCCCAGCGAACGGCCCACGACGGTGGGGGTCTCAAGCGGCATTGCGGCGGATCTCCTTGCGCAGCTGGTCGGTGATCTCGACCGACAGGGCGGCGACCTCGGGCGACTCGATGCGGCGCCCGGTGGTCTTGGCGATCCGCCACTCCTGCACGATGCGCCCGGGGCGGCTGCCCATGAGCACGACGCGCTGGCCGAGGCGCGCGGCCTCGCGCACGTTGTGCGTGACGAACACGATGGTGCGGCCGGTGGCGCGCCACACGCGCTCGAGCTCCTCGTGCAGGAGGTCGCGCGTGATGGCGTCGAGGGCCGCGAACGGCTCGTCCATCAGCAGCACGGGCCGGTCCTGCGCCAAGGCACGCGCGAGGGCGACGCGTTGCCGCATGCCGCCCGAGAGCTCGTGCGGACGTTTGTCGGCGGCATCCGCGAGGTTCACCGCATCCAGCAGGGCCAGCGCCTTCTCGCCGCGCTCGGAACGGGGGACGCCGCGCAGGCGCAGCGCCAGCTCGACGTTGCGGCGCGCCGTGAGCCACGGCATGAGCGCCGACTCCTGGAACATGACGGCGGAGCCGCCCGCCGGGGTCTCGATGCTCCCCGCCGTGGGCCGGTCGAGTCCGGCGATGAGGTTGAGGAGCGTGGACTTGCCGCATCCCGAGGCGCCCAGCAGGCAGACGAACTCACCCGGTGCGATATCGAGCGACACGTCGTCGAGCACGACCGGGCCGTTGCCGAACCGCTTGGACACGCCGTCGATGCGGACGGCCGGGGCGGATGCCGCGGCGACAGGCGGGACCGGCGCGACGCCGTCGAAGCTCGGTCCGAGCAGGTTGGCCGGCGTGCCCTTCGAAGGTGAGGCCGCCGCCTCCGGGGCCGCGCTGGCGGACCCGGAGGCGGAAGCGGGAGCGGTGCTCATGTGTCAGTCCTCGCCGAGCCCTGCGGCCGAGACGGTGTCTTCGCCCTCGGCCTTGAGCTGCTTGTTCAGCAGGCGGAGGTCGAACAGGCCGTCGATCGAGCCCTTCTTCTGCGTGCCCGCGTCGATGCCGTTCTGCACGAGCGTCTCGAACGTGTCGGCGACGGGGTCGACCGAGAACGTCACGTGCTCGAGGGCCCGTTCGATGACCGCGTCGTCGAGCGGCTTGCCGGTCTCCTTCTCGATGGCCCCGTTGATGACCGCGGGTGCCTCATCGGGGTTGTCGGCGATCCACTTCACGGCCGCCTCGTGGCCCTTCAGCAGCTCGGCGACGACGTCGGGGTGCTCGTCGAGGAACTGCTTGCGCACCAGCAGCACGGTCGTCGGGAACGCTCCGTCGTCCCACAGGTCCGCCTCGTCCTGCAGCACGTGGGCGCCCGCGTCGAGGATGAGGCGCGACACCCACGGCTCGGGCAGCCAGGCGCCGTCGAGCTGTCCCTGCTGGAACAGGGTCAGCGTCTGCGCGTTCTCGGTGGGCGTGACGTGCACGTCGCCGCCGCCGGAGGTGTCGGTCTGGTAGCCCTCGTCGCCGAGCCACTTTCGCAGAGCGACGTCCTGCGTGTTGCCGAGCTGCGGCGACGCGAGCGTCGTGCCCTTGAGGTCGTCGGGCGAGTCGATGCCGTCGCGCACGACGAGCGCCGCGCCGCCGATCGCCGCGCCCGCGACGATGCGTGCGGACTCGCCGCCGGACTGGATGAACGTGTTGATCGACGGGTTGGGGCCGATGTAGGTCGCGTCGATGGCACCGGCCGACAGTGCCTCGATGGCGGCGGGGCCGGCGTTGAACACCTGCGTCGTGATCTTCACGTCGTCGCCGAGCGCGTCGGCGAACAGGCCCTCCTCGAGGCCGACCAGCGCGGGGGCATGGGTGACGTTGGCGAAGTAGCCGAGGCGCACCTCGCTCACCGACGGGCTGTCGGACGTGGCAGCGGGCTTCTCGTCCGCGGCCGCGGAGGCGCAGCCGGCCATCATCGCCGCTACGAGTCCCAGGGTTGTGAGTGCTGTCGTCGTGCGGATGATCTTGTTCACGGTGTCGCCTCCTTAAGTCGGGTGGTGCTCAATGGGTGGGGGATGTGCGCGAAGGTTCAGTCGCGCACGATGCCGGCGGCGAGCGTCGCGCCGTCGGACGGATGGATCACGAGGAACGAGCCCCCGTGGCGGCTGGTGCGGTACGGCTCGAGCGGCAGGTCGGCCGCCAGGCGCAGCCGCACGCGGCCGATGTCGTTGGTCTGCAGCGCCTGTGCCGGCTCGTGCGTCAACGCGTCGAGGTCGTAGCGGGACTCGATCTGCGCGACGATCGCCTGGACCGTGGCGGTGCCGTGCTTGACGAGGACGCGGATGCCGGGGGTCAGGGGCCGCGCGTCGAGCTGGAACAGCTCGGCGTCGACCTCGCGCTGTGCCGCGGGCAGCGTGCCGGCCGAGACGACGAGCGCTCCGCGGGCGGCGTCGATGTCGGCGTCGAACTCGAGCGACACCGACTGGGGCGCCGTGGCCTCTTCGACCTCGACACCGGCGGCGCGGATGCCGCTGACCGTCGCGGCCGTGCCGGCCGGGAACAGCTCGACGCGGTCGCCGACCCGGACGACGCCGCTCGCGATGCGGCCGGCGACGGCGCGGTAGTCGCGCAGGCGTTCGGCCTCGTCGGGGGCGATCCCGGGCGCGAGCCCGCCCTGCGGGCGCAGCACCAGCTGCACGGGCAGCCGCAGCGGCTCGACCTCGTGCTCGAGTCCATCGGCGGCGGGCAGGGTCTCCAGCAGCTCCAGCAGCGCCGGTCCGTCGTACCAGGGCGTGCGCTCAGACCGCTCGACGATGTTGTCGCCCTCCAGCGCCGACACGGGCAGCACGTGGAGCCCCTCGATGCCGAGCTCGCTCGCGACGGCCTGAGCCTGCGCGGCGACGTCGGCGAAGGCCTCGGCGGAGAACCCGATGAGGTCGATCTTGTTGACCGCCACGATCACGTGGGGCACGCGCAGCAGCGCGACCACGGCGAGGTGCCGACGCGTCTGCTCGAGCACGCCCTTGCGGGCGTCGACCAGCACCACGACGGCGTCGGCGGTGGTCGCGCCGGTGACCATGTTGCGCGTGTACTGCACGTGGCCCGGGCAGTCGGCGAGGATGAACGACCGCGCGCCGGTGGAGAAGTACCGGTAGGCGACGTCGATCGTGATGCCCTGCTCGCGCTCGGCGCGCAGGCCGTCGGTCAGCAGCGCGAAGTCGAACGCGCCGTGCGCGAAGCCGCGGTCGGCCGACGTGCGGGCGACCTGCTCGAGCTGGTCGGCGAGGATCGCCTTCGAGTCGTGCAGCAGACGGCCGACGAGCGTCGACTTGCCGTCGTCGACCGACCCCGCCGTCGCGAAGCGGAACAGCGTGGGGGTGGCGGTGAGCGTTGCGGTCATCAGAAGTACCCGTCCTTCTTGCGGTCCTCCATGGCCGCCTCGCTGAGGCGGTCGTCGGCACGGGTCGCCCCGCGCTCGGTGAGGGTGGAGACGGCGACCTCGGCCACGATGGCGGCGAGGTCGGCGGCATCCGATTCCACCGCTCCCGTGCAGCTCATGTCGCCGACGGTGCGGTAGCGCACGGTGCGCACCTCGACGCTCTCGTCCTCGCGCGGCGGTGAGAACGGGCCGACGGGGCGCCACATGCCGTCGCGGTCGTAGACCTCGCGCTCGTGGGCGAAGTACAGCGGCGGCAGTGCGATGCCCTCGCGCTCGATGTACTGCCACACGTCGAGCTCGGTCCAGTTCGAGATCGGGAACGCGCGCACGTGCTGGCCCGGCGTGTGGCGGCCGTTGTACAGGCTCCACAGCTCGGGGCGCTGGTTGCGCGGGTCCCACTGCCCGAACTCGTCGCGCAGCGAGATGATGCGCTCCTTGGCACGGGCCTTGTCCTCGTCGCGGCGGGCTCCGCCGAAGACGGCGTCGTGCCGGCCCGCGGCGATGGCGTCCAGCAGGGGCACCGTCTGCAGCGGGTTGCGGGTGCCGTCGGCGCGCTCCTGCAGGCGCCCGTCGTCGATGTAGTCCTGCACGCGGGCCACCTCGAGGCGGATGCCGAGGCGCTCGACGGTCTCGTCGCGGAACGCCAGCACCTCGGGGAAGTTGTGGCCGGTGTCGACGTGCAGCACCGGGAAGGGCACCCGGCCCGGCGCGAACGCCTTCGTGGCCAGGTGCAGCACGACGACGGAGTCCTTGCCGCCCGAGAACAGCAGCACGGGCCGCTCGAACTCGGCGACGACCTCGCGGATGACGTGGATCGCCTCGGCCTCGAGCAGGTCGAGCGTCGACAGCGCCGTGGCGGGCGCGGTGGTCGAGAGGGTCATTCGTGCAGCCCGCATTCCGTCTTCGAGGATCCGGCCCAGCGGCCGGATCGGGGGTCTTCGCCGGCGGCGACCGGCTTGGTGCACGGCTCGCAGCCGATCGAGGGATAGCCGAAGCCGACCAGCAGGTTGACCGGGGCCTTGTGCGCGGCGGCGTACTCGAGCACGTCGTCGAAGCTCCACGCGGCGACCGGGTTGACCTTGACCAGGCCGTTGCGCTCGTCCCACGTCACGAGCGGCGTGTTCGTACGGGTCGGCGCCTCGTCGCGGCGGACGCCGGTGAACCACACCTCGTACCCGCCGAGGGCGCCCTGCAGCGGCGCCACCTTGCGGCGCGCGCAGCACAGGCTCGGGTCGCGCTCGAACAGCTTCGCGCCGAACTCGGCGTCCTGCTCGGCGACGGTCTGGTCGGGGGTGATGTCGACGATGCGCACGTCGAGGGCGCGCTGCACCTCGTCGCGCGTCGCGTAGGTCTCGGTGAAGTGGTACCCCGTGTCGAGGAACAGCACATCGACGCCCGGCAGCTGCTCGGCGACGACGTGGGGGAGCGCGGCGTCGGCCATCGAGCAGGCGACGGCGGCGGCATCCACCGAGAAGTTGCGGGCGACCCACGCGACGACCTCGGCGGCGGATGCCTCATGGTCGGTGAGGCTGCCGAGCTCGACGTTGCCCCGCTCGGCGAGCGCCTTGAGCTCCTCCTGCGTGCGCTTGGCGGCGATGCGGGGGGCGAGCGAGACGGTCACTGGAGCGCCTCCTCGTCGGCGCGGTGCGCCCACTGCGCGAACGTCTCGTCGGCGGCGGCATCGCGCTCGGCGAGGAACCGCGTGACGACGCGCTCGGTGTAGTCGGCGATCCCGTCGGCGGCGACCTTCAGACCGCGGACGGTGCGGCCGAGCCCGGCGTCGTCGCGGTCGGCGTTGACGAGCCCGCCGCCGAGGTGCACCTGATAGCCGGGCACCTGCTCGCCGTCGATCGTGACGAGCTGGCCCTTGAGGCCGATGTCGGCGGTCTGGATGCGGGCGCACGAGTTGGGGCAGCCGTTGACGTGGAGCGAGATCGGATGCGGCAGCTCGAACTGCTCGAGTCGCTTCTCGAGGTCCAGCACCGCCGCCGTCGCATACGCCTTGGTCTCGACGATCGCGAGCTTGCAGAACTCGATGCCGGTGCAGGCGATCGTGCCGCGGCGGATGAGGCTCGGCCGGGCCGACAGCCCGAGCTCGTCGAGGCCGGCGATGAAGGGCTCGACGCTCCCCTCGGGGATGTCGAGGAACACGAGCTTCTGGTGCGGCGTCGTGCGCAGCCGCGTCGAGCCGTGGGTCTCGAGCAGGTCGGCGAGCTTCGCGAGTGTCGGGCCCGAGACGCGGCCGACGATCGGCGTGGCACCGATGTAGAAACGGCCGTCCTTCTGCTTGTGCACGCCGACGTGGTCGCCCTGCGTGAGCGGCTTCGGCGCGGCGGGGCCGTCGGGCAGCTCGTAGCCGAGGTACTCGTCCTGCAGCACCTGGCGGAACTTCTCCGTGCCCCACTCCGCGAGCAGGAACTTCAGGCGCGCCTTGTTGCGCAGGCGCCGGTAGCCGTAGTCGCGGAAGATCTGCGCGACGCCGTGCCAGGCCTCGGCGACGCGCTCGGGCGAGACGAACACGCCCAGGCGCTCGGCGAGGCGCGGGGTGGTCGACAGGCCCCCGCCGACCCACAGGTCGTATCCCACCCCGAGCTCCGGATGCTCGACGGCGACGAAGGCGACGTCGTTGATCTCGTGCACCACGTCCTGGCTGGGGTGGCCGGTGATCGCGGACTTGAACTTGCGCGGCAGGTTGGCCAGCGAGGCGTCGCCGATGAAGCGCGACGTGATCTCGTCGATCTGCGCGGTCGGGTCGATGAGCTCGTCGGCGGCGATGCCGGCGACGGGCGATCCGAGCACGACGCGCGGCACGTCGCCGCACGCTTCGGTGGTGCCGAGGCCCACCGCCTCGAGGCGGCGCCAGATCTCGGGCACGTCCTCGACGCGCACCCAGTGCAGCTGCACGTTCTGGCGATCGGTCAGGTCGGCGGTGCCGCGCGCGAAGTCGGTGGAGATGCCCGCGATGACGCGCAGCTGCTCGGTGGTGAGCTGGCCGCCGTCGATGCGCACGCGCATCATGAAGTACTCGTCCTCAAGCTCTTCGGGGGTGAGGGTCGCGGTGCGGCCGCCGTCGATGCCGGGCTTGCGCTGCGTGTAGAGGCCCCATACGCGGAAGCGGCCGTGCAGGTCGGTCGGGTCGATGCTCTGGAAGCCGCCGACGGAGTACACGTTCTCGATGCGCTCGCGCACGCTCAGGCCGTCGTCGACCTGCTTCCACTCCTCGTTGCCGTTGAGCGGGGCCTTGCCGTCGATCTTCCACTGGCCGTTGGGCTTGGACGACGCGCGCGGAGGGCGCACGGCGGCGCGCGGGCGCTCCGCCGCGTGCGGTTCGGTGTCGCTGATGGTCACGGTGCCTCCGGGTGGATCCCGGGGCGCACGCCCCGGGCGGACTCTACCGAGCCCATTCCGTGAGGCTAGAAGCGGCGACCGTGTCGGCCTATCCGAACGTCAAGTGACGTTAACCGGCGTAATCGTGCGTCACACAGTTGCAGCGCGGCGCCTTTGTGGACTCAGTCCGACAACCTGGCGGTCGCGGTGTAGCGATCCACGACGAGGTCGACGAGGGATGCCGGCGGCTCATCGCTCCCGAGCAGCGGAGGAGCGACCGTGGCCGAGCCTGAAAGGGTCACCGCCAGGTCGTGGAAGTACCCCGGCGCCAGCAGGTAGTCGGCGACGACCACGCGATCGCCCGCTGCCGCCACCGCGACGTCGAGCCGCGGATCGGCCGCGGCGAGGAACCCGACGGCCACCTCGCGGCCCAGCCGCTCGCCCAGCATCCGCGCGGTGACGCGGCAGTCCTCGTTGGCACGGTCATCGCTGGAGCCGGCGACCGCGAGCACGAGCGCGTCGTCCGGCCGTGGCGCGACGGTCGCGAGCCGAGCGGCGAGGGCGTCGACGAGTCGTTCGTCGGGTCCGAGCGCGGGCGCGATCGTGACGTCGGGC
>Ga0160450_101141_pt1 | contig 10583 bp, 7 predicted proteins | sample HID1975K_E1MG_FD_108257 | JGI IMG/M metagenome (GOLD analysis project Ga0160450, IMG submission 108257) | Enriched soil microbial communities from UW Madison campus, WI, USA - HID1975K_E1 MG | ecosystem: Environmental > Terrestrial > Soil > Unclassified | place: USA: Madison, Wisconsin | collected...
CTAGTTTCTGCTCGAATTCGATTTCGCGTTTGAGGCCGGCATCCTTTTTCAAGGCTTCCAGTTGCGCCATCTGCTCCTGGAGCGCTTTTTCGGCAGCACGAAACTCTGCAAGTCTGGACACTGTAATCACTCCTGTACGTCGGTCGTGGCAGGGCGTGACGAACATTGAATACGCATAAAAACGCCAGCCACGCGGGTGGGTTCCGCTGTTCGCTGATATCGAGTGTAGTCATTCATGGGTACTTGGTAAACTGCTAACTTTTGTAAGTAAGGCGGGAACTTTCCTAGTTTTGCGTGCGGTATTTTCCGGGTTTTTTGCGCCTGCCCTTCGGCACGTTTAGACCATGGTCCAATGGCCTGTGCCAGAGCCTTTGCGCGATCATTTCAGATGATGGCCGGCGATTGTTCGGCCTTGTCGCAGTGCCGTGGCCAGTTCGTGCCACAGTGTGTAAACTCGCCTCTGATTCTGGATGTTCCCTCGCATGTTTTCCCCTTTCCCCCTCGCCCCTGGGCGCCGTGTTGCCGGCCTGTTCCTGTTGTGTGCCGGCGTCAACGCCCAGGCCGCCGGTTTTCTTGAAGACAGCAGCGCCAAGATTGAAGCACGCAATGTCTATTTCAACCGGGATTTTCGTGACGGCCATAGCAGTTCCAGCCAAGGTGCGTCCAAGCGGGAAGAATGGGCACAAGGTTTCATCCTTAATGTGCAGTCGGGTTATACCCAGGGCCCGGTAGGTTTTGGCGTGGATGCGCTGGGCATGTTCGGTTTCAAACTCGACTCCAGCCAGGCCGACAGTAACAGCGGCTTGCTGCCTTCTTCCGGGCATGATCCTCGGCACTCGGCTGACCAGTACGCGAAGATGGGGCTGGCGGCCAAGGTCAAGGTGTCCAATACCGTGTTCAAGTACGGCTCGATGATGCCCGATGTGCCCTTGCTCAAATACAACGATGGCCGCCTGCTGCCTACCATGTTCCATGGCGCCATGCTCACGTCTGAGGAAGTGCGCGACTTGAAGTTCACCCTGGCCCGCCTGGACAAATACACCGCACGGGATTCGACCGACCGCCAGGACATTCGCGTGCACTGCAAGAACAAGCGCTATGCCTGCGAAATCGAAGCCGACCACTTCGACCTGGCTGGTGTCGATTACCGCTTCAACGAGCGAATCAGTGCCCAGTACCAGGTGGCCAAGCTGGAAAACATCTACCGCCAGCACTTCCTCGGCCTGGTCGCCAGCCAGCCGTTGGCGGTGGGCAGCCTGTCGGCCGACCTGCGCCTGATCAAGAGTGATGACATTGGCAATGCCCGCGCGGGTGCAATCGACCATCGCGCCTTCAGCGGCATGCTCGGCTACAGCCTGGGCGGCCACAAGATCAGTGCCGGCTGGCAGCGGATGTATGGCGACAGCGCCATGCCCTACCTGGATGGCAGCAACCCGTACCTGGTCAACTATGCCCAGGTCAACGACTTCGCCGCCGCTCAGGAGCGTTCCTGGCAGGTGCGTTACGACTATGACTTCAAGGCGCTGGGCGTGCCCGGCCTGACCTTCTTCACCCGGTACATCAACGGCGACAATATCAAGGTGCCGGGCAGCAGCGCCGAAGGCAAGGAATGGGAGCGCGACACCGAGTTCAAGTACCAGGTGCAAAGTGGCACTTTCAAGGATGTCAGCGTGCGCCTGCGTAATTCCACCTACCGCAGCAACTATGAAAAGTGGGCGCGTGACATGGATGAAACACGTGTCATTGTCAGCTACAACTTCTCGCTGTTCTAGACGTCGCAGGGCAACGCATTCAACACTGCTGGCGGGGGATGCAGGCGAGACCTTTGACACCCCGTCGGGTGAAGAAGCGGCCAAGCCGGTATCCCGTGCAATGGTGCTTTACCATGTGGTGCGGTTTTTAATATTGACAGCCCGATTTGAAAATATCTTCGCCTGCCAGTTGTACCCGGGGGCTGTGCCCCTCGCTCGAGCTCCAGTAGTAGACGGTATAGTTCATCGCGAAGGGGTTTCGACCATAGAGGCCGAACAAGACCGTCTGTGTATTACTGCGGTTGTCGTCTGCCACACTTCGCACGACCCACAACGGCTTATCGGGTTCGGTCGCCTCAACCTGAATATAATAAGGCATCCGGAAATTAGGGATCGGGTTTTTCCATTTTAGCCTCAGGGTGCCTAAGTCCCCATTGAAGTTGTCGACGCACAGGTCAATCGGGGGTTTTTCCAGAGCAGGCGTTGTAAATGACCCTTTGTCCTCGCGGTCGGCCGCCTGGCCTTCCCTTTGATAGACCCTGATGACGTAATCGTACTGCGTGTCAGGGCGCAGATCATAAAGCGGCGTGGCGTTATTGGACAGGTTGTGGCGAGTGAAGGATTGGCCATTCAGGGAGATTTCCACGAACGGTAGGCGAACGTCCCGCGGCCTGTTTTCATACATGAGCAGCCCGCTAATTGCGTTGCCGCCTGGCTGGGTGCTGAAGTTGAATGTCGGCGGTGGCGGGAGCAGGTGCAAGGGTGTCGTGGTCGGCGTGGCGTTATCGGTGTCGTTGTTGGTGACGACATTGACAACCAAATGGCCTTGTCCTTCATCCAGTTCGGCCGTCAGGAACCCACGTTTGAAGCTTGCCCCAGCGTCATATACTGGCGTGTCGCCGATGGGTTGCTTGATTCCGACGTTGTGGTGGTGGCCATGGAAGATACTCAGGACTCGGTATTGTTTGACCAGATTGTAAAAACGAGTCCTGTCGGCTGCTGATCCGAATGTTGCATCCCCGGGCGAGCGATGCAGGTTGATGACAATATATTTGCCATTTTTGTTTGCCACCGCCATCTGCTGTTCAAGCCAGGTGAGTGAAGAGGTAATTTCGAAACGGACCTCCCTGGGGTAAATTGGGCTGCTATTACTGGAAAAGCTGTTGGTGTAGTTATAATGATCGTTGAGTTGGATGAACATGATGCTGCCAATGGTTTTGCTGTAGCCGTAGCTTCCGGTCCAGCGCCTGTAGTCAGGCCTGTCTTCATCGGTTAGATGGAATGCGTCAACCTGCCATCCTCTGACTGCGGCCTCGAGGTGCTGGATGGAGTCTCGTGCGCAGCCGTTGTTGGCGCACTTGCCGACATTGTTCTGATAGTCGTGGTTTCCCAAACTCCAGTAAGTACCGGGTACCCGTGCCAGGTGTTGGAACATCACGTCCCATTCGCGGCCGTGGCCGAACTCCGTCACGTCACCATTAAGGAAAACAGGAATGGTGCCGCCCGAGGCATTTCGCCAGTCGTTGATAGCGTTATCTTGTTCTGTCATTAACTGTTTCGACAGTGCCGGTTCGTCGGAGGAATTTGGCCCACGAGGGTATTGGGTGTCCGCGCGTATGACGAAGCGTTGAACCGTGTCTTGAGGGCTTGATGCGATCAATTCTTTCGGTGGCGCAAGCGAAGTGCACGCGGCGGTCGACAGGCTTGCCACAATCAGGGCAGCGCGTATCGTGTGTGTTGTAAGGTGCATTATTGGGAACCTGCATTTAGACAAGGTCCCCGAGCGTATGGTTTTGCTTTGTTCTGGAATACTATCAAGTTTACCAGTTGGTGATGTACAAGGTATAAGGTAGACAAATGAATGCCAACATACTGTTGATAGGCATTGGGCCAGGCGATCCACGCCAGGTTACCTATGAGGCGGTCGAGGCGCTGCGACGCGCCACGGTATTTTTCGTCCTCGCCAAGGGCCCTGGCACGGATGAGCTGGTGCGCTTGCGCAAGGTTGTCCTTGAGCGGTACCGGCCCGAAGGCGGATATCGCCTGGTGCAGGTGGACGACCCACGTCGTGATGCCCAGGCCAAAGACTATGTGGGGGCTGTGCACGACTGGCACCGCCAACGTGCAGTCCTTTATGCCCGGCTGATCGGCGAACAAATGGCCACCGAGGATATTGGCGCCTTCCTGCTGTGGGGTGAGCCGACCTTGTACGACAGCACCCTGCGCATTCTCGACCTGGTCCGCGAACATGGCGTGACGTTGCGCTTGCAGGTCATCCCTGGCATCAGCAGTGTGCAGGCGCTGGCGGCGCGGCACCAGGTGCCGCTCAACCGCATCGGCGAGCCCCTGACCGTGCTGCCAGGGCGGCGCCTGGCCGGGCAGGGGCCTATCGACAATGTGGTGGTGATGCTCGACGGGCAGTGCGCGTTTGCCCAGCTTGATGACCCGGAGCTGGTGATCTACTGGGGCGCGTACCTGGGGACCGAGGATGAAGTGCTGATTGCCGGGCCCTTGCAGGCGGTGAAGGCACGCATACTGGAAGTGCGGGTGCAGGAGAGGCGGCGCAAGGGGTGGATCATGGATACCTATCTGTTGCGCAGGGAGCTCTGAGCTGTGTTGGCTGTACTGGCCTCTTCGCGGGTAAACCCGCCCCCACAGGGACTCCACAGCGTTCGAAACGGTGCGGTCCCTGTGGGAGCGGGTTTACCCGCGAAGGGGCCGGTACAGGCAGTCCCAATCTCAAACCGGACCGAGCATGGCCACCACCTTGTCGCGCAACTGGTCGATGCTGAAGGGCTTGCCGATCAGGTGCATGCCCTCGGGCATATTGATACTGTCGGCATAGCCACTGGCGAACAGCACGGGCAGCAACGGGCGCAACTCGCGTGCTTTGCCCGCCAGTACCTCACCGCGCATGTCCGGCAAGCCCACATCAGTCATCATCAGTGCCAGTGTCTGGTTCGGGTCTTCGAGCACCCGCAGCGCGGCTGCGGCGTCTCCGGCTTCGATGACCGAGTAGCCCAACTCGTCGAGCACTTCGACCATCAACATACGGACGATGTCGTCATCTTCGACTACCAGAAGGTGCATGGTTTGGGTCCTGTGCAATGAATGTCTTTAATCTGTGCTCCGGTTGGCAGCAGAAGTTCCCGAGGATACCGATCCCTGCAATCAGATGGAACGATTGGCGCACTGCGCCTTCAAATACTGGCTAAATGCCCTGCCAGACCCGGTAAAGCTGGTTAGACTCGCTTATCAGGACGGCGCAGTGGCAGATAACAACAATCCGCCACTCTTTTCCAATGGACTTTTCTTGCTCGGGCGTTTTCACATGATTCAAGCAGCCTCGATGGACCAGCGAAGCTTCCGCAAACTGTTGAGCCGCAACATCGGCCTACCCTTGGGTGTTGGCCTGCTGGGCGCGGTGGCCTTCGTCGCGGTGATCAATTACCTGCTTTCGGCCATGCAGTGGGTCGAGCACACCGACCGGGTGATCGGCAATGCCAACGAGACGGTCAAACTGTCGATCGACATGGAAACCGGTATGCGCGGCTTCCTGATCACGGGTGACGAGCGTTTCCTTGACCCCTACGAGGTGGCCAAGCCACGTATTCTCGGCAGCCTGCAAAGCCTGCGCGCGATGGTCGAGGACAACCCGCAGCAGGTTGATCGCATCGACCGGCTGATTGCCTTGCAGCACGCCTGGAACGACTTCGGCAACGAGATGATCACCTTGCGCCGCACCCAGGGCGATTACCAGGCCTCAATCGGCAATGGCCGGGGCAAGCGCATCACCGATGAAATCCGCAAGGAATTCGATGGCCTGATCAGCACCGAACAACAGCTGCGCATGGCCCGGAACGAAACGGTCAGCTCGGTTACTGTGACGGCGATTTCGGCCTTCGTGCTGTTCATCGTCAGCCTCAGTGGTTTGCTGGCGTACCTCGGCCGTCGAGACCTGCTGGCGCTGTCGACCAGCTACGATGAAAACCTTCAGGCCCAGCAGCGCTCGGCGCAGCGTCTGGAGCACCAGGCCTGGTTGCGCAACGGCCAGACCCAGCTGGCTCAACAGGTGCTCGGTCAACTGACCTTGCCCATGCTCGGCGACAACATCCTGCGCTTCTTCGCTTCTTATCTGGGCAGCGTGGTGGGCGCCGTGTATGTGCGCGACGAGCATGGCCGCCTGGTGCGGGTGGCCTGTTATGGCCTGGGCGCCGAAGAGCAGGCCCGCGAGCAGATCAGGCTGGACCACGACGGCCTGTTGGCCCAGGCGGTGCGCGAAGGCCGCCTTTTGCGCCTGGACGACCTGCCAGAAGACTTCTATCGCCTCAGTTCCGGCCTGGGCAGCGGCTTGCCGCGCAGTGCGCTGCTGATGCCGGCCACCGAAGACGGTCAGATCAACGGGGTGATCGAGCTGGGTTTCCTGCGCCCTCTGCAAGAACGCGATGAAGAGCTGCTGGAACGCGTCGGCGGCAACCTCGGCATGTCCATCGAAAGCGCCCGTTATCGTCAGCGCCTGCAGGAAGTGCTGGCCGAAACCCAGCAACTGAATGAAGAGCTGCAGGTGCAGCAGGAAGAACTCAAGACTGCCAACGAAGAGCTTGAAGAGCAGTCACGAGTGCTCAAGGAGTCCCAGGCCCACCTGGAGACCCAACAAGCCGAGCTGGAGCAGACCAACGAGCAGTTGTCGGAACGCACCGATGCGCTCGACCGCAAGAACGATGAGCTGGGCCGGGCGCAGGTGGAGTTGCAGGCCCGCGCCGACGACTTGCAGCGCTCGAGCAAGTACAAGTCCGAATTCCTCGCCAACATGTCCCACGAGCTACGCACGCCGCTGAACAGCTCGTTGATCCTGGCCAAGCTGTTGGCAGAAAACGGCGAAGGCAACCTCAGCGAGGAGCAGGTCAAGTTCGCCGAATCCATCTACTCGGCCGGCAACGACCTGCTCAACTTGATCAACGACATTCTCGACATCGCCAAGGTCGAGGCCGGTAAACTCGAAGTACGCCCCGAGACCACCCAGGTCGAGCGCCTGGCAGAAGGCTTGCGCGGCATGTTCCAGCCGCTTGCCGGCCACAAGGGCCTGGCCTTCGAGGTCAAGGTCGAGCCGCAGGTGCCGACCACCCTGTTCACGGACCGTCAGCGCCTTGAGCAGATCCTCAAGAACCTGTTGTCCAATGCCATCAAGTTCACCGAGCGTGGCCAGGTCAGCATGAACGTCAGCTTCCAGGCTGGCAATGGTATCGTGTTCGCGGTGCGTGACAGCGGCATCGGCATTGCTGCCGATCAGCAGCAGGCGATCTTTGGCGCCTTCCATCAGGTCGATGGCACCAGCAACCGCCGCTACGGTGGCACCGGCTTGGGGCTGTCGATTTCCCGTGACCTGGCGCATTTGCTCGGTGGCCAGATCAATGTCGAGAGCACCCCGGGCCAGGGTAGCGTGTTCAGCCTGATTCTGCCGGAACGCTATGCCGCCGAGGCGGAGGACATAGAGCCGCAAAGCCTGCGCCCTGCCGTCGACGCGTTGCCACCTGCGCCGCAAGTGCCTGTGGCCGCTACCACCCTGCGCCCGGCGCCGACTTTTGCCGACGATCGCGAGCGGGCACCTTTCGATACCCGGTGCATTCTGGTGATCGAAGACGAGCCCAACTTTGCCCGCATCCTCTTCGACCTTGCGCACGAACTGGGCTACAGCTGCCTGGTGGCCCATGGTGCCGACGAAGGCTTCGAGCTGGCGGCCCAGTACATACCGGATGCCATCCTGCTGGACATGCGCCTGCCCGACCACTCGGGCCTGACCGTGCTGCAGCGCCTCAAGGAGCAGGCCGGCACCCGCCATATCCCGGTGCACATCATTTCGGTGGAAGACCGCGTCGAGGCGGCGATGCACATGGGCGCGGTAGGGTATGCGGTGAAACCGACCAGTCGCGAAGAACTAAAAGAAGTCTTCGCTCGCCTGGAAGCCAAGCTTACGCAAAAGCTCAAGCATATCCTCCTGGTGGAAGACGACGACCTGCAGCGCGAGAGCATCGCCCGGCTGATCGGCGACGACGATATCGAGATCACTGCCGTGGCCATGGCCCAGGATGCCTTGACGCTGTTGCGCGAGAACATCTACGACTGCATGATCATCGACCTCAAGCTGCCCGACATGCTCGGTAACGAGCTGCTCAAGCGCATGACCGCCGAGGATATCCGCTCCTTCCCGCCAGTAATCGTGTACACCGGGCGCAACCTCACCCGCGAAGAAGAAGCCGACCTGCTCAAGTACTCGCGGTCGATCATCATCAAGGGCGCGCGTTCGCCGGAGCGCCTGCTCGACGAAGTGACGCTGTTCCTGCACAAGGTAGAATCGCAGCTGTCCAACGAACGCCAGCGCATGCTCAAGACTGCGCGTAGCCGCGACAAGGTGTTCGAGGGGCGCAAGGTGCTGCTGGTGGACGACGACGTGCGTAATATCTTCGCCCTGACCAGTGCCCTGGAACACAAGGGTGCCATCGTCGAGATTGGCCGTAACGGCCGCGAGGCCATCGAGCGCCTGGAGCAGCATGACGACATCGACCTGGTGCTGATGGACGTGATGATGCCGGAAATGGACGGCTTCGAGGCCACCCGGCTGATTCGCCAGCAACCGCGCTGGCGCAAACTGCCGATCATCGCCGTGACCGCCAAGGCCATGAAGGATGACCAGCAGCGTTGCCTGCAGGCCGGAGCCAATGATTACCTGGCCAAACCGATCGACCTGGACCGTTTGTTCTCGTTGATTCGTGTATGGCTGCCGCAACTGGAGCGAATTTGACTAGCGAACGTAACACCGACATTGAAATCCGCTTGCTGATCGAGGCCATCTACCTCAAGTACAGCTACGATTTTCGCAATTATTCCGGCGCCTCGATCAAGCGCCGGATCCTGCATGCGCTGCGCCAGTTCGACTGCCTGACGGTATCGGCGCTGCAGGAGCGCGTGCTGCATGACCCCGGCATGTTCATGCAGTTGCTGCAGTACCTGACGATCCCGGTCAGCGAGATGTTCCGCGACCCTGACCACTTCCTTGCCGTGCGCAACGAAGTGGTGCCGCTGCTGCGTACCTGGCCCTCGATCAAGGTCTGGATCGCGGGCTGTAGCACGGGCGAGGAGGTGTATTCCATGGCCATCCTGTTGCGTGAGGAGGGCCTGCTCGAGCGCACCATCATCTACGCCACCGACATCAACCCGCATTCGCTGGACCGGGCCAAGCAGGGTATCTACTCGATGCAGAGCATGCGCGAGTACGAGGAAAACTACCGTCTGGCCGGTGGCCGTCGTGACTTTACCGAGTACTACACAGCGGCCTATGGCAACGCCATCATGGACAGCAGCCTGCGCGACAACGTGACCTTCGCCGACCACAGCCTGGCCACCGACAGCGTGTTCTCCGAGACCCAGCTGGTGTCGTGTCGCAATGTGCTGATCTACTTCAACAAGGAGCTGCAGGACCGCGCCCTCGGGCTATTCCATGAGTCGCTCTGCCACCGGGGTTTCCTGGTGCTGGGCAGCAAGGAGTCGGTGGACTTTTCGGCCTACAGCGACCGGTTCGAGCCGCTGGTCAAGCCCGAACGGATCTTCCGTAAGTCATGAACGGCGTACGCGCAGTGGTGATCGGCGCCTCGGCTGGCGGCGTGGCGGCATTGTTTGAAGTGCTCGGCGCGCTGCCACCGGCGTTCGCCCTACCTGTGCTCTGCGTGCTGCACCTGCCGGACGACCGCCATAGCCAACTGGCCGAAGTGCTGCAGCGTCGGCTGCATCGGCCGGTGCACGAGGCACGTGACAAGGAACGCATCAGCAGCGGGCAGATCTATGTGGCGGGTCCGAGTTACCACCTGTCGGTGGAACACGACCTGACGCTGTCGCTGAGCCAGGAAGAACCCGTTCATTTCTCGCGTCCAGCAATCGATTTTCTGTTCATCTCGGCGGCCGATGCCTATGGCGACGGCCTGCTAGGTGTGCTGCTCACCGGTGCCAACGAAGACGGCGCCAGGGGCCTTGCCTATATCAAGAACAATGGGGGCCGCACGATAGTCCAAGACCCTCGCGACGCACAGGTCGCCCTGATGCCGGAGGCCGCCCTGGCCCTGCACCAGCCCGACCATATCCTTACTCTGAGTGGTATCGGGCAGCTGCTCGCGACCCTGGAATACAGCGCATGCTAAGCCACACCACCGCCAAACTGCTGATTGTCGACGACCTGCCGGAAAACCTGCTGGCGCTCGATGCCCTGATCCAGGGCGACGACCGCGAGGTGCACCAGGCCCAGTCTGCCGAAGCGGCGTTGTCGTTGCTGCTCGAGCACGAGTTCGCGCTGGCCATCCTCGATGTGCAGATGCCGGGCATGAACGGTTTCGAACTTGCCGAGCTGATGCGCGGCACCGACAAGACCAAGAACATCCCGATCGTTTTCGTCAGCGCCGCAGGCCGCGAGATGAACTATGCCTTCAAGGGCTACGAGAGCGGCGCCGTGGACTTTCTGCACAAGCCGCTCGATACCCTGGCGGTAAAAAGCAAGGTCTCGGTGTTCGTCGACCTGTTCCGCCAGCGCAAGGTGCTGGGCCGGCAGCTGGAGGCCCTGGAGCATAGCCGCCAGGAGCAGGAGCTGTTGCTCAGCCAGCTGCAGGTGGCGCGATGTGAGCTGGAGCATGCAGTGCGCATGCGTGACGACTTCATGTCGATCGTCTCCCACGAGGTGCGTACGCCGCTCAATGGCTTGATCCTGGAAACTCAGACGCGCAAGATGCACTTGGCACGGGGCAATCTGTACACATTCAGCGCGGACAATCTACAAGCCAAGGTCAAGCA
>Ga0160450_101145_pt1 | contig 10546 bp, 11 predicted proteins | sample HID1975K_E1MG_FD_108257 | JGI IMG/M metagenome (GOLD analysis project Ga0160450, IMG submission 108257) | Enriched soil microbial communities from UW Madison campus, WI, USA - HID1975K_E1 MG | ecosystem: Environmental > Terrestrial > Soil > Unclassified | place: USA: Madison, Wisconsin...
AATCTGTTCACGCCAACAGGTAGGCCAGGAAGCATGGACGGCATCGGCCTAACCCCTAAAGTCAAGATTCCGCTGTTGCTGAGTGCGGCAGTCATCGGTTTGCTCGCTGGACTTCTCATCTCTCATGCCCAACGTCGACGCCGTTGAGGCGTCGCCTTTGAACTTCGCGCCTGGCCAAAGGCCTTCCCTGTCAGGCTTATCGAAAATGGAGATTCAATGATGAATGCACAACTGAGTGGCAAACGCGTGGCCTTCCTGGTGACTGATGGTTTTGAGCAGGTCGAGCTCACCGGGCCTCGTGAGGCTTTGCAGAAAGCTGGTGCCGAGATCGACATCCTCGCTGACAAGGAAGGTACGGTACGTGGCTGGAATCACGACAAGCCTGCCGACGAATTTGCCGTTGATGCAACCTTCGAAAGTGCCCAACTCGATCTCTATGATGCTCTGGTGCTGCCAGGCGGCGTGCAGAACTCTGACACGATCCGCTTGATCCCCGGTGCCCAGAACCTAGTAAAAAGCCACGACGCGGCTGGCAAGCCGCTGGCTGTCATCTGCCACGGAGGTTGGCTGCTGGTGTCCAGTGGCTTAGCCAAAGGCAAGCGCATGACCAGCTACAAGACATTGCAAGACGACATTCGCAATGCGGGTGGCAATTGGGTGGATGAGCAAGTTGTGGTGGACGGCAACCTAATCAGCAGCCGCCAGCCGGACGATATTCCTGCTTTCAACGAGCAGTTGATCAAAGCACTGGCAGGCTGAACCCAGCTTTCTGCTTCGCGCCCTTCGGTGATGCTTCAAGGCGCCTGGAGGGCGCGGGTCACGCCAGCTGGATGTAAACCGAATAGGTACCCAGCAAGACCCAGAAACCGAGAAAAATCCAGGGCGTGCGCAGGGAAAACAGCAGCGATTTGCGGTGCCCCGCCTGCGAGGTTTCCGCTTCGCAGAACAACGGCGATTCGTCATAGGCCAACCCCATCATGGGCTCACTGCGCAGTAAGTGGCTTTGCTTCAGTTGCCAGTGCTCGATGATCCGGAACGCAGCGCGGATGCCTGGCCAGGCGTTCAGCGAACTTAGCACGCCGAGCAGTGCGAGAAACGCCGGTACCATCACGGTAAACATCTCGCCCCAGCTCTGATTCAGGTTGCCCATCGAAGAAACGAAAGCGATGACCAGGAACGACTGGGCAGCGAGATAGGCATCTGTACGATTGGCCAGGATGGTGGTCTCGTACTGAATTTCGCGTCGATAGAAATCCAGGCGCTCTTTTGGGGTACCGAACATCTTCGCATTCTGCTGATCGATCTCATGTTCGGGCGTGCTGGGGGTGATGATTCGAGGCACTTGACCCTCCGGTTAATGGTGGAGCCTCACACAGAAAGCGCGACACGGGTCAGCGGTAGAGCCGACCAATTCCCGATAATTCAATGGAAATAGAAGGAGTGACCGCCCGTCGTTCAAACCCTGAACTCATCTCAACGTCGGCCCCTAGCTCCGTTCGAAAGGTAACAAGCGTTCTCAACTGCAGGAGCCTTCCTCATGAGCGACTACTCTACTCCTCCATTTCCGTCCCAACCGCAAAGTGTTCCTGGTTCACAACGCAAGATGGAGCCCTATCCAGATTGTGGTGAGCAGTCGTACACCGGCCACAATCGACTCGAAGGCAAGATTGCACTCATCACCGGCGCGGACAGCGGTATCGGGCGAGCAGTAGCGATTGCTTACGCCCGTGAAGGTGCCGACGTGGCCATCGCTTACCTGAATGAACATGAAGACGCGCAAGAAACCGCGCGCTGGGTTGAGGCTGCTGGCCGGCAGTGCTTGCTACTGCCCGGCGACCTAGCGCAGAAACAGCACTGCTACGACATCGTCGACAAGACCGTGGCGCAGTTCGGTCGCATCGATATTCTGGTCAACAACGCGGCGTTCCAGATGTCCCACGAGACCCTGGAGGAAATCGAAGATGATGAATGGGTGAAGACCTTCGATACCAACATCACCGCGATCTTCAGGATTTGCCAGGCGGCACTGCCTTCCATGCGCAAGGGCAGTTCGATCATCAATACGAGCTCGGTCAATTCCGACGATCCATCCCCCAGCCTGCTGGCTTACGCCACGACCAAGGGGGCCATCGCCAACTTCACTGCTGGCTTGGCTCAGTTGCTAGGCAAGAAAGGCATCAGGGTCAACAGCGTTGCGCCAGGGCCTATCTGGACGCCTCTAATTCCTTCCACCATGCCAGACGAAGCGGTCACGCACTTTGGTTCCAAAACACCGTTGGGTCGTCCCGGACAACCGGTGGAGGTCGCTCCGATTTACGTGCTGCTGGGTTCCGACGAGGCCAGTTACATCAGTGGCTCACGTTACGCAGTGACTGGCGGCAAACCGATCCTTTAGCGAATGGAGGCTCGCCGTGCTGGCGAGCCTTACCCTCTTTTTGCATGGCAGTTTCAGCGTTTGTCCTGATCGTGATCACGGGCCGTTTTTTGCGCCGTCGAGTCATGGGCTGTACCGGTTGATCCATCCGGACGATGAGCATCGTTGTCTCGCTCCTCTTCCCCATGCGGCCTCGTCTGCGCTGCTGGCTTTTGCGTCTCGGTCTCTTTCTTCATGCTGCTTCCTCCCTTTGCATTTGAGCAAGGGAAGCCAATCTATGGGGCAAAGTTCAGGTCAGTTTCACTTCAGGAGATGGGCGGGCAACAGGGGCGATGAACCAATTACCCCAGGATCGCGTCCACCGCAGAACAAGCGAGTCGACTCTGGAATGGAAAACGACCCTGTACTGGCCGCCCTCGGCTATCTCAAAAACAACAAACTGATTTTGAGCACAGCAGAATCGTGCACTGCGGGCTGCCTTGTGGCTTTGTTGGCGGCGGTACCGGGTACCGGAGAAGTGCTGGAAAGCGGCTATGTCGTCTACTCACCCAGCGCCAAGAAACGCCTGCTGGGGGTCAGCACCGAAACCATCGAACGTTACGGCCTGACCAGCGAAGCAGTAGCCTGGGAAATGGCCTTGGGCGCCTTGAGAGACAGCGATGCGAATGTGGTGATCGCCACCACCGGCGTAGCCGGGCCGGCGCCCGAATCCGGGATACCACCGGGGACGATGTGCTTTGCGTGGGCCTTCGCCGGCGAGCCAATTGCCGTTTTCACGCGCACTCGACGTTTCTTCGGCGAGCGGTCTGAAGTCATGCGCCAAGGCGCCCTGTTCGGGTTGACCCGGCTTTCCCACTATCACCAGCGTTGGCTTCGCGGCGAGCGTGCCTGAAGGCATGTGCGTAGGCCGGATGCCCCGATATTGACTGCCAAAGATGCTCCGCTGCCAAACATCGTCGCCATTGAACCGTGATACGTGGCCATGACTCAACCACAGGCAAGTTCTTTAATCTGTCCATGTTGAGGTACGCCATGAACGCCATCGATTTACTGATTCAAGACCACAAGCTGGTGAAAAAGCTGCTCGAAGAATTGTCGACCACCACTGAGCGGGCGGTGAAAAAGCGGGGTGAATTACTGCACAAGATCGAGCAGGAGCTGCAGATCCACACAAGGCTTGAGGAAGAAATCCTTTACCCGGCCATCAAGCAAGCCGGCGGTAAGGATGAAGCGAAAATGTACTACGAGGCTAAGGAGGAGCACAGAACTGTCGACTCCCTCGTCCTACCCGACCTCCTGCATACCGAAACCGGCACCCTCGAATTCGCCGGGCGGGTCAAGGTCATGAAAGAGTTGCTGGAGCATCACATCGAGGAAGAAGAAAGCGAACTCTTCCCGACGGCCAAGAAGCTACTCAGCAAGAAGATTCTGGAGGAGCTTGGGCAAACCATGGAAACGCAGAAGAAGATGCTGAAGGGTGAGCAGCGCGCGGCCTGATGAAGCGATTACCTGCCAGCTCCACTACGCTGGCAGGTATCCAGTTGCAGATATCAAACGAGCTGTTGGGGTGAGCTTCATGGAACACTGGATTGGGTTGTTGGAATGGCCTGCCATGCTTATGACAGTGCTCGCAGCGTGGTGCATTGGGTCGGGCCGCCCCAGGAGAAGAAAAATCGGCTTTTGCTGTTTCATCACTAGCAACGTGCTGTGGGCCGTGTGGGGCTGGCAAGCAGGAGCCTGGGCATTGATTATCCTGCAGTTTTGTCTCTGCGCCATGAATTTGCGAGGGTGGCACAAGAACACGCAACAGGAGGTAAGCAGTTGACTGGATTTGGTAGGCAGATACGGGGAGTTCTGCTCACTTGCTCGCTTCCTTCCTTGGAAGCAAAGTAAGCGGTTTAAGCAGCAGGTTTGAGCACAACCTTCGTCCAACCATCATCGCGGGCATCGAAGTGCTTGTAGGCATCCGGGCCTTCAGCCAGCTTCAGGCGATGAGAAATGATCTGCGAGGGCTTGGCGCGCCCATGATGGATAAGCTCAGCGAGGCGGCGATTGTAGGCCTTCACATTCGCCTGACCTGTACGGATCTGTTGACCCTTGAACCAGAACGCTCCGAAGTCGAAGGCCATCTTGCCCTCCTTCGCCAGTTCGTTTTTCGCCCCAGGATCTTCTGGCACGAACACACCAACCACGCCGATGCCGCCGGTGGCTTTGGTTGAAGCAACCAGGTTGTTCATAGTGAGGTAGTTCGCTTCATGGCCATGCTTGTCGCAGCACTGGTAACCCACGCACTCACAACCTCGGTCGGTGCCTTTGCCGTGGGTCAGGTTCATGATCTCTTCCACTGCTTTTTGCTCGACTGCGTTGATTGGGATTGCCCCGAGCTGCGCGGCGAGTTGCAGGCGATCCGGCTGGTTGTCAATGACGAACACCTGAGATGCTCCTTTGATGATTGCCGAATGAGCCGCCATCAGGCCGACAGGCCCTGCGCCGTAAATCGCAATGCTCTCGCCTGGTAGCAGACCAGCCAGCTCTGTTGCATGCCAACCAGTCGGAAAAATGTCCGAGAGCATGACGTAGTCGTCCTCACGCTCCTCGGCATCTTCCGGCAATACCAAGCAATTGAAATCGGCATACGGGACGCGCAGCAATTCGGCTTGACCGCCTTGATATGGCCCCATCTCTGCGAAACCATAAGCGGCGCCGGCAGCACCAGGATTGGCTGTAAGGCAGAATCCGGTGAGCCCCTTTTCACAGTTTTCGCAGAACCCGCAGCCGATATTGAACGGCAGGCAGACCCTGTCACCGACCTTGACCCGGTCAACCCCCTCACCAACTTCAATTACCTCACCGAGGTTCTCATGGCCAAATACACGTCCGACCTCAAACGAGGTACGGCCTTCGTACATGTGCAAGTCAGAACCGCAGATGTTGGTAGTGGTAATGCGCACCAACACATCCGTTGGCTTCTCGATTTTTGCGTCTGGTACATCCTTAACCGCGACGTCACGTGGGCCGTTGTACACGATTGCTTTCATGCTGAACTCCCAAAATCAGGGGCGGCAGAAATCCGCCCTACTCTGTTCAGGCGAACTGGTGAGCCAGTACGTTCAGCGAGGTGATGGTGGGGTCAGACCGGTGGCGCTAAATGCTGTCGCTCTCACCCCAAGCAACTGATTGACAGCGAATTCCGGAACGCAGTACCGGATGCCTTAGTGGACTCAACATCGATAGAGCCGGCCATGTCGACGGCTAGCGTCAGCGAAGGCTCGTACCGTCCCCGCCGATGCTGCGCAGCCCTCAAGATCCATGTCGACGTCAAATTGCTTTACTACTGAACGGATGTTCAGCTAAAAAGCAGCTGCCTGCCACCTACGTGCGGAACTATCACGTGGTTCCACCTCTTATTCACAGGTTGGACTGCCCGCTCTCTGTATCGTGAACGAACTGGACTGCCCATGCGAAACCAATTGTTCAAAACCCGGATCACTGAAATGCTCGGCATCCGCCACCCCATTCTTTGCGGAGGCATGGGGCCGGGGGTGTCTGACGCGACTTATGTCGCGGCAGTGGTCAACGCGGGAGGAATGGGGTTCATCGTTGCTTCCGCCTACCCTGATTTGGAGCAGTTTCGCGAGGAGCTTCACAAGTGCCGGCAGCTGACATCTGGGAAGAGGTTCGGCGTGAACCTTTACATTTCAGGTCAGCCCAATGCTGCCAGTCTCTTGCAGGAGCAGGTGAGAATCCTGGCTGAAGAAGATGTCCTTTGCGTCGAAACCTCCGGTGGGAGCCCCGATGCAATCCTTCCTGCCCTCCACGAGTGCGGCATCAAAGTGCTGCACAAGGTTTCAGCTGTCCGACATGCCCGGTCAGCCGAACGCTTAGGCGTTGATGCTGTGATTGTTGTTGGCAACGATTCCGGAGGTCATCCAGGAACCTACGGCATCAGCAGCATGGTGCAAGCCCCTCAGGCCTCACGGGAGCTATCCATACCCCTGGTGATTGGCGGTGGTATGGGAACAGGCAGCCAACTAGCCGCCACCCTCGTGATGGGAGCTGACGCGATCTTGATGGGCACCCGGATGCTCGTATCGGAAGAGCTGTGGATTCACCGCCAGTACAAGGATCTACTGGTCAATAGCGATGGCACAGACAGCGTCATCGTTAAGACCGGCCTACGCCAACATCACCGGGTTTTGAACAACGAAAGCGCGAAAGCCGTGGCTGCCATCGATGCGACGGGTACCAGCGATTTTGAGCATTACCGCCCGCACGTCATGGGCACATTAACCACCGAGGCCTACCTCACTGGTGATAGCAGCATCGGTATGCTCGACTACGGGCCATCGGCGGTTTTTGCGAATGCAGTACAGCCAGTAGAACAGATATTCGATGACATTCTTGACGATGCGCAGCTTGCAATGCAGCGCTTGAATGGCCTGTGCTACGTGGAAGCCTAATCGTTCGCTGCACCCTGGACATGGCCGGAGCATTGCCCGCCGGTGCGCTCATCATCCTGCCCCTGGTTGGAATGACAAATGAAGCAATGGGGCACCTCGGATAGCCGCAAGCTCCCAGGCAGTTTTCTCGACCATAAAGCTAAACCGCTTTCGGAGCGAGCGTGCATCAGCGTGCGAGCGCGGGCCTACCTAATGACAAAACAATCCAAACCAGATCAAGAAATGTCTGAACCTGTCCAAGCAGCAAGACTATTGGCCTGCTGATCGGCTTTGCTCTTGAAAAACTCTCGGAGGTGCTCAACGAAGAATGACACCTTTGCAGATAGGTTTAGACGCTCCAAGTAAACGGCATAGATGTCCGCCGGAGGTGTTTCATAGTCCTCTAATACCTCTTCGAGCCTGCCTGATCTCAGATGGTCGGCTAGGTTCCACTCTGCGCGCATGAGTATCCCATGCCCCTCCAAAGCCCAATTCAAAGCGACCTCGCCGTCATTGGTACTCAAGCTCCCATGAATTTTTATGGACTCGATTTGCTTACCCCGACTCAATCGCCAAGTGCCAAATGCCGCATCGTTTTGCCGCAACACTATGCAGTTATGGTTCATGAGATCACGTGGAGCCTCCGGTCTGCCGAAGGTGTCGAGATAGCCCGGCGTGGCACAGAGACGCCTGCGATTGGTAGCAATCTTTCGAGCGATCAGTCTGGAGTCCGGTAATTCGCCAAACCGGATGGCCACATCGATCGCGTCGTCTGGAAGATTGATTGGACGGTCACTCAGGTGCAGCTGGACTTCCACCTCGGGGTAACGCTTGGCAAAGGAAGAGATGGCCGGCCCTACATGTGTACGCCCAAAGCCAAGAGGCGCATTCACACGCAGCAATCCCTTCGGCTCTGCGCGGCTGCTTGAGACCTGGCGCTCCATCTCCTCAATCTCTTCAAGGATCCGCTTGGCATTAACCAGATAGGTCTCACCTTCTGCCGTGAGGCTGATGCTGCGTGTCGTCCGATTCAGCAAGCGCACCCCAAGGCGCTTTTCCAATTGCGCAAGGCGCTTCGTCACTGCGGGTGGAGTGAGATTCAGCTCGCGAGCGGTGGCCGCCAGGCTGCCCGCCCCGACCAGCTGGCTGAAGAAAGCAAGCTCAGACACTTTGTTCATAATTAACTCTAGGTAAACAATGAGTTTAATTTCATTGTATTACACCATTCTGAAAAAACCATTACCTTAGGCCTGCGTGATTAACCACAGAAAATCTGGGCTATTAGCTGCCAGCCTGTGCGAGAGATTGCCTCTCGCTACGTAGCCCAGTCGCCACATAAATCCGACTCACAACAATAATTCGGAGACGGCAATGGCCAAGCGATTGGTAAGTAAGCTGTACGTGCAGGTTCTGATCGGGGTCTCGATCGGCATCCTGTTAGGTGTGTTCTGGCCGCAGGTCGGCGCCGACATGAAACCGCTGGGTGACGCCTTCATCAAGCTGATCAAGATGGTGTTCGCACCGATCATCTTCGCCACGGTGGTGCTGGGCATCGCCAAGATGGAAAACATGAAAGAGCTGGGCCGGGTCGGCGCCCGAGCGCTGATCTACTTCGAGGTGCTGTCGACCTTCGCCTTGGTGCTCGGCCTGATCGTGGTCAACCTAGTGCAGCCTGGGCAAGGCATGAACGTCGACCCCGCCACCCTCGACACTCAGGCCATCTCCACCTATACCACCGCCGCGGCCAGTGGCTCCGGAAGCCTCACCGACTTCCTGCTGCACCTGATCCCGGCCAGCGTCACCGACGCCTTCGCCAAGAACGAGATCCTGCCGATCCTGCTGTTCTCGACCCTGCTCGGCATCGCCTTGGCCAACCTCGGCGAGCGCGGCAAGCCGGTGGTCGATGTGCTGGAGGCATTTTCCCACGGCATGTTCTACATCGTCGGCATGGTCATGCGGGTCGCGCCGCTGGCGGCATGCGGCGCCATGGCCTTCACCGTCGGCAAGTACGGCCTGGGTTCGATCGTGTCGCTGGGCAAGCTGATGGCGACAATGTACCTGACCTGTTTCCTGTTCGTGGTGCTGGTGCTTGGCAGCATTGCGCGGATGTCGGGCTTCAGCCTGTGGAAGTTCCTTAAGTATCTGCGCGAAGAGCTGTTCACCGTACTTGGTACCAGCTCCTCGGAGTCGGTGGTGCCACAGCTGATGAACAAGCTGGAAAAGGCTGGCGTGTCCAAGCCGGTGGTCGGCCTGGTTATCCCATCCGGCCTCACCTTCAATCCTGACGGCCAGTGCATCTATTACACCATGGCCGCGATCTTCATCGCCCAAGCCACCAACACTCCATTGTCCCTGATGGATCAACTGATCGTACTCGGCGTGCTGCTGCTCACCTCCAAGGGTTCGGCAGGGGTAACTGGCTCAGGTTTCATCACTCTCGCTGCGACCCTGGCAACCATGGACAACATTCCGGTTGCCGGCATGGTGCTGCTGCTCGGCGTCGACCGGTTCATGTCCGAGGCTCGCGCCATCACCAACACCATCGGCAACGCGGTCGGAACGATGGCCATCGCGAAGTGGGTTGGTGCACTTGATAGCAACCGGATGAACCAGGTTCTTGATGGCAAGGCCTGCGCGGAACCAGAGAAAGAAGAGTTACAGGGGGCGGCTTCAGAAACTGCCGTCAGTCCTGAAAAAAAACACCTTGTGATGCACTGAGGAAATAACCGTGGATACCATTGATAAAGAAACAGCCGTCTCATCGCTGACCGACACGTTGGCCAAGTTCACTGCCTACATTGGCAAACGCCTGCCCAAAGACGTCAAGGAAAAAACGGCCAAGCTGCGTGCAGCAGAAACCAATCCATTGGCCATTGCAGTGTACGACTCGATGGCCGACAACCAGGAATACGCCGACAAGCTCAACCGTCCCAGCTGCCAGGACACCGGCGTGATCCAGTACTTCATCTCGGCCGGCGCGCGTTTCCCGCTGCTCGGTGAAATGGAAGGCATCCTCGAAAATGCTACCAAGGAGGCCACCATCCACGGGCCCCTGCGCCATAACGCAGTGGAAACCTTCATCGAGAAGAACACTGGCACCAACACCGGCTCGAAGATCCCGTGGCTGGACTGGGAAATCATCCCCGATGCCGACTACGCCATCGTCGACGTGTACATGGCAGGTGGCGGTTGCACGTTGCCGGGTTCGGCCAAGGTACTGATGCCAGGCCAAGGTTATGAAGGGGTGACTGAGTTTGTCTTCGATGTAATCACCTCCCGTGGGGTAAACGCCTGTCCACCTTTGCTGGTAGGTGTGGGTGTTTCCACCTCGGTGGAGACGGCAGCACGCCTGTCGAAGAAGGCCATCCTGCGCGAAGTGGACTCCAGCCACCCGAACGAAAGCGCGGCGATGATGGAAAAGCTGCTGGAAGAAGGCCTCAACGAAATCGGCATCGGCCCGCAGGGCCTGACCGGCAACAGTAGCGTGATGGGCGTGAACATCGAGTCTTCGGCGCGTCACCCCTCGACCATTGGCGTGGCAGTGTCCACCGGTTGCTGGGCACACCGCCGCGGCAAGATCCGCATCAACGCCGACCTGACCTATGACATCCTCTCCCACGAAGGGGTAGTACTGTGAAAAAGATCATCAATACCCCGATCAGCGACGAAGATCTGGCCAGCCTCAACGTCGGCGATGTGGTTTACCTTACTGGCCAACTGGTGACCTGCCGTG
>Ga0160450_101149_pt1 | contig 10481 bp, 8 predicted proteins | sample HID1975K_E1MG_FD_108257 | JGI IMG/M metagenome (GOLD analysis project Ga0160450, IMG submission 108257) | Enriched soil microbial communities from UW Madison campus, WI, USA - HID1975K_E1 MG | ecosystem: Environmental > Terrestrial > Soil > Unclassified | place: USA: Madison, Wisconsin | collected...
CACTCGCAGAACATCAAGGCCGCCAAGCGCGCCGTCGAGCGCACGCGTCCCGAGGTCTGGGACGTGCTCGAGGAGATCATCCGCGAGCGCCCCGTGCTGCTCAACCGTGCGCCCACGCTGCACCGCCTCGGCATCCAGGCCTTCGAGCCGCAGCTCGTGGAGGGCAAGGCCATCCAGCTGCACCCGCTCGTGTGCGCGGCGTTCAACGCCGACTTCGACGGTGACCAGATGGCCGTCCACCTGCCGCTGTCGGTCGAGGCGCAGGCCGAGGCCCGCATCCTCATGCTGGCTTCGAACAACATCCTGAAGCCGTCGGACGGTCGCCCGGTGACCCTGCCCTCGCAGGACATGATCATCGGTCTGCACCACCTGACGACCCTCAAGGAGGGCGCATCCGGCGAGGGCCGCGTGTTCGGCTCGGTCGCCGAGGCGATCATGGCCAAGGACGAGGGCGCCCTCGACCTGCAGGCCAAGGTCCGCATCCGCATCCCGGGTCTGTCGTTCCTCGAGGGCGAAGCGCCCGAGGGGTACGAGCGCCACGGTCTGGTCGACGCGTCGCTGGGTCAGGCGATCTTCAACGACACGCTCCCCAAGGGCTACCCGTTCGTGCGCGGACAGGCGGACAAGGGCAAGCTGTCGCAGATCGTCAACAAGCTCGCCGAGGAGTACACCAAGACCGAGGTCGCGGCATCCCTCGACCGCATCAAGGATGCCGGTTTCTACTGGGCCACGCGCTCGGGTGTGACCGTCGCGCTGAGCGACGTCCTCACGCCGCCGAACAAGGCGGAGATCGTCGCGGGCTACGAGAAGCAGGCCGCGAAGGTCCAGGGTCAGTTCGAGAAGGGTCTCACCACCGACGCCGAGCGTCGTCAGGAGCTCATCAAGATCTGGACCGAGGCGACCGACGAGATCCAGACGGCGATGCGGGACAACTTCCCGGCTGACAACACCATCAACCGCATGGTGAGCTCGGGCGCCCGTGGAAACTGGCTGCAGATCCGCAACATCGCGGGTATGCGTGGCCTGGTGAACAACCCCAAGGGTGAGATCATCCCCCGTCCGATCATCTCCTCGTACCGCGAGGGACTCTCGGTGGCGGAGTACTTCATCGCGACGCACGGTGCCCGTAAGGGTCTGGCCGACACGGCGCTCCGCACGGCCGACTCGGGGTACCTCACGCGTCGTCTGGTGGACGTCTCGCAGGACGTCATCATCCGTGAGGACGACTGCGGCACCACGAAGGGCCTCGAGTTCACGATCGCCGCTCCCGGCGCCGACGGCACGCTCGTGCGTGACGCCAACGTCGAGAACTCGGTGTTCGCCCGCACCCTCGCGGCGGCTGTCGTCGACGAGCAGGGCACCGTCCTGGCCGAGGCCGGCGACGACGTGGGCGACGTGCTCATCGACAAGCTGGTCGCCGGCGGCATCGAGACCATCAAGGTCCGCTCGGTGCTCACCTGCGACTCGGCGGTCGGCGTCTGCGCGAAGTGCTACGGCCGTTCGCTGGCCACCGGCAAGCTCGTCGACATCGGCGAGGCGGTCGGCATCATCGCCGCCCAGTCGATCGGTGAGCCCGGCACCCAGCTGACGATGCGTACGTTCCACACCGGCGGCACCGCTGGCGCGGACGACATCACGCAGGGTCTTCCCCGTGTGCAGGAGCTGTTCGAGGCGCGCACCCCGAAGGGTGCATCCCCGATCGCCGAGGCCGACGGTGTCATCAAGATCGATGAGACCGACAAGTCGAAGAAGCTCATCCTGACCCCGGACAACGGCGACGAGCCGCACGTCTATCCGGTTCTCAAGCGCGCCACCCTCCTCGTCGAGGACGGCCAGCGCGTCACGGTCGGTCAGCCGCTGCAGGTCGGAACGCTCGACCCCAAGGAGGTCATGCGCGTGCAGGGTGCCCGCGAGGTGCAGAAGTACCTCGTCGGCAACGTGCAGGGCGTGTACCGCTCGCAGGGTGTGCCGATCCACGACAAGCACATCGAGGTCATCGTGCGCCAGATGCTGCGCAAGGTCACTGTCGTCGACCACGGCGAGACGACCCTGCTGCCCGGTGAGCTGGTGGACTTCAAGCGCTACCAGCAGATGAACCGCGAGGCGGTCGCCGCGGGCAAGCGCCCCGCGTCGGGTCGTCCGGAGCTGATGGGCATCACGAAGGCGTCGCTCGCGACGGAGTCGTGGCTGTCGGCCGCGTCGTTCCAGGAGACCACCCGCGTCCTGACGCAGGCGGCCATGGAGGGCAAGAGCGACCCGCTCGTCGGCCTCAAGGAGAACGTCATCATCGGAAAGCTCATCCCCGCCGGCACCGGCCTTGCGAAGTACCGCAACGTCGCTGTCGAGGCGACGGAGGAGGCCAAGAGCGAGCGGTACCCCAACCGCATCTTCGCCTCGGACGGCGCGTACAGCGACGCCGACCTGAGCTACGTCGATTTCGACAGCTTCTCGACGGACGACTTCACGCCCGGCACGTACAACTGAGTGAGGCGAGCGCCGAGCGAGCGTGCTCGCTCGGCCGAGCCGATTGAGGTTGTGCAGCGACGAAGTCGCGAACACGACTGAGTCCCTGACGGACCGCTGAAGGGTCCCGGGAACCGCAAGGTTCCCGGGACCCTTCGCCGTGTCCGGACCGACGCCCGCCGTCGCGCGACGTACCGTGGAGGCATGGCACGCATCGGTGGACGCAACGCGGTCTTCGCATGGATCGTGGGCATCGTCTGCGCCGCGACGATCGCGGGCTTGGCGTTCCTCGCGGTGCCGCTGCTGCCGGCATCCTTCACCTGGCTGACCGGCACGCTCGCGAGCCCGGTGTCCGAGCCGGTCGCCGCGGACGAGGACGAGGTGGCGGCGGGCGCGCCCGCGGAGTGCCGCGGCCTCTACGCCGATGCGCTGTGGGCCGGCCTGGTGTGGACGCCCGAGTCGGATCTCCGCGCGTCGACGGACCCGCCGCTCACCACCGCGACGGCGCTGGTCGACGCCCTGCAGCCCGCCGTGCGATTCACGTGCGCGTGGACGTCCGCGGAGGGCACGATCTCGACGACCCTCGCCGACGTGCCGGTGGATGCCGGTGCCATCGCCGAAGCCGCGCTTCCGTCCAGCGGCTTCTCGTGCGCCGACCACGAGGATCGGGTGCGCTGCACGCGTGCGGAGGGCGAGGTCGTCGAGACGATCGAGGCCGGCGGCGGTGTGTGGCTGTCGACGCTGCAGGACGGCTGGCAGCCGTCCAACTACGCGTCGCGCGTGGCCGGCCGGGTGTGGGCGGATTAGTCGCCCGCCCGTGCGCCGGCGCCGGCGAGCGTCCCGCGGTCAGTCACCGGGCCACAGCGCGTTGATCAGTGCGCTCGTGTACCCCTCGGGGGCGAGGTTCGCGTACTGCGTGTCGATGATGACGCCGTCGCGGTAGAACAGGGTGCGGCCCTCGGTGACCGGCAGCGTCTCGTGCTGCCAGGTCATCTCGCAGCGCACGCCGCCGCGCGGCTCGTAGCACGTGTACCCGGAGCGACCGAGCTCGTAGAGCGCATCACTGGCGGCGCGGTACGGCGAGTAGCCGATGACCGTGATCAGCCGCGTCACCGTGGCGCCCGGGTCGGCCCACACGCACACGCGCGTGCTGTCCGGGCGGATCCCCCCGCCCATGCCGGGCGCATTCAGCGGGATGCCCTCCAGGTCGGCCAGGATGTTCTCGGGCACGACGTCCCGGCAGTCCTGCGGCAGCGCGGTCGTCGACTCGGACGGCCCGGTGGGGAACGGCAGGATCTCGGGGGCAGAGACGGTGGGTGTCGCCGCCGGCGACGGGGCGGCGTCGGTGATCGTCGGCGGCGCCGGGTCGGGCTCGGCGACGCATCCGGCGAGCACGAGGGCGCCGAGCAGCAGGGCACCGACCCTGAGTCCTCGCGCATGTCCGGCCATGCCTCCACGATACGTCTCCGCGTGAAGACACGTCGGCACGCCTGCGCGGCGCGGCGGGCGCGGGAAGTTACCCTCAGACTGCGGTGGCGTGGGCCCCGCGTGAGGAGCACACAGGCATGAGCGACCCCCAGTACGGCGAGCCGGTCGACGAGAGCACCTCGGGCGACGACGTCCCCGCGGTCGACGACGTCGTCGGCAGCGCCAACGAGGGCCTCGCCGAGGCGGAGGCCGCATCGCGCGATGCCGTCGACGCCGCCGAGGCCGACCGGGCGGACGCGGCCGCGTCCGTCGACGAGCCCGCCTACTCCGCCGCCTCGGCCGACGACCTGGTCGTCCCGGCCGGGCCCGCCGACGAACCGGTCGTCACCCCGTCCGAGCCCGTCGCGTACGCGCCTGAGCCCGTCGAGCCCGTCGTCGCCTACGAGGCCGACGCCACGGATGCCGGCGACCTCGCGGATGCCGGCGACCGGTCGGCAGACCACGACCTGTCGTATCTGGAGGAGCACAACGGCGCCGTCAGCAGCGAGCCGTTCTACCAGTCCGCCTCGGCCTACCCCGAGACCGCCGTGTACGCGGACAGCGCCGCCGGGCGCGAGCAGGTCGACCCGGTCGTGGTGCCCGCATCGCCGCAGCCCATCTTCGTGCAGGCTCCCGAGGCGCCGCGTCCGCGGGGCAACCGCGCCGCCGCCGGCGCCATCGGTCTGCTCGCGGCCGTGGCCTTCGGAATCCTGTACCTCGGCGCCGCACTCGGCTTCGGCGCGATCGCCGGCGACATCACCGGCGAGAACGTCGGCACCGAGGCGCTCGCCGCCGTCACCTCGTGGTGGTTCTGGGTGCCTGTGGCCGTGTTCTTCATCGCCTTCTGGCTGCTCGGCGCGATCATCAACCGCGGCCGCTGGGGTCACTGGGTCATCTTCGGTCTGCTCGTCGGCGTCGCCGCGTACGGCGGGCACCTCCTGGGTCAGCTGTTCCAGGCGCCGTTCTGGACGCTCACCGCGAGCCAGGGCGCCGCGCTGGTCAACGAGCAGCTGCTCGCCCCGCTCGCCGTCGTCGCGCTGGTCATCGGGCGCGAGATCACGATCTGGTTCGGTGCGTGGGTCTCGGCGCGCGGCAAGCGCGTCACCGAGCTGAACATCGAGGCGCAGCGCGAGTACGAGCGGACCCTCGAGGCGGGCCCGCAGCTGCACCGGTACTGATGTCCGAGCCCGGTCGCGGGGTCGCACCGCCCGTCGCGGTGGTCTTCGCGACGATCGGGTTCATCGCGCTCGGGATCTGCGGGCTGGGCCTGCTCAGCCTGCTGCTCGACGCCGAGGTCATCGCGACCCCCGGACTGGGGCAGCTGCCCGGGGTCGTCGGCTTCGGTCTCGCGACCGTCGCCGTCTTCGTCGCGCTCTGGGTCGTCCTGCACCGCGCGCGCCCCTCGTACACGGCCGCCCTGCTCGTCGCGTCGGCCGCGCTGCTGGCCTACCTGCTCGGGATGCTGGCCGGCGCCGTCCTCGTCGGCGGCGACGCCGCCCGTGCCGTGGCCGCCGCGGGCGGCTTCCTCACCTCGTGGTTCGCCTTCGTCCTCGCCGCGGCCGCCTTCGTCGCGGGCTGGGCCGGTGTCGCGCTCGTGCGCACGCGCGCCGGGCGTCCCCGCTGGCCGTGGGAGGGCGACGACGAGCCGTGAGTCCCGGGCCGCGCACCGCAGCCCCGAGGCTGCGTGAGCCGGAACTCACATGCCGTCCCGAGACGCACTCGACCGCGATCCGCCGCGCGCCGCAAGCGAAATCACCACGTCGGTGCCCGGAACGGGGACAATGGATGCCGTGGAGCGCTCGCTCGAGACGCAGGTCAGCCAGGCGGTGGACGCCTGGCTGCGGTGGCTGCCGCGCTGGGAGCCGGCGACCCATCGCGGACGCGTCGCGCCGTGCCGCCGCTGCCTGGGCTCACCGATCCTGTCCGCCGCGGGCCTGGGCTCGGACGTCCCGCACGGCGTGCAGCACGGCCTCTCGACCCGGGTGAAGACGATCGTCGACCATGCCGTCGCGCAGTACACGGAACGCAACCTGCCGATGCTGCAGGGCGAGCTCGATCAGCAGGCGGCGCGCAACCGCGCCCGCAGCTACCGGCCCAGCGAGGGCCTGGAGCCCGAGTTCGAGGGGCTTCCGCTCGACCCCGAGCCGCTGCCCGGTGCGCCTTTCCTGTTCACGCTGTCCGGGCTGGCCGATGAAGTGGATGCCGGTGTCCCGGCGCTGCCCCCGCTGAGCGAGGACGCGAAGGCGGCGCTGCGGCAGGAGGTCCGGCTCGCGGACGAGTACGCCAACATGGTCGGCCGCGAGGTCTGCACCGTGCTGCTGCGTCACCGGCTGCGCATCCAGGCGGCGATCTCGCAGTATGTCGAGCCTCAGATCACGGCGATGCTCGAGGAGCTCACGCGCTCGCTCGACGCCCCGTTCGACCCCGGCGCCGGTGCCGACCCCGGCCTTCCGGAGCCGTGAGCACCTCAGCGCGCGCCGCAGGCGCCGCGGGGAAGAGCACCTAGGGTGGACGCATGAGCCCGACTGTCGACAGCTCCGCGGCGCTGCTGCTGGGGCTGCTCTCGTCCGTGATCGGCGTGGCCGTCTACGTCTGGATGGCGCTCGCGCTGGGCGCGATGTTCCGCAAGATGGGCGAGGACGTCTGGAAGGCATGGGTCCCGGTCCTGAACGTGGCCACCGTGTTGCGCTGGGGCGGGTTCAGCCCGTGGCTGGTGCTGCTGGGGCTCATCCCGGGCATCGGCCAGCTCGCGGTCGTCGTCCTCGTGGTCGTCTCGGCGCATCGCATCAATCCCGGCTTCGGCTACGGCGGCGCCATGACGGTGCTCGCCGCACTGCTGTTCCTCGTCTGGGCGACGGTGCTCGGCTTCGGTCCCGCGCCGTGGCGCGGTGCGCGCCGCGCGACGCCGCTGCCCCCGCCGACCTCCGCGGGCTACCCGGTGCCGGCCATGCCGGGTCTCCGCGCGCCGGGCGATCCCGTCGCGCCGCCGGCGCTGCGCGCGACCGGCGGCGCGCAGCCCTGGGTTCCGCCGGCGCCACCGACACCCGGGCAGGTGCCGCTGGGTGCGCCCGCCGGCTACGCCGGCGGTCTCGCGTCCGCCCCGCCTCCGCCGCCGGCGCCCGCGCCGCACCCCCCCGGTCCTGCATACCCCGGCGTCGCTCCGACGGTCGGCTCGCCCGCCGGGTCGCCCCCGGCATCCGGATCCTCGCCGTATCCGACACCGGCACCGGGCCTCGGTGCGGCGGCAGGGAACCCCGGCACCGCGCCGCGGACCGCCCCCGGACCGGGCGACGCCGACCCCGACATCGCCGCGTGGCCCTCCGAAGTCGATGAGGTCTCTGCGGTGTCCCCATCGCCGTTCCCGCCGAGCGCCGCAGCCCCCGGCAGCCGCCCGCACGTGCCGGCACCGGCCGGGACCGCCGACGGCATCATCGCGTTCGTCCCGGGCCGCACCCCGCCTTCGAGCCCCCCGCCTTCGAGCCCCCCGCCTTCGAGCACCCAGGCCCCGAGCACCCAGGCCCCGAGCACCCCTCCGCCGCCGGCGCCGCCCGCACCGGTCACGCGACTGCCCGTCCCCCCGGTGAACCCGGAGCCGGACGCGCCCGCCGACGCGTCGCCGGCTCGCGGCATCGCGCCGCTCGAAGCGGACGCGTTCCCCGAGCTCACCGGTGAAGTGTCCGCCGTGGTCGGCTCGCCCGCCGCCGGCGCCCCGCTGTCGGCGCGACGCTCCGTCTCCGCGCAGCAGCGCGAGGTCGAGCTCGACGAGGACGACGTCGACAACACCGTGATGGTGCGCCGTCGTCGTCCGTCATGGCAGCTGATCCCGGCATCCGGTCAGCCGATCGCCGTCACCGCGGACGTCGCCATCCTCGGCCGCCGTCCCGCCGCCGATCCGGCCTTTCCGCAGGCGCAGCTGATCGCCGTCCAGGACGGCGCGCGCACCGTGTCCAAGACGCACGCGCGCATCGAGCTGCGCGGTGAGCGGTGGCTGGTGACCGACCTCGGATCGACCAACGGCGTGCTCGTGCGCACCCTCATGGGCGACGAGGTCGAGGTCGAGCCGGGCACCGAGCTCGACGCGGGGGAGCGGTTCTTCCTCGGCGACGAGGAGTTCCACCTGCAGCACGCCGGGTGACGGCGCCGCCCTGCGTTTGACCGGTTTGTCGCGCCCGCGTATCATGGATCGGGTGTGCGCTCTCGCGCGCCTTGCGTCGTGCCTGGCACGACCCGGGTGAGGGGGCGCCGCATTCCGGGAACGGCCTGCGAACAGGTCACCCCCACGGCATATCCACCACGAAAGCTCAGCGCAGTCGCGCTGCGCCGGTGGATCTGTGGTGAAACCACACCAGCTGTCACCGTGCAGCATTGATAAGGAGAGAACGTGCCAACTATTCAGCAGTTGGTTCGCAAGGGGCGCACGCCGAAGGTCAACAAGACCAAGGCTCCCGCGCTGAAGGCGAACCCGCAGCAGGCGGGTGTCTGCACCCGCGTCTACACGACGACCCCGAAGAAGCCGAACTCGGCGATGCGCAAGGTCGCCCGTGTGAAGCTCCGCAACGGCACCGAGGTCACCGCCTACATCCCGGGCGAGGGCCACAACCTGCAGGAGCACTCGCTCGTGCTCGTCCGCGGCGGTCGTGTGAAGGACCTCCCCGGCGTGCGCTACAAGATCGTCCGTGGCGCCCTGGACACCCAGGCCGTCAAGAACCGTAAGCAGGCTCGCAGCCGCTACGGCGCGAAGAAGGGTTGAGTTAGATGCCTCGCAAGGGACCCGCACCCCGCCGCGTCGTCGTCAACGACCCGGTCTACGGTGCTCCGATCGTCACCCAGCTGGTGAACAAGATCCTCGTCGACGGCAAGAAGTCGCTCGCCGAGTCGATCGTGTACAACGCGCTCAAGGGCGTGGAGGCCAAGAACGGCCAGGACGCCGTCGCGACGCTCAAGAAGGCGCTCGACAACGTGCGCCCGACCCTCGAGGTCAAGAGCCGCCGCGTCGGCGGCTCGACCTACCAGGTGCCCGTCGAGGTCAAGCCGCACCGCGCGAACACGCTCGCGCTGCGCTGGCTCGTCTCCTACGCGAAGGGTCGTCGTGAGAAGACGATGACCGAGCGTCTGCAGAACGAGATCCTCGACGCCTCGAACGGCCTGGGTGCCGCGGTCAAGCGCCGCGAAGACACCCACAAGATGGCCGAGTCGAACCGCGCCTTCGCGCACTACCGCTGGTGATCTCGATACGCGGCCGCGCCGCTGCTCACTCACCCGAGCAGCAGCGCGGCCGCGTACGGAACACCCCGTCAGCCCGACACCACACGTAAGGACACCCCGTGGCACAAGAAGTGCTCACCGACCTCAACAAGGTCCGCAACATCGGCATCATGGCGCACATCGATGCCGGCAAGACGACGACGACCGAGCGCATCCTGTTCTACACGGGCGTCAACCACAAGCTGGGCGAGACCCACGACGGCGCCTCGACGACCGACTGGATGGAGCAGGAGAAGGAGCGCGGCATCACGATCACGTCTGCCGCCGTGACCTGCTTCTGGAACAAGAACCAGATCAACATCATCGACACCCCCGGCCACGTCGACTTCACGGTCGAGGTCGAGCGCTCGCTCCGCGTGCTCGACGGCGCGGTCGCCGTCTTCGACGGCAAGGAGGGCGTCGAGCCCCAGTCCGAGACCGTCTGGCGTCAGGCCGACAAGTACGACGTCCCGCGCATCTGCTTCGTCAACAAGATGGACAAGCTCGGCGCCGACTTCTACTTCACGGTCGACACGATCGTCAGCCGCCTGGGCGCCAAGCCGCTCGTGCTCCAGCTGCCGATCGGCGCCGAGAACGACTTCGTCGGCGTGATCGACCTCGTCGAGATGCGTGCCCTGGTGTGGCCCGGCGACGCCAAGGGTGACGTGACCATGGGCGCCAAGTACGAGATCCAGGAGATCCCGGCCGACCTCGCCGACCGTGCTGCCGAGTACCGCGAGAAGCTGCTCGAGACGGTCGCCGAGAGCGACGAGACGCTGCTGGAGAAGTACTTCGGCGGCGAGGAGCTCACGCTCGCCGAGATCAAGGGCGCCATCCGCAAGCTCACCGTCGCCGGCGAGCTGTACCCGGTCCTGTGCGGCTCCGCGTTCAAGAACCGCGGTGTGCAGCCGATGCTCGACGCGGTCGTCGACTTCCTGCCCTCGCCGCTGGACGTGCCCGCCATCGAGGCGCACGACCCGAAGGACGAGGAGAAGGTCATCGAGCGTCACCCCGACGCGAACGACCCCTTCGCCGCGCTGGCCTTCAAGGTCGCCGTGCACCCGTTCTTCGGTCGCCTGACCTACATCCGCGTCTACTCGGGTCACCTCGACTCCGGCGCGCAGGTCATCAACTCGACCAAGGGCAAGAAGGAGCGCATCGGGAAGATCTTCCAGATGCACGCCAACAAGGAGAACCCGGTCGACTCGGTCACCGCGGGCAACATCTACGCGGTCATCGGCCTCAAGGACACCACCACCGGTGACACCCTCGCCGACCCGGCCGCGCCGGTGGTCCTCGAGTCGATG
>Ga0160450_101154_pt1 | contig 10449 bp, 7 predicted proteins | sample HID1975K_E1MG_FD_108257 | JGI IMG/M metagenome (GOLD analysis project Ga0160450, IMG submission 108257) | Enriched soil microbial communities from UW Madison campus, WI, USA - HID1975K_E1 MG | ecosystem: Environmental > Terrestrial > Soil > Unclassified | place: USA: Madison, Wisconsin | collected...
ACGCTCATCCTGCACGGCACCGCCGACAACATCCTCCCGATCGACAAGACGGCCCGCCGCTTCCGCGAGCTGCTGCCGAACGCCGTCTACGTCGAGCTCGAGGGCGCCCCGCACGGGCTGCTGTGGACCCACGGCGCCGAGGTCAACGAGGCGCTGCTCGCCTTCCTGGCGGACTGACCGCGATCGAGGGCGGAACGACGGATGCCTCGACCCGGGCCTGCGGTCAGGCCCGGGTCGAGGCATCCACTGGTCCGAGGCTCAGGCCTGGGCGGGCACACCGCCCGCGTTCGCCATGGCGATGAGGCCGTCGATCATCTCGGGGCTCGCGCCCGCACCGTCGCCGGCGAGGCCCGCCATCATGCCGATGCGGCCGATGGGGAAGGACTCCATCATCTTCGACATGTCGACGCCCTCGGGCATGATCGACGCCGCGCTGTCGGCGACGCCGCCCATCGCCTGCGCGATCATCGACTGCACGATGGGGCCGGCCACCGGGTGACGCAGCACCTCGCCCATCGACGAGGCGCGCGTAAGGGGCAGCGTGAACACGTCGCCCTCGATCGTCGCCTCGGCGGTGGAGCGGATGTCACGGCTCGACGCTCCGACCGACACGGTGTACGAGCCGCCCTCGACGATCCAGCGGTCGGCGCGGATGTCCCAGTACGCGAGGTCCTTGCGGCGCACCGTGAGCGTCACCGTCTGGGTCTCGCCGGGCTCCAGTGCGACCGCGGCGAACGCCTTGAGCTCGCGCGGCGCGCGCTGCACCTGCGATCCGGCGAGCCCCGTGTAGACCTGCACGACCTCGTGACCGGCGCGGTCGCCCGTGTTGGTGACGGCCACCGTCACCTCGAGGTCGCCGTCGGCGTCGACCTGGGCGACGGCATCCCCGTACGCGAAGGTCGTGTACGAAAGGCCGTGGCCGAACGGGAACGCCACGTCCATGCGCCGCGCGTCGTACCAGCGGTAGCCGACGAACAGGCCCTCGCCGTAACGGACGTGCGAGAACTCGCCCGGGAAGTCGAGGTACGCCGGAGTGTCCTCCAGGCGCACCGGGATCGTCTCGGTGAGCTTCGCCGACGGGTTGACGTCGCCGAACAGCACGTCTGCGGTCGCGCCGCCGCCGGCCTGGCCGAGCAGCCAGCCCTCGAGGATCGCCGGCACCCGGCCGGCGAACGGCAGCGCCACGACGCCGCCGTTCGAGAGCACGACCACCGTGTTCGGGTTGGCGGCGAGCACCGCGTCGAGCAGCTCGAGCTGCGCGGCGGGCAGGTCGATGTCGTCGCGGTCGTAGCCCTCGGACTCCAGGCGTGCCGGCAGGCCCAGGAACAGCACGACGACCTCCGCCGCCGCGGCGGCGGCCACGGCCTCGGTGCGCAGCGCCGCGGCGTCGTCGTCCGGCACCTGCAGCGCGTTGCTGAAGCCCTGCGCGTACGCCACATCGCCGGTCGCGAGCGCACGGATCTCGTCGAGCGCGTTGTCGAGTCGCGTCGGGTTGATCATCGACGAGCCTGCGCCCTGATAGCGCGGGGATGCCGCGAACTCGCCGATCACGGCGACGTTCGCGTCCTTCGCCAGCGGCAGCACCGGTCCCTGAGCCGGTCGAAGGGCCTCGTTCTTGAGCAGCACGATCGAGCGCCCCGCGGCCTCGCGCGCGAGCGCGTGGTGCGCGTCCACGTCCAGCGGACCGGCGACCGAGCCGGCACCGTCCTGCGCCTTGCGCACGAGGTCGAGCACGCGGCCGGCGGCGACGTCGAGCACGGACTCGTCGAGCGATCCGTCCTGCACGGCGGCGACGATCTGCGCGTCGGTCGCGCCGTTCGACGACGGCATCTCGAGGTCCATGCCGGCGGCCAGACCCGGGACGCGCTCGTTGACCGCACCCCAGTCCGACACCACGAGGCCCTCGTAGCCCCACTCGTCGCGCAGCACCTGCGTGAGCAGCCACGGATCCTCCGACGCGTACACGCCGTTGATGCGGTTGTACGAGCACATGACCGTCCACGGCTGGGCGTCCTCGACGACGCGCTGGAAGCCGCGCAGGTAGATCTCGCGCAGCGGTCGCGGGTCGACGTCGGACGACGCGCGCATGCGGTCGTTCTCCTGGTTGTTGGCGGCGAAGTGCTTGAGCGACGTGCCCACGCCCTTCGACTGGATGCCCTGGTCGATGGCGGCACCGAGCACTCCCGAGACGATCGGGTCCTCCGAGAGGTACTCGAAGTTGCGGCCGCACAGCGGCGAGCGCTTGATGTTGATGCCGGGGCCGAGCAGCACCGCGACGTTCTCGATCGAGGTCTCGGTGCCGAGCGCCTCGCCCACGCGGTGGATCAGGTCGACGTCCCACGACGAGCCGAGTCCGACGGCGGGCGGGAAGCACGTCGCCGGCACGCTGTCGCCGATGCCGAGGTGGTCGCCGCCCTCACGCTGCTTGCGCAGCCCGTGCGGTCCGTCGGTCACCATGATCGCCGGCACGCCCACGCGCTCGACGGGCTTGGTGTACCAGAAGCTCGCGCCGCTGGTGAGCGACGCCTTCTCTTCGAGGGTCAGTTCCGTGACATCGGGGATGCTCATGGAGTTCCTTTCATCGGGGGTTCGAGATGGCGGCCGAACTCATCGTGTCGCCTTGATGGGCCACACCGCGAGAGCACCGAGGATGCCGAGCACGATCGCGACGGGGAACAGCGCGGCGTAGCCGAACGCGAGCGCGATCGCACCGGCGACGCCGGGGGCGAGGGTCTGCGGCAGGGTGGCGGCGATGTTGACCACGCCGAGGTCCTTCGCGAACGACTTGGCCGACGGCAGGACCTCGCTCATGAGCGCCTGGTCGACCGCCTGGAACATGCCGAAGCCGAAGCCGGCGATGAACGTCATGATCATCCAGGCGTTGAGGTCCTGCCAGAACCACGGCAGCAGGAACGCGAGCGAGACGACCGCGGCCGACGCGAACACGAACGGCTTGCGGCGACCCACCTTGTCGGACAGCGGCCCCGACACGACCGTCGAGATGATGATGCCGACGAGGCTCAGCATGCCGAGGAGCGGGATGACCGACTCGGGGCTCTCGACGCCGAAGTAGTCGGTGAGGAGGTACAGCTGAAGACCTGTGACGGCGAAGTAGCCGGTGTACAGGAGGAGCCGGCCGGTGAAGGCCCAGAAGAAGTCGGGGTGCTTCACCGGGTTGACCCAGAACGTGCCGAGGAACTCACGGAAGCTGAAGGGCTCGCGCTCGAGCTTCGTGCTGGGGTAGTCCGGGTTGAACGCGACGAACAGCCCCAGGATCACCACGGCGAACACGGCGAACACGATGTAGCCGAGCGTGATGCTGTGGAAGAAGAACGAGCCGACGATCTGGCCGCCGATCGCGCCGACCATGAGGCCGATGCCCGAGAGCGCGGCGAACGTGCCGCGCCGCTTGAGCGGCACCCGGTCGGGCATGACCGCCGACAGCGGGCCCTGCGCGAAGTTGTAGCTGATCTGCACGAGCACCCAGGCGATGATCAGCCCGACGACCGAGTTCGCGAACGCGAGGCCGACGAGCGAGAGCGCCCCCGCGAGCGCGCCGAGCATGATCCACGGCGCACGGCGGCCGTAGCGCGAACGCGTGCGGTCGGAGATCTGGCCGGCGATGGGCTGCGCGACCATGGCGGCGAATGCGCCGATCGTGGCGATGACGCTGTACGTGGCGAGCTTGTTCTCCTCACCGAACAGCACGGCGACCTGCTGCGGCAGCAGGATGCCGGGCACGGCGCCCCAGATCAGGAAGATGCCCAGGTTGGCGGGGATGATCCACCACATCAGCCTCCGCAGACCCTTGACGGGTGCGGGCGGATCGTCGTTGCCGGCGGCGTTCTCGACGAACGTGTTGGTGGTCATGGGAGCCATCGGCTCAGACGGCGCTGTCATGGATGTCCTTGCTGCGGGTAGCGGGCACTCCTCATCGAGCACCTCGAGAGAAAACCATATGTCACTAGGTTTTGAGAAATCAAGCACTGTTCGGTTTACTTCTCCTATGGCAGACAGCGGAACGGGGCGACGGGGCTCCTACGCGAAAGGCGTGGCGAAGCGCGAAGAGATCCTCACGCGGGCGCTCGACGTGATCGCCCGCGAGGGGTACCGCGGTGCCTCGGTCAAGGAACTGGCGGATGCCGTGGGCCTCAGCCAGGCCGGACTCCTCCACTACTTCGACAGCAAGGAGGAGCTCTTCACCGAGATCCTCCGCAAGCGCGACGAGCTGGACTCGGTCGGGCAGGGTCTCGACGGCGACGTCGAGCACGGCCTGCGCACCGACGCCGACCTCGACCTCGGCGCGGTGCGCGCGGGCTACCTGGGCGTCGTGCGCCACAACGCCGACGTGCCCGGCCTCGTCCACCTCTTCGCACGGCTCTCGGTCGACGCGGCCGACCCCGAGCACGCCGCGCACGACTACTTCGTGCAGCGCGGCATCGGGCTGCGCGACTTCTTCAGCAGGGCGATCGCCGAGGGCCAGGCCTCCGGCGACATCGACGACCGGGTCGACCCCGAGGTGCTCGCCCGGCTGTTCCAGGCGGTCGCCGACGGCATGCAGGTGCAGTGGATGCTGGAGCCCGACGTCGATATGACCGCGGCCGTCGGCGCACTCTTCGAGCTGATGACGCCACGCGCCGCACCGCCCGTCGAACCACACGAAGCGCCCTGACCGCGGCTCCGGTCATTGAGCGAGCGAGCAACGAGCGAGACGAAACGCCCCGCCGCGGCTCCGGTCGTTGAGCGAGCGAGGAACGAGCGAGACGAAACGCGCCGACCGACGGTCGGCGCTCGTCAGATCGCCAGCGGATCGGCGAGGAGCCGCATCCGCGCATCCCGGAGCGCACCGCGCAGAGCGGCGTCCGCGCCCAGTGCGCTGCCGACCACCGGCGCGACCGGCAGCACCGGCGCCTTCGCGATGTGCGGCTGGATCGAGCGGAACACCGCATCGACATCCACGGCGAGCGCCGCGACGAATCCGCCGAGGACGATGACGTCCGGAGCCACCGTCAGCGCGACGATCTGCAGCGTGCGGGCGATCTCCGCCGCCGCCTCCTGCCACACCGACTCCGCCGGCTCCGTGCCCGCCTGCACCTGTGCGACGAACGCCTCCAGAGCGACCGTCAGCCCTTCGGCGGCGGCCAGCGACCCCAGTCCCGACCGCGACAGCAGCACATCGGGCCCGGCGACGGTGACGAGGCAGCCGTGCTGCCCGCACGCGCAGCGAGCGCCCCCCGGGACCACCGGCAGGTGACCGAGTGCCGCGCCGAGCACCCGCGCGCCGGCATCCGCGTCCGTCAAGACGATCGCGCCGCCGATGCCCGAGTCGGCCTTGAGGTACAGCAGCGTCTCGCCGCCCACCGCCGCGTGCTCGGCCAGCGCCGCGACCTCGGAGTCCGAGACCAGCCGCGCAGCCCCGCCGGCGCCCTCGAACGCGGCGAGCGCCGCCGACCGACCGCGCAGCAGCGCCAGGAGGTCGACCTCGCCCCACTCCAGGTCGGTGTCGGCGAGCACGCGCACCGGAGTCCCGCCCACGGGCGCCCAGACCACGACGCACACGTCGGCGATCCGCCGCCCGGTCACGGCGATCCCGTCGACGACCTCGTCGAGCGCCTCGGCGAGCACGCCGACGATCGCATCGGGGTCGCCCATCGGCCGCCCGTGGCGGAGCGACACACGGGCCAGCTCGTCTCCCGACAGTGTGGCGGCGACCGCCGTCGCGTGGTCCGCGTCCAACATCGCGATGAGCACGCACGGCGCGGCTGCCGCCAGCGCGAGCATCGTGCGCGGCCGGCCCATGCCGACCGCTGCCACGACATCGCTCTCCTCGACGAGGCCCGCCGCGATGAGCTCGGCGACCAGGGAGGTCACCGCGCCGCGGGAGAGCCCGGTGGCGCCGGCGATGTCGGCGCGGGCCTCGCCGGCGCCTTCGAGTACGCGCCCGAGCACGAGGCCGAGGTTGTGTCGGCGGACGTCCGGGGTCGCGAGGGGCATGATCGCCATCGTAGGCCGGGGCGGAGGCGGCGATGCGCGCCTCCGCCCCGCCCTGCTCACGGCTGAGTGGCGTAGTGCGTGTCGTTGACCGTCTCGACGGTCCAGACACCGGCCTTGTAGGTCAGCAGGTTGACCGCGCCGTTGGCGATGCCGGTCGCGGGCAGGCGATCCTCGGCGCCGAGGTCGACCAGCACGCACGAGATCGACAGCCCGCTCGAGACGACGAGCACCTTGTCGTCGCGGTGCTTGGCGGCGTCCTTCGCGATCGCGTTCAGCGAGGCGAGCATGCGCGTCGACACGTCATCGCAGTTCTCACCCGGCAGCGCCGGGACCGGGTTGGTGACCTTCATCGCGTCGGTCATCTGCCCGAGCGTCGGCTCGGCGATCCCCTGCTGGGCGAGGTGGCCGAACACGGCCGCGCCCATCGCGCTCTGCTGGGCGCCCTCCCAGCCGCCGAAGTTCAGCTCGCGCAGGCCCTGGTCGCGCGTCGGCGCGAGCTTCGACCCCATCCCCTGCAGCATGAGCGTCGCCGTCTCGAAGTGGCGCACCATGTCGGCCGAGTAGGCGGCATCCAGCTTTCCGATCTCGGCACCGAGGTTGGCGCCGACGGTGGTCGCGGTGGCCCGGCCTGCCGCCGTCAGCGGCGAGTCCGACCATCCCTGCACGAGATGGAGCGCGTTGAGCATCGTCTCGCCGTGGCGCGTGAGGTACACCTGCACGGTGGCGTCACGCTTCGAGGTCGGCGGGTGGGCCGCCGCGGGAGCCGTGGTCCAGCCGCCCAGCACGGTGGCGCCGAGCACGGCGACGGCCGCGAGAGCGATGCGGGGGATCAGTCGGGTCATGTCATCTCCTTCGATTGAACGGACTGAACGCTAGCGACATTCGGTATTCGCACGACGGGGTCGTTGCGGGATCGTTACACATAGTTCAGGTCTTGAATTTTGTGATCGACTGCGGCACACTGATCCCGAATGCCGTTCGCATTTCGAACCCGACGACCCGAGACGTCTCGACGAAGAGGAGTCAGCATGACCGCACAGCCCGCGCCCGATCCCGCCCTCGATCTCGCCCCCACCGGCCTCATCCGCAGCACGCCGCCCGCGCCTGGCGAGCCCCCGGCGAGCCCGCCTGCCAACCGGCGGCTGCTGCCGAGCATGCTGGTCGCGGGCCTCACCCTCTTCGCCACGTATGCCGGACTCATCGCGATCCTGCTGCCGACCCAGATCCAGCTGCTGTTCGGCGAGAAGAACGCCGAGGCGAACCTCGCCGTCGTCACCACGACCTCGTTCGTCTTCACACTGTTCGCGCAGCCGCTCGCCGGCGCGTTCAGCGACCGCACCCGGTCCCGCTTCGGCCGCCGCGCACCCTGGATGGTCATCGGCGCGTTCGTGGGCGGCATCCTGCTGCTCGGCATGGGATCCCTCACGCAGCTCGTGTGGATCACGATCTTCTGGGTCGTCATCCAGGTGGCCCTGAACTTCCTCCAGGCGCCGCTGACCACGATCACGGCCGACCGGTTCCCGCGCTCGAAGCGCGGCGGAGCCAGTGCCATGCTCGGCATCGGCATGCAGCTCGGCGGCATGATCGGCGTCATGGTGGCGAGTGCCCTCGCCGCGCAGTTCGGCATCGCGTACTCGATCTTCGGCATCGGCGTCATCGTCGTGACCGTGCTGTTCGTCGTCCTCAACCGCGACTGGTCGTCGAAGGACGCGCCGATGGAGCCGTTCCGCTGGGGCGCGTTCTTCAGGGGCTTCTGGGTGAACCCCCGCAAGCACCCCGACTTCGCGTGGGCCTTCGCCGCGCGCTTCCTGCTGATCCTCGGCTACTTCGTCGTATCGAGCTACCAGCTGTACATGCTGCAGAAGTACATCGGACTGTCGCTGGTAGACGCCCAGGGCGCGGTCCTCACCCTGACGCTGGTCGCGTTCGTGCCGACGCTCCTCGCCATCGGCCTGTCGGGCTGGTGGAGCGATAAGGTCGGCCGCCGCAAGGTGTTCATCTACGTCGCCTCGGTCATCATGGCCGTCGGCTTCATCATGCCGCTGATCATGCCGAACATGACCGGCATGATCGTCATGAGCGTGATCAACGGCGTGGGATTCGGCGTCTACATGGCCGTCGACGCCGCGCTCATGACCGAGGTGCTGCCGAACGCGAGCGGCGCAGCCGCCAAGGACCTCGGCATCCTCAACGTCGCGACCAACATCCCGCAGGCGCTCAGCCCGTCGATCGCCCTGCTCATCATCTCGTCGCTCGGCGGGTACGCCATGCTGTTCGTGTTCGCGATCGTGTTCGTGATCCTCGCAGCGATCGCCACGGCGCCCATCAAGGGCGTCCGCTAGAGTCCGCAAGAAGGGACCCTCCCCATGACAGACACCACGACCACCCTCCGCTACGCCGAGGCCGACACCGCCACCGGCCGCGTGCGCGGCTTCTGGCGCGGCGAGCCCGGCGCGGGCGGCAGCGCCGCGTTCCTCGGCATCCCGTTCGCCCAGCCGCCGGTCGGCGACCTGCGGTTCGCGGCGCCGGTGCCCGCCGAACCGTGGCAGGGCGTGCGCGACGCACTGGAGTTCGGTGCCACCGCGCAGCGCGGAGACCCCGGCGTGACCCTCATCCCCGAGCCCTCGGTGCCGGGCGAGGCCACGCTCAACGTCAACGTCTTCACGCCCACCCCGGGCGAGACCGACGCCGCGCTGCCGGTGCTCGTGTGGATCCACGGCGGCGGGTACTTCGCCGGCTCCCCCGCGAGCCCCTGGTACGACGGCCGCTCCTTCAACCGCGACGGTGTCGTCACCGTGACGATCTCGTACCGCCTCGGCTTCGACGGCTTCGGCTGGATCGAGGACGCCCCCTCCAACCGCGGCGTGCGCGACTGGCTGCTCGCCCTCGAGTGGGTCCAGGCCAACATCGCGCAGTTCGGCGGCGACCCGACGCGCGTCACGATCGCGGGGCAGTCCGCCGGCGGCGGGGCGGTGCTGACGCTGCTCGGGATGCCGGCGGCCCAGCACCTCTTCCACTCGGTGTGGGCGCTGTCCGGCGCCACGGCCGACGTGCCGGCCGCGAAGGCCGAGAAGCTCGGCCGCGACATCGCGGGCGAGCTCGGCGTGCCGGCCACCCGCGGGGGGCTGTCGACGGTCGACGAGCAGCGGCAGCTGGTCGCGCAGAAGACGGTCACCGACCGGCTCAGCGCCGATGTCTCGGCGCTGCTGGAGGGCGGACTGGTGCTCGGCCCGTCGATCGACGGCGAGCTCATCACCCGCCCGACGATCGCATCGATCGCCGCCGGCGTCGGCGCCGACAAGCCACTCGTGCTGGGCGCCACCGAGGACGAGTTCTCGATGGTGACCGCCGGCGCGGCCGGCAAGCTGCGGTGGATCCCGCTGGGGCTCCTGCTCGGCAAGTCGGGCCTCAAGGGCGCCCGGCGCAAGGCGTACCTCGCCGCGAACCAAGACGTCGTGGCGCGCGGCCACGCCGCCGTCCTCGGCCGCTACGTCACCGACAAGATGTTCAAGACCGCGGTCGTCAAGACGGCCCGCGCACGCGGCACGGCGCCCACGTGGGTCTACCGCTACGCCTTCCGCTCGACGCAGCCGGGCATGGTGCACGACGCGGCGGTGCACTGCATCGACGTGCCGTTCTGGTTCGACTGCCTCGACTCGGTGCGCGTCGAGCCGCTCACGGGCCCGAACCCGCCGCAGTCCCTCGCCGACCAGACGCACGGCGCCGCGGTCGGCCTCGTCACCGGCGGCGACCCGGGCTGGCCCGCCTGGTCGGCCGCCCCCGGCACGACCCGCGTCTTCGGCGGGGCGACCCCGGGCGTCGACCCCGACGGCTACGCCGCGGTGGCGCCGCTGCTCTGACCCGCAGGACCCCGGAGGGGTGGATGCCGCGAGCCGCGGCATCCACCCCTCCGTCGTCGTGCGTCGGGTTCAGGCGAGCCCCGTCGAGAATTCAGGAGACACGCCGCGCGGCGGACTGCCTGCGCCGCGAGCGAGCCCTCTGCGCCTGAATCCTTGACGGCCGGCTGCGTTCTGTCAGCCCTCGGATCGCGGTCAGGACGACGGCGGGGTCCCACATGATGTCTTCGGCGATCGGCCGGTACGTCGCATACCCCAGCGCGGCGGCGGCCTGATCGCGCCGCCGGTCGCGCCGCTGGGCGTCCCACGTCGAGTGGTGCGCCACGCTGTCGCACTCGATGATCAGCCAACCCTCGACGACGAAGTCCACACGACCGACACCACGTAGGTCGACCTGCACCTCGAACCTGAGGCCGAGCGACCGGAGCATCAACCTCACGAGCGTCTCGGGCCCGGACTCGCTCCGCGGGTCGATCAGGCGCCGGAGGACGGCGAGTCTGCGGGGAAGAGCCTCGAACAGCTCGTCGAGGTCCCCATCGGCCAGGACTCCCGTATGGAGGGCAGAATCCAACGTCGCGACCGCTGCGCGCGGCGGCTG
>Ga0160450_101157_pt1 | contig 10445 bp, 10 predicted proteins | sample HID1975K_E1MG_FD_108257 | JGI IMG/M metagenome (GOLD analysis project Ga0160450, IMG submission 108257) | Enriched soil microbial communities from UW Madison campus, WI, USA - HID1975K_E1 MG | ecosystem: Environmental > Terrestrial > Soil > Unclassified | place: USA: Madison, Wisconsin...
GCGCCGTTCTTCATCTGGATCGTGCGACGTCAGAAGGTGCGCGAACTGTGACCTCGACCCTCGTGCCCGCGACGACGACCCACCCGCACCGTGCGACAAGCGCGACGGTGGCCGCCGGCCGCCGGCGCCGCGCCCGCCGACGCGGCCTCGTCACCGCGGTCCTCGGCGCCGCGATCGTCGTCGTGTTCGTCGTGTCGCTCATGATCGGCCGCTCGTTCTACGGCATCGACGAGGTCATGCGCGTGATCCTCGGCCAGACCGTGCCGGGCGCCTCGTTCACGGTCGGAGAGCTCCGGCTGCCCCGCTCGAGCCTCGCGATCCTCTCGGGCTTCGCGTTCGGCATCGCCGGCGTCACCTTCCAGACGATGCTGCGCAACCCGCTCGCATCCCCCGACATCATCGGCATCACGTCCGGCGCGAGCGCCGCGGCCGTGTTCGGCATCGTCGCGCTGTCGCTGTCGGAGACGCTCGTATCGGTGCTCGCGGTCGCCGGGGCCCTCCTCACCGCGCTCGCGATCTACCTGCTCTCCGACAAGGGCGGCTTCGCCGGCACGCGACTGATCCTCATCGGCATCGGGGTCGCCGCGATGCTCGACAGCGTCGTCACGTACGTCCTCTCGCGCGCCGCCGCGTGGGACCTGCAGTCCGCGATGCGGTGGCTGACCGGCAGCCTCAATGGTGCGACCTGGCAGGCGGTGCTGCCGTTGGCGCTGGCAAGCGTCGTACTCGTGCCGCTGCTGCTCGCCCAGGGCCGCGGTCTCGGCACGCTGCGGCTGGGCGACGACACCGCGGCGAGCCTGGGAGTGTCGGTCTCGCGCACGCGCGTCGTCGCCATCGTCGCCGCGGTGGTCCTGCTCGCGTTCGCCACCGCCGCGTCGGGCCCGATCGCGTTCGTCGCCTTCATGGCCGGCCCGATCGCCGCCCGGCTGGTCGGTGCAGGCGGCTCGCTGCTGCTCCCGTCGGGCCTCGTCGGTGCGCTCCTCGTGCTCGTCGCCGACCTGCTCGGTCAGTTCGCCTTCGACAGCCGGTACCCCGTCGGCGTCGTGACCGGCGTGCTCGGCGCCCCCTATCTCATCTATCTGCTCATCAGGACGAACCGGTCCGGAGGCTCACTATGACGGCATCCCCCACCACCGCCACGCACTCGCTCGCGGCGCAGGCGGTCACCCTCGGCTACGGCGACCGCACCATCGTCGAACGCCTCGATCTGGACGTTCCGCCCGGCCTCATCACCGCCATCGTCGGGGCGAACGGATGCGGCAAGTCGACGCTGCTGCGCGCTCTCGCCCGCCTCATCACCCCCGACGAAGGGCAGGTGGTGCTCGACGGCAAGGCGCTGCACAGCCGGCCGTCCAAAGAGGTGGCACGGACGCTCGGTCTGCTGCCGCAGAGCCCCGTCGCGCCCGAGGGCATCGCCGTGGCCGATCTCGTCGGTCGCGGCCGGCATCCCCATCAGAAGCTGCTCGCCCGCTGGAGCGAGCGCGACTACGCCGTGGTCGCCGACGCCCTCGCCGCGACCGGCATCGAGGACCTCGCCGACCGTTCGGTGGACGAGCTCTCGGGCGGCCAGCGCCAGCGCGTGTGGATCGCGATGGCGCTCGCCCAGGAGACCGACATCCTGCTGCTCGACGAGCCGACGACGTTCCTCGACGTCGCACACCAGGTCGAGGTGCTCGATCTGCTCACCGACCTCAACCGTGAGCGCGGCACGACGATCGTCATGGTGCTGCACGACATGAACCTCGCGGCCCGCTACGCCGACCACCTGTTCGCGTTGCGCGAAGGCCGCGTCGTCGCCAGCGGGGCGCCCGGCGAGGTCATGACCGCGGAGCTCATCCGCGAGGTGTTCGACCTCGACTCGCTCGTGGTCACCGACCCGGTGTCGGGCGCTCCCATCGTCCTCCCCCGCGGCCGCCACCACGTTGCGCCCGCGGTCACGTTCCCGTCCCCGAACCCCGCGCCGCTGTCGCACGCGACGCCCGCCCTGACTGGAGTCCTCGATGGCTGAGCCCGACGTCCCCTACCGCTTCTTCCGAGCCCGCGTCACGGCGATCGCCGATGTGACGCCGAGCTTCCGCCGCTTCACCTTCGGCGGGGCCGATCTCGCGGAGTACGGCGACCCGGGCCTCGACCAGCGCGTGAAGATCGTCTTCCCGACGCCCGAGGCGTCGCTGGACGCCATGCCCACCGGCGACGACTGGTACACGCAGTGGCGCGACCTCCCGGAGGAGCAGCGCCTGCCGTTCCGCACGTACACGACCCGCTACGTGCGCAACCACGTCAGCGAGGTCGACGTCGACATGGTGTCGCACGACGTGATCGGCCCGGCATCGGAGTGGATCGCGAACGCGCGCCCCGGTGACGAGGTCCTGATCTTCGCGCCCACGACGGGGCACCAGGGCGTCAGCTTCGGCATCGACTTCGTCCCGCCCGCGCAGGTCGACGCGATCCTGCTGGCGGGCGACGAGACCGCGGCCCCCGCGATCGCCGCGATCCTCGAGCAGCTGCCCCGCGATGCCCGCGGCGTGGTGGCGGTGGAGCTGCCCCACCCGGACGACGCGGCCTACCTGCCCCGGCATCCCGGATTCGAGTATCGCATCGGCGCACGCACGGGCGAGGACCGCCATGCGCACCTCATGACGGCCGTGGCCGACGCCGCGGCGGAGCTCGCCCCCGCGGGTGCGGGCGCCGACGTCGAAGAGGTCGACATCGACACCGACATCCTGTGGGAGGTTCCCCGCACGGCCAAGGGCGGGGCCGCGCTCAAGAGCGCGCGCCTCTACGCGTGGCTCGCCGGCGAGGCGGGGGCGATCAAGGCGCTGCGCCGCCACCTCGTCTCGGAACGCGGCGTCGACCGCCGCGCGGTGGCGTTCATGGGGTACTGGCGTCTCGGCCGCGCCGAGAACTGACGCCGCGCCGGGTCAGCGCACCGTGGCGGCCTCGTGCGCGTGCCCGAGTCGCAGGCCCGGGACGAGCGCGGCGAGGGCCAGCACGCCGGTGATGGCGAACACCGCCGGGAACCCCGCGCCCGTGCCCGCCAGCGCGGTGAAGACGAGCCCGGCGACGGCGATCGCCGATGCCGACCCGACCGAGTCCGAGATCGACAGCGCCGACGAGTTGAAGCCCTGGTTCTGCGGCGTCGAGTACGCGAGCGTCAGCACCGTGAGCCGCGGATACATGAGACCCATGCCGCCGCCGGCGAGCCCCCATCCCGCGATCAGCACGGCCGGATGCAACCCCAGCAGCGCCGTGAGCAGCGCCAAGCCGAGCGCCGCGACGAGCAGCGCCGTGCCGATGAGCGTGATGCGGGTGTTGCCGATGCGGTCGCCGAAACGGCCCTGCACGTCGGCGGCCGCCGCCCACGCGAGCGCGGCGGCGGTGAGGCCGAGCCCCGCGAACGTCGGCGAGAAGTCGTAGTCGTCGATCAGCAGGTAGGGCACGTAGATCTCGGCGCCGAACAGCGCGCCGGCGATGAGGCCGCGCATGAGCACGACGCTCGGCAGACCGCGGGCGGCACGCAGGGTCCCCCGCGGCAGCAGCGGTCTCGCCGCCAGCCCGATGACCACGATGGATGCCGCCACCCCCGCCCACGACCACGCTCCGAGCTCTCCGGCAAGGCTGAGGCCCAGTGCTCCCACCGCGACCGCGACGGCGCACGCCACGCGCGGCGCGATGCGACCGGTGGCCGGCTCGTCCGTGTGCAGCGGCAGCCCGTAGAGGCGTGCGACGACCATCGCGAAAGCGATGACAGTGAGTCCCGCGACCCCGAGGAAGACCCAGCGCCAGTGCAGGAACTCCGTCACCGCGCCCGCCAGGAAGGGCCCGATGAGCGAGGGGACGACCCACGCGGCCGAGAACGCAGCGAACACGCGGCCGTGCAGGATGCCGGGGTACACCCGCGCCACCACGACGTACAGCGCGACGGTCTGCCCGCCGGTGCCGAGGCCCTGCACGAGCCGGCCGGCGACCAGGACGGGCATCGTGAGAGCGACGCCGGCGATCACGAGGCCCACGACGAACAGCGCGACGGCGGTCGTGAGCGGTGCGAGCACACCGCCGCGGTCGCACCACGCGCCGACGACGACCATGCCGATGACGCTGGTGGCGAGCGTGCCCGCGAAGGCGACCGCGTACAGCCGGTCGCCGTCGAGGTCGGCGCTCACCACCGGCATCACCGTCGTGACGGCGAGCGACTGCATCGCGGCCAGGAAGATGAGGGCGACCGCGCCGACCGTCACCCAGACGTAGCGGGCGTGCCAGATGCCGGGATCGGTGTCGTGGGTCACGATCGCGCGAGCGTGCCGAGACGCTCGACGGCCTCGCGCAGCACTTCGGGCGAGCAGCCGAAGTTCAGGCGGACGTGGCCCTTGCCCTCCTCGCCGAAATGCGGACCGAAGTGCAGCGCGACCTTCGCCTCGCGGAGGATCTTCGACGCCGGGTTGTCGCCCCATCCGAGTGCGCTCACATCGATCCAGGCGAGGAATCCGGCATCCGGGATGCGGTAGCGGGCGCCGGGCACGTGCTCGGCGAGCAGCTCGGCGAGGAGCACGCGGTTCTCATCCAGCGCCGCAAGCTGCGCATCGAGCCAGGGGTCGCTCTCCGGAGAGAACGCCGCCACGGCCGCGAGGGCGCCGAACAGACCGGTGCGCCACTCCACCTCGGCGGGCAGCGCGCGCACGACCGCGGTCGTCGCGTCGTCGGCGGTCACCATGAGGGCGCACTTCAGGCCGGCGGTGTTGAACGCCTTGCTCGCGCTCGCGACGGCGTAGCCGACGCGAGCGGCTGCCGGAGAGGCATCCAGGAAGGGCGTGAACACGGCACCGCGGTTCACCAGCGGAGCGTGGATCTCGTCACTGATCACGGTTGCCCCGTGGGTCTCGGCGAGGGCGGCGAGGGCCGCGAGGCTCTCGCGCGAGTGGGCGGTGCCGGTCGGGTTGTGCGGGTTGCACAGCAGCACGGCCCGCGCGCCGCCGGCGAGGGCCGCCTCGATGCCGTCGAGGTCGAGCTCCCAGGCGTCACCCGTGTCACGCAGCGGCACGCGCTCCACCACCGCACCCGACTCGGGGATGCAGTCGTAGAAGGGCGGATACACGGGCGGCGTGACGATGACGCGGTCGCCGGGCACGGTCACCTGCCGCAGCAGTTCGACGACGCCCATCATGACGTCGCACGTGGTGCGGATGCGCGCCGGATCGACGGTCCAGCCGAACCGTCGCTGCGCGAAGCCGACGTAGGCGTCCTTGATGCCGGGGTCCGGCGGCGTGTAGCCCGTGTCGCCCAGTTCGATCGCCCTCGTCAGCGCCGCCGTCACCGTGGGCGCGGGCACGAAGTCCGTCTCCGCCACGAACAGCGGCAGCACGTCCTCGGGGTACGTGCGCCACTTCGTGCTGGTGCGCTGACGCAGCTGCTCGATGGGGAGGGCCTGAAGCGGGGTGACGGTGACGCTCACCTTCCGAGCCTATCGAGCCGATGGCCGAGGGGGCCCCGAGTGAGTCACCGTATGAAGGTGCCCAGGTCGTGCTGGTCGAAGTACTCGAGCACGAGGGTGTCTCCGTCGAACGTCGCCTTCGAGATCGACCCCGGCGGGGCGTTCTCGCTGAACGGCCGGAAGACGAACTCGTCGCCCGCCCAGTGCTCCAGCGGCCAGTGCCCGGTCGGCCCGAGCGAGAGCTCCAGTCCGCCGTCGACCACGGCGACCGTCGCCGGGCCGAAGTAGTCGTTCGCGTACGTCCCGGCATACGTGTCGAGCGCCTGCGCCGGCTCGGCGCCTGAAGGAGGCGTCTCGCCTACGAGGGCGCCGAACGGCTCGGACTCGCCCTCGAAGACGCCCATGAACAGCGGCAGCCAGTCGCGGCGTTCGGCGCCGTACTGCGCGATGTCGAGGAACCGCGCCGCGATGCTCTCGGGTACGCCGTTGGCCGACGCGTTCGACAGCACGACGATGCCGAGGCCCGCACCCGGCAGCAGCTTGAACACCGTGCCGGTGCCGAGCAGGAACGCGCCCGAGTGGTTGACGTCCACGAGACCGCCCGCCGTCGTGCCGACGTTGAAGCCGTAGCCGTAATAGCCGGCACGGGATCCGAAGGAGGAGGGGGGCGATCCGACGATCTGCGGCGACATCGCCGGGACGAGCGAATCGGCCTCGATGAACGACTCCCCGTCGTGCTCACCGCTCGCGAGCAGCATCGCCAGCCAGGTGGTCAGGTCGGTGACGTTCGAACTCACCCCGCCGGCCGGGGACTGCTGATCGGGCTGGCGCTGATCCGGTGTCACGACCCACTCGCCGTCGAGCTTCATGTGCCCCATCGCGCGGTTCTCGCGGGACACGAGGTCCGCGTACCGCGAACTCGTCGAGGTCATGCCGAGCGGCTCGTAGAGGAGGCGCTCGGAGAGATCCGCCCAGTCCTCCCCTGCGGCGCGGGCGACCGCCTCCCCTGCCGAGGTGATGTCGAAGTTGCCGTACGCGTAGGTCGAGCGCCACGGCGCGAGCGGGATCAGGCTCAGCCGCTGGAGGATGGTGGCCCGGTCGTACCCGAGCTCCTCCAGCTCGTCGCCGGCATGCTTGTACAGGCCCGAGCGGTGCGCGTACATGTCGGCGATCGTCACGTGCGCGCCGACGTAGGGGTCGGCCAGCGTGAAGCCGTCGAGATGATCGGCGACCGGTGTGTCCCACGTCACGTAGCCCTCGTCGATGGCGCGGGCGACGACGCTGGCTCCGATCGACTTCGAGACCGACGCGAGCGCGAACACCGTGTCGGCGTCGACGGGCTCACCGCTGTCGAGGTCCCGCACACCGAAGCCGTCGGCGTACAGCACCTCGCCTTGGTAGACCACCCCGACGGCGATCCCCGGCGTGCCCGACACCTCCATCGCCGCCTCGACGGCGTCGGGCAGGTCGGCGACAGCTGCCTCCACCTGGGCACGGGTCACCGTCGCGAGGGCGTCCCTGCCGGGGTCCGGATCGACCGTCGCCGTGGGCGCGGGAGTGCCCTCGGAGTCGGCGGCGGCGAACGTGCAGCCCGTCGTGCCGGACAGGATCAGGACGGCGACGCCGACCGCGGACACGACACGTCTCAGGTTCCCCGACATGTGCCGAGTGTGGCATAGGCCGGTGAGGCCGCGTCAACCGCCTCGGGGAGTCAGCGGGGTGTCAGATCGCGAAGCCGAGCGCGCGCATCATGTCGCGTCCGTCGTCGGTGATCCGCTCCGGACCCCACGGCGGCATCCACACCCAATTGATGCGGAACCGCTCCACGATGTCGTCCAGCGCCTGCGCCGTCTGCTCTTCGAGCACGTCGGTGAGCGGGCAGCCGGCCGACGTCAGCGTCATGTGGATGACCAGCGCGTCGTTCTCGTCGTCCCACGCGAGGTCGTAGATGAGGCCGAGGTCGACGACGTTGATCCCGAGCTCGGGGTCCATGACGTCCTTGAGCGCTTCGGTGACCTCGTCGTACTTCTCGGGCGTGAGAGTAGCGGTCATAGGAACGATCCTACGCTTCGCTGCTCAGGGCGGCCTCGGCCGGCTCTTCCTCGCCCTCCGGCAGGAAGCGGTCGTAGCCCTCGTCCTCGAGACGGTCGGCGAGCTCGGGGCCGCCCTCCTCGACGATGCGGCCCTTGACCATGACGTGCACGAAGTCGGGGTGGATGTAGCGCAGGATGCGCGTGTAGTGCGTGATGAGCAGCACACCGAGGTCGGTCTCGGCCTTGGCGCGGTTGACGCCCTCCGACACGATCTTCAGCGCGTCGACATCGAGGCCCGAGTCGGTCTCGTCGAGCACCGCGATCTGCGGCTTGAGAAGCTCGAGCTGGAGGATCTCGTGGCGCTTCTTCTCGCCGCCCGAGAAGCCTTCGTTGACGTTGCGCTGCGCGAACTTCGGGTCCATGCGCAGGTTCTTCATCGACGCCTTGACGTCCTTCGTCCACGTGCGGATCGAGGGCGCCTCGCCGTCGATCGCGGTCTTCGCGGTGCGGAGGAAGTTCGTGACGGTCACGCCGGGGATCTCCACCGGGTACTGCATCGCGAGGAACAGGCCCGCGCGCGCACGCTCGTCGACGGACATCGCGAGGACGTCCTCGCCGTCGAGGGTGATCTCACCGCTCGTGACGGTGTACTTGGGGTGGCCGGCGATCGTGTACGCGAGCGTCGACTTGCCGGAGCCGTTCGGGCCCATGATGGCGTGGGTCTCGCCGGTGCGGATCGTGAGCGACAGGCCGTTGAGGATGGGCGTGGTGCCGGCATCCGTCTCGACCGTCACGTGGAGGTCGCGGATCTCGAGGACAGACATTCTTCGTTACCTTCTTCAGTTCACTTCGAGCTTGACGGACGGGTCGATGAGCACGTCATCGCCGTCGACCGTGACCGCGAACACCGGGACCGGCTCGTACGCGGGGAGATTGAGGGGCTTGCCGGTACGCAGCGAGAACGCCGAGCCGTGCGCCCAGCATTCCAGCGAATCGCCGTCGACGAAGCCCTCGGAGAGCGAGATGTCGCCGTGCGTGCAGGTGTCGCCGATCGCGTGGACCTCGCCGTTGGAGTCGAGCACGACCGCCATCGGCACGCCGTCGATCTCAACGCGGCGGGCCTCGTCCTGCACGAGGTCGCTGAGGGCGCACGCCCGCTGCGCGGTCATGCCAGGTCCTCCTTGGCGAGCTCTTCCTCGATGGCCGCGAACAGCTCGGACTCGAGGTCGGCGACGCCGATCTTCTGCACGATCTCGGCGAGGAAGCCGAGCACCACCAGCCGGCGGGCCTCGGCCTCGGGGATGCCGCGAGCCTGCAGGTAGAACAGCTGCTCGTCGTCGAAGCGTCCGGTGGCGCTCGCGTGGCCGGCGCCGCGGATGTCGCCCGTCTCGATCTCGAGGTTCGGGATCGACTCGGCGCGCGCACCCTCGGTCAGGACCAGGTTGCGGTTCGCCTCGTACGAGTCGGTCGCGACGGCATCCGGTCCGATCAGCACGTCGCCGATCCAGACGGTGCGCGCCGCGGCACCCTGCAGGGCGCTCTTGTAGAGCACGTCGCCCGTGGTCTCGGCGCCCTTGTGGTGCAGGTACACCTGGCTCTCCAGGTGCTGCCCCGAGTCGGAGTAGCTGAGGCCGTACAGCTCGGCGCGCGAGCCGGTGCCCGCGAGCTCGACACTGGGGTTCACGCGCACGACACCGCCGCCGAAGCTGACGACGACGTGGCGCAGGGTCGCGTCGCGGTCGACGCGGGCCTGGTGGGATGCCGCGTGCACGGCGTCGTCGTCCCAGCGCTGCACCGTGACGAGTTCGAGGTGGGCGCCCTCGCGGACGATGATCTCGACGTTCTGGGCGAACTGGGCGCTGCCCTCGTGACGGAGGACCACCGTGGCGCGGCTGTGACGGGATGCCTCGACCACGATGTGGGAATGTCCCACGAGGTCGGCTCCCCCGCCGGTCGCCTCGATCACGACCGGCTCGTCGAGCTCGGCTTCGGCGGGGATCGACACGTACAGCGCCTCGGCGGAGCGGGTCCACGCCACGGCGGCGGGAAGGTCCTCCGGGACGAAGAACTCACCGCGCGGCGCCTGGCCGACCGCAAGGCCGGCGGCGGCGATCGGGCCGGTGACGCTCAGCGAGACGGCGCCGGCGTCGCCGGCGGCGTCCGCGAACAGGCGCTGCAGGCGCTGGACCGGCGTGTGCTTCCAGTTGACCTCACGACCCGTGGGCGCCTCGAAGGCGGCGGGATCGGTGGAACGGAAACGCTCGGAGCGGGTCTGAACCGGAACGAACGCACCGGCGCCATCGGTGTGGCCCTTCGCGCCGGGAATGGTGGGGGCCTCAGTCGTGGGGCTCATCTAGCCGACGGATCCTTCCATGCCCATCTCGATGAGCTTGTTGAGTTCGAGCGCGTACTCCATGGGCAGCTCGCGGGCGATCGGCTCGATGAAGCCGCGCACGATCATGGCCATGGCCTCGTCTTCGGGCATCCCGCGGCTCATCAGGTAGAACAGCTGCTCTTCGCTGACCTTCGAGACCGTGGCCTCGTGGCCGAGCTGCACATCGTCGACGCGGATGTCGATCGCCGGGTACGTGTCCGAGCGCGAGATCGTGTCGACCAGCAGCGCGTCGCAGCGCACGGTGTTCGCCGAGTGGTGCGCGTTGGCATCGACGCGGACCTCGCCGCGGTAGCCGGCGCGGCCGCCGCCGCGGGCGATCGACTTCGAGACGATCGAGGACTGCGTGTACGGCGCCATGTGGATCATCTTGGCGCCGGCGTCCTGGTGCTGGCCGGGGCCCGCGAAGGCGACCGAGAGGGTCTCGCCCTTGGCGTGCTCGCCCATCAGGAAGATCGACGGGTACTTCATCGTGACCTTGGAGCCGATGTTGCCGTCGATCCACTCCATGGTCGCGCCCTCGTGCGCCACGGCGCGCTTGGTGACCAGGTTGTAGACGTTGTTCGACCAGTTCTGGATCGTCGTGTAGCGC
>Ga0160450_101158_pt1 | contig 10424 bp, 6 predicted proteins | sample HID1975K_E1MG_FD_108257 | JGI IMG/M metagenome (GOLD analysis project Ga0160450, IMG submission 108257) | Enriched soil microbial communities from UW Madison campus, WI, USA - HID1975K_E1 MG | ecosystem: Environmental > Terrestrial > Soil > Unclassified | place: USA: Madison, Wisconsin | collected...
CGTGCTGATGGCCAACCCGGTCGCCGACAACCGCGTGCCGGGCACGGTCGGCCTCCCGCTGCCGGGCACCGAGTGCCGCGTCGTCGACCCGGACGATCCCACCACGGACGTGCCGCGCGGCGAACGCGGCGAGCTCGTCGTCCGCGGACCGCAGGTGTTCTCGGGCTACTACGGCAAGCCGGAGGAGACCGAGGCGGTGTTCGTCGACGGCTGGTTCCGCACCGGCGACATCGTCACGATCGATGAGGCCGGTTTCGTGCGCATCGTCGACCGCATCAAGGAGCTCATCATCACGGGCGGCTTCAACGTCGCCCCGACCGAGGTGGAGAACGCCTTGCGCCAGCACCCGAAGGTGGAGGACGCGGCGGTCGTCGGACTGCCCAGCGAACACTCGGGCGAAGAGGTCGTCGCCGCGATCGTCGTCGCGCCCGGTGAGGAGATCGACGTCGAGGCCATCCGCGACTTCGCGCGCGGCATCCTCACGCCGTACAAGGTGCCCCGCCGCATCTTCGTCGTCGACGAGCTGCCGAAGTCGCTCATCGGCAAGGTGCTGCGCCGGCAGGTGCGCGATCGCCTGCTGACTCTCACCACCGGGGCCTGAGACACCCCGCGGGCGACGGCGCCTCACGCGCGGAACGCGCCCGGACGAGGCTGCAGCCAGGCCGCGGTGTCATAGCCGTCCTCCCATGGGAATCGGCCGTCACGGTCGTCGTACGTGAGCTGCAGCACCGGCACGGAGTGCTCGTCCGCGCGGTCGTAGTAGCGGTTGGCCGCGAACACGATCTCGCCCGGATTCGGTACGACCTCGACCGCGACCCGGTGACGCCATCCTGCGAAAGAGAGCACCTGCCCTGCTCGCAGGTCCTCGCCGGCGCGCACCCTCGCGGCCACGTCGTCCAGCAGCAGTGACGACGTCCGGGGGTCGAGACCGAACACGAGCAGCTCGGGATGCCCCATGCCGAACAGCCCGATCGTGTATGCGAAAGGCGCCTCGCGCTTCGGCATGTCACCGAACACGTATTCGTTCCGAGTGCCACGGGCGCGGATCGTCTGCGCCGTGCGCCGGTCCTCCTCGTCCAAGCGGGCGGGCGACGACGGCGTGAGAGCGATGGTCATGGGGGTCCTTTCGTCGATGGGATCGACGTTAGAACATACCTACGACACTGGAGCCGGCGGCTCCGGGAGGACCGCCCGAGACACCGCGACGGCGTACGGGTGCAGGGTCGCGGCGAACACGTCGCCGGCCACGGCGGGGTCCGCGGCCACGACCGCGTGCGCCGCCGCCTCGTCGTCGGCCTCGAAGATCACGATGCCGAAGGCGCCGACGGCCTCCTGCGTACGACCCGCGAGGATCAGGACGCCCCGGTCGCGGAGGTCCACGAGGTACGCGTAGTGATCGCCGACCAGCCGCGCCTCGTCCGCCGTCGCCTCCGCGAGCATGTCTGGGCGCGTCGGCTCGATGCGGTACAGCCACTGGGCCATGCGCCACCTCCTCCGCGTCGCTCCGCTCGCGGCACTCAGCCGGCGTCGGGATCCAGAGCGTCCAGCGCCGCCGGCCCCTCCGTGACGAGGATGCGGAACTGGGCGGCGTCGAGGACCCGGATGCCGAGCTCCTCGGCCTTGGCGAGCTTGGAGCCGGCGCCCGGTCCCGCGGCGACGAAGTCGGTCTTCTTCGAGACGCTCGACGCCGTCTTGCCGCCCGCGTTCAGGATCGCCTCCTGCGCACCGTCCCGCGTGTAGCCCTCGAGCGAACCCGTCGCGACGACCGTGAGGCCCTCCAGCACGCCGCCGACGACGACCGCCGCACCCGGACCGGGGTGGCCCGGCGTCGCCCACTGCACGCCCGCTCGCGTCCACTCGTCGACGATGTCGCGGTGCCAGTCCACATCGAACCACTCCCGCAGCGAGTCGGCGATGATGCCGCCCACGCCCTCGACCTGGGCCAGCTGCTCGCGGTCGGCGGCACGGATGGCGTCCAGCGATCCGAACCACTGCGCCAGCGCGCGAGCGGCCACAGGGCCGACGTGCCGGATGTTGAGCGCGACGAGCAGCCGCCACAGCTCCTTCGTCCTCGCCTTCTCGAGCTCGGCCAGCAGCTTCACCGCGGCCTCGGACGGCAGCACCTCGCGGTAGTCCTTGCGGATGCCGGCCTTGCGCCGCTCGGCGGCGTCGAGGTGCTCCGTCCCCGGCGGGTACTGCGCCGGACCGAGCTTCTGGAACGGGGCGCGGCGCACCGGTTCGCCGGTCTCGTCGTCGACCTTCACCTCGCCGGTCTCGGCGTCGCGGACGATCACCGAGATCGGCACCAGGTCGTCGAGCGACAGCGAGAACAGGCGCGCCTCGGTCTCGAGCGGTGCCGTCGCGGGCGCCTCGGCCTGCGTCAGCGCGGCCGCGGTCACCTCGCCGAGCACCTCGATGTCGAGGGCTCCGCGCGAGCCGATGTGCTCCACGCGACCGCGCACCTGCGCCGGGCACGAGCGGGCGTTGGGGCACCGGAGGTCGATGTCGCCCTCTTTCGCCGGCCGCAGCGGGAAGCCGCATTCGGGGCACGTAGCCGGCATGACGAACTCGCGCTCGGTGCCGTCGCGGAGCTCCACGACAGGTCCCAGGACCTCAGGGATGACGTCGCCCGCCTTGCGGAGGACAACGGTGTCGCCGATCAGCACGCCCTTGGCGCGCACGACGTCCTGATTGTGGAGCGTCGCCTGCCGCACCACGGACCCGGCCACGCGCGCGGGCGCCATGACGGCGTACGGCGTGGCACGACCGGTGCGGCCCACCGACACGACGATGTCGAGCAGCTTCGTGTTCACCTGCTCGGGCGGGTACTTGTACGCGATCGCCCAGCGCGGCGCACGGCTGGTGGCGCCCAGCTCGTCGTGCAGCGCGAGCTCGTCGACCTTCACCACGATGCCGTCGATCTCGTGCTCGACGTCGTGCCGGTGCTCGCCGTAGTACGCGACGAAGTCGAGTACCCCGTCGATGTCGTCAGTGGTGCGGAAGTACGGACTCGTCGGCAGCCCCCACTCGGCCAGCAGGGCGTAGGTCTCACTCTGCGAGTCGACGGGCGGCCGGCTCCACGCGCCGATGCCGTGGACGAAGAGGCGGAGCGAGTCGAGACGAGCCTGACCGGCTTCGAGCTCCAGACCCTCCTTCTTGTCGAGCTGCTGGCGCAGTCCGCCCGACGCGGCGTTGCGCGGATTGGCGAACGAGGGGAACCGGCGCTCGGCGCTCAGCCGCGCCTTCTCTTCGTCGAATGCGCGGCTGCGCGCCCGCGTCTCCTCGACGGCGCGGTCGCGCATGTCGGCCTGCAGCGCGTTGAGCCGTTCGAAGGCGGCGACCGGGATGAAGACCTCGCCGCGCACCTCCACGAGCTCGGGATGCCCCGTGCCGGCGAGTCGCTGCGGGATGCCGGCGACCCGCACCGCGTTGACGGTCACGTCCTCGCCCACTCGGCCGTCGCCGCGCGTGGCGGCGGAGGTCAGCACCCCGTTCTCGTACCGGAGACTGATCGCCAGCCCGTCGATCTTGAGCTCGGTCAGCCACCGCACGCTGCGGCCCGCGGCACCCTGGGCCTTGACGCACCACTCCCGCAGCTCTTCGGGGCTGAAGACGTTGTCGAGGCTCAGCATCCGCTCGGCATGCTCGACGGGTGCGAACATCGAGCTCTCTGCCGCGCCGACCGTCTGGGTCGGCGAGTCCTGGCCCTGCAGCTCAGGGTGCATCCGCTCCAGCTCTTCGAGGCGATGCATCCACCCGTCGTAGGTGGCGTCGTCGACGATCTCGGCATTGCGGCCGTAGTACGCGTCGCGCGCGCCGATGATGCTGTCGGTCAGGTCCTGGGCTTCCGCCCGCGCGGACTCGAGTCCGGCGTCGGCGGGGAGTGCGGCATCCGTCACTCCGCCAGTCTAGGAGGGGGCACGGACACGCGCCGGTGGCTCCGGCGCCCGCACGTCTCACGCGGAGACGGGCACCGCCGAGACCGTCGTCGCGATGGTGAACTGGCCGATCACACGCGTGCCGTCGTACAGCACGGCGGTCTGGCCGGGTGCCACGCCGTCGAAGGGGGTCTCGGGAACGACCGTCAGCCGGCCGCCTTCGAGGGTCGCCATGGCGGGCACGGGATCGGCGTGCGCGCGGATCTGCACATGGCACGTGAAGACGCCCTCGGGCTGCGGCCGGCCGGCCCACGAGTACCGCTCCCCCGCGATCTCCGCGGTCGCGAGCGCCTCCTTGGGACCGACGACGACCGTGTTCGACACCGGGCGGACCTCGAGCACGAACCGCGGCTTTCCGTCAGGCGCAGGCACGCCGAGCTGCAGCCCCCGCCGCTGGCCCACGGTGAACGCGTGCGCGCCCTCGTGCGTGCCGATGACGGCGCCCGTGCGGTCGACGATGTCGCCCTGCTCGGCGCCGACGCGCTCGGCGAGCCAGCCGCGCGTGTCGCCGTCGGGGATGAAGCAGATGTCGTGGCTGTCGGGCTTGTGCGCGACGGTGAGCCCGCGCTCCTCGGCCTCGGCGCGCACGAGCGCCTTCGACGGCGTGGACCCGAGCGGGAAGTAGGTGTGCGCCAGCTGCTCGGCGTTCAGCACGCCGAGGACGTAGGACTGGTCCTTGGCGGCGTCGGACGCGCGGTGCAGCTCCAAGCCTTCGGAGCCGTCCACGAGGCTTGCGTAGTGCCCGGTGCAGACGGCGTCGAAGCCCAGCTCGATCGCGCGCTCCAGGAGCGCCGCGAACTTGATCTTCTCGTTGCACCGCATGCACGGGTTCGGGGTGCGGCCGGCGCGGTACTCCGACACGAAGTCCTCGATGACGTCGTCGCGGAACCGCTCGGAGAAGTCCCACACGTAGAACGGGATCCCGAGGCGATCGGCCGCCCGGCGGGCGTCCATGGCGTCCTCGATGGTGCAGCAGCCGCGGCTGCCGGTGCGCAGCGTGCCGCCCGCGCGCGAGAGCGCCAGGTGCACGCCGACGACCTCGTGGCCCGCCTCGACGGCACGTGCGGCCGCCACGGCGGAATCCACTCCGCCGCTCATCGCTGCCAGGATCCGCATGGTCCCAGTCTACGAAGCCCGGCCTGTACGAGGGCCGGATGCCGCCCGCGCGCGCTCCACTGCCTCGGGAAGCGCGGCCAGCGCGGCCTCCACGTCGTCCGCCGTCGTCGTGCGGCCCAGCGTGAACCGCAGCACCTGCCGCGCCTCGGCGTCGGTGCGGCCGAGCGCCAGCACCACGTGCGAGGGCTCGGGGACGCCGGCCTGGCACGCCGATCCGGTCGACACCGAGATGCCGGCCCTGTCGAGGAGGAACAGCAGGGTCTCGCCGGACGCCCCAGGGAAGAGCACGTGCGCATTGCCCGGCACACGGTCGACGGGGTCGCCGAGCAGCTCCGCCCCCGGGACGGTCGAGTGGATGCCGCGCACGAGCCGCTCCCGAAGCCCGGTGAGCCGCGCCGCCTCGGCCTCGCGCTCGGCGTCGGCGAGCTCGGCCGCGACGGCGAACGCGGCTGCCCCCGCGACGTCCTGCGTGCCCGCGCGCAGGCGCCGCTGCTGCGCGCCGCCGTGGACGAGAGCGGTCAGTTCGGCCGTCCGCGACACCACGAGCGCGCCGACCCCGGCCGGCCCTCCGATCTTGTGGGCCGAGACGCTCAACGCCACAAGGCCGGTGCGACCGCGCGCCGATCCGCGCCACTCGCGGAACGAGACCGGTACGTGACCGAAAGCGGCGACAGCATCGAGATGGAGCGGCACGCGCGCCGCGGCGGCGGCATCCGCCAGTCCCGCCGCGTCGTTCACGGTGCCGACCTCGTTGTTGGCCACGAGGGCCGTCGCCAGCGCCGCGCCGGGCAGTGCCGCTGCGAAGACGGCGACGGGGATGCGCCCCACCGCGTCGAGCCCGACGTGCCGCACGGCGGCGCCCTGGGCGTCGAGCCACTCGACGGCGTCCAGCGTGGCGTGGTGCTCGCCGTCCGGCAGCACCAGGGCGTCCGCACCCGGCTCGCGCGCCCACCACAGGCCTTTCACGGCGAGGTTCACCGCCTCGGTGCCGCCCGACGTGAAGACCACCTCGATCGCGTCTGCGCCGAGGACGACAGCGAGCCGCTCGCGGGAATCCTCGAGCGTGCGCCGGGCGTCCTGGCCGGCACCGTGGATGGACGAGGCGTTGCCGACGGCCGACGCCGCGTCGATCCATGCGTCGCGCGCCTCGGGACGCAGCGGCGCGGTGGCCGCGTGGTCAAGGTAGACGGGCACCCGGCATCCTCCCGGCTCTCGTGGCGATGGGCGCATCCGGGTGTCGTGCGGCGTGGGACCCGGTCCCGTAACGCCACCGACTCGGACCATGGTTATGGTAGTCCGCATGGTCAGCCCGGAGTCCGTCATCACGCACCCCGTCGAGGGTCTGCTCAGCCCACAGCTCGACGGACTCGGCGTCGAGCTGCTGCCCGGCGGCGCGCGCCTGCGCGTCTGGTCGGGCGAGGCCGACGCCGTCGACCTCGTGGTCTTCGACGACACCGACCTGGACTGGATCACGGCGACCGAGCCTCTCGCACCCGTCGGCGGCGGCGTGTGGGAGGTCACCTCGGCGCTGCTGCGTCCCGGCACGCGGTACGCGATCCGCGTCGACGGGCCCCATGGCCCCGGCAACACCTTCAACCGCGGCACGCTCCTGCTCGAGCCCTACTCGAAGGGACTCGTCCGCACCGGCTACGACGGCTGGCGGTCCGTGGTGGTCGAGGGCTCGTTCGACTGGGGGGACTCGCGCAAGCCCGCCGTGCCGCTGGATCGCACGGTGCTCTACGAGGGCCACCTCAAGGGCATGTCGAAGCGGCACCCCGAACTCCCCGGAGGACTGCGGGGCACCTACGCGGGCCTGGCGCACCCCGCCATGGTGGAGCATTTCCTCGACCTCGGCGTGACGAGCATCGAACTGCTGCCGATCCATGCGTTCACGACCGAGCCGCGGCTGCTGCAGCACGGCCTCGCGAACTACTGGGGTTACAACACGCTCAACTTCTTCACGCCGCACGCCGCGTACGCCACGGAGGACGCGCGGCGCCAGGGGCCCGAGGCGGTGCTGCGCGAGTTCAAGGGCATGGTGAAGCTGCTGCACGAGGCCGGCCTGGAGGTCATCCTCGACGTGGTGTACAACCACACCGCCGAGGAGGGCCTGGGCGGCCCTCGATCGAGTCTGCGCGGCATCGACAACCGCGCGTACTACCGCCAGCAGGCCGACGGGGCCTACATCGACGTCACCGGCTGCGGCAACTCGCTCGACACGTCGACCGATGCCGCGTCGCGGCTCGTCCTCGACTCGCTGCGGTACTGGGCGAACGAGGTCCAGATCGACGGCTTCCGCTTCGACCTCGCCGTGACGCTCGGTCGCGACGCCGCGCACGAGTTCACGCCGCAGCATCCGCTCCTCCGTGCGATCGTCGACGATCCGGCCCTCGCGGGCGTCAAGACGATCGCCGAACCGTGGGATGTCGGCATGGGCGGATGGCAGACCGGCGGGTTCGGCGACGGCTGGAGCGAGTGGAACGACCGCTACCGCGACCGGGTCCGCAACTTCTGGCTGAGCGACGTGGACTACGCCCGGCGCGCGAACGTGTCGCCCGTCGGCATCGGCGGCCTCGCGCACCGGCTCGCGGGCTCGGCCAACACGTTCGACGAGGCTCGGGGGCCCCTCGCCGGCATCAACTTCGTGACCGCGCACGACGGATTCACGCTGCGCGACCTCGTGTCGTACGACGTCAAGCACAACCATGCCAACGGCGAGCACGGCCGCGACGGCGCCGACACGAACCGCTCGTTCAACCACGGCACCGAGGGCCGCACCGGCGACCCGGCGATCCTCGCCACGCGGCGCAAGGCGATGCGCAACCTGATGGGCACTCTGCTGCTGTCGGCCGGCGTGCCCATGATCACCGCAGGCGACGAGCACGCGCGGACGCAGAACGGCAACAACAACGCCTACTGTCACGACTCCGACCTGACGTGGCTGCGCTGGGAGCACACGCCGTGGCAGCAGGACCTCTACGCCCACGTGCGGCACCTGCTGCGCGTGCGGCGGGAGAACCCCGCGCTGCGACCCAGTCGTTTCGCCCGTCTCGGCGAGCACACCCCGTCGGCCTCGGTGATGGAGTGGTACGACGAGCACGGCGAGACGATGTCGATCGAGAGGTGGACCGACCCGTCGCACCGCACGCTGCAGTACGTCGCCTCTTCGACGCCCGAGAAGGAGGATTTCAACCGGATCCTCCTGATGATCCACGGCACCGAGCATCCGATCGACGTCACGCTGCCCGACGCCGACGGCGTGACGCGGTACGTCTCGCTCTGGTCGAGCGCCGAAGAGACGCCGTCGGATGACGGGGCGGTGTTCGCCCCGGGCGACGTCGTCTCGCTGACCGGCACCTCGATGCACCTGTTCCGCGCCGAGTGACAGCACGCTTCGGTCACGTCGGTGTCGCCTGACTCGAGGGAACGGTAGGTTCGAGACGTGGTCACGACGACGCGCTCCGCGCGCTCCCGCCCGTGGCGGAGCGCCTCGGCCCTCCCTGTCCGCGATGCCCGCGCCTGGCAGCCCGACCCCGACACGGTCGCGCGGCGAATACCTCTGGCGCAGCCCTTCCCCGCCGTGCCGTGGGGTGACTACCGACCCACGGCGTACGACGGGGAGGTGGTGCCGTTCCGGGTGACGGCTTTCCGTGAGGGGCACGACCGGATCGGCGTGCAGCTGAGGCTCTTCTCCCCCGCCGGCGACGAGTCGCTGCATCGCCTGGATCCGCTCGACGACGGCTTCGACCGCTGGCAGACGGAGGTCGCGCTGCTCGAGCAGGGCGTCTGGCGGTTCCGGTTCGAGTCGTACGGCGACGACTTCGCGACCTGGCACCACGCGGCATCCGTCAAGATCGCGGCGGGGGTGGATGCCGCCCTCATGCGCGAGCTCGGCGCGCTGCTGTTCGACCGCGCCGGCGCTGAGAAGGGCCGCCCCGCGGCCGAAAAGAAGGCGCTCGCGGCGGCCGCGGCATCCCTCCGCGACGAGACGGTCGACGACGACGGCGCACTCGGCGTCGTCGAAGACCCACGCCTCGCGGCGTACTTCCGCCAGCGCCCCGTGATGTCGCTCGTCACGCCCGGCGATGACCTCGAGCTGCTCGTCGAGCGCGAGCGCGCCGGCGTCGGCGCATGGTACGAGTTCTTCCCGCGCTCGGAGGGAGCGCGGCGTCTCAAGGACGGCAGCATCAAGAGCGGCACGTTCCGCACGGCCGCCAAGCGCCTGCCGGCGGTCGCGCAGATGGGGTTCGACGTGGTGTATCTGCCGCCGATCCACCCCATCGGCACGCTCAACCGCAAGGGCCCGAACAACACCCTCGATGCCGGGCCCGGCGACCCCGGATCGCCGTGGGCGATCGGCTCGGCGGCGGGCGGGCACGACACCGTGCATCCCGACCTCGGGACGCTGGCCGACTTCCGCGCCTTCGTGCGAGCTGCACGGGCCGAGGGCCTGGAGATCGCCCTCGACCTCGCTCTGCAGGCGGCACCCGACCACCCCTGGGTCGCGGAGCACCCGGAGTGGTTCACGGCACTGCCGGACGGCACGATCGCCTACGCCGAGAACCCGCCGAAGAAGTACCAGGACATCTACCCGGTCAACTTCGACAACGATCCCGCCGGGATCCGCGCCGAGGTGCTGCGCGTGGTGCGGCACTGGATCGCCCAAGGCGTCAGCATCTTCCGCGTCGACAACCCGCACACCAAGCCCCTGCAGTTCTGGGAGTGGCTGATCGCGACGGTGAACGCCGAGCACCCGGACGTCGTGTTCCTCGCCGAGGCCTTCACCCGTCCTGCGCCCATGCAGAGTCTCGCCGCGGCAGGTTTCCAGCAGAGCTACACGTACTTCACGTGGCGCAACACCAAGGCCGAGCTCGAGGAGTTCCTCACGGGGCTCGCGCACTCCACCGACGCGTTCCTGCGCCCGAACCTGTTCGTCAACACCCCCGACATCCTCACCGAGTACCTGCAGTTCGGCGGCCGCCCGGCCTACCGCATCCGCGCCGCGATCGCGGCCACGGCCGCGCCCACGTACGGCGTGTACGCGGGCTACGAGCTGTACGAGAACGTCGCCCGGCCGGGGTCCGAAGAGAACATCGACAACGAGAAGTACGAGTACAAGGTGCGCGACTGGGCGGGCGCCGTAGAGCGCGGCGATTCGCTGGCGCCCTATCTGGAGCAGCTCAACGGCATCCGGCGGGCGCACCCCGCGCTGCGGCAGCTGCGCAACCTCGGCGTGCACTGGAGCGACGACGACGCCATCCTCGTGTACGTCAAGCACCTCGACGCCGCGCTCTCGCCGGACGGACGCAGCGACACCGTCATCGTCGTCGTCAACACCGACCCGCACTCGGTGCGCCAGACGATGGTGCA
>Ga0160450_101159_pt1 | contig 10389 bp, 14 predicted proteins | sample HID1975K_E1MG_FD_108257 | JGI IMG/M metagenome (GOLD analysis project Ga0160450, IMG submission 108257) | Enriched soil microbial communities from UW Madison campus, WI, USA - HID1975K_E1 MG | ecosystem: Environmental > Terrestrial > Soil > Unclassified | place: USA: Madison, Wisconsin...
AGGCCACCGCAATCCGGGTCTTCCACGATGTGGTCCAGCACTTCGAAGCCATGATTCTGCAGTTGCACCGTATATTCCTGCGGATCAAGGCTGGCGTGATAAAGCGTTTCGCCCTGGAATTCACCGAGGGCATCGCCAAGTGCCGTGCCACTGGTGAACATCAGTAATGCGCCAGGGGCCGCGTGCTGCTGGAAAATGGTGAACATGCGGCGTTGGTCATCAGGTTTGAGATGGAAAAAGCTGTTCCAGGCCAGTATCCCGGCGAACGTTTGATCCAGGCCCAGTGTGCGCATGTCGGCCTCAAGCCATTGCTGATTCGGGAAACGCCCGGTGCACAGCGCGATCATGTGCTCAGAAGAATCCACACCGACGATCGCCAGGCCGGATTCAATCAGATAGCGCGCAACGGGCTGGCCAGATCCGCAGCCCAAATCCAGAACGGTGGCCGACGGCTGCAGCAGCGAACGGAAGCGTTCGATCCATTTGCATTCAATGAGGCGATTGCCGCGCAGTTGTGACGCTCACTTAAAAATGACATTACCCTCAGCAACCTCTAGGATGAGGGCTTCAGGGAGGCCATCAACTAAAAGTGATGGTTTTTCTGCCTCAATTTGAGTATTTGATCATTTTCTACTCTTAAATGCTTCAGCCCCCTAACCATAAGGCATCCACTGATACCAACCGATCACTTAAAAATGATCATTTTCTAAGCCGTTGATAAAACAAAACTTTTGGTCTGACTTTTTGGTGATCCAATTCGTGATTGATCATTTTAAGTTGATCTCATTTTCCCAGTCAGTAGCTGCTGATGCTGAGCCCTGAATTCGGTCAGCTTCAAGTGGTGGCAAGCATTGCTATTGTAGAGTTTGATTGATTTTTTTTCATGACAATCACCAGCCTGCATTACCATCGCTCTTGTTTATCAATTAATTGCCATATATTCATATAATACATATATATTGACAAATCCGAAGTTTCTCAATGAAAACAGATAGTTACCGTATGGCCTGAAATTTGCTTGAGGTTATTGGTTTTTTTGTTCGTCAATACTTATTATTTGTTTGATTCGGCAATGGAGCGATGCCGGATTTTGACGTATGCCTCGAGATCGGTTTAACTTCGGACAAAATCTCGAGAGCTGAGAGTTTGAATGAAAAGAATAGTGAGCAAGGGAAGTCTCGTTAAACACTCAGAGAACGCCTACCGTGTCATAGAAATATCTAAGGACGGCTCTGTAACTCTTGAAAATCTGGACGCTGGAAATACTTTCAGTGTTCCCTTTACAGAAATTTCCCTGCTTGAGGCAGAAGGTGCACGTGAGGCATATATCACCGAGCGCCGACTTGCTTGGCTTGAACAATCAAAGAGCAACCCAGAGGAAAGGAAAGTCGCAATAACTCGGGCAGAGTGTATCGACCGATTATTCGCAGGTAAAATTTCCCGCGCCAATTTGTTGTTAGAGCTAGATATATCCATCCCTACTTTGACGCGTCTTCTTAGGAAATATGATCCAGAATTGGGTGCAGTCTCCTTGATACGAAGCGTTCGCGGTAGAAAAGCTGAAACTCGCATGCTTAGTCCACTTGTCGAACAAATAATCGAGGATGGGATACAGCGATATCTCAATAAGTCCAAAAAACCCTGCAATTTTACAGAGTTATACGAATATATAGAATCGAAATGCGTTGTGAATGGTCTAAAGCCACCCAGTGCGAACACAGTTAAAAAGCGGCTGGAATCTTTTGGGGATCGTGCAGTTTATTCCTTAAGGCGTGGTCGTGAGGCTATGTTACAGAAGTTTGTAATGAAGCCAGGGTCGGTAGATGTTGAAACTATATTGTCCATGGTGCAAGTTGATCATACAAAAGTCGATGTAATTATCAGGGACTCGAAAGGCTTACCGCTAATGCGACCCTGGCTCACTGTAGTTATAGATCTTAAAAGCCGAGTTATTTTGGGTTATTACTTAGCGCTTCATCCTCCAAGCGCGCTGAGCGTTGCCATGGCTCTATTGTCTGCCTGTTACCCAAAGAGCGAGCAGCCAATGATGATGGGGGGAGGAATTGGAACATTGCACCGATTCTGGGGTACTCCAGTCGTAGTGGGCTCTGATAACGCTGCGGAATTTACTTCGGACGAATTCGCAGCAAACTTGGCACTCTACGAAATAGAGCTACTCTTGAGGCCAGTTGGTAAAAAGCATTACGGCGGGCATGTCGAGCGGCTCATTGGCACATTGATGGGCAAAGTGCATATGCTGCCAGGAACTACGTACTCCAATATCCTATCCAAAGCAGACTATGACTCTGGTAAAAATTCGGCATTGACATTTGCGCAGTTCTGCAAGTGGTTTGCCGACCAAGTCGCTATATATCATGGGCGTGCCCACGATGGATTAGGGCGTAGAACTCCTAGTGAAATATGGGATGAGGAGATGGCGAAGCTAGGGGCGGAGTATGTTCAGCCTATACCAGGCGACTTTCAAACTTTCGCTCTAGATTTTTTTCCTTCTATTTCGAGGACAGTACAGACTAAAGGAGTTGAATTTAAAGGCGAGTTTTATGTTTCATCAGTAATTCGAAGGCTAGTGGGGCAGCGCCTAACTTTTAAATACAATCCTCTAAATCTCGGGAAAATCTGGCTTCGCTTAGAAGGTAGGTATTATGAGATACCATATTCAGATATAACCAAGCAACCTATATCGTTGAACGATTATTATGCTAGTAAAAGATCAGGCAATCGGCGCCGTGGAGAGCTTGTTGATCCAGCGCTTCACGTGCTTAGGCTTCAGGCTCACGACGATGTTGATAGTGCTGTAACAGAAGCTAAGAGAGTCAGACAGAATATTGCAAAGAAAGCACAGGGCGCAGAAATAATGGGACTTCTAGAGAATAAGTCCCTTGATGATTCGGAGCTCAAGCCACTTGCAGCTGATCAAACTCGAAAAAAACTTGACTGGAAGGGGTGATTATGCTGCTTGAACATATTCATGAAAGCCGCCGTTTCGCAATGGAGTTGTCTGATCGGGAACGCATGGACTTTATTCGAAAAGACGTAGTGATTTCTACCGAGCATCTAAGAAACATCAAGTTGATTGCGTACAATATGATTCATATTCCACGAGGATGCATGGAGGCGCCTTGTCTTGTAGTAACGGCTGGCAGCAACTATGGAAAGTCTACCATCTGTAATGAAATTAGGGGCATGGACGAGGAGTGGTGCAGTAAAATTCGTTATGTGAATTTTGTACGCGACACAAGAAATGTTCGAGTTCGACCGCGGCCGGGTGAAAAGCTAATGATCGCATTGGGCTTGGATCCTGGTAAGTCCGGATTGGATATAGGGATGGTCATGGAGTACTGCCTTGCAAATGATATTAGGGCAGTTTTTATGGATGAGTTCCAAGATTCGATCCTTCAACTTTCCAATCAAGAGCAATTGGCCTTTCTGTCAATGCTTCGTGGTATGTGCGGCCCGCCCACATATATGAGTTTTTTTGTGTTCGGCGTAGGTGAGGCATTAAATGCCTTGCAGTTCGACCCACAGTATGTCCGCCGCTTCGAGAAATACGAAGTGACACCATGGCAGGAAGTTGATTCAGAGTATCTCAATTTTCTGGATACATGGGAGAGCATTATGCCCTTGGCAATGCCGTCCCGACTATCCTCTGCCGAACTTAGTAGTGCGATTTATAAAAAAACGGGAGGGATCGTCGGGCGCATTTGCGACCTTCTTAAAGCAGCAGGAGCATATGCAATCTCGTCTGGAATTGAAAAAATCACCATTGAAGTTTTGGGTAGGGCGGAAAAATCGAAATGGCTCCAAGAAATACCAGCCAACCGAAAATGAGTGTTCTACGGTGCCCATTGCAGAGAAAGGCTCGAGTCGCCGTAAAAAAATCCCTCCAAGATAAGGATTTGATTTTGTTGCGGGGGGATCCATTTTCCGGGAAGAGCACCGTCTTGTCTCAACTATTTTCGTCGACGGGCGATCCTAAGTATTTGTGGCCAGTAATTATTCGGTCGCTCCATGTGCATGTATGTAAATCGTTGAAACTTTCTCTTGCTCATGCTTTAGGGTTGTCAAGCTCCGTTATGGCAGCTTCGCCTGGTGCGCTTACTAGTGTTCTGCATGAACTCAGCAACAAAAACGTTCTGGTAGTGCTCGTCATTGACGACATTGATGTATTTTTTCTAGGGCCTACGGAAGAATACAGGAAGGCTTGTGATTTCATATTTTACGTATCCAAGACTCTCGCGCGGTTGAAAATTGTGGGCGCTTTTTCTCAGCTTGAAAACATCAGAAGCATTGCTAAAGACCTACGAATAGAGAATTACTGCGTGCTGGAATTACCTTGCTGGCAAGCTACCGTTGAATTTCATGAGTTTGTAATCTACGTGGCAAATAAATTTGGAATTGATAAGCATCAAATTTCCAACGAAGGTTTCTTGAAAACCCTATTTGAATCAACGCGCGGAGCGACTGGCGCCATTGTGACCTCGATCAAAATCTTGCACATGAGTGGGGTGCTTGATGGGGGGAAGGTTGCTTGCTCCAAGCACCTTAGGCAGCTTTGGAGGTTCTGAATTTGGACGTGTTAAATCAACATAAAATAATTATAGGCGAGACAATACTCTCTTGGGTTTGCAGAGGCCTATCATTGGGCAGCCTGAGAAATCCAAACTTATTTCGCACAGTTATTCAGCAGGCCGACACTTCAGAGTGTCGCGAATCTGGTGATATTTCAAAATGGCCAATGAGTACAGATTTAGACATAGAATTTGATGCGTCAAGTCAGTTGATCTCAATTTACTCTGAAACCTATGACGTACCGATCAACAATGCTCGCTCTTATTTTTGCAGTAATAGACTCCCCCTAACAAACCTGTATTACAGGAGTCTTTCATGCGAAGATTGTCTGTCTGATAGTTTTATGACAGTCAGATTTCCAGTCTGGAAAAATGATTGGTGCTACATCACATCTGCATATTGTCCTATTCATCTAAAAGCGCTCAAATCACCTTCCATTCTACCCTCTATCGAAAATCGCATATTGAACTGCTATTTGCACACTTTGCAACTTGAACGCAGTCCGGCAAAATATGAGGAAAAACGATTGGCCCTCCTAGCGGTAAAGGCTCAATCATGGATGCAGTCGCGTGCTATAAGCCATCCTTTAGAAGCTGAAGCTTTGCTTAGTCTTTATGGGCTATTTTTGAGTAGGCGTACGTTACATGCAGTTGAGGGCGTTGCCGCATCAGGTTTCGCTCACCCTCCGAGATCTCCATACCGCGGGCAATTAGATGTCCAAAGCCGAATTGATTTTGGGATGCACTCTGCCAACGGGGCTCAGCGGGGTGGAGCACTTTTCTTGATTGGGTGGTTATTGGAACTGTTCCAAACAAACGATGTTAACGGTGCCATTCGAACTAATCGAATGGTGCGGCGTGCATTACCCCAAAATGCTCGCATGCTCGGTTATTTGACTGCACGCATCTTTATGACACGAGAAGAGGGCGACCTATTCGCACAAAAATTGCGCCCGCTGAAAGACTATGGTATCAGGGGAATGTGTGAATTTTTGAATGCACTTAACGCCAGCATTAAGTCTTTGAGATGACCGCTTATGAACGGGGGGTCACTCAGCCTTACTGTTACGCCAAATTCGACCAACTGTTGTCTGGTGGACACCGAGTTTTCTCGCAGCCTCACTTTGACTGAGACCCTGATCGCGAAGCATCAATGCTTCCTGGATGACGCTATCAGGAAGGCTCCTACCTGCCTTCTCCGAGACCAGCTTACCGTCCGAGAAGTGTGTTGGCATGCCGGCGACGATGCCCAGTGCATCAAGCTCTTGAATCTCCTTTTTTAATGCTGCGCTACGCTCTCCAATGGACAACCGCGCGTCGTAGCTTGAGGCCACCATCAGCAAAGCAATCGGGTCGAAGGATAAAGCTTCAGCGATGCTGCCTAGCATCTCCAATGTAACGCCAGTTTTGGCGTTTTCCAGCCGCTGCAGGTGGCGGGGCTCGATGTTGCTCTTGATCTTTGCGTACAGCTGATCACGAGATATGCCGCGACTTGCACGTGCAAGACGCAGGACTGCAGCGAGCGACTCCCTCGTTACCATGACGATTCCTCAAAAGCGAGGATAAGGCCATATTGATCCTAAGCACGCCATGACATATAGTTCACCTCGTGCATAGGCAGCTCAATCAGAAGCCCTTAAGCTGCGTGGAATCAGAGGTTAGCACTCGCTGACTCATGCCAATGATTGGCAAAAAATGGCGATCGTGGTCGAGAAAATGGCCATCGCTGACCGCCACACCAGAGCTACGCCAGCAGATGGGCGGAGCTCTTTCGCGACCCGCAACGGTAGGAAGACATGTGTTTTTAACGAACAGCGACGAGCTACAAGGGCGATTTCGGCTTGGCGAAACTGACATTCTGTTCTGGAGCTCAATCAACCTGACCCGCTGCGACTTCACCTTTTTGGTTGAGGGCGTTGGTTTGGATGGAGATGCTCTGGGCCTAACGGCTCACCTTGTGAGTGATGTAGCCACCGTTAAGGCGATGTGGGAAGAGGGGTCTCGCGAGCTGCTGAGCGTCCGCCAGATTTACGTGATACCGCCTCGCTCTCTTCGCCAGAAGGGATGCTCTATGGCGTCCTTGACTGAGATTCGCATGCGTGAGGGTACCGAGCACTCTCCAGTCTATGAATTTGTCACCGATACCGGCGATGTCTTCACCAGTGATCAAGCCTGATGGATCAAAACATTGGATGCGGTCATCGCTATCCGCGGTCAGGGCTACCACTTGAACGTTGTTTCATCGTTGAGGGGGCCAGGCGGGTTGAGCTCAGTTTTTGGAGGCCCTGCATGACCATCTGTTCATGGCAGGCACCAAAGTCACCGTCTACATGCAACAAGTAGATGGTTTAAGGAAGCAGGCTGATTACAGCGCTTTATTTTCGTTTCGCGTGTAGGTGACACTGCTCGAATGAGCACGCTGCTTTGGAGGCGGTGGGGTTTGCTGCGCGCTGTAAAAATTGCAGGAGCAGATTTTGTTCAAATTTGATTGCAGGCAGGTCACTGGAGTGATCGAGAAGGTTCGTGTCACCGCTACCGAGCAGGGTACTGTAACCGCTCACGTGACCATTGATGGCAAAGTGCTACCGAATCTGCTTTTGCCAGGGAAGATCTACGAAGAGATGGAGCCTGGGCAGCGCGTGACACTGTATGGCTTTTTCACTAAGAAGAAGAACAAGATGGAGAACAAGGGCACCATCTACGCCATGAAAGACGAGAAAGGTCTGCTCATCGCGGCAAAGGAGCTTCAGTTCAAGGTACCGATCTTGATCATGGTTTCCGCGATTCCTCTGATGATTCTCACCTTTGTCATTGGCTGCTTCGCATCTCCATATTTGATCTATCTGGTGAGGGGAGCGAGGATCCTGATTACCTGGTACCAACCACCTTCATCTGGGCATTCTGGGAAGGCATCGCTGCAGGTGTGTTCATGATCGGGTGTGCGATCAACTTTCTCAAGAAGAGTAACGACCTTGAGAGCTGGGCGCCGATCGGTGTTGCCGAGCTTTCTCAGCGTTTCAGCAAAGCCCTTAAGTAGTGCTCCATAGTCAGGCTTCCATTCCGATGAAGGCTAGGGCTAACCCAGGTAGAGGTGCCATGGACATTGATAAGATCGAACGCGGACGCCGTCGAGAAGCCGTGGCAACAGAAATCGCTTGTCTAGCCCTTGACGGAGGGAAGCTTGCTAGTGAACGCCTGGCTCGGTTGCAGGGCTATGTGGATGGTCAAGTCACCCTGGAGCAGCTTCGTGCGGAGCTAATAGAGCGTATGCGACAGGATACATGGGGCATTGCAGATGAGGACGAAATGCGTCGGGCCTGGGGTGATCCTGAGTGACTCAAATCTTCCACCGCTAGCCGGCTAAAGCCGAATGCGCGAGCTTCTCGCCGACATCCGTTCATCTGGGAGCTCCGATCAGACGCCTGGAGTGGATTCCGTGGATTTTCTTACTGAGCTGTTAAGTGACTTTCAGATGAGACGCTTGGTGCAAGTAAGCCTTGAGAAATTCAGTGTACCTATCACGGCTTTTCTCAGCGACGCAGCGGTCGTCGAGGACTGCTGTCTGGGGATTTCTTTTGATCATCTGGAGCAGGACTACGGCTATTGGACAGGAGAAGGAGCACCTCTTCAGACGTCGAAAGTTCTACGGGCCTGGAAAGAAGGGCGTTATTGGCTTGTCGGTACCTTAGAAGGTAACTACGTCATCGCTAGCTTCAAGAGATCCATTGGTAAAGCTGCCTTCCTCATCCTTCTTCAATCGCTTGAAAGGTGATGATCAACTGCCCTCAGATACCGGCGGCCGATATAGCTTCACCCTCAAAGCTAGCCTAGCTTCCCTTCGGGGAAACCTGGGGCGATATCTTCCAAACCCAGCGGAGTACGTAGTAGCTAATGAAAGTCCTCGTCTATTCGGATCTCCACCTCGAGTTTTCTGACTTCCAGCCACCTGCGGTGGAGGTCGATTTGTTGGTACTGGCAGGCGATATCTCGGTACGTAGTCGCGGAGTGGCCTGGGCCAACGACACCTTCACTTGTCCGGTGATCTACGTCTGCGGCAACCATGAGTTCTACAAAGGCCACATCGATCGAACGCTGACCAAGATGCGCGATGCGGCTGCAGAACATGTGCACATCCTGGACAACCAGTCCCTGATCATCTGCGACACCAGATTTTTGGTTGCCACGGCGTGGACGGATTTCACTGCGACCGGCGACTACCGGGTCGCGATGAGGGTGTGTGCGGAATGGATGAACGACTTCAAGCGTATCCGTATTGGAGAGGGCTACAGCAAGCTTCGTCCTGCTGACCTCATCGCTCGAAACATAACCACTCGTGATTTTCTGATGACTGAGCTCGCGAAGGATTTCGAGGGGAAGACCGTGGTGATCACTCATCACTGCCCAATCCGAGAGGTCGCTGGTGATGGCCACGAAGGCCATCTGGGTGCCGCCTACTTCAATGAATGGCACGATCTGGTTGCCTTGGCTGACGTTTGGATTTTTGGTCATACGCACTATGCAGTCGACACAATCGTCTCGGGCTGCCGGGTTATCTCCAATCCGCGAGGCTATCCAGGAGAGCGCACAGGTTTTTCGCCGGACTTCACCATAGAGGTTTGACAGGGTTACGCCTGCAGGTGCGGGCAATGTCAGTTTTGGAAAAGGAAGAGCTGATGTCAGCTGAGATCAACATCGAGTACCACTGCAAGAGCCTGTCGGATTTCCAGCTCAAGCGAATCCTACGAGCGATGGCTTACAGGTACTCGCCACCTGTCACCGCCTACTTGAGCGATGTCTTCATTACTTCGGAGTGCGCGGTCGGCATCGTTTTCGGTCACACCGAGCCAGGGCAGTTTGAGCAACGCGCGGATGGGCACATTCTGCAGACGTCCTGCATCGAGCATCTGAAGAAGGTAGGGCGTTATTGGGTGATCACGACGGCGGAGGGACGGTTTGTACTGACGTCGTTCAAGCGGGGATTGGGAAGGGCGAGCTTACGAGCGCTAATTGCGACAATGATTAAAACAACGTAGCCAGGCGCCTCCGTGCGCTGGATTAACGATGCTGCGATCAGGTTTCCGACAGTAAAGTTCGACGCCGGTGAATGCTACTCAGGATTTTGTAATCCCGGATTCGGTCGTGGGAGAGGTGTCCAGCATCTACTAGTCCACGAATGTAGCCTTCGGCTTTGCCCCGAGCTTCACGCAGATCACCTTCAGAAGTGCTGTGGTGGATGTCATCAACTATCAACTGCCAACGCTGGCTCTGCCGGATACCGATAGGGTCGGCGGAGAAGGCGGGAGCATTCAGAAGAGTTTGGTAGTAGCCAACAACAGGTGGATTGCTCAAGTAGGGCGCTCCGCAGGTTAAACATGGCTGGAGGTTATCATGCGCACACTCATTCGCCTGTTACTCGCCGGCACATAGAGTGACCGTTCTTCTCGCAGCGAAGCTTGCGAGAGGTGGTCACCAACACATGGGGTTTTACATGGTCAGACGCAGGACACCGCTTTCCTCATCCAAGATCGTCGATGCACCTTTAGCTGCTATGCCCAGCAGCGTGAAAAAGGCGATGCAAATCGATTTTAGTTGGAAGATCACTGCTTATCTGTCATCTGTTGAGTACGGCGCTGGAGAGCTCTATCTGGAGGGCATCGTGTTCAGTGATCGTGAGAAGCGATTCGATGATGGTGATCCAATTCGAACCTCGATCATCATGGCCTCTGAACAGATTCAAGGCTATTTGGTAGTGCAGACGCTCAGCAGCCGTTACGTGGTGTGCGATTGGGCAGGTAAGGGA
>Ga0160450_101160_pt1 | contig 10381 bp, 10 predicted proteins | sample HID1975K_E1MG_FD_108257 | JGI IMG/M metagenome (GOLD analysis project Ga0160450, IMG submission 108257) | Enriched soil microbial communities from UW Madison campus, WI, USA - HID1975K_E1 MG | ecosystem: Environmental > Terrestrial > Soil > Unclassified | place: USA: Madison, Wisconsin...
CGAACGCGAGCTCGAGCAGGCCGTGCGCGCCCGCGCCGAGATCGTTGTGGTCGTGCGCATGCCCGACGGCACCGAGCGCGCGCTGACCCTGGAGGCGTCGGGACTCGGCGGCGGACGACTGCGCGGCCGCGACCGTGCCGCCGACATCGAGCGCACCCTTCCCGTGTCGAGCATCGTGAGCGTCCGCGCGGCGTGAGGTCACGGGCGGCCCCGCACGCCGGGGCGCGCCGGGCGGATCCTGTCATCGCCGACCCCGGTAGACTGGCTCGTTATGGCTGACGGACCCCTCATCGTCCAGAGCGACCGCACGGTGCTGCTCGAAGTCGCGCATCCCGATGCCGAGAGCGCGCGTCACGAGCTCGCGATCTTCGCCGAGCTGGAGCGCGCCCCCGAGCACATCCACACGTACCGCATCACCCGCCTCGGGCTGTGGAACGCGCGCGCGGCCGGACACGACGCCGAAGACATGCTCGCGACGCTCGACAGGTGGTCGCGCTTCCCCGTGCCGCCGTCGGTGTCGATCGACATCGCGGAGACCGTCGGGCGGTACGGCCGTCTCGTCATCGAGCGCGCGCCGATCGCCGAGGACGGCTCGGGGGGCGAGCTCATCCTGCGCTCGACGGATGCCCCCGTCCTCGCCGAGGTGTCCAAGAACAAGCGCATCCAGCCGCTGCTGATCGGCCACCCCTCCCCCGATGCGTACGTGATCGACGCCTGGGCGCGGGGGCAGATCAAGCAGGAGCTCCTCAAGATCGGCTGGCCCGCGGAGGATCTCGCGGGGTACACGCCCGGCACCCCGCATCCCATCGATCTCGAAGAGGACGGCTGGACCCTGCGGCCGTACCAGCGGCACGCGGTCGACATCTTCACCGACGGCGGCTCGGGCGTCGTGGTGCTGCCCTGCGGCGCCGGGAAGACGCTCGTCGGCGCGGCCGCGATGGCCGAGACGAAGACGACGACGCTCATCCTGGTCACGAACACCGTGAGCGCCCGGCAGTGGCGTGACGAGCTGCTCAAGCGCACGTCCCTCACGCCGGAGGAGATCGGCGAGTACTCGGGCCAGACCAAGGAGATCAAGCCGGTCACGATCGCGACGTACCAGATCCTGACGGCCAAGCGGAAGGGACAGTACGCCCACCTCGCGCTGCTCGATGCGCTCGACTGGGGCCTCATCGTGTACGACGAGGTGCATCTGCTGCCCGCGCCCGTGTTCAAGCTCACCGCCGACCTGCAGGCACGACGCCGGCTCGGACTCACCGCGACGCTCGTGCGCGAGGACGGCCGCGAGGGCGACGTCTTCAGCCTCATCGGACCCAAGAGGTTCGACGCACCGTGGAAGGAGATCGAGGCCCAGGGCTTCATCTCCCCCGCCGTCTGCTACGAGGTGCGCGTCGACCTGCCCGCCTACGACCGCCTCGAGTACGCGGCCGCCGCCGACGACGAGCGCTACCGCCTCGCCGCCACGGCCCCCGCCAAGATCGGCGTCGTCAAGCAGCTCGTCGACCGCCACGAGGGCGAGCGCATCCTCATCATCGGCCAGTACCTCGACCAGATCGACGTGCTGTCGGAGGCGCTCAACGCTCCGAAGATCACCGGCCAGACCCCGGTCGACGAGCGCGAGCAGCTGTATCAGGCGTTCCGTGTCGGCGAGATCTCGGTGCTCGTGGTCTCGAAGGTCGCGAACTTCTCGATCGATCTGCCCGAGGCATCCGTCGCCATCCAGGTCTCGGGCTCGTTCGGCTCCCGCCAGGAGGAGGCCCAGCGGCTGGGGCGCCTGCTGCGCCCGAAGCAATCGAACCACACCGCGAGCTTCTACACGCTGATCGCCCGCGACACCGTCGACCAGGATTTCGCGCAGAACCGCCAGCGGTTCCTCGCCGAGCAGGGGTACGCCTACACGATCCTCGACGCCCACTCGCTCGCGGCGTAGCGCGGTCGGTGGCGGGATGCCGCCGGCCGGTGTCGGAGGCAGCCGGTAGACCTGACGCATGCCTGAGAACAATCGCATCGACCTCGTCGAGCTGCCCGCCGCCGATGCGGCCGTGCTGTCGGCGGCCCGCACGTTCTACGAGTCCGCCTTCGGGTGGACCTTCACCTCGTACGGCGACGCCTACGCCGATACGGCAGACAGCGGCGTCACGCTCGGCCTCAACGGCTCGGCGGACGCGACGCAGCAGCGCGCGGCCCTCACCGTCCTCTTCGTCGACGACCTCGAAGCCACGAAGGACCGCGTGATCGCCGCCGGCGGCAGCATCGTGCACGACGTCTACCCGTTCCCCGGCGGCCGCCGCTTCCACTTCGTCGACCCCGCGGGCAACGAGATCGCGGCCTGGTCGCACGATCCCGCGCAGTGATGACGAGTGGATGCCGCCACCCGCCCCAAGGCGCGGATCGGAGGCATCCACATCACGCCGCGCCGATGGCGACGACGCACACAGCGAGCGGTCCGAAGGACACCACAGGGCGGACAGCGTGAATCGGCTGACGGTCGCACCCGCTGCGCCGATCCGCCCCGCCGTCGAGCTCGCGGTACGCGCCGCGCTGACGCCGTGACCACGACGCGGCCGTCGGCCGCGGAGCGTCTCACTCCGCGGCGTATCGGAGGAACGCGAAGCCCTCGTCGTCGGTGACGACTCCCGCGAGAGCGAACCGCCGGTCGCCCTCGGCCGCCCCCTGCACGATGCGGCCGGCCTCTCCCCCGACGAACCGCGGTGCGATGGTGATGCACACCTCGTCCACGAGACCCTCGGTGAGGAGCGCGCCGAACAGATGCGGGCCGCCCTCGCACAGCACCTGCGTCCAGCCCCGCCGGGCGAACGCGTCGAGCATCACGCCGAGGTCGACGGCGTCGGACCCGCATGCCAGCACCGTGGCCACCGGTTCGAAGAGCGTCCCGCGGGCGTCGGCGGCAGCATCCGTCGTCACGATCACCGGACGCCGCACGGCCTCCGCGAACACGGGATCACCCGGATCGAGGTGCAGCCCGCCGCTCACGACGGCGAGGGCGGGCTGATCCTCCAGCCCGCGGGACCGGCGCCACTCGACATCGTCGGCACGCACACGCAGATCGCCGTACCCCTCGGCGCGCACGGTGCCCGCCCCGACGAGCACCACATCGGCCATCGCCCGCAGCACCCGCATCAGGGCACGGTCGGTCGCACCTCCCAGGGCGCCGCTGCGCCCGCCGAGGGTCACCGCACCGTCGACCGACGACACGAAGTTCATGCGCACGCGTGTGGCGTCGCGTCCGCGCAGCGCATACGCGTCGAACAGCTCGGACCGGGTCGGCATGTCAGTCGTTCCCCTCGGGCCGCGTGTTGTGCAGCTCGTACACGGGGTCGCGCCAGCCCAGGATCGCCTCGACCATCCGCATCGCATCGACCGTCTCGTGCACGTTGTGTGCGCGGACGATCCTCGCGCCGTTCAGCGCGCAGTAGACCGCCGCCGCGAGCGAGCCCGGCAGCCGGTCGCCGCGCGCGCGATCGAGCGTCTCGCCCACGAAGTCCTTGTTCGACAGTGCGACCAGCAGCGGCGATCCGAGCTCGGCCAGCTCGTCGATCCGGCGCGTGAGCTCCAGCGTCTGCAGCGTGTTCTTGTTGAGGTCGTGCCCGGGATCGAGCACGATGCGCTCCGCCGGCACGCCGCGCTGCAGCGCCAGGTCGCGGCGCGCCGACAGGAACGACGCCACGTCGCCGATGACGTCGTCGTAGTGCGGGAGCGGATGCTGCGTGCGCGGCGCCGCGAGGCTGTGGGCGATCACGACGCCGGCTCCGCCCGCCGCGACCACGTCGGCCATCGCGGGATCGTGGAGCCCCGTCGTGTCGTTGACGATCGCGGCACCGGCCTCGATGGCGGCGGCCGCCACCGCGGGGTGGAAGGTGTCGACACTGACCCGGGCGAGCGGTGCGAGCTCGCGCACCACCGGCACGACGCGGGCGATCTCTTCGTCGACAGGCACCGGCGGCCCGGGCGCGAACTTCACGCCGCCCACGTCGACGATCTCGGCGCCTGCCTCGACGGCCGCGACTCCTGCGGCCACGGCCGCATCGAGGGCGTAGGTGGCACCGCGGTCGTAGAACGAGTCGGGGGTGCGGTTGACGATCGCCATCACCGCGATGTGCCGTGAGAGGTCGAGCGCTCCGCCCGGCACGTCGAGGACGCAGCCCTCGAGCACACCGCTGCCGGGCGCCGTCACGGAAGCAGCTCCGCGAGCGGCACCGCGGGATCCCGCAGCCGGTCGGGATCGATCCGCTCGCCCGAGCGGATCAGCGCCTGCACCTCCTCGTTGACGTCCCACACGTTGACGTTCATACCGGCGACGACTCGTCCGTCGTCGGTCCAGAACGCGACGAACTCGCGCGCCGCCACGTCGCCTCGCACCAGGATCTGCGCATCCACCATGAGCGGAGCGTAGCCCGACAGCTCCATGCCGAGGTCGTACTGGTCGGTGTAGAAGTACGGGATGTCGTCGAAGGATGCCGGCAGCCCGAGCATCGACCGGGCGACGACCTTGCCCGCGTTCAGCGCGTTGGCCCAGTGCTCGCTGCGCAGGTGCCGCTGCAGCACGGGATGGAACGCGTTCGCGACATCCCCCGCGGCGAAGACATCGGGCGCGCTCGTGCGCAGCGCGGCGTCCGTCAGGACGCCGTTCTGGAGGTCGAGGCCGGCGCCCTCGGCGAGAGCGGTGTTCGGCGCTGCTCCGACGCCGACGAGCACCAGGTCGGCGGCAAGCGGCTCGCCGTCGACGACGACGCCTTCGGCCCTCCCGTCGCCGACGATGCGGTCGACGCCGACGGACGTGCGCAGGTCGACGCCGTGGTCCAGGTGCAGGCGGCGGAACACCTCGCCCATCTCGGCACCGAGAGCGGCGGCGAGCGGCACGGGCCCCTGCTCCAGGATCGCGACGTCGTTGCCGAGCCCCCGGGCGGTGGCGGCCACCTCCATGCCGATCCAGCCGGCGCCGATCACGACGAGGCGACGCCCGCCGTCGCGCAGCTGCGCGGCGAGCGCGTCGGAGTCGTCGAGCCGGCGCAGCGTCATGACGCCGGGGAGGTCGTGGCCGGGGAGCGGGATCATGCGAGGCGTCGAGCCCGTGGCCAGCAGGACGGCGTCGTACGACAGTCGCCGGCCGTCTTCGAGCTGCACGGCGTGACCCTCGGGGTCGAGCGTCGTCGCCGCCACGCCGGTCACGAGGCGGATGCCCTGGTCGGCATACCACTGCGCAGGGTGCAGGATGACGGCATCCCTCCCCTCCGTCCCGCCGAGGTAGCCCTTCGACAGCGGCGGTCGCTGGTACGGCGGATGCGCCTCGCCCGCGACGAGCGTGATGTCGCCGTCGAAGCCCTCGTCGCGCAGCGCCTCGGCGGCCGTGCCGCCGGCGAGCCCTCCGCCGATGATCAGCATGTGGGTCATGACGACTCCTCTCGTGCGTGCGCGGCGCGCCGCTCACGCTCCGGTGAAGCGGGACTGCAGCGCTGCGTCGCGGGCCAGCTCGCCGCGGAACGACGTGGTCGTGGTCGTCGCCGAATCCGCGCGCACACCGCGCACCGACATGCACAGGTGCTCGGCCTCGATCACGACGCCGACCCCGCGCGGGACGAGCGCATCGTCGAGGGTGCGCGCGATCTGCATCGTCAGCGACTCCTGCACCTGCAGCGCCCGGGCGTGATGGGCGACGACACGCGCGAGCTTCGAGAGCCCCACGAGGCGATCGCCGGGCAGATAGCCGACGGTGGCGGTGCCGCGGAACGGCAGCAGGTGATGACGGCACAGCGACACGAACGGGATGCCTCGCACGACGACCGGCTCGTCATAGCCCTCGTCGTTCGCGAAGGTCGTCATCTCGAACGGCTCGGGCGTGAGCAGCTCGACGAACGCGTCGGCGACCCGTCGGGGCGTCTCGACGAGATCGCCGGAGTCGGGGTCCTGACCGAGCGCGACCAGCAGGTCGGCTACCGCGGCCATCGCGCGCTCGCGGTCCGGCGCCTCCTCGTCGGGGAGCGCATGCAGCGCGGTCGCCTGGGCCGTGGTCGACATGTCGTGCTCCTTCGCGTGCGCCGGAACTGCGTCTGAGTCCGACGCTAGAACCGGCGATTTCTTTTGTCAAGGTTTATGTTTTTAGAGGTAGACTCACCTCGTGGCCACATCATCGCCGCTGCCTCCGACACCGAACCGGGCCGACGCCATCGGGACGCTCGCCGACCCGCAGCGTCGCGCGCTGTACCGCCTGGCCGCCGAGCGGGAGGTCAGCCGCGATGACGCGGCCGACGCTCTGGGCATCCCGCGCAGCACCGCCGCGCTCAACCTCGACAGACTCGTGGATGCCGGACTCCTCACCGTCTCGTACGTCCGGCGAAGCGGGCGCACCGGCCCCGGGGCCGGGCGCCCCGCGAAGCTCTACCGCGCCACCGCAGCCGAACTCGCCGCATCGATCCCCGAACGCCACTACGAGCTCGTCGGGGACCTGCTGGCAGCGGCCGCCGAGCAGGCCGACGAGAGCGGCATCCCGGTGCGCGACGCGCTCGCGACCGAGGCGTTCGCCGCCGGAGCGGCGATCGGTGCCGGTGCGGGCGGACTCGAGGACGCCCTCACGATGTGCGGGTACGCCCCTCACCACCCGGAGCCCGGGGACGAGGCATCCCCGGATCTCGTGCTCGAGAACTGCCCCTTCCACGTGCTCGCGAACCGCCACACCGCGCTCATCTGCGGCGCGAACCTGGAGCTCGTCAAGGGCCTCGCGGCCGCCACCGACGACGAACGGACCCCTGTCCTGGCGCCCGCCGAGGGGCGCTGCTGCGTCGAGATCCGCACGTCAGCGCCCTGATCGATTTCGCGGGCATGTCGCCGATATCCAGGCGCGGCATGGATTCCGCCGACATAATGGGCCCATGACCGCACCGCGCATCCTCGTCGTGGACGACGAACCGAACATCCGCGACCTGCTGATCACCAGCCTGCGATTCGCCGGGTTCCAGGTCCGGGCCGTGTCCAACGGGGCCCAGACGATCTCGGCGGTCCTCGAGGAGGAACCGGACCTCATCATCCTCGACGTGATGCTCCCCGACATGAACGGGTTCAGCGTCACCAAGCGTCTCCGCGGCGCCGGCTACACCGCGCCGATCCTCTTCCTCACCGCGAAGGACGAGACCGAGGACAAGATCACCGGCCTCAACGCCGGCGGCGACGACTACGTCACCAAGCCGTTCAGCCTCGACGAGATCGTGGCCCGCATCCAGGCCATCCTGCGCCGCACGATGCAGGCCGACGAGGAGTCGGTCATCCGCGCGGGCGAGCTGACCATGGACCAGGACACGCACGACGTGCAGGTCGGCGACGTCAGCATCGACCTGAGCCCCACCGAGTTCAAGCTCCTGCGCTACCTCATGCTCAACCCCAATCGCGTGCTGTCGAAGGCGCAGATCCTCGACCACGTGTGGGAGTACGACTTCAACGGCGACGCCGGCATCGTCGAGAGCTACATCTCGTACCTGCGCCGCAAGATCGACCCGCACTCGACCGAGCCGCTGATCCAGACGAAGCGCGGCTTCGGCTACATGCTGAAGGCCGGCAAGACCGCGTAGTCGCGGCGATCCACAAGAGGGGGGCGACCTGGCGCAGAAGCCTGACGCGATCACCCGGTGGTGGCGCGGAACCAGTCTGCGCGCGAAGGTCACCGGGGTCACTGTCGCGCTCCTGGCGGTCGGCCTCATCGCGGCGGGCGTCGGCACGGCCGTCTTCCTGCGCAACTCGCTGATCGACGGCGTCGACACCCAGCTGCAGTCGCTGGCGGGAACAGAGGCCGCGGCACCGCTGCTGGACTTCTCGTCGGTCGACGGCCACCTGGTCGTGACCTCGAAAGAGAACACGATCAGCGTCGACTACTTCGTCGCGGTGTACGACCCCAACCAGGGCGACAAGATGCTCGCCCTCGTCGGCGGGCGCGGCGGTCCGCAGCCCGTCGTGCCCGAGACGCTGTCGCTGACCGACGCGCAGACGCAGGCGGGCCAGATCCGGGAGCTCACGTCCGCAGACGGCGAGGCCACGTTCCGCGCCACCGTCTCGGTGCAGCAGTACGAGGGCAGCGGTCAGCTCTACCCGCAGCTCGTCGCGTCGTCCCTCGCGCCGGTGAACCGCACGATCGCGCAGTACCTGGGCATCTACTCGATCCTGGCGCTCGTGATCCTGATCGCCGGCGCCTTCGCGACGCGGTTCCTGGTGACCCTCACGTTCCGCAGCCTCGGCCAGGTCGAGGCCACCGCCGATCTCATCGCCGCCGGCGACCTCACCCAGCGCATGACCGACATCGAGCCGAAGACCACGGAGGTCGGGCGCCTCAAGACCGCGATCAACGCGATGCTCGACCGCGTCGACGGCGCGCTCTCGCAGCGCGACGCCACGGTGCGCCAGATGCGACGGTTCATCGGCGATGCGAGCCACGAGCTGCGCACGCCCCTCGTGACGGTGCGCGGCTATGCGGAGCTGTATCGCATGGGCGCCGTGCGCGGCGACGAGCAGGTCGCGCAGTCCATGGACCGCATCGAGAAGGAGGCGATCCGCATGGGCGTGCTCGTCGAGGACCTCCTCGCGCTCGCCCGCCTGGACGAGCGCCGCGACGTCGTGATCGTGCCCGTCGACCTGCGCCCGGTCGCGAGGGATGCCGCACTGGACGTGCGCGCGGCTGCCCCCTTGCGCCCCGTCACCGTGCTCGACACGACGCTCGTGGACGCCGAGCGCGAGCCCGAGACCGGGGCCGTCGCGACGCCCGAGTCCAAGCGTCGCGGCACGCCGCCGTCGGCGATCTCGCGCGCCGGCGCGACGCTGTCGATGCTGCGCCGTCGCCCGAAGCCGCTCCAGGCGTCGCAGGCGGGTTCCGGCGCGGCCGAGCTGCCGCCCATCGTCCCCGAGCCCGAGGCGTGCGCGCCCGCGGACGCCCTCGTGCCGATCGTGCTGGGCGACGAGAACCGCATCCGCCAGGTCGTGACGAACCTCCTGGGCAACGCCCGTCGCTACTCCGCCGAGGACTCCCCCATCGACCTGCGGGTCGGCGTCGACCCGACGAGCCGTCTGGGCTGGATCGAGGTCGCCGACCACGGCGAGGGCGTGCCGGACCAGATCAAGGAGAAGATCTTCCAGCGCTTCTGGCGTGCCGACACGTCGCGCACGCGCGAGACCGGCGGGTCGGGCCTCGGCCTGTCGATCGTCGCGTCGATCGTCGAGGCGCTGCACGGCACCGTGGGGGTCGTCGACACGCCGGGCGGCGGGGCCACGTTCCGGGTGTCGTTCCCCCTCGCCGACGCCCGCGAGGCGGCCGAGCACGCGTCGATCCCCACCCAGCCGCTGCAGCGTCTCAGCGATCTCTCCGGCTGAGCCGCGGCGTCTCCTCCCCTTCACGCCGTCGCGCCCGAGTTCTCCACAGCGACGCCCGGATCGGAGGGATGCCGCGCTCCCACGCCGTGCCGGCCTCTAGCGTGGCGGCACAGCGGGTTCGGCATCCGGCCGCCGCGTGCACACTCAGGAGTCCCCCATGGCCGTCTTCACCGTCGACAGCGATTCGATCCTCACCTCCACCGCGTCGGTGCGCGGCACGATCGACCGGCTGCAGGCCGAGTCGAACGCGATGCTCGCACAGTTGACACAGCTGCAGTCGTCGTGGACGGGATCGGCGTCCGCCGCGTTCGCGGGAGTGGTCGAGCAGTGGCGCGCGACGCAGCGCCAGGTCGAGGAGTCGCTCGCGAGCATCAACGCGGCCCTCGCCGCCGCGGGCCGCCAGTACGCCGACACCGAGCTGGCGGCCACGAGCCTGTTCCGCTGACCCGTGACCGTCCCCCCGAAACGGCGGATGCCCCGACCCAGAAGGGCCGGGGCATCCGCGGATCGCGTCAGCGAAGTGGCTGGATCAGAAGTCCATGCCACCGGTCGGGTCGCCGGCCGGAGCCGAGACCTTCTCCGGCTTGTCGGCGACGACGGCCTCGGTCGTGAGGAACAGACCGGCGATCGACGCGGCGTTCTGCAGCGCCGAACGGGTCACCTTGGCGGGGTCGATGATGCCCTGGGCGAACAGGTCGCCGTACTCGCCCGTGGCGGCGTTGAGGCCGTGACCCGACGGGAGCTCCGAGACCTTGTTCGCCACGACGCCCGGCTCGAGACCGGCGTTGAGGGCGATCTGCTTGAGCGGGGCCTCGATCGCGACGCGCACGATGTTGGCACCGGTCGCCTCGTCACCCGTCAGCTCGAGGGCGTCGAGCGCCTTCTTGCCGGACTGGATGAGCGCGACGCCACCACCGGGGACGATGCCCTCCTCGACGGCCGCCTTCGCGTTGCGGACGGCGTCCTCGATGCGGTGCTTGCGCTCCTTGAGCTCGACCTCGGTCGCCGCGCCCGC
>Ga0160450_101162_pt1 | contig 10360 bp, 12 predicted proteins | sample HID1975K_E1MG_FD_108257 | JGI IMG/M metagenome (GOLD analysis project Ga0160450, IMG submission 108257) | Enriched soil microbial communities from UW Madison campus, WI, USA - HID1975K_E1 MG | ecosystem: Environmental > Terrestrial > Soil > Unclassified | place: USA: Madison, Wisconsin...
CCCGGCACTGTGCTCGCCTTCGTCGGGGGGCGGTTCGCGCCGGTGCTGATGCGCCGCATGAGGGCGTCGTGGGTGGCGGCGCTGTCGATGGCGCTGATGGCGGCTGGCGCCCTCGGGATGGCGTTCGCCGTCGACAGCGTGCCGGGGCTCGTGGTCTGGTTCGGCGTGATGGCGCTCGGCAGCGGCATCGGCTTCACCGTCGTGGCCGATGTGATCGCCGTCGGCTCGCGACCCGATGAGGTCGCCGGTCTGCTCGGTGTCAACGGAGTGGTGCGCACCGTCGGATCGTCGTTCGGGGCTCCGATCGCGACACTGGTGCTCGCCGCCGTCGCAGGCGATGCCGGATTCACCGCGCTGTTCCTCGTCGCTGCCGTCGCGGGGCTCGTCGGGACCGCGTTCGCGCTGTTCCTGCGTCCTGCGAGAGTGTGAGTGTTGGATGCCGGTGGCCGGGCGGTCTGCCAGGTCAGGCGGCGACGGCCTCGCGCGGCCGCGCGACGGCGGCCGCGGCATCCGTCGCCCCGAACGACGCCATGCCGCCGATCCAGCGCTCGCGGTCGGCCTCGGTGCGGTGGCGCACCTCGGCGAGTCGCGTGACGCCGCGCACCTTGATGCCGCAGTACTCGAGCGTCGCGGCGCGCAGCGACCGGATCGCGGCGTCGCGGTAGGTGAACGTGTTCCAGAAGCCGGGGGAGTCCATCGTCATGACGATGCGTGCGGTGCGACCCGTGAGCAGCTTGTCCCACAGCCGCCCGGTCGGGCGGTACCGGTAGGCGAAGCCCGAGACGAAGACGCGGTCGATCCAGGTCTTGAGCGCCGCAGGCGACGCCCCCCACCACTGGGGGAAGAAGAACGCCAGGTGGTCAGCCCACTCGACGTCGTCGATGTACGACCGGATCTCGGGCGTGAGCGGACCGTCGGCGTCGGTGCGCGGCATCCGCACCTCTCCTCGAGTCGAGGGATGCCCGGGCACCGGGTCGGAGGCGAGGTCGACGATGCGCACCTCGGCGCCGGCGGCGCGGGCGGATTCGGCGTACGACTGGGCGAGGGCGTGGTTGAGGCTGCCGGGCAGCGGCGTGCCGATGATCACGAGGATGCGGGGCGAGGTCATTTCTCCTCCTGGGGGTCGAGGGCGGCGCCTGCCGCCGGCTGGCTCTGGATGAAGGCGATGAGGGTGTTGAGCTGGGTGTTCAGGCGCGACACGTCGATCGGGTCGGCGGCGAAGGCAGGAGCGGCGAGCATGTCGGCGAAGTCGCGCTCCAGACGTGCGCCGGCGGTCTGCACGAGTGCGGCGCCCTTCTCGGTGAGCGAGAGGAGGATGCTGCGGCCCGAGCCCGCGGGGGAGTCGGCGGTGATCCACCCGTCTGCCACGAGCGCCGGCACGCGCTTGCTGACGGCGGCCTTCGTCACGCCGAGGCAGAACGCGAGCCGCGTCATGTCGGTCGGCTCGACGCCGGCGAGGATCGCGAGGAACTGGAAGTGGTTGTAGCCCACGCCGTACTCCGCCTGCAGGACGGCGTCGGCGTAGGCGTCGATCTCGGCGACGAGTTCGTGGAGCGTGAAGCTCAGGCGGTCGGACATGACACTGAGTAAACCAGTTGACTCGACGTGAGTCAACAGGTTGACAAACGGTGCGTCCGCTACGCCGTGAACCGCGCCAGGAACTCGCGCGTGCGCTCCTCGCGTGGAGCACCGAACACCTCGGACGGCCGGCCCTGCTCGAGGATGCGGCCGGCGTCGAGGAAGACCACGCGGTCGGCCACGTCGCGTGCGAACGCCATCTCGTGCGTCGCCATCACGATCGTCATGCCGTCGTCGGCGAGATCCCGCACGAGGTCGAGCACCTCGCCGACCAGCTCCGGATCCAGCGCCGAGGTCACTTCGTCCAGCAGCAGCAGTTCGGGCGAGGTCGCGACGGCGCGGGCGATCGCCACGCGCTGCTGCTGCCCGCCCGACAGCCGGTCGGGGTGCTCGGCGGCCTTTTCGGCGAGCCCGACGCGGTCCAGGAGGACGGCGGCTGCGGCATCCGCGTCGCGCCGCTTCATGCGATGCACGTGCCGCAGCGCCAGCGTGATGTTGTGCTGCACGGTGAGGTGTGGGAAGAGGTTGTACTGCTGGAACACCACCCCGATGCGGGCACGGACGGCGTCGACGTCGACGCGGGGATCGCTGATGTCGGCGTCGCCGAGCACGATGCGGCCGTCGTCGATGGGCTCCAGGAGGTTGACGGTGCGCAGCAGCGTCGACTTGCCCGAGCCGCTCGAGCCGATCAGGGCGACGACCTCGCCCTGCGCGACCTCCAGGTCGATGCCGCGCAGCACGTCGTGGTCGCCGAACGACTTCCACACGTCTTCGAGGCGCAGGACGCTCATACGATCCCCCCGATCTGCTCGCGGGCGCGCACCCGGGCGGTGTACCAGTCGGTCAGCCGGATCGTCGGGATCGCGAGCAGCACGAACAGCAGTGCGGCCACCACGTACGGCGTGAAGTTGAAGTACGCGGCCGTCTCGATCTGAGCGGCCCGAACGGCGTCGACCGCACCCAGCAGTGAGATGAGGCCGACGTCCTTCTGCATCGCCACGAAATCGTTCATGAGCGCGGGAGTCACCTTGCGGAACGCCTGCGGCACCACGACGAGCCTCATCGTCTGGCCGTGGCTGAGGCCCAGCGAGCGCGCCGCGTGCCGCTGCGACGGGTGCACGGCCTCGATGCCCGCACGGAACACCTCCGACACGTACGCCGAGTAGGTCAGCGTGAGAGCCAGCGTGCCCCAGAACTCCACCGGCAGGCGCACCGGGATCAGCTGCAGCCCCGGGATGCCGAAGCCCACGAGATACAGCACGATGATGAGCGGGATCCCACGGAACACGTCGGTGTACGCGGCGGCGAGGGCCCGCAGCGGCAGCCACACCGGCCCGCGCAGGGTGCGCAGCGTCGCCAGCAGCAGGCCGAACAGCAGCACCAGCACCGCCGACATCGCGAGCACGCGCAGGTTCAGCAGGAACCCGTCCCACACCCGCGGCAGCGACGCCAGCGCGATCTCGGGGTTGAAGAACTGCTGCTGCACGCGCGCCCAGCCGGGCGTGTTGATGATCAGCAGCCACGCGATGAGTGCGACCACGAGCGTCGAGACGATGCTGACGACGACGGATGCCGCCCCCTGGCGCTTGCGGAACGCACGGCGCTCCAGCTCGACGGCGCTCACCTCGCGGGGCGGGCGGCTCCCCTCGTGGGGTGGGCCGCTCGCCTCGCCGGACGGCACGGTCGCCTCGCCGGGCGGGCTGCCGGTCGCGCGGGACCGGCCCGATGGGGAACTCATCGGGCCAGGTTAACGGCGCGCGGGCTCACTTCAGCAGCGGAGCCTGGCCCTCGCCGCCGAGCCACGTGGCGGCGAGCTCGTCGAGCGTGCCGTCCTCGCGCAGCGCGTCGACGGCGGCGGTGACCTTCGCCGTCAGCGGCGAGTCCTTCGCGAGCACGAGGCCGAACTGGTCGCCGGTCTGGCCGTCGGGCGTCGGCAGCTGCCCGACGAGCACGCCGTCGGTGAGCTCGACGCCGGAGATGTAGAAGGCCGTCGGCAGGTCGACGACGATCGCGTCGACCAGCCCGTTCTCGAGTGCGAGCTTGGCGTCGTCGTTCGTGTTGAACGCCTGCGCGGGCTGCGTCGGCTGGATCACCGACTCGATCGCGGTGAAGCTCGTCGTTCCGGTCTGGGCGCCGATGAGCAGGCCCTTGAGGTCGGCGATCGATGTCGCGTCGGCCGCCGGCGAAGCACCCGTCGTCACGACGACCTGCGTCGTCTCGTAGTACGGCGAGCTGAAGTCGACCGACTGCTTGCGCTCGTCCGAGATCGAGAACTGCTGCAGATTCACATCGAAGTCCTTGGGGCCGGGCGCGATCGCCTCGTCGAACCCGGAACGCACCCACACCACGTCGTCGGCGGCGAAGCCGAGCTGATCGGCTACCGCATAGGCGACCGCGGCCTCGAAGCCCTCACCCGACGACGGGTCGTCGTCGATGACCCACGGGTAGTACGCCGGCTCGCCGGTCGCGATCGTGATCTTGCCCGGCGTCACCCAGCCCTCGTCGTCTCCGGTGGCACCGGCATCCGGCGCGCCGCTGGACGCGCAGCCGGCGAGGGCGAGCGCCGCGACGGCGAGGCCGGCGGCGGCGAGACGGATCAGGCGGGTGCGACGCGACATGGTGCCTCCAGGGATCGGGATGCGGAGCGCGTGCTGTCGCGCGGCCGCTTGTCATATTCTCGCGACGTCGATGCGGCACCGCCCGCGCGGGTCGCTTTGTTACACCCGCGATGGCGGGGCCCGGGTGCAGAATGGCCTCGACAGCCGCATGCGGCTCGGAACGACGAGGGGTGGTCGCGTGGCGGGTATCGATGGACACTGGGCGATCGACGTCGTCACCCTGGCCGGCTCCCGTCGCTACGACCTCACGTTGGCGAGCGCCGGCACGACCTTGACCGGCACGTCGGTCGGCGACACCGGGCCGATCGCGATCCGCGACGGCAGCATCGTCGGTGACACGGCCTCGTTCCGTGTCGACTTCCTCGCGCCCCTGCCGATGTCGCTGCGGTTCGTGCTGCAGGTCGTCGGCGACCGGCTGGTGGGCACAGCGCAGGTGGGACCCTACCCGCCGACGAACGTGGTCGGCGTGCGCATGCCCTGAGCGCCCGTCACCGCTCGCCGAGGCGGGCTTCGGCGACGGCCAGGGCCGCGCGGGCGCCGTCGGTCGGCGCGACCGCGACGAGGCCGCGGTAGAGCCTGACCAGCGTGTCGACGTCGAGCACGCCGGTGCGCGCCCGGTCGCAGTGCACGGCCTGGATGGCGGCCTCCAGCTGGAAGCGCCCGAGCGGGCGACCGAGCGCGGAGGCGCGGCGCAGCAGCGCGGCCGCCTCGGCGATGAGGGCGCGGTCCCACCGCGCGGGATCCTGCTCGTCCAGCGGCGGCCACGGAATCACGGCGCGGGCGGGCGCACGTGACTGCGCGTATGTGAGCAGCGCCGCGAGCCCCCACGCCTCGGGCTCGTCGTCGAGCAGCGTCGCGGTGAGCACCGCGAGCCAGCGCGCCTCGTCGGCGAGGGACTCCCGAGGCTCGTCGCCCTGATCGAGCCAGCCGATGGCGTACGCCCCGTAGATCGCCTCGAGCACGGGCGGCAGGCGATCGGGCATGTCGGCGCGTGCGGGGATGCGGAACGGGACGCCGGCGTCGCGGATCCGTCGCTTGGCCCGGACGAGTCGCTGCGCCATCGTCGCCGGCGCCACACCGAACGCGCGTGCGATGCCGGACGCGTCGAACCCGAGGACCGTCTGCAGCATGAGCGGCGTCCGCACGGCGGGATCGATCGCCGGGTGCGCGCACGCGAACAGCAGCTCGAGACGCTTGTCGGGGATGGCATCGGCCCGCGCCACCGCCGCGACGACGTCGGCGGCCCGGTCGTCGGCCATCGCCGCCGCGAGGGCGTCGTCGAACGGCACGCCGGTGCGGTGGGCGGCGGAGCCCATCGCATCGCGAAGGCGGTTGCGGGCCACGGTGACCAGCCACCCTTCGGGATTGGCGGGGATGCCGGCATCCGGCCACGTCCGCAGTGCGCGTTCGAACGCGTCGCCGAGGGCGTCCTCGGCGGCCGTCACATCGTGCGTCGACGACGCGACGACCGCCAGGATGCGGCCGTACGACGTCCGCGCGGCGCGTTCGGCGGCCGCGCGGGCGTCGCCGGTGGTCGGCATCAGCCCGGGAAAGGGGTCCAGGCGCCGTCGTGGAAGTGGGTCGAGCTCGGCCGGACCTCCACCGGGCCCCACGTCACCGACGGGGCCTTGCCCGCCCACGCGATGGCGGCGTCGAGGTCGTCCACCTCGATCACGAACGAACCGCCGAGCTGCTCCTTGGTGTCGGCGAACGGGCCGTCCTGCACGCGCGGGCCGTCGTCGCCGGCCGTGACCGTCGTCGTCGCGGCAGACGGCTGCAGCACTTCGGCCGAGACGAGGACGCCGGCGTCGTCGAGCGCCTTCGCATACGCGTCGAACTCGCGCATGCCCTCGGCCCAGGCCTCGGGGCCCAGGTCGTCGGAGGTCATCTCGGGATAGTGGAGGAGGAGTGCGTACCGCATGGTGTCGTCCTTTCTCGTGGGTAGCGACACCGGTATGACGATCCCGGCGCCGCCCGATCGACAGGCGACACGGGTTCCGCCGGGATCAGCCGCCCAGCTCGTCGAGCATGCGCCGCTGCTCGTCGGTGAGGCCGTCGTTCAGCTCGCGCCGGCCCGCGGCGGCCTCGGGGCTCGGGACCGCGGGGGTGGCGGCATCCACCGATCCGGTCGTCGTGCCCGTGGCCTTGTCGTACAGCGAGCCGGCGTGGGTCTCGACCTTGTCGTCGATCGCGGCGTAGATCGCCCAGCCGATGAGCAGGATGATCGGCGGGAGGATGTACGCCCAGATCGCGCCGAAGAACCCGCCGCCGATGCGCACGCCCGACAGCAGCACCGTGGCGATCCAGATGAGGAAGGCCACCGCGAAGGCGATGAAGAACTCGACGAGCTTCTCGCCCGCCTTCGTGCGGCCGCCCGCGGACTTCGCGGCCGACGAGCGGAACCACTTCTCGATGAGCGGCTTGATCCAGATGACGAGCGCGGTCATCACGATGCCGGCCCACAGCGCCGCCCAGCCGACACGTGCCGGGGTGAGCCAGCCGACGATCAGCAGCACGACGATGTTGAACACCAGCAGCGACACGAATCGCACGACCCACTTCTTCATGCGTTCACTGTGCCACAGGGGCGATTGCCGGGCGAGCACAGTGCCCGGCGATCACCGTGGATGGATGCCGCCGCCCGCCGCGTCAGGTCAGTAGGAGGTGCGTTCGCCGCCGTCGCCGGCCGGGATGTAGCGTGCGGCGAGGGCTTCGGAGCCGCGGGCGAGGAGTGCGACGTCGGCGCCGACGAGGACGAACGACGCGCCGGCGTGCAGGTAGGCGTCGGCGGCGGCGGGGTCGAAGGCGTTGACGCCCACGGGCTTGCCGGCGGCGCGGACGGCGGTGAAGGCGTGTTCGACGGCGGCGATGACGTCGGGGTGGGTCTGCTGGCCGAGCAGCCCCATGGATGCGGCGAGGTCGGAGGGGCCGACGAAGACGCCGTCGACGCCGTCGACGGCGGCGATCTCGGTGGCGGCCTCCACGCCGGCGGCGGTCTCGATCTGGACGAACAGTGACACGTGCTCGTCGGCGTCCTGCAGGTATCCGTCGACGCGGTTCCACCGCGCCGAGCGTGCCAGCGCCGACCCGACGCCGCGGGTGCCGTGGGGCGGATAGCGGACCGCCGCGACGACCGCTTCGGCCTCGGCGGCGGACGAGATCATGGGAACGAGCAGGTTCTGCGCGCCGAGGTCCAGCACCTGCTTGATCGTGACGACGTCGCCGATCGGCACCCGCACGACCGGCGTGACCGGGTAGGCGGCGACGGCCTGCAGCTGCGCGAGCACGGACTCCAGGCCGTTGGGGGAGTGCTCCATGTCGATGAGCGTCCAGTCGATCCCGGAGCCGGCGACGATCTCGGCGACCAGCGCGGAGCCGGTGCACACCCAGATGCCGGCGAGGGGGCGGTCCGCTGCGGCGAGGGCGTCGCGGAACGTGGGGTTCAGACGAAGCGGCATTCGATCACTCCCATGGGGCCATAGTCGCAGTGCACGGTGTCGCCGCGCGAGACCCACATCGGGCGGGTGAACGAGCCGGCGAGGATGATCTCGCCGGCTTCGAGCCGGGCGCCGTGCTGGTGGAACTTGTTCGCCAGCCAGGCGACCCCGGTGGCGGGGTGGCCGAGCACGCCGGCGGCGACGCCCGTCTCTTCGATCTGCCCGTTGCGGCTGAGGACGCCGGGCACCCAGGCCAGGTCGATCTCGTCGGGTCGTTTGTGGACGGTGCCGAGCACCATGGCGCCGTAGGCGGCGTTGTCGCTGATGGTGTCGACGATGGTGCGTCCCTCCAGTTCGATGTGGGAGTTCAGCACCTCCAGTGCGGGCACCGCGTAGTCGATCGCGGACAGCGCGTCCTGCAGTGTGCAGTCCGGTCCCTCCAGTGGCGCTTTGAGCACGAACGCGAGTTCGACCTCGATGCGCACGTTGGAGAACAGGTCGACGGGGATCTCGGCGCCGGAGGCGTACACGGTGTCGTCGAACATGACGCCGTAGTCGGGTTCGGTGATGCCGGTCGCCTGCTGCATCGCCTTCGAGGTGAGCCCGATCTTGCGGCCCACCAGGCGGCGGCCGTCGGCGATCATCCGGTCTCGCCACACGCCCTGGATCGCGTACGAGTCCTCGACGGTCGCGTCGGGGTAGCGGGCGGTGATCCGCGGGATCACCCGGTGCGTGCGGTCGGCCTCGGCCAGTTCGGCCGCGACCTGCGCGATGTCTTCGGGGGACAGCATCCACTCATCTCCTCGGTGAGCCCGGTTCCTGAGCCTGTCGAAGGACGCTTCGACAGGCTCAGCGACCGGGGCGGTGTGACGATTACAGCTGGTGGCCGAGCTTGTACTCGCCCTGCTTCCAGCTGGGCAGCTCTTCGGCCCTGTCGTCGGGGCGGGTGTACGAGAAGCCGTCGGCGCCGATCGTGACCGCCATCTCGGACGAGTCCGTGCGGGCCACGACGGGCTGCGGGTTGCCGTCGAGGTCGAGGACGAGGGAGGCCTCGGTGTACCAGGACGGTACCACCGGGTTGCCCCACCAGTCGCGGCGCTGGTTGTCGTGCACGTCCCAGGTCACCACCGGGTTGTCGGGGTCGCCGGTGTAGTAGTCCTGCGTGTAGATCTCGACGCGGTGTCCGTCGGGGTCGCGCAGGTAGAGGTAGAACGCGTTCGAGACGCCGTGGCGGCCCGGGCCGCGCTCGATCGCGTCGGAGCGGCGCAGCGCGCCGAGCTTGTCGCAGATCGCGAGGATGTTGTGCTTCTCGTGGGTGGCGAAGGCGACGTGGTGCATGCGGGGCCCGTCGCCGCCGGTCATCGCCGTGTCGTGCACCGTCGGCTTGCGGCGCATCCACGCGGCGTAGACGGTGCCCTCCTCGTCCTGGATGTCCTCCGTGACGCGGAAGCCGAGCGACTGCATGAAGTTGACCGCACGCGGGACGTCGGGGGTGACCTGGTTGAAGTGGTCCAGGCGCACCAGCTCGCCGGGGGTGTGCAGGTCGTAGCGCCACGACAGGCGCTCGACGTGCTCGGTGGCGTGGAAGAACTCGTACGGGAAGCCGAGCGGGTCGGTGACGCGCACGGAGTCGCCGATGCCCTTCGTGAACCCGTCCGGGCGGCGCTCGATGCGGCAGCCGAGCTCCTCGTAGAACGCGACGGCCTTGTCGAGGTCCTCGGGCGTGCGGACGCGGTACGAGAACGCGGCGACCGCGGCGACGGGCCCCTGACGCAGCACGAGGTTGTGGTGGATGAACTCCTCCGTCGACCGGAGGTAGATCGTGGACTCGTCCTCCTCGGTGACGTAGAGGCCGAGCACGTCGACGTAGAAGACGCGGGATGCCGCGAGGTCGGTCACCACGAGCTCCATGTACGCGCAGCGCAGGATGTCGGGTGCCGGCGCGGTGGGCGTCGGGATCGGGTTGTCGGAGAGGATCGGGGCCTCCTGGCTCACGTAGAAGCCCGAGGAGGTGAGGGTCATGTCGTCACGGCTGGTCATATCGCGTCCTTGCGTGTGTTGCGGTCCCTGAGCCCTTCTCGGTCCCTGAGCCTGTCGAAGGGTGCTTCGACGGGCTCAGCAACCGGTGCAGGCTGAGCGACCGATGCGGGTCAGTGGGATGCCGGGGCCCCGGCTTTGCCGAAGGTCGGGTTGTGGGCGGGGCCGAGCGTGATGTGGACGGCCTGCTGGTCGGTGTAGAAGTCGATCGAGCGGTAGCCGCCCTCGTGTCCGAGACCCGAGGCCTTGACGCCGCCGAACGGTGTGCGCAGGTCGCGCACGTTGTTGGAGTTGAGCCACACCATGCCGGCCTCGATGGCCTGCGAGAAGTTGTGGGCGCGCTTGAGGTCGTTGGTCCACACGTAGGCGGCGAGGCCGTACTTCACGCCGTTGGCGAGCTCCAGGGCCTCCTCATCGGTGTCGAAGGGCGTGATCGCCACGACCGGGCCGAAGATCTCCTCCTGGAAGATGCGGGCGTCGGGCGCGACATCGGCGAACACCGTGGGGCGCACGAAGTTGCCGGTCTCGAACCCTTCGGGACGGCCGCCGCCGGCGACCAGGCGCGCCTCGGTCTTGCCGAGCTCGACGTAGCTCATGACCTTGTCGTAGTGCTCGGGGTGCACGAGCGCCCCGACCTCGGTCGCGGGGTCGTGCGGATAGCCGACGACGACGCGGTCGGCCTGTGCCGCG
>Ga0160450_101166_pt1 | contig 10314 bp, 12 predicted proteins | sample HID1975K_E1MG_FD_108257 | JGI IMG/M metagenome (GOLD analysis project Ga0160450, IMG submission 108257) | Enriched soil microbial communities from UW Madison campus, WI, USA - HID1975K_E1 MG | ecosystem: Environmental > Terrestrial > Soil > Unclassified | place: USA: Madison, Wisconsin...
CACCACACCGGGTCTCGCTGGACGGTCCCGGTCCCGACGGCCGCGCGCCTGCTGATCTCCCTCACCGACGGCATCACACTGACGTGGCTCGTCGACCGCGATGACGACCTCGCCGAGAGCGTTGTCGAGGCGGCGGCCCGATCGCTCGCCGAACTCGCCTCACCGCCACCGCACGCGCAGTGATGGATGCCTCGTCCGCCCGCGCTGCGCGGGCGACGGTCTTGCGAACGACTACTTCTCGGCCTTCAGGCGCTCCTGCCGCTCCTGCTCGACCTCTTCTTCGCCGCCCCACACCGCGATGGGCGGCGCTCCGAGGAACAGGGCGGTGAACTTCCACCACCATCCGCTCTTGGGAGTGTCCTGAGGGTTGGCCTTCTGGTCGTCCATGCTCGGCCCCTTCGCACTTTCTCCCAGGTTAGCGGCGGTTATCGGAGAAAGCGAGGGACCTTCGCGGTCGTACCCCCGGTGGGACTCGAACCCACACTGAAGCGATTTTAAGTCGCCTGCCTCTGCCATTGGGCTACGGGGGCGGGACGCCGTCCGCGGATACGCGAATGCCGCAGGCTCATCTTCTCAGACGAGCCTGCGGCATTCGCGGACGCTCAGTTGGCGGCGACCTTCTCGGCGTCGGCGGCCTTCTTCGCGGGAGCCTTGCGCGCGGGAGCCTTCTCGGCCGCAGCGGCCGGCTCGGCGGGCGCCTCGACCGGCTGCGGCGGACGCGGGCGCGCGGCGAACTCCTCGAAGACGTAGCGGGGGTTCTGCACCGTCGACAGGTTCACGAGGTCGCGACCGAGCCAGAAGTTGTTCCACCAGCCCCACAGGACGCGCCACTTGCGCTCCCACGACGGCATGGCCAGGCCGTGGTAGCCGCGGTGCGCGAGCCACGCGATCCAGCCCTTGAGGGCCAGGTTGCCGGACTGGAAGACGCCGACCCACAGACCCAGGCCCGCAACGGCGCCGAGGTTCTTGTGGAAGTACTGACGCGGGAGCTCGCCGCGGAGCACCGCGACCAGGTTCTTCGCGAGGAGCTTGGCCTGACGGACCGCGTGCTGCGCGTTGGGCACGCAGTAGCCGCCCACGCCGCCACCCGACAGGTCGGGCACGGCTGAGACGTCGCCGGCGGCCCAGGCGCCCTCGACGAACTCGTCCTCGGTGCCCACGCGCAGGTCGGCACGGGTGCGAATGCGACCGCGCTCCTCGACGGGCAGGTCGCCGCCGCGGACCACGGTCGGGTTCGCCATGACGCCGGCCGTCCAGATGATCAGGTCGGTCGGGATGACCTCGCCGGTGGAGAGCTGGATGTTGCCGTCGACGGCGCCCTGCACCTGCGTGTCGAGGTGGACCGACGCCCCGCGCTTGGCGAGGTTCTTCAGCACCCACTCGCTCGTCTTGAGCGACACCTCGGGCATGATGCGGCCCATCGCCTCGATGAGGTGGAAGTGCGTGTCCTCGAACGTGATCTGCGGGTAGCTCTTGACCAGCGACGAGGCGAGCGAGCGGAGCTCGGCGAACACCTCGATGCCGGCGAAACCGCCGCCGACGACCACGACGGTGAGCAGGCGGTCGCGCTCGGGCCCCGCGGGAAGCGTCGAGGCCTTGTCGAAGTTGGACATGAGCTTGTCGCGGATCGCGACCGCCTCTTCGATCGTCTTGAGGCCGATCGCGTTGTCGGCGATGCCCGGGATCGGGAACGTGCGCGACACAGCGCCGGCGGTGACGACGATCTGGTCGTACTCGAACTCGTACCGGGCGCCCGCGATGGGCGTGATGGTCGCCGTCTTGTGGGCGTGGTCGATGCCGGTGACCTTGGCGGCCACGACGTTCGTGCGCTTCAGGTGACGGCGCAGCGCCACGACCGCGTGGCGCGCCTCGATCGACCCGGCCGCGACCTCGGGGAGGAAGGGCTGGTAGGTCATGTAGGGCAGCGGGTCGACGATCGTGACCTCTGCCTCACCCTTGCGAAGATGCTTCTCGAGCTTCCACGCGGTGTAGAAGCCTGCGTATCCGCCGCCGACGATAAGGATCTTTGGCACGGTGTTGCTCACGGTGGGGACTACTCCTGGAGGTCAGCGGCTCGGCGTGCGGGACGCCAATCGGATGCGTCGGACAGCAGCGGTGACGCCGAGCGCCACCAGTATAGCGGCCGCTGTGAGCAACGTGAGCGGCAGGGTCCCGTACAGGACGGTGTCACGGTCGGGCAGGAGCGGCGATGAGGCCCGCGTGGCGGCGTCGGCCTTCGGCAGCGGAGGAACCTCCACCGACGTCTCCGGCTCCGTCGGCAACGGTGCCGACTGCGCGCGCCGATAGAGGTGCACCCAGTCCTTGAGGCTGCCCATGGGGTTGGCGCTGACGGCCGGGACGTCCGCCGACACGGCGGCGGCGGCATCCACGAGTCCGTAGCCGTACAGCAGCTTGTCGGCGGGGTCGACCCCGACGGCGTGCGCGGTCTTGACGATGCGGTTGATGACGTTGTCGGCGTCGAGGTCCGGATGCGCGGATCGCACCAGCGCGGCGATCCCCGCGACGATCGGCGCCGCGCCGCTCGTGCCGTCCCACGACACGACGGTGCCGTCGGCAGACACCCCGACGAGCTCCTCGCTCGGTGCGGACACCCCGATCGTGATGCCCTGCGTGGACGCATCGACGCTCGCCTTGCCCGAGCGGTCCACGCCGCCGACGGTGAGCACGCCGGGGATCGTGGCGGGCGCGCCGACCTTCGTCGTGCCGCTCCCCCGGTTGCCGGCGGCCACGACGACGACGACGTCGTGGTCGAAGGCGTACTGGAAGGCCTCGTCCCAGCTCTCGGGCCAGTCCGGCACGTTGGTCGTGAGCGACATGTTGATGACGTCCGCGCCGTGGTCGACCGACCAGTGGATGGCGTCGACGATCTGGTCCGCGAACGACCGGGTGGCGGACGAGCCGAACCCCACCGAGACCGACAGCAGCTGCGCCTCGGGCGCGACGCCGATGACGCCCGCGTCAGGTCCGGTGCCGCGTCCGGCGGCCAGCGAGGCCACCCAGCTGCCGTGGTCCGCGTCCACCGCTCCGACCGGCGTGCGGCCGTCGGGCGCGCCGGCCCCGGACACGTCGGTGCCGGCGCTCACGGCGCCGTCGAACTCGGACGAGCCCCGGCCGATCCCGGTGTCGATGATCGCGATCTTGACGCCCGCGCCGCGCGTGGTCTGCCAGGCTTTCGCGATGCCGTAGTCGCTCAGCCAGTACTCGGCCGAGCGCACCGGGTCGGCGCCGCCGGGCGGCGTCGCCTCAGGAGTCGCCGCCTGCGCCATCGCCGGTGCGCCCGCGACGAGGGTCGTCACGACGGCGGCTGCGGCGATCGCGGCCAGGAGGCGACGGATCATCCGGCCGAACCCGGCTGGGCGCACACACAGCGATCGGGAGACCACGACGACAGCTCCAGCGCGCGGTCGCCGATCGGATTCACGCCTGGGCCCGCGGCGAGCGCGTGGCCGGCGAGCGCATGGAGGCACTTGACGCGCGTCGGCATGCCGCCGGCCGAGATGCCGGCGATCTCTTCGGGCTCGCCGTACGCGGCGCGGTCACGCAGGTACGCCTCGTGCGCGCGCTGATACGCCGCTGCGACCTCTTCGTCGGCGAGCTCGTCCGAGAGCTCCCGCATCACGTGGTCGGCCTCGAGCGTCGACATCGCGGCCGTGGCCGCAGGGTGCGTCAGGTAGTAGAACGTGGGGAACGGCGAGCCGTCGGGCAGCCGGGGCGACGTGGCCACCACCGTGGGGTTGCCGCACACGCAGCGTGCGGCGATGCCGATGACCCCGCGGGCGGGTCGCCCGAGCTGCTCACGAAGCACGGCGAGGTCGGCGTCGCTGACAGGGGGATACGGCGGAGTCGTCACGATTCCAGGCTAGCGGGGCCTGCCTGAGACGCGGCTGGACCGTGACCCCCCTGCGACCGCTCACTCGGTCGGCGTGCCGGTCGGCGTCTCACCGGAGGTGCCGGTGGGGGCCGGTTCGGTCGGCGTGTCGTCGGGCACGCCGAAGGTGATCGGCGCCACGGTCTGGGCGAGCCCCGCCTCGGTCACCGAGCGCACCAGCTGCGACATCCAGTCGGTGCGCGCCGCCTCGACCTGATCGCTCACCGGCCCCTGCTCCTGCGGGGCGAGCTCGGGCGGGAGGTCGTTGTCGACGAGGTACACGACCTCGCCCGGCTTGACGTAGTACAGGCGCTCGCGCGCCTGCGTCGTGATGTACGCGGGGTCCTGCCAACGCTCGCGCTGCGCCTTGAGGTCGGCGACCTCGTCGCGGCTGAGCTGCACCGCCGCTTCGAGGGCGGCGATCTGCTGGCGCTGGTCGACATACGTGCCGATCGTCGGCACCAGCACGAACGCCGCCAGCACGACGAGTCCCAGCATGATGACCATGAAGCCCGACAGCCGGATGCCGCCGAGCCAGCCCCGCACGTCGACAGGGCGCCGAGCGCTCACGGGTCGGCGGCGCGAGGCATCCGCGGCTCCCGCAGACGTGCGGGGTGCCCCGGAGGGACGAGAAGGGGGAGCCGTCGTCCTGGCCACGGCTCCCCCTCTCGTCAACAGTCGTGCTGCGCGTCAGCCCTTGAACCGGGGGAACGCTCCGCGACCCGCGAACACCGCGGCGTCACCGAGCTCCTCTTCGATGCGCAGAAGCTGATTGTATTTCGCGACGCGCTCGCTGCGAGCGGGCGCGCCGGTCTTGATCTGACCGCAGTTGACCGCGACCGCGAGGTCGGCGATCGTCGTGTCCTCGGTCTCGCCCGAACGGTGCGACAGCATCGACCGGTAGCCGTTCTGGGTGGCCACGGCCACCGCGTCGAGCGTCTCGGTGAGCGTGCCGATCTGGTTGACCTTGACCAGGAGCGCGTTGGCGACGCCCAGGTCGATGCCGCGCTGCAGGCGCTCGGGGTTGGTGACGAACAGGTCGTCTCCGACGAGCTGCACCTTCTTGCCGAGCTTGTCGGTGAGGGCCTTCCACGCGTCCCAGTCGTCCTCGGCGAGGGCGTCCTCGATCGTGACGATCGGGTAGTTGTCGACCAGGTCGGAGAAGTAGTCGGTGAGCTTCTCGGCGGACCACGCCTGGCCCTCGACCGTGTACACGCCGTCCTTGAAGAACTCGGTGGCGGCGACGTCGAGCCCCACAGCGACGTCGGTGCCGGGCGTGAAGCCGGCCTTCTCGATCGCCTGGATGAGGAAGTCGAGGCCCTCGCGGTTGCTGGGGAGGTCGGGGGCGAAGCCGCCCTCGTCGCCGAGGCCGGTGGCGTAGCCCGCCGCCTTCAGCTCGCCCTTGAGGACGTGGTAGACCTCGGTGCCCCAGCGCAGCGACTCGCGGTACGTCTCGGCGCCGATGGGCGCCAGGAAGAACTCCTGGAAGTCGATGCCGTTGTCGGCGTGCTCGCCGCCGTTGATGACGTTGAACAGCGGCACGGGCAGGACGTGCGCGTTGGGTCCGCCGAGGTAGCGGAACAGCGGCAGGTCGGCCGCGTCGGCGGCGGCCTTGGCGACCGCGAGCGAGACGCCGAGGATCGCGTTGGCGCCGGTGCGCTCCTTGTTGGGGGTGCCGTCGGTCTCGTTGAGGATCTCGTCGACGATGCGCTGCTCGCTCGCGTCGATGCCCTCGATGGCCGGGCCGAGCTCGTCGATGACGGCGTCGATCGCCTTCAGGACGCCCTTGCCGCCGTAGCGGCCCTTGTCGCCGTCGCGCAGCTCGTACGCCTCGAATGCGCCCGTGGACGCGCCGGAGGGGACGGCCGCACGCTGGACGGTTCCGTCGTCGAGCAGCACCTCCACCTCGACGGTCGGGTTTCCGCGCGAGTCGAGAATCTCACGCGCGCCTACAGCCTCGATCAGTGCCACAGGGGTCTCCTTGTTCGTGCAGGATGAATCGTCGGAGCGTCGTCGGTCCGGTCCCAGCCTAGTGATGCGACCCCGTCTCGTGACGACGGATGCCGCGGGCCGGGGCAACCGTTCATGTCGAGGTCATACGACGAGGGCGAGCGCGATCCCGTCGTACCCCTTCGCGTCGAGCGTCTGCAGCGCCGTCGCGTCGAACCGGGGATCGCGACCCAGCATCTCGAGCCCTCGCTGCACGCCGATGATCTGGGGGTTCTCGGTGGCCGGGTTGGCCACCTCTCCACCGCGCACAGCGTTGTCGACCATGACGACCGTGCCGGGACGCCCCAGCCGCGCGGCCCAGTCGAGGTAGATCGTGTTGGACTCCTTGTCGGCGTCGATGAACACGAGGTCGAAGGGATCGCCGTCATCGAGCGTCGGCAGCACGTCGGCCGCGCGACCCAGCCGGATCTCGACCTTGTCGCCCACGCCGGCGCGATCGAGGTTCGCCCGGGCGATCTCGGCGTTGTGCGGCTCGGCCTCGATGGTGATGACGCGGCCGCCCTCGGGGATGCCGCGGGCCAGCCAGATCGTCGAGTAGGCGCCGAGCGTGCCGATCTCGAGCACGCGGCGCGCGCCCGACATGCGGGCGATGAGATGCAGCAGCTTGCCGTTGACCGGGGCCACCTCGATCGCGGGGAGCCCTGCCTCGTTCTGGTCCTCGACGGCCCGGTCGAGGGTGGGGTCGTGGCCGACCAGCAGTTCGGTCAGGTAGGTGTCGACGCGGCGCCAGGTGTCAGGGGTGGGGTCAGCCATGCCCCCAGCAAATCCGGCGCCGCGCCGGGCGTCAAGACCTCGCGCCGGCCCGCTGCACGAGGGCCTCCAGCAGGGCGGCGGCGGTTTCGGCGTCGTCGACCGTGACGACGAAGCGGCGCCCGTTGCGACGGGTCGCCTCCAGCGCCTCGCCGGTGCGCAGGACGATCCCGAAGCGACGACCGGACGGCGCGATGCGCACACCCCAGCCGCCGAACTCCCCCATCGGGTTGACGGTCACCCGGGCCGCGGACGCGACGTCGGCCAGCGGCACGTGGAAGCGCGGGATGCCGAGCACCGACACGACGTGCAGTCCGGTGTCGTCCACCCGGACGTGGAAGGCGAGGGTGGTCGCGGCGAAGAACAGGAGGATGACCGCGACAGCGGTGAGAAGCCACGCGATGGCCGGCTCGGAACCGGTGACCCACGCCACGACGGCTCCGACCGCGAGCAGCAGCACGGCGGCCACGATCGCGACGGCCGCGCCCGTCGACATCGAGATCGTCCGGATCCAGAGCACGCGCTCGCTCGGCGCGAGCGCGAGCGGCGCCGCCGGCCGGGTGGCGGCATCCACGGAGTCCGTCCGCGGCTGCAGGAGCCAGGCGCCGACGCCGACCACCGCTCCTGCGACGAGGGAGGCGACGAGCGGGACCCACACGGTGGGCGCCTGCGATGCGTCGTCGAGGCCGGCCTGCATCACGAGGGTCCCGGTGAGGCCGACGGTGACCAGCGCCGACACGGCGGCCGCGCTCGCGCCCATCAGGCGGTACGTCGGCCCCCGGTCGCCTCGCCGCAGGCCCGCCAGTGACGTCAGCGCCATGAGCAGGGGCAGGCCGAGACCGAACAGCACCGTCATGAGCGGCTGCGTCCACGCGGAGGCGAAGCCGTTCGCCTCGCCGGCGGCGTTCCAGTGCACGGCGACCGTCGACGGCAGCTGCGGCAGCGCGACCAGCTGGACGACGAGGCCGACGGCGACCAGCGCGACGGGGAGCCAGATCGCCACGAGGACGAAGCGTCGGACGGCGGGATCGGGGCGGGTCATCGGTGCTCCTTCGGTTCGGCACGGCCGGCCTCTTTCACGAGGGCGGCCAGGGCGTCGGGTGAGAGCCCCGCCGCGCGCGCCCGCGCGACGAGGTCCTGGATGTCGTGGTGGAGATGCTGGAGCGCCTCGGCCTGCGTGGTCACGACCGCGCCGCGGCCGCGCCGGAGCTCGACCAGCCCCTCGTCGCGGAGATCCTGATAGGCGTGCAGGACGGTGTGCACGTTGACCGACAGCGCCGACGCGATGTCGCGGGCGGCCGGCAGCCGGTCGCCCGCGCGCAGGCGGCCGGCCGCGGCATCCGCCCGCACCGAGGCGGCGATCTGCGCGAACAGCGGTGCATCGCTCTCTGGATCGATTCTCACCAACACATGCTTATTCTAGGGCAACTAGAACAATTGTGGGCACACGCCAACCGACTGCGCGCGAGCGGGGAGCCTCCGCCATGCTGGGCGCATGCGCGTGACCCCCCGCCGCCTCGCCGTCGGCATGAGCCTGTGGATCCCCAACCTGTTCAGCGGCATCCGCGTGCGGCGCTTCGCCGACGACTGGACGAGTGCGACCGTCGAGCTGCATGTCAACGTCTTCACCCGCAACTACGTCAAGACGGCGTTCGGCGGGTCGATGTCGGCCATGACCGACCCGTACTTCTTCATGCTCGTGATGCATCAGCTCGGCCGCGACCACGTCGTGTGGGACACCCGGGGCGAGATCGAGTTCCTCAAACCCGGCCGCGGCGTGCTGACCGCGCACTTCCACGTGCCGCGCGAGAAGGCCGAGGAGCTGCGCGAACGCGCCCGCGGTGGCGTGAAGGTGCTGGAGTGGTTCGAGACCGACATCACGGACGCCTCGGGCGACGTCGTGGCACGCGTGCGCCGCGAGGTGTACGTGCGTGAGAAGAAGCGCGTCACCGAGGCGACGGCCCCCTGACCGTCACTGCTCGCTGCGGTAGTCCGACGCGGTGAGACCCAGCACGGTGCGGAAGTCGTTCGCGAGGTGCGCCTGGTCGGCGTAGCCGAGCTCGGCCGCGATGTCGGCGAGCGCCGCTTCGGGGTCGTCCCGCACGCGCTGGGCGGCCTCCTGCAGGCGGCGACGGCGGATCATCGCCGCCGGCGGCAGGCCCACCGTGCGGTGCGCGAGGCGCTGCAGCGTGCGCGCCGAGACCCGCAGGCGCTCGGCGGCGTCGTCCAGACGCAGGATCGCGGGGTCTGTCATCAGCAGCGCGGCCATCGCGTTGGCCAGCCGGGCCTCCGGCGTGAGCGCGCCGACGCGGGCGGTGAGCCAGGCCTCCACGGCGTCGGCGGCCGCCTGCGCGTCGGGCATCGCTGCCGCCACCGCGGCCTGCAGCCCGGGCTCGTCGAGCACGACGTGCCGATCCGCGAGGTCGGCCGGCGCCGCCGACAGCTGGGCGAGCGCCGCGGGTCTCAGCAGCGCCCCGACCGCCCACCCGCTCCCCCGCAGCACGCGCTCGCCGGCGCGCGTCGTCACGCCCCACAGCGTGACGCCGTCCGGCTCCACCGCGAGGTTGGCAGCCGGGTACGGCAGCAGCGCCTGGCGCGACTCGACGCCGTCGGGGAGCTCCCACTGCGGGATCCAGTACCACTCGACGAGCTCGGATGCCGCCTCCCCCGGCAGCAGCCGCGTGAAGCGCGGCAACCGGTCGGGGTACAGCACACCGCGGTGGGGGTCGGTCACGCGGCAACGGTAGCGGCGAGCGCGGACACCCGACACCCGGCCACCGCCCCCGGCCCCCGCCCCGGGGACGCAGGTTGTCGCGAATCTTCAAGCCGCGGCATCCATCACTCCGCGAGCATCGGAGCATGACCACAGACAACACGACCGGCGTGACCGGTGCGCACACCACCGACGGCCGTCCGAACGCGGCGACCAGCCTCACCCCCTTCCTCGCGATCCGCGGCGCAAAGGAGGCGATCGGCTTCTACCGCGACGTGTTCGGCGCCCGTGTCACCGACGTCACCGAGTTCGGCGGACTCGTCGTGCACGCGGGGCTCGACTTCGGGCTCGGCATCCTGCAGATCGGCGAGCCGTCCCCCGACTACGGGCTCGTGCCCGCCCCGGAGGGTGACGCGGACTGCTACTCGATCGGCATCTACGTGCCGGACGTCGACGCCGTGACCGCGCGCGCGGTCGCCGCCGGGGCGACCGTGCGCGAGGAGCCGTCGACGTTCGTGTCGGGCGACCGGTTCTCGAGCGTGCGCGACCCGTTCGGCGTGCGGTGGTCGATCATGACCCGCGTCGAGGACCTCTCCGAGGAGGAGAGCGCTGCGCGCGTCGCGGAGTGGGCCGCGTCGTACACCGGCTGACCAGCGGGTCCGGGCGACGGCCGGCGGGTCACCCGTCGCCGTCGCCCAGCGCCGCGACCAGAGCCGGGAGCAGAGCCTCGGCCGTGCGCCGGTAGCCCAGGGCGCTGGGATGGAAGCGGTCGAGGCTGAACATCTCGTCGGGCTGCGTCACGAAGAACGGCCCCACGGCCCGGCGCAGCGACACGGCTCGCGCGTCGAGGCGCAGGGCGGCCCCGGCCTGCGCGTCGGCCAGCTGGCGCGAGAGCCGCGAGCCGAGCGCCCGCAACGGCTGCGGCACCGGGCGGAGCGCGCCGAGGTCGGGG